>ERZ827512.461-NODE-461-length-54095-cov-71.364563_pt1 | contig 54095 bp, 47 predicted proteins | sample MGYA00519916_ERZ827512 | MGnify/ENA primary metagenome ERZ827512 (study PRJEB31778, sample SAMEA3449335) | human gut metagenome | biome: human gut; feature: human-associated habitat; material: faeces | place: United Kingdom | collected 2010/2012 ... | reverse complement strand
GGCAAAGATTAAAATAACACCTCATCCGTCGCCAAGGCGACACCTTCCCCTCAAGGGGAAGACAATAGGGTGCAGACGAGATTTTGCACCAATATAGCACAATCTTCCGGGATGCGAAACAATATGGTTTATGCCATTGTTCCGAACCGGGACACCGCAATAAAAACAAAAAGCCGGAGTCGGTTCGCCTCTAAAAGAGCGAAACGTAATGGTTTCCTCCGCAGTCTCGATACCGGGACACCGCAATAAACGTATAGGAGAAGCGCTAAAGCGCCTCTAAAAAAATGAGAGATAGACTTGGAATTTACATTCACATACCGTTTTGCGTTTCAAAATGCAGCTACTGCGATTTCTACTCGATCGCCGGCGGCAAGCAGCGCATGCCCGACTATCAGTCGGCGCTGCTGTCGCACATAAGCGAGTCGGCCGAAGCGATAGAGAGCTATGAGATCGACAGCATCTACATCGGCGGCGGAACGCCGAGCTGCTACGGCGCAAAGCGCATCGTCGAGATCCTCGACGAGCTAAAGCGCATCGGCAACGTGCGCCTCGACTCGGAGATAACGGTCGAGGTAAACCCCGACACGACGAAGCTCGAGGAGCTCAAGCTCCTGCGCTCGGAGGGCGTGAACCGCCTGTCGATCGGCGTGCAGTCGGCAAACAACGACATATTGAAGATTATCGGCCGGCGGCACAACTTCCGCCAGGCGGAGATAGCCGTTGACACGGCGCGCGAGGCCGGGTTCGAGAACGTGAGCCTTGACCTCATATACGGCCTGCCGAGCCAGACGCGCGGCGACTGGGCCGACACGCTCTCGCGTGCGCTTGAGCTGCACCCGGAGCACCTTTCGTGCTACGGCCTGAAGCTCGAGGAGGGAACGCCGATGTATCGCAGCTACCTCGGCTCACCGCTTATCCCGGACGAGGATGAGCAGGCCGACATGTACCTGTACACGGTCGATACGCTGGCGCACTATGGCCTGAAGCAGTATGAGATATCGAACTTCGCCATACCCGGCTACGAATCGCGGCATAATTTGAAGTATTGGCAGCTGGGCGACTACATGGGCTTCGGCCCGGGCGCGCACTCGTGCGCCGGCGGCGTGAGATACAGCTATGTGCGCGATCTTGACAGGTATGTTTCCGCCGTTGTGGGCGACAGCATGATAATCGATGAGTACGAGCAGATAGTTCCCATCCAGAAGGCCACGGAATACCTCATGCTCGGCATGCGCACGACCCACGGTATATCCGAAAAGGAATACCATAGAATATACCGCAGCGACTGGGAGCCGATAGAGGAGACCTTCGAGCTGTTCGAGCGCAAGGGCTGGGCAGAGCGCGACGGCGAGCGCTGGCACCTAACCCCGGCCGGCTTTTTGATCTCAAACGTGCTCATAAACGCCGTCCTGGAGGCACAGACCGGCGCAAAGGTCGAGAACAACCCGTGGATGCGCGACGCGTTCCGCCAGGAAAAGAAGCAGGAGCTTCCGCAGGGCGAGTACGAGCGCTTCACCTCGGTGTATAAGGATAAGCTGAACTGATAAAAGGAGGGACGGCATGGCAAGAGGCAAGCATGAAGCCGCAAAAAAGTCTGAAAAGACCAAACCCGAGAAAAAGCCGAAACGTTCGGGCGGCGCTAAAAAGGCCGTCCTGATAATCGCTGTAGTCTGCGTTTTGCTCGCAGCGGCCGCCCTCGGCGGCGGATACCTCGCCGGGCATTCGGATAAGATCCACCCCGGCATGACCCTCGGCGGAGTGAGCATCGGCGATATGACGGCAGGTGACGCAGCCGCCGCGCTTGAAAAAGCCGGCTGCGACTTTGCCGGCGGCAGCGTTGAGGTTACGCTCCCGGGCGATTTTGAGTTTGCCGTATCGGCCGAGCAGGCCGGGATGGCGATGAGCTGTGCGCAGGCCGCACAGGCGGCGTTTGACTACGGCCACTCGGGAAATGTTTTCGGCGACCTTGTGTGCTATTTTAAAAGCATCACCGGCAGCGTGAGCGATGCCGAGATCCTCGCCTCGGCGAGCACCGACGGCGTTCGCGCGGCGGTGGACAAGGCGCTTGCCGATTATAACGAGCACATGGGCAAGGGCTACGAGGTCGATGAGGAAAACGAGACCCTGAAAATGATAAAGGGCCTGTCAACAAAGAATATCGACGCCGATAAGCTCTGCGAGAGCATCGTAAAGGCGTTTTCCGACGGAAGCGGTGCCGTTAAATACGAGACCTCCGGCGAAAATGCCGAAGCGCCGGACTTTGACAAGCTGCACGAGGAGATATGCTCCGAGGTGCTTGACGCAAAATACGACCCCGAAACGCAGAAGGCTACCGAGAGCCGCGCCGGCATTGAGTTTGACGCGAAAAAGGCTCGGGAGCTTTGGGATAAGGCCGAAAACGGCGCAACGGTGAAGATACCGCTTGCCGTGACGCAGCCGAAATATACGCAGGAGCAGCTTGATAAGATGCTCTTTGCCGACAAGCTCGGCTCGCAGACGACGGGCTATGCCTCGAGCAACTCAAACCGCGCAACGAATGTTGAGCTTTCGGCAAAAAAGATAAACGGATATATCCTCAATCCGGGCGAAACGTTTTCGTACAACACCGTTGTCGGCAAGCGCACGGCCGAGGCAGGCTTCAAATCTGCCGGAGCATATGCCGGCGGCAAGGTGGTGCAGGAGATAGGCGGCGGCATATGCCAGACCTCATCGACGCTCTACTGCGCGGCGCTGTACGCAAATCTTGAGATCGTCGCGCGCGACGAGCACGGCTTTGCCGTTTCCTATGTCCCCTGGGGTATGGACGCAACGGTCAGCTGGGGCGGCCCGGAGTTCAAATTCAAAAACAACCGCGAATTCCCGATAAAGATCGTGACCAAATGCGAAAACCGCCAGCTCACGATAGAAATTTGGGGCACCGACACCGACGGAAGCTATGTTAAGATGGACTATTCGGCGTGGACGGTGTATGATACAACGTATCCGAGCGTTGCGATAGGCACAAAGGCCGTGACCTACCGCTGCGTTTACGATAAAGACGGCAACCTGATAAGCCGAAACAAAGAGGCAAACAGCTACTACCACTATCACCCCGAGAATATACAGTGGCCGACACCGTCGCAAACCCCGGCCCCGGCCGAAAGTCCGGCGCCGTCAGAAACAGCAAGCGCTGATCCTTAAACGAATGGAGAAAGATACAATGGAAAAGGGAAAGTTTTATATCACAACACCGATCTACTACCCCTCGGATAAGCTGCACATAGGCCACACCTACTGCACCGTGGCGACCGACGCCATCGCGCGTTATAAGAGAATGTGCGGCTACGACGTCATGTTTCTGACCGGCACCGACGAGCACGGCCAGAAGATAGAGGAAAAGGCAAATGCCGCCGGCCTTACGCCCAAGGAATTTGTTGATAAGATCGTCGAGGGCCCCGGCGGCATCACCGATCTGTGGAAGCTCATGAACATATCCAACGACCGCTTCATCCGCACGACCGACGACTATCACGTTCAGGCCGTCCAGCGCATCTTCAAGAAGATGTACGACAAGGGTGACATCTACAAGGGCGCATATAAGGGCATGTACTGCACGCCCTGCGAAAGCTTCTGGACCGAGAGCCAGCTCAAGGACGGCAAATGCCCCGACTGCGGCCGCGAGGTCCACTACGCCGAGGAGGAGGCCTACTTCTTCCGCCTTAGCAAATACGCAAAGCCCGTGCAGGAGCTGCTCGAGAGCGGCACCTTCCTTGAGCCTGCATCGCGCGTAAACGAGATGATAAATAACTTCATCAAGCCCGGCCTTGAGGATCTGTGCGTTTCGCGCACGAGCTTCACCTGGGGCATCCCTGTCGATTTTGACCCCGGCCACGTCGTGTACGTCTGGGTCGATGCCCTGTTTAACTACACCTCCGCGCTCGGCTTCTTAAACGATAAATACGACGATTACGACAAGTTCTGGCCGGCCGACGTTCACATCGTCGGCAAGGAGATCGTCCGCTTCCACTCGATCATATGGCCTGCAATGCTCATGAGCATGGGAATGCCCCTGCCCAAGAAGGTCTACGGCCACGGCTGGCTGGTCATCGACGGCGGCAAGATGAGCAAGTCAAAGGGCAACGTCGTTGACCCGTACAGGCTTGCCGACATGTTCGGCGTTGACGCGCTCAGATTCTTCCTTCTGCGCACCTTCCCCTTCGGCTCGGACGGCAACTTCTCCAACGAGCTGCTCATCTCCACCATAAACACCGACCTTGCAAACGATTTGGGCAACCTCGTTTCGCGCACGACCGCAATGGTCGAAAAGTACTTCGGCGGCACCCTGCCTGCCGAGCGCGAGGCCGACTCCCTTGACGATGAGCTTAAAGAGCTTGCGCGCACGAGCCGCGATAAGTACGAGCAGCAGATGGACAAGTTCCAGCTCCACCTCGCGCTCGAGGAGATTTTCAAGCTCATCCAGCGCGCAAACAAATACATCGACGAAACAGCGCCCTGGCAGCTCGCCAAGGACGAGAGCAAGAAGGCTCGCCTCGCAAGCGTTCTGTATAACCTGCTCGAGTGCCTGCGCATAAGCCTCATCATGCTCAAGCCCTTCATTCCCGAAAGCTGCGACAAGGCATTTGCGCAGATCGGCGCATGCGAGAAGTGCTCAAGCTGGGACAGCGCCGCCGTTTTCGGCACCCTGCCGGCAAACGTCACCGTCCACAAGGGCGAAACCCTCTTCCCCCGTCTGGATATGGAAAAGGCTCTTGCCGAGCTTGAGAAGATGAACGCTCCGGCAGCGCCGAAGTTTGACCCCATCGAGCCGGAAGTCACCATCGACGATTTTTCAAAGTGCGATATGCGTGTGTGCAAGGTCCTCTCCTGCGAGGCCGTGAAAAAGAGCAAGAAGCTTTTGAAGTTCAAGCTCGATGACGGCACCGGCACTCCGCGCCAGATACTCTCCGGCATTCACGAGTTCTATGAGCCGGATCAGCTTGTCGGCAAGACCGTCGTTGCCATCCTCAACCTGCCCAACCGCAAGATGATGGGCGAGGACTCCTGCGGTATGCTCATCTCCGCCGTGCACGAGCACGACGGCAAGGAACAGCTGCATCTGCTGATGCTCGACGACAACATCCCTGCCGGCTTCCGCCTGTGCTGAAAGGAGAATTGCATTGAACCTTAATCTTAACGTCATAAAGTTTTTGCAGCAGTACGATAATGATCCCGAGTTGCGCGCAAAGGTCGAGCAGGCCGAGATGATGTATCCCGGCTCGCTGGAGATACGCGAATCGGTCGTCGAGGATGTGCTGATCCCCATCGCCGAGGAGATGGGTCTGGGCTTCACGCTCATGGATCTGTATAATTACGAGCGCCAGCTCAAGCACGAGCGCAGCCGCGATGTTGCACTCACCGAGGAAGAGCTGAAGGCCGCCGACGATGAGTATCACTACTGGCTCGTCGATAAGGGCTGGGCAAACGACGAATCCTGCTTCAAGCAGGGCGAGCAAAAAGGCATAGACTGAGTTAGGTAACGAGAGCCGAACCGTTATCGGTTCGACTCTCGTCTGCCGATGCGCAAAAAAACAGACGGTCAAAAAGACCGTCTGTTTTCTTTGGTGCTCCAGCGGAGATTCGAACCCCGGCTTTTAGCGCGCTGCGCGCGAAAAGCTTTGATTTGAATCGGCTATCGGCTCGCCGCCGGAAGCGGCAACCGCCGATCTCGCGATCGTGTCCGGGGTTCTCGTGCAAAAATCAGAAAAGAAAAAAGACGGTCTTTTTGACCGTCTTTCTTCTTTGGTGCTCCAGCGGGGATTCGAACCCCGGCTTTTGGCGCGCTTACGCGCGAAAAGCTTTGATTTGAATTAGCTATCGGCTCGCCGCCGGAGCGGCAACCGCCGATTTCGCTATCGTGTCCGGGGTTCTCGTGCAAAAATCAGAAAAGAAAAAAGACGGTCTTTTTGACCGTCTTTCTTCTTTGGTGCTCCAGCGGGGATTCGAACCCCGGACACCCTGCTTAAAAGGCAGGTGCTCTGCCTACTGAGCTACTGGGGCATGTCTGGCTGGGATGGCGGGACTCGAACCCACTATATCAGAGTCAAAGTCTGAGGTGTTACCATTACACTACATCCCACCATCTAAAAACTATTCTATTGTACACAGAGACCGGGCTTTTGTCCGGCCTCTGTGACTTGTGGGGTGGGTAAAGGGACTCGAACCCTCGACACCCGGAACCACAATCCGGTGCTCTAACCAACTGAGCTACACCCACCATATTTTTATTTTGGCACGCCAAGAGGGATTCGAACCCCCGACCTACTGCTTAGAAGGCAGTTGCTCTATCCTGCTGAGCTATTGGCGCATGTTTCCGCTTTTTTGGAGCGGGCGATGGGAATCGAACCCACGTATCCAGCTTGGAAGGCTGGTGTTCTACCATTGAACTACGCCCGCATGGCCGTTCCCATTGATATTCAGCTTAAAGATAATAACAACATTTTTGCGAATTGTCAATATTTTTGCGGCAAAAACTTTTGAAAGTCAAAAAAATATTTAGTATTGCTATTTTCGGCGCTTTTCTGTATAATGCTTCTGTTATATGTATTGTATGCAGTGTTACATTTCACCGGAGGTTTGCAATGATCGAATTAACAATGCAGGTAAGCGAATTTGACTACACCGAAACGCTTGACACCTTCCTGCCCGACTTGATAAAGATCCTGTCCGAAAGCGAAGGCGTGAATCCGCTGATTCGCAAGTGCGTCGGCGCGTCGCCCGAGTTTTCCAAGAAGATCGTCAAGGCCATCCTCGCCGCGATGAGCCCCAAGCAGAAGGAAGCGCTCACGGTCAAGTTTTTGAACGTCTACGCCGAGAAGCTCGTCTCGCAGGTCAACGACGTCGCAAAGAAAAACGGCATCGTCATCACCCTCGACAACGCAAGAGCAACAATAAAATAATTCGCAAAAACGCCAAAAACGCAGACAAACCGTCTGCGTTTTTTTTGGTGGCGAATTGACGCACCTACGGATACGCATATTGCGTGAACCCGGTGTCGAAGTTACCGACAAAACCGTGTGTGCCTCGCGCTGCATTAGTGCGTTGCTGAATTTTTTGCCGCACTCATGTAAGGAACAGGCTTGCCTGTTCCGCATGTTGCGCTCATCTGCGCAGTTAATATAACGATACGCAACTGAGGTTTTGCCTTTTGCCTTCCCCTCAAGCTCCGCAAGGGGAAGACAATGGGGTGCACTGCAAAACTCAATACCGCACTTGCGTTACGCGAAACGTCAGGTTTTTTCATTGCCTCGACACCGGGCTACCAGAGATATACGTATCCGTGACTGCATCAATTCGCCTCTAAAAACCGTGTATTGACAAATTGGGGGTTATGTAATACAGTGAGTCTGTACAACGTGTTAATTATTAGGCGTTATATCGCACCCAAGACGCGCTAAATTTTCGACAGAAACTCGTTTGCGTTTTCACCGTAAAATCCGACGGCGCCGTCACTGTTGCCGGTCGTTATGTAGTAAAGCAGCTCATCGAGCACGTCGCCGGCAGCGCGCGGCCCGACCTGGCGTATCCACAGCGTCCACAGCGCCATATTCACGTCGTGAAAGCCGTTTACGATAAGCGGAATGACATTGTTGCCGCTTTTGACGCATATATAGCGATGGAACGAGCACGCAAGCTCGGCGAGCTTATCCACGTCCGCCCTCGGCTTGACCTGCGCCTCGGCGCGAAAATCGTTTATTATGCTGCGCAGGGCGAGGATATCGGCGTTGGTGCAGCGCGAAATGAACAGACGCGCGGCAAGCCCTTCGATGGCGGTGCGCGTTTCAAGAAGCGAGGCTGCAGTGCCCTTGTCGAGCTTTCCGCCCTGATATTTAAGCACCGAAATGAGCGTATCGACATTGCCGAACTCCGCCCAGTCGCAGACATAGATCCCGTGGCGCGGCACGATGCGCACGAAGCCCATGCGCTCAAGATTTTTAATTCCGGCATGCACCGCGCTTTTGCTTATGTTCATGCTCTCGGCAAGCTCGGCCTCCGTCGGCAGCTTTTCCCCCGGCGGCACCTGACCCGAAAGTATGACGCCCTGCATCTGCCGCTCGAAAAGCTCGGTTATCGTCGGCGCTACTATCTTTTGAAATTTCATATATATCTCTCCCTTGCGCGGATTGTGATTAAATCACAATCACAGTAAAATCATAGCAAAATTGTGCCGAAAATTCAAGGGCTATATTGACCTGCCTGTAATTTAACATATACTCTTTTGGTGTAATCAAAACACCGAAGGAGGAATAATCTTGGATTTTTACAAACCGCATTATGACGTTGTCATCATCGGCGGCGGTCTGGCAGGCATGGCAAGCGCTCTGCAATTGCAGGCCAAGGGAGTTAAGGACATTCTGATTTTAGAAAAGCACAACATGCCCGGCGGCCTTGCAACGGACTATGTCCGCAACGGCTTCGAGATGGAGGCGTCGCTGCACGAGATGATGTCGATAGGCCCGAAAAACGCGCGCCTCAAGGTCGGCAGATTCTTCGACGAGATGGGCGTGGACGTTGACTGGCTGCCCGTGCCGGAAGCTTTGTTCCGTGCCATCGCTCGCACGAGATGAGCATGAAGATGCAGCGCAGAGTCGAGGAAAACGGGGCGCAGTTCGAGTTCAGGCAGGAGGTCGATAAGATCCTTGTCAAAAACGGCAGGGTGCGCGGCGTAAGAACGCGCCGCGGCGACGAGATTGCCTGCGACTATGTCATATGCGGCGCATACCCCAACCGCGCGTACACCCAGATGATCGAGCCGAAAAGCGAGGTGCCCGAGGGTGCTGTCAAATTCGTCAACGGCAATCGCCTCAACGTCTGCCCGGTGTCGGTCATGCTCGTTATCGAGGGCACGCCGGAGGAAAACGGCATCACAAATTACAACACCTTCTCCGGCGAAACGATGGACACGAACGAGATCTGGCGCAACAGCCGGAATATAACCGAGCCTTACAATTTCATAACCACCGTATGTCTCAACTACGCGGTTCCCGACTGCGTTCCGGAGGGCTATACGCACCTTTCGATCACGAACCTCGTTCCCGTGGATCCCTTCCTCAATGTAAAGGAAGAGGAATACTACGATCTCAAGCGCCGTTTGGCAAACGAGATGATGGAGGAATACATCAAGGTCGGCGGCGTTGACTTCCGCTCGCGCATTGCCGAGATCGAGGTATCCACGCCCATGACCATTTCGCACTATGTCGGCGCATGGAAGGGCAGCATCTACGGCTACTCGCACTCGATGGATAACCACGTCATAGCAAAGAAAGCGATGATGGCCGAGGATCACTTCATCGAGGGCCTTAAGTTTGCCGGCGCGCACGGAGTCGCCGGCGACGGCCAGGGAACGCAGATAACAAACGGCCGAGCCGCCGCAAAGGGCGTGCTCGACGCAATGGCGAAAAAGGAGGCAGCGGCAAAATGAGCATCAAGGTTAAAGGACTTTTTGAAGATATAGGCGGAGCCGGCCGCGTTACCGAGCTGCGCCGCAAAAAGCTTGCAAACGCAAGCAGCAGGCCCGATCCCAGGGACCCGATCCGCGAGCTTGCCGACAGGCTGCATCCTGCGGAAATGAAATTCCGCTGCGTTTCGGTGACGGACGCATCACCCAGCGCAAAAACCTTCCGCTTTGAGTCCGTTGACGGGCACATCCCCGTGTTCCAGTGCGGCCAGTTCGTAAACTTCCGCCTGAGAATAGGCGAGAGCCTGCTCACAAGACCTTATACCATTTCCTCGGCTCCGTATGAGGCGCGCGGCGAGAAGCCGTTTTTCGAGATAACCGTGCGCCGCAACGTGCCGTATCTCGTGCCCGACTACCTGTTTGAAAACGTAAAGCCCGGCGACGTGCTCGACGGTGCGCTGCCATTCGGCACTTTTTATTGGGAGCCTCTGCGCGATACGAAAAACATAGTCGCCCTCGCAGGCGGCAGCGGCATCACGCCGTTTTACTCCATGGCAAAGGAGATAGCCCACGGCAAAATGCGCGGCTGCACGCTCACGATACTCTATGGCTCGGTGAAGTCGGATGATATCGTGCTCAAAGCTGAGCTTGACAAGGTCTGCGCCGAATGCAAAGCTGTCAAGGTCGTGCACGTTCTTTCGGACGACCCGACATGGCAGAGCGAAAAGGGCTTCATAACAAAGGAGCTTATCGAAAAATATTCGTCGCCGGACTGCACATATATGTTCTGCGGCCCACTCGCAATGTTCCGCTTTGTTTCCAAGGCGCTTGACGAGATGGGTGTTGCAAAAAGGCGCTTCCGCCACGATGTTGTCAACAATCCTGCCGATATCTCCACCCTGCCCGGCTACCCCGTCGGAACGGAGAAAAAGACGTTCAAAATTTGCGTCGTGCGCGGTGTGCGCGAGGATATCATCGAGGCGAAGGCATCGGAATCCGTTGCCGTTGCGCTCGAGCGCAGCGCGATCCCGGTCGATACCCACTGCCGCAACGGCGAGTGCGGCTTCTGCCGCAGCCAGCTGCTGTCGGGAGATATATTCGTTTCGCCCATCGGCGACGGGCGGCGCGAAATGGATAAGGAAATGGGCTGGTTCCACGCCTGCTCGTCCTATCCGCTGAGCGATCTGAAAATTAAGATCCCCATCATGTAATATTTGCGTCCGGCATGGCCGGTGAGCGCATTTAATAATTAAGGAAGAGGAGAATTTGATTATGGCACAACTCAGACCCAAGATCGTCAAGCTTGCAAAGGTGATCGGCGGCGTTTCCGGTATGGTCGTCAAGATCGACGAGAACGCACCCGAGTACTACTGCATGGCGAACATCGTTTCCGATGACGAGGCCGACATTGCCATCGCCGCCGGCCTGCGCAAGGAGCGCACGGCCGAGTACCTTGCAAAGAAGGTCGGCAAAACCGTCGAGGAGATCAAGCCCCTGCTCGATAACCTCGTCTACTACGGCATTTTCCGCCGCACGCTTGACGAAAAGCTCGGCGAGGACGTCTACTTTATGCAGATCTTCGCGCCCGGCATACTCGAGATGATGGTCAACAACAAGGAGCTTATGGCCGCCCACCCCGAGGTCGGCAGAGCCTTTGAGGAGTACACGCGCGTGCGCATGCAGCTGCTCGGCCCCGTGCTTCCCAACGGCTACGGCCTGATGCGCGTTATCCCCGTCGAGAGCGCGATAAAGGACATCCCCGGCGTCAGCGACTACGAAAAGCTTTCTTACTACCTGAATAAGTACGACACCTTCTCCGTTTCGCCCTGCTCCTGCCGCGCATCGCGCACCAGCATCGGCGACGGCTGCGGCCATCTCGACGAGGACATGTGCGTTCAGATGGGCAAGGGCGCCGAGCACTACATCCGCTCGGGCCGCGCGCGCCGCATAACGCGCGAGGAGGCGATGGAGATCATCCTGCGCGCCGAGGAGAACGGCCTGATGCACGATATCCCCAACATCGAAGAGGCCGGCGACAGCGCCGCTATCTGCAACTGCTGCTCGTGCGCATGCTTCGGCCTGCGCGCAGGACTCATGTTCGGTGCGCGCGACGCAATCCGCTCGAACTTCGTCGCCGAGATCGACGAGGCAAAGTGCGTTGCCTGCGCCCAGTGCGTCGAGACCTGCCCCGGCAATGCGCTCAAGCTTGGCCAGAAGCTGTGCTCGACCGAGAACCTCACGCCTCCGGGCTACGCAAAGCTCACAAACACTGTTTTTGTAAAGAAAACCTTCAATCCCGATTACCGCGAGAATTTCAAGGACACCCTTGACACCGGTACCGCTCCCTGCAAGGCAGCCTGCCCCGCGCACGTTCCCGTTCAGGGCTACCTGAAGCTCGCCGCTCAGGGCAGATACACCGAAGCTCTTGAGCTTATAAAAAAGGAAAACCCCTTCCCGGCGGTCTGCGGCCGCATATGCAACAAGCGCTGCGAGGACGAGTGCACGCGCGCAAGCGTTGACGAGGCCGTTGCGATCGACGAGGTCAAGCGCTTTATCGCCGACCACGACCTGCACGAGGACACGCGCTTTGTGCCCAAGATGGTCAACCAGATCGGCCGCCCGTACACAGAGAAGATCGCCGTCATCGGCGCAGGTCCTGCCGGCATGAGCTGCGCATACTACCTCGCAAACAAGGGCTACCCCGTCACCGTTTTCGACCGCAACCCCGTGCCCGGCGGCATGCTGACCCTCGGCATCCCCAACTTCCGCCTCGAAAAGGACGTTCTCAACGCCGAGATCGACATTCTCAAGGATATGGGCGTCACCTTCAAGTGCGGCGTCGAGGTCGGCAAGGATATCACCATTGAGCAGCTCCGCAGCGAGGGCTACAAGGGCTTTTATCTCGCCATCGGCGCACAGAAGTCCCAGTCGCTGAAAATAGACGGCGAAGACCTCGAGGGAGTGTTCGGCGGCGTTGACTTCCTGCGCGAGGTAAACCTCGGCAACAAGCCCGAGATAGGCGAAAGCTGCGCAGTCGTCGGCGGCGGCAACGTTGCAATGGATGTGTGCCGTGCGGCGGTGCGTCTGGGCGCAAAGAACACCTACATAATCTATCGCCGCTCGGCCGACGAGCTGCCTGCCGACCCCGAGGAGGTCAAGGAGGCCATGGAAGAGGGCGTGCAGTTCCGCTTCCTCAACGCGCCCGTTGCCATCGAAGGCAAGGACGGCAAGGTCACGGCGCTCAAGGTCGAGATCATGGAGCTTGGCGAGCCTGACGAGAAAGGTCGCCGCAAGCCCGTCGGAACCGGCAAGTTCGAGACTATTGCGGTCAGCTCCGTCATCGCGGCCATCGGCCAGGTCGTTGATTGGGGCACGCTCGACGTCGGCGCGCTCGAGACCACGAAGAAGGGCACCGCCGTTGCCGACAGCCTGACCTATCAGACCGCTCAGCCCGACATTTTCGTCGGCGGCGACTGCTACACGGGACCTAAGTTTGCTATCGACGCGATCGCTGCCGGCAAGGAAGCGGCCATATCGCTGCACCGCTATGTGCATCCCGGTCAGACCCTCACCATGGGCCGCGACAGGCGCGTTTACAAGGCGCTGGACAAGGAGCATGCGCTGCTGGATATATCGCACTTCGACCACGGCAAGCGTCAGATGCCCGGCTACAACGAGGCAAAGGCCAAGACCTTCGCCGACGCGCGCGTGACCTTCACCGAGGAGCAGGTGCGCAAGGAGACCGCACGCTGTCTCGGCTGCGGTGCGACAAAGGTCGACGAGTATCTTTGCATCGGCTGCGGTCTGTGTACCACCAAGTGCAAGTTTGACGCGATCCACCTCAAAAAGGTGCGCGACTGGCATGCCGGCACGTTCGAGACCATGCCCATCAAGGTCGCCGAGGGGCTTGTAAAGCGCGCAGGCGGCTTGGTCAAAAACGCGGTGAAAAAATAATGCACGAGCTTGGAATTTGCGATGCGCTGCTGAAAATGCTGCGCAATGTCGCGGAGGAAGAACAGCTTCAAAACGTGCAAAGCATCACCGTCGAGGTGGGGACGCTCTCCGGAGTCGTCCCCCGCTTCCTGAGCGACTGCTGGCAGGCCGTCATCGACGGCACGGAGTTTGCAGCTGTCGATATGATCGTCGAGACCGTCGAGGGCGAGGCTCAGTGCATCGAGTGCGGCGAACGCTTCGTCGCCGACCTCGAGCGGCTGCGCTGCCCGAGCTGCGGCGGCAATAAGCTGACCCCCGTCTCCGGCACCGACCTCACCCTCAAAGAGATTTTAGATGCGAATTGACGCAGCTACGGATACGGTTATCTCTGGTGGCCCGGTATCGAAGCTACCGACGAAACCGTGCGTGCATCGCAACCCGGTAGTGCGGAGTTGTGTTCGCGGTAGCCCGGTATCGAGACTGCCGACGAAACCGGGAAACTGTCGCGTTACATGAGAGCGTTGCTGAATTTTGCGCCGCACCACATTGGCTCTCCTGCCAAGGGGAGCAGGGCAGCTTTGCTGCCGAGGGGTTGAATTAAACCTATTAACTATCAGCTGTCAGCTCTCCGCTGCGGCCAAAGGTCGCTCGTAGGAAACGGGCTTGCCTGTTCCGTCGTGATGGGTTTGTCGGTACTGAAACAGAATCGTATGGGCGGCCGTTGGCCGCCCATTTTTCATAATGTGGCGGTTAGCACCGCAGATATAATAACACCTCATCTGCCGCAAGCGGCATCTTTCCCTCAAGCTCCGCAAGGGGAAGACAAAAGGACGGTCTGTGACCGCCCCAATGAATGATGAATAATTAATAGTGAATAATGAATAATTGCGGTGTGCCTGCGGCACGGATTTAAATTCATTCGCCCTTTGGGCGAATACCGCACTTTTTCACTTTTACCTTTTACTTATTACTTCGCAGACGCAGTCTGCACTGCCGGGTTGCGGTACAAAACTCAGCAACGTACTAACGTTACGCGAAGCAAAAACGGTTTCCTCCGCAACTTCGATACCGGGACACCGGAAATCACCGTATCGTTAGGTGCGTCAATGCGCCTCTAAATAGTCTTTTCTTCGATGAGGGGGAGGAAGTCCTTATACTGCGTATCGTAGGCGCAGCTGTACTCGGCACAGTCGGCAAACTTTGCGACCGCGCGTGTGGACTTGTCGATCGGCTGGAGCGTACCGGCACCGGCGACGCAGCCGCCGGGGCACGCCATACCCTCGAGCAGGTAGCCGTCATACTTGCCGTCGCGCGCCATCATCAGCAGCTTGCGGCACTCGTGCAGGCCGGTGGCCTTTGCGATCTTGACCTCGCGCGTAGGGTCGATGGACTTGATAGCGTTGACGACCGCCTGTGCAACGCCGCCGGAAACGGCGAACTTGCGCGCGTCCGAGCCTGCCTGGGAAAGCGTCTGCGCCTCCTCGGCCGGGATGCACTCCTTATCCACGCCCTTGGCGGCGAACATGCCAAGCACCTCCTCAAAGGTGAGGACGAAGTCAACGTCGCTGCGCACGGTGCGGCGGCTGGCCTCGAGCTTCTTCGCGTCGCAGGGGCCGACGAACACGACCTTGCAGCCTGGGTGAGTTTTCTTTACAAAGCGCGCGGTGAGCACCATGGGCGTCATCGCGACGGATATGTTCTCGGCCATGTCGGGGAACATTTTCTTGACCATGTCGCTCCACGAGGGGCAGCAGGAGGTGACCATGAAGCGGTGCTTGGCCGGAACCTCCTCAAGGAAGTCCGCGGCCTCTTCGATGACGCACAGATCCGCGCCGATGGCGGCCTCGTAAACGTCGGTGAAGCCAAGGCGCTTGAAGGATGCGGTCATCTTCTCGGGCGTTGCGTCGGGGCCGAACTGGCCGACGAAGGCCGGCGCGAGCACGACATAGACGGGCACGCCGCTTTTTATCGCCATAACGGTCTGGAATATCTGGCTTTTATCGCTTATTGCACCGAAGGGGCAGTTGACAAGGCACTGTCCGCAGGAGGTGCATTTTTTATAATCTATCGCCGCGCGGCCAAGCTCGTCCTTGCCGATGGCCGCAATGCCGCAGGCCTTCTTGCAGGGGCGCTCCTGGCGGATGATCGCCGAGAATGAGCACGCGTCCATGCATCTGCCGCAGCGGACGCACTTTTCGGCATCGATATGCGCGTGACCGTTGACCTTGCTGATGGCCTTTTTGGGGCAGATCTCGATGCAGGGGTGCTCGATGCAGCCCTGGCAGCCGTTTGTGACCTTGATGATGTTATCCGGGCAGCGGTTGCACGCGAATTTGATGACGTTTATCAGCGGAGGCTCGTAATACTTCTCGGCAATGACGGTCTCCTCGACGCTGTCGGAAATATTGTTGTGCACGCCGAGCTTGCGCATCGGCAGACCCATTGCAAGGCGCAGCCTTTCGCCGACAACTGCACGCTCGATAAGCAGATTGTTCCTGAACGGGCCTATCTCGTCTGGGTCGCCCGGACAGATCTTGTACGGCAGCTCTTCAAGCTTCTGCGCGTAGTCTCCGCCCTCGTATGCCATGCGCGCGATTTCCGTGAAAACCTCGTGCCTTATTCGTGTTTTGCCGGTCTCCATTCCTCTCATAGGGTCATCCTCCGATTATACTTCTATTTTGCCAAAAATAATTATACAAAAACACGCCTTTTTGTCAATTAAATCGCATAGTATTTCACATGAAATTTACCCACAAGCCCAATCAAATCATTAAAGCAGGTATTAAAAAAATTAATACCTGCTTTAATGATCACTTTTTATATTCGTTCAGTATCTTTTCAACCTCGTTGTCGGCAGACGGCGACTTGGTTCCGCGCGTCGGCGCCTCGATGGTCGGCTCGGGCGAGACCTCGTCGGGCGTGGGCTCAATGACGGTGTCCTCGGCCTCATCTGCCGCGTCCGGCTCCTCTGGCTCGGGCTGCGCGGCCTTTTCCGGCTCGGGCGGAAGCTCGTCCTTTGCGCAGCGGTTTTTGATGATGAGCCAGCTGTACATCAGCAGCATGCCGGCCGTTGCGAGGATGATAAGCTCAAGGCCCATATAGCGGCTGTCGGCCAGCGTTGTTATGCACATGAACGCGCCCAGAAGGCTCATGTAGCAGGCCTTTTTCGGATCGGGCCTGCCGAAGGCGTAGCCTGCGACGTAAAACAGCGCGAGGATGGCGCAGCATACGGCGATGATCTCGATCGCGAACATCCAGACGTTGGGGTTGTTTGCGTTTGCGCGGTAGCTTGCGATGAGCCACACGCAGTACATCAGGATGGGCAGCGCCATGAAAACGCTCACGAGGCTCGGCGAATAGTGGCTGCGCGAGGCGCTGCATATGAGCGGAAAGCTCAGACCGCTGAGCATCGCGAGGGCGGCGATGATGACATACATCGATCGCAGATTGTCAAGCGAGGTCTCGGCAATGGTCAGGATGCCGCCGAGCACGGCGAGCGCCGCGATGATCCACGCGAATATTATATATAGTAGGGAAAGGCCGCGCAGAGCCTCGCTCATCCCGGTCGGGAACACGGTCTCGTCATCGGTGAGCTTATTTGACCGCAGCCACAGCACAACGGCGGCAGCGACGAGCAGAAGCGGCAGCAGAATGTTGAGAATGCTCGGGTTTATCAAGCCCGTTTCCGTATCGCGCGCGACCTGCATTTGCAGCCATCGGAAGAACGCGCCGAACGCGCCGAACGCACATGTGTAGCACAGCATTATAAGTGCGTCGCCGGCCTTTTTGTTGTTTTTAAGCATAGTATCAATCCTGTTAGAATAAATTTGTATCAATATTGATTTTATACTCATTTTCTCAAACAGTCAAGATGAAAGGGTGATGCCGGATGAAAAGAATAGTCTGTGCCGCGCTTTTCATGACGCTTATCGTCATGGCTCTGCCGCGGCTTTTTCCCGTTCGGGATGCAGCGCCGCAGCCGGACTCAGCGCCGGACAAGGCCGCCGAGAAGCTCAAGCCCGACGAGAGCCGGAGCATACGCCTGCTCTCGGGCGATACCGTCGTCGAGATCGGCGTTTTCGACTATCTCACGGGCGTTGTCGCCGCCGAGATGCCCGTGTCGTTCGAGCCGGAAGCGCTCAAGGCGCAGTCGGTCGCGGCGCGCAGCTATCTCCAGCGCGCGCTGGCTTCGCCAAAGCACGAGGGCGCGGACATCTGCACCGATTCAGCCTGCTGCCAGGCGTATCTAAGCCCCGAGCAGCTCAAGTCGAGCTGGGGGGACAAGTACGCGCAGTACAGCGAAAAAATAAGCGCCGCGGTCAAGGCGACCGACGGCGAATACCTCAGCTATGACGGAAAGCCGGCGCTCGCGGCGTTTCACTCCTCCTCCGACGGCGCGACCGAGGATGCCGGGGCGATCTGGTCGGATGTGCCGTATCTCAAAAGCGTTTCCTCGCCCGAAACCGGCGACTCCGTGCCGAATTTCCAAAGCACCGTTGTGAACTCCGACCTCGATTTTCGCGACACGATACTCTATCTCAAGCCCGAGGCGGACATGACCGGCGATGCCGGCTCCTGGCTCGGCGAGACTACTCGCACGGCGTCCGGCCGGGTCGCGAGCATCGTTATCGGCGGCGTTTCGTTCACCGGCAGCGAGCTGCGCTCGCTGTTCAAGCTGCGCTCGACCGATTTTGAGCTTACCCACGCCGACGGCAGCTTCACATTCACCGTCCACGGCTACGGCCACGGCGTCGGCATGAGCCAGTACGGCGCGAACGCCATGGCGCGCTCCGGCTCCGACTATCGCGAGATCCTCGCCCACTACTACCCCTCCACCTTTTTAGTGGCGCATTGACGCAGCTACGGATACGGTTATCTCTGGTAGCCCGGTGTCGAGACAATGGTGGAAACCGTATCGTTTCGCGCTTTTTTAGTGGCGGATTGACGCAGCTACGGATACGGTTATCTCTGGTAGCCCGGTGTCGAGACAATGGTGGAAACCGTATCGTTTCGCGCTTTTTTAGAGGCGCTTTGACGCAGCTACGGATACGGTGATTGCGGTGTCCCGGTATCGAAGTTGCGGAGGAAACCGTTTTTGCTTCGCGTAACGTTAGTACGTTGCTGAGTTTTGTACCGCAACCCGGCAGTGCAGACTGCGTCTGCGAAGTAATAAGTAAAAGGTAAAAGTGAAAAAGTGCGGTATTCGCCCAAAGGGCGAATGAATTTAAATCCGTGCCGTAGGCACACCACACCTATTAACTATCAGCTATTAGCTCTCCGCTGCGACCAACGGCCGCTCGTAGGGAACGGATTTATCCGTTCCGCATATACCGGTTTCGTCGGCAGTTTCCGGTCGTGACACCGCAATAAATGTATCGGTACAATGTAAAAACGCCTCTAAAAAAGCGCCTCTTAAAAAATGTGTTTGCCTGACGGCAAATGATTTAATGACACCTCATCCGTCACCAAAGGTGACACCTTCCCCTCAAGCTCCGCAGGGGAAGGCAAAGGGCGGTGCGTCCTAAAATTCAGCAACGCACTTACGTTGCGCGAGGCAGCCACAGTTTTCTCCGCGCCCTCGAACCGGGCAACAAAAGCCTTTGCCGCATTCACGTTGTGCGAGGCAGCCATGGTTTTGCACGCACCCTCGACACCGGGCTACCGCAATATATATGTATCCGTAGGTGCCCCAATGCGCCACTAAAAAAACACGAACGACCATAGTCGTTCGTGTTTTTTCCATAATTAAAGAAGAGAGGTGTAGATGTGAACAAAAGCTCGCACTGTGTTGATTTTTTCCCGACGGCGTCCTGAACCGCCGCCGGGGGCTTATCACATATTGATGGAGGCTTTTTGTGATTTTAATTTACTACTTCCGCGATAGGATTTCAGCTCCAAAACGGCTCTCTCCTGCTCCAAACGGGCGAAGTTACTCCGCCGGGCGTATTTTTTCCATTGCCGAGACATGCTTCTTTATTGCGTGGAACGACTCGTCGCTTATAATGTGTTCCATTTTGCACGCATCCTCGGCCGCGGTCTCGGCGCTGACGCCGAGCAGCTCGAGATATCGGGTCAGCAGCGTGTGGCGCTCGTATATCTTCGCGGCGACCTCGACGCCGGCCTCGGTGAGGCTCAGATGCCCCAGCTCGTCGGAAACGAGATAGCCGCCGCTTTTGAGCAGCCCGACCGCGCGGCTGACGCTCGGCTTGGAATAGCCCATGTACTCGCCGACGTCTATCGCGCGCACATCCTTATATTTTTGGGACAAAACGTAGATCGTTTCAAGATACATTTCGCCCGATTCCTGCAAATTCATTTGCTCTTCTCCAATGCTTATAATAATACAATATAAAATATAACACAACACTTAAATAAATTCAAGGAAATCCTTAATCCCTACAAGACGAGTGGGATATTATGCACAATTTTGACGGTTAGCAAACGCTAACTAATTGTGCAAGTCACCAAACCTTGTGACAGGGGCTTGACAATGGCAAAATAAGTGCTATTATTCATGGCAGTTAGCGAGAGCTAACTTTAGTTTGGCCCCACGGTTAGCAGGCGCTAATCAAAAAGGAGAAAGGATATAGAATGATGCCTTTAACATTAGCGGCAGTCGGCGAGGATAACACCATCCAGCGTATCGCCGGCAAGCCTGAGGTGAAGAAGCACCTCGAAAACCTCGGCTTTGTTGTCGGGGGCGATGTAAAAGTCTTAACTGCCGTTGGCGAGAATGTCATCGTCAAGGTAAAAGAAGCCAGGATCGCAATAAGCGCGGAAATGGCTCAGAAAATATATGTGTGAGGAGCAGAAACATGAAGACTCTGAGAGACGTTAAGATCGGCGAGACCGTGACCGTCAAGAAGCTCCATGGCGAGGGTGCGATAAAGCGCCGCATCATGGACATGGGAATTACCAAAGGCGCCGAGGTCTATGTCCGCAAGGTCGCTCCCCTGGGCGATCCCATTGAGCTCACCGTCCGCGGCTATGAGCTTTCGCTGCGCAAGGCAGATGCAGAAAAGATCGAGGTGGAATAATGGAAAAGAACATCAAAATTGCCCTTGCGGGCAACCCGAACTGTGGTAAGACCACACTGTTCAACGCGCTGACCGGCTCGAACCAGTTCGTCGGCAACTGGCCGGGCGTCACCGTTGAGAAAAAGGAAGGCAAGCTCAAGAAGTTTGACGGCGTAACGGTCGTTGACCTTCCGGGCATCTATTCGCTTTCCCCGTACACCCTTGAGGAGGTTGTCGCGCGTAACTTCCTGCTCGGCGAGCGCCCCGATGCGATACTCAACATCATCGACGGCACCAACCTCGAGCGTAACCTTTATCTGACCACTCAGCTCACCGAGCTTGGCATCCCCGTTGTCGTTGCGGTCAACATGATGGATATCGTGCGCAAGAACGGCGACGTTATAAACATCAAGGAGCTGTCCCGTCAGCTCGGCTGCAAGGTCATGGAGATCTCCGCGCTCAAGGGCGACGGTGTTTCCGAGGCCGCCGCGGCTGCGGTCGATGCCGCGAAAAACGGCAAGACCATCCCCATGCACTCGTTCTCCGGCGTTGTCGAGCACGCAATCGCTCACATCGAGGAGGCCGTCCTGCATGAGCTGCCCGAAGAGCAGCAGCGCTGGTACGCAATCAAGATCTTCGAGCACGATGACAAGGTGCTTGCAAAGCTCGCCATCAAGCCCGAGATCATGCAGCACATCGACGCGGACATCAAGGCCGCCGAGGATGAGCTTGACGACGATGCCGAGAGCATCATCACCAACGAGCGCTACCTCTACATAGCATCCATCATCAAGGCATGCTACAAGAAGAAAAACGCCGGCAAGCTCACCGCTTCCGACAAGATAGATAAGATCGTCACCAACCGTTGGCTGGGCCTGCCGATCTTCGCGGTAGTCATGTTCCTTGTCTACTGGGTCGCAATGGTCGCCGTCGGCGCACCTGCAACCGACTGGGCAAACGACGGCGTGTTCGGCGACGGCTGGCATCTGCTGGGCATCGGCTCTGCCGACTATAACGACACAAACGACGAATACACCGCAGCTATCCAGGCAGTCAGCGCATTCCTCGGCGAGGATGTTGACGTTGAAGCAGACGACTTCGACGCAGACGCACTGCTTGCCGATATGAAGGCTCTCCAGACCACCGACAAGACCGCAACCGTTGACGTCGAGGATGAAGAGACCCTCGCGATCAACACCATGACTGCTTATTATGACGCACTTCCCGAAGGCGCTGACAAGATGGACGACGTTGTCCAGATGACCTATGTTGATGCAGTTGCCTACCTCGAGGAAAACGGCTTTGACGCTCCCGATCCTGCTGATTTCGGCGTATGGGTACCGGGCATCCCCGTTCTCGTCGGCGACGGCCTTGACGCTGCAAACGCAGCCCCCTGGCTCAGCGGCCTTATCAACGACGGTATCGTAGCCGGTGTCGGCGCGGTCCTCGGCTTCGTTCCCCAGATGCTCGTCCTGTTCCTCATGCTCGCCTTCCTCGAGGCCTGCGGCTACATGGCGCGTATCGCCTTCGTTCTTGACCGTGTGTTCCGCAAATTCGGCCTCTCCGGCAAGAGCTTCATCCCCATGCTCATCGGCGTCGGCTGCGGCGTTCCGGGTGTCATGGCTTCCCGTACCATCGAAAACGAGCGTGACCGCCGCATGACGATCATGACCACGACCTTCATCCCCTGCGGCGCAAAGGTTCCGTTCATTGCAATGATCGCCGGCGCACTGTTCGGCGGCAGCGCATGGGTATCCACCTCCGCATACTTCATCGGCATGGCGGCTATCATCTGCTCGGGCATCATGCTCAAGAAGACAAAGCGCTTTGCAGGCGACCCGGCTCCCTTCGTTATGGAGCTTCCGGCATACCACATGCCCACCCTCGGCAACGTTCTCCGCTCCATGTGGGAGCGCGGCTGGTCCTTCATCAAGAAGGCAGGCACCATCATCCTGCTCTCTACCATCTTCGTATGGTTCACCACTTACTTCGGCTGGGTTGACGGCACGTTCCAGATGCTCACCGAGGATCAGATCGACTCCTCCATCCTTGCTAAGATCGGCAACGCGATCGCCTGGATCTTCAGCCCGCTCGGCTGGGGCAACTGGCAGGCAACCGTCGCATCCATCACCGGCCTTGTCGCAAAGGAGAACATCGTCGGCACTCTCGGCATCCTCTACGGCGGCGGCGACGGCACCGTTTACCAGAACATCGCAGCGGCCTTCACCGGCATAACCGCTTACTCCTTCCTCGTGTTCAACCTCCTGTGCGCTCCCTGCTTTGCAGCGATCGGCGCTATCAAGCGCGAGATGAACAACCGTGGCTGGACCTGGTTTGCCATCGGCTATCAGTGCGGCTTTGCTTACTGCATCGCCCTGATGATCAATCAGTTCGGCAGCGTTTTCGTCGGCAAGACCAACGTCATCGGCCTGATCTTCGCAGTCGCGATCCTGGCACTTATGATCTACATGCTCTTCCGTCCCTACAAGGAAGCTGAGACCCTCAACACCAAGGAAGCCGTAGGTGTAAAATAAGCAACAGCAACATAACTTTAATGAATAATCTAAAAGGAGGAATAAGCAATGCTGGAATGGTTAACGGCCAATATCGGAACGATACTGATAACCGCCGGACTTATCGTCATCGTGGCGCTCATAATCCGGTCGATCGTCAGGGATAAGAAAGCAGGCATATCCTCCTGCGGCGCAAAATGCGGCGGCTGCGGAGCCTGTGCCATGGCCGGAAAATGCCACGGCGGCTCCGCCTGCGGCGGCAGCGCCCTCAGGGATGTAAAGAACCTGAAACATCAGAACACCTAAAATTCTGACGGGAGGTGCAGTAATTCCCTTCTGCACCTCCCGGTTTTACAAACAGGAGTAAGCAATGACTAACCCCAAGCTTGCGGTTTCCGCCTCGGTGGTTCGATATCTTCTCGCCCTCGATGCGCTCAAGGGCGCCAGTGGAATAAGGACGACCGACGTTGCGCGATATCTCAACATCAAAAAACCGAGCGCGCACACGATGCTCAACAATTTAAAAGACGCCGAGATCCTGACGAAGGATGAGCTTGGCATAGCGCACCTGACAGGCTACGGAGTTGAGCTTACGCAGCAGTGCCGGCGCTATTACAGCGCAGTCGCCGCGACGCTCGCGCGCACCCTGCCGCCTGCGGCAGACATAAAGAATGCAGCGTGCGCCCTTGTGGCGGAGCTTGATGAGCAGGTGCTCGAGGAGCTGTGCGCCCGATGCGGCGCGGAAGGGACACTTAATGTATCTTGAGATCAGTGATCTTCACAAATCCTTCGGCAGCGGAGACAGCCGCTGCGAGGTTCTCCGCGGCATAAGCTGCGGCATTGAAAAAGGACACATATGCGTCTTGCTGGGGCCGTCCGGCTCCGGCAAATCGACGCTTCTGAATATAATCGGCGGCATCGAAACTGCCGACTCGGGCAGCATCGGCATCGGCGGACAGAAGATCGCCGCGATGAGCCAAAGGGAGCTTTCGCTGTATCGCCGCAAGCACCTGGGCTATGTTTTCCAGTCGTATAACCTCATCCCGAACCTGACGGTCAAGGAAAACATCGAGGTCGGCGCGTATCTTGCCGATAAGCCCCTGCCGACGGAGGATATCCTCAAAACGCTCGGCCTGTGGGAGCACCGTGACAAGGTGCCCTCGCAGCTTTCCGGCGGCCAGCAGCAACGAACGGCCATCGGCAGGGCGATAATCAAAAACCCCGACATCCTGCTGTGCGACGAGCCGACGGGCGCGCTTGACTACAAAACCTCCAAGGAGATACTCGATCTCATTGAGCGCGTGAACAAAAAATACGGAAACACCGTTATCCTTGTCACGCATAACGACGCCATAAAGCGCATGGCCGACCGCGTTATCCGCCTGCGCGACGGTATGATACGCTCGGATGAGCTAAACGCCGAGAAGCTCAGTGCAATGCAGCTCGACTGGTAAGGGGGCGCGGCCGTGAAAAATCCACTCAGTCGCCGTCTGCTGCGCGAGCTGCGGCAGGATATCGGCAAATACATCGCCCTGTTTCTGTTTTTGATGCTCACAACGGGCTTTATCTCGGGCTTTCTCGTCGCCGACGGCAGCATGGTCAGGGCATATGACGAAAGCTTTGAAAAATACAATATCGAAAGCGGCCACTTCATCCTTGAGGATAAGCTGCCGGACGAGACGAAAGCAAAGCTTGAAGCTGCCGGGGTTTCGGTGTATGAGCTTTTTTACAAGGAAGCAACGTTCAATAACGAAAATACCGTGCGCATTTTCCAAAACCGCAGCGAGGTAAACAGGGCCGATGTGCTCGAAGGCCGCCTGCCGGAGAGTGAGGGCGAGATAGCGGCCGACAGGCTGTATCTTGAAAATAACGGCCTTACGATCGGCGATGAGCTTGCCGGGCTTAAAATAACGGGCGCCGTCGCGCTGTCGGACTATTCGGCGCTGTTTAAAAACAACACCGACATGATGCTCGACGCGAACAAATTCTGCGTCGCCGTCGTGACGCCCGAGACCTTCGATGAAATTGACGAAAACATTCACCTGTGCTACGCATGGCTCAATAACGACAAAAGTCTCAGCGACGAACAGTGCCGCGATAAAGCGGATGAGATAAGCGATATCCTTGCAGAGGCTTGCAGCATAACGGAGCTCGTAAAGCGCGAGGATAATCAGGCGATAAGCTTCACCGGCGAGGATATGGGCGGCGATAAGGCGATGATGACAACGCTTTTGTATGTTGTTATCGTCATTCTCGGCTTTGTGTTTGCGATAACCACGCGCTCGACGATCGAGCAGGAGTCCGGCACGGTCGGAACGCTGCTTGCCTCGGGCTACACAAGAGGTGAGCTTATCCGACACTACATGGCAATGCCGATCATCGTAACGCTCATTGCCGCCGCGATCGGCAACGTGCTCGGCTACACGGTGTTTAAAGATGTGTGCGCCGGCATGTACTACCACAGCTACTCGCTTCCGACCTACGTTACCGTCTGGAACGCCGAGGCGTTTGTGAAAACAACGCTCGTTCCGTGCGTGCTCATCGCGCTGACGGTTTACCTCGTGCTTTGGCGCGTTATGCGCCTGCCGGTGCAGAGTTTTCTGCGCCATGACCTGCGCGTGCGCAAGAAGCAGTTCGTTCCGCGCCTCAAGGCCGGCAGCATAACCGAGCGCTTCCGCAAGCGCGTGATCCTACAGAACCGCAGCGCCTACATAACGCTGTTTATCGGCATCCTGTTTGCAAACATCCTGCTGCTGTTCGGCCTTATCATGCCGCCGGTGCTGGATAACTTCAAGACCGAGGTGCTCGAAACAAAGTTTGCCGACTATCAGTACATCCTCAAGACCCCGACGCTTACGGAAAACGAAAGCGCCGAGCCCTTCTGCCTTGCCTCACTTGAATACGACGATGAGGAGATCAGCGTTTACGGCATAAAGGCAGACTCAAAATATGCCGATTTTTCTTATCTCCCGGCGCACAGGGATAATATCCTCGTATCCGAGGGCTTTTTGGAAAAGTACGGTCTCTCCGCCGGCGATAAGATAACGCTGCACGAAAAATACGGCGAAAGGGAGTATACCTTCAACGTGTTCGGCACCGCCGACTACGCCGCCGGGCTTGCCGTTTTCATGGATAAGACGAGCTTTAATCAGACCTTTGACCTTGATATGCGCTTTTTCAACGGCTATTTTTCGAACGAAAAGCTCACAGACCTTGATCCCGAGGCTGTTTCGACAGTCATCACCGAGCACGATCTCACCGTTATTGCCGATCAGCTGAACGATTCGATGGGCTTCATGTTCCCACTCATGTGCGGATTTTCGCTTGCGCTGTATATGCTTTTGGTGTATCTGCTCTCAAAAATGATAATCGAGAAAAATGCGCAGAGCATATCCATGCTCAAGATCCTCGGCTACACGCCGCGCGAGATAAGCTCGCTTTATAACTCGGCAACGGCCATCGCCGTCGGCGTGTCGCTCATCGTGACGATCCCGATCTCGGCGCTCATCATGAAGTGGCTGTTTTACTACTACATGCATGAAATGAGCGGCTGGGTCTCGTTCTATATCGCGCCGTGGATATGGCCGGCAATGCTCGGCCTCGGCGCGGCGGCATATTTCATCGTTCATCTTATACAAACAAAACGCCTTGGAAAGATCCCCTTGGCGCAGGCACTGAAGAATATGGAGTGATATTTATGCAATACGTTATTTTCGGTATTATTCTCATAGCTTTTGCCGTGCTTGTGATTAAAAGCTACGCAAAAAAGCTCGCCGCCGGCTGCTGCGGAGCGGGCGGAGACACGGCCAAAAAGGTAAAGGTCGCGGATAAAAACAAGGCGCACTATCCTTACGCGGCGACCCTCACCGTTGACGGCATGATGTGCGCGGCCTGCGAAACGCGCGTTGAAAACGCCTTCAATGCGATCGACGGCGTGTGGGCAAAGGCAAACTCCGGCGCAGGCCGGGTGGATGTTCTCATGAAAGCCCCCGTCGATGAGGACACCCTGCGCAAGGCAATAAACGATCTTGGTGTTTACACTCTTATGAAAGCGGATTTCCACGATGCAAAGCAAAACTGAAGCATATTCCGGCGCCGATGGCAGCTACAGCGTAACAAGCTACAACGTTTTTCCCGGCATCGAGCTTATTTACAACGATATAAGCCTTTATGAGCACGATTTCCGACCCGAGGAGGATAAGACGCTGCTTGAGATCCACCACTGTCGCTCGGGGCGCATGGAGTGCAGGATCGGTGCGGACTTTTTCTACCTCGCGCCGGGCGACCTGTCAATAAGCCTATCCGACGGGGCGATATCCCATTCAAGCTTCCCGACCGGGAGCTACGAGGGCGTGACGATCCGCATAAACGGTAAGGACGCGCCGCGCTGCCTGTCCTGCTTTCTGGCCGACGTCAACGTTCAGCCGGATGCGCTGCGCGAAAAATTCTGCCCGCAGGGGCAGTGCTTTGTCGCGCGCTCGTCGCAGGCCATTGAGCACATCTTCTCCGAGCTTTACAGTGTGCCCGAGAGCATACGCAAGGGCTATTTCAAGGTCAAGATCCTTGAGCTTCTGCTGTTTTTGAGCGCAATGGAGCTGGACAGCTCCGCCCTTGCCGAGCGCAGGATATCCAACACGCAGGTCGAGCTTGCAAAGCGCATCGGCGCGTATCTTTCCGCGAATATGGACAGGCGCATAACGCTCGAGGAGCTGTCAAACAGCTTCCATATATCGCAGTCGGCGCTGAAGTCCTGCTTCCGCGCGGTTTACGGCGAGTCCGTTTATTCTTACATCCGCGCACAGAAAATGCAGTGCGCCGCGGCCGATCTCCGGCGCTCGGAAATGAGCATCATGGAGATAGCCGGGCGTTACGGCTATGATAACGGCAGCAAGTTTGCCAAGGCGTTCCGCGATACCGTCGGCATGAGCCCGACCGAGTACCGCAACGCCGGGTGAGCTGCAAATAATAGATAAAAGGAGACAAAAAATCATGAAGTTCCACATTGAAGACACCGCAAAAATGTTCGGCTACGGCGTGCTGTTCGGCACTGCCGGCATCAAGATCCTCAGAAGCCGCGACGCAAAGACCCTGTACACCCACGTCACCGCCGCCGTTCTTCGCGCAAAGGACTGCGTAATGCAGACTGCCGACGATATCCGCTGCGATTGCCAGGATATCTATGCAGGAGCAAAGAACATCAACGAGCGCCGCGCAGAGGAAGAGGCTGCGGCCGTCATCGAGACAACCGAGGCAGAGTAATGAAATGCAGAATTCTCAGCGAAATTGATGGCAGAATGCGCGTGCGCCTTTCCCTACCGCGCATGAGCCTAAAGCAGGCCGACATCGTTGAGGAATATCTCGGCGCTGTCGCCGGAGTCAAAAGCGTCAAGGTGTTTGACCGCAACTGCGACGTTGTCGTTGAATACTCCGAACGCACAGCCGTCGTTTCGGCGCTTGCAGGCTTTTCGTTTGAAACCTGCGGCATAACCGAACCCAAGCCCACCGGCCGCGAGCTAAACCGCGAATATCAGGATAAGCTCGCCGGCGTCGTGATGCGCAGGGTACTTAAACAGGCATTCCTGCCTGTACCGTGGCGCGCGGCTATCTGCGTTGCAAAATGCTCGCAGTATTTCGCCCGCGGCGTAAAGTCGCTGTGGCATAAGCGGCTCGACGTTGCCGTTCTGGACGCAACGGCCATAACCGTTTCCGTCCTGCGCGGCGATACCGACACCGCGTCGTCAATAATGTTCATGCTCAAGATAGGCGATATCCTCGAGGAGTGGACGCACAAAAAGTCCGTTGACGATCTTGCGCGCACCATGAGCCTGAATGTTGACAAGGTGTGGGTCAAGTCCGGCGATACCGAGGAGCTTAAAAACATCTCAGATGTCAATGTCGGCGACGATATCATCGTGCGCATGGGCAGCATGATACCTCTTGACGGCAAGCTCGTTTCTGGCTCTGCTGCGGTAAACCAGTCGTCCATGACCGGCGAGAGCATGCCCGTTCGCAAGGAGGTCGGCAGCTATGTCTACGGCGGAACGGTCGTCGAAGAGGGCGAGTGCGTCGTAAGGGTCGAAAAAAGCCTTGGCAGCGGCCGCTATGACAGGATCGTTCACATGATCGAGGACTCGGAAAAGCTCAAGAGCGACACCGAGTCGCAGGCGTACCACCTTGCCGACAGGCTCGTGCCGTACAGCCTCGGCGCAACGGCGCTGACCTGGCTGATAACGCGCAATCCGACCAAGGCGCTTGCCATACTCATGGTCGATTTCTCCTGCGCGCTGAAGCTTTCCATGCCGATAGCGGTGCTTTCCGCCATGCGCGAGAGCGGTGCAAACGGCATCTCCGTCAAGGGCGGCAAGTTCCTTGAGGCCATCGCCAAGGCCGACACCGTCGTTTTCGACAAAACCGGCACGCTCACCCACGCAAGCCCCGAGGTCGCCGATATCATAACCTTCGGCGGACACGAGCAGAACGAGATGCTCTGCCTCGCCGCCTGTCTTGAGGAGCACTATCCGCACTCGATAGCAAACGCCGTCGTAAACGAAGCGATCCGCCGCGGCCTGAACCACGACGAGCGCCACTCCAAGGTCGAATACGTCGTTGCCCACGGCATCCACAGCACCGTTGACGGCCAAAAGGTCGTCCTCGGCAGCCACCACTTCGTTTTCGAGGACGAGGGCTGCACTGTGCCGGATGATGAGCAGGATAAGTTCGCCTCGCTCCCCACGCAGCATTCGCACCTTTACCTTGCGATAAGCGGCGTTTTGGCGGCGGTCATCTGCATCGCCGATCCCCTGCGCAGCGAGGTGCGTGGCGTTATGGATTCCCTGCGTGCGCTGGGGCTTGATAAGCTTGTCATGATGACCGGCGACAGCGAGCGCACCGCAGCTGCCGTTGCAAAATATGCCGGCGTTGACGAATACTACGCCGAGGTGCTGCCCGAGGACAAGGCCGCGTTCATCCGCGCCGAGCACGAAAAGGGGCGCAAGGTCATCATGATCGGCGACGGCGTGAACGATTCGCCGGCGCTCAGCGAGGCCGACGCAGGCATTGCAATGTCCGACGGCGCGGCCATCGCGCGCGAGATCGCCGACGTCACCATCTGCTCGGATGATCTTGAGAGTCTCGTCACCCTCAAGCGCATTTCCGACGGCCTCATGCAGCGCATTCACGCAAACTATCGCTTCATCATTTCCTTCAACACCGGACTCATCGTCCTCGGCGTCGCCGGCGTTCTTCCGCCCTCGACCTCGGCCCTTCTGCACAACATCTCCACACTGGGTATTGGGCTTCGCAGCATGCGCAACCTATTACCGTGACGTGTCTTTTGTGTTCATGCATCGTTAAACCCCTTGGAAATACACAAAGTATTCCCATCGGGGTTTGCCTTGCCTGAACGCAAAATCCATCGCCACGGGTGACGCGTCTTTTGTGCTGGTACTGCGTTGAAGCTCTCGGAGATACACAAAGTATTCCCATCGGGGTTTGCCTTGCCTGAACGCAAAATCCGCAGCCACGGGTGACGCGTCTTTTGTGCTGGTACTGCGTTGAAGCTCTCGGAGATACACAAAGTATTCCCATCGGGGTTTGCCTTGCCTGAACGCAAAATCCGCAGCCACGGGTGACGCGCTTTTCCGCTCAGGCTTCGTCTTGCCTGAGCGCAAAATCCATCGCCACGGGTGACGCGCTTCTGCGTTCGTGCTGCGTTAAACCCCTTGGAGATACACAAAGTATTCCCGTCGAGCTTCGCCTTGCCCGAGCGCAAAATCCATCGCCACGGGTGACGTGCTTCTGTGTTCGTGCTTCGTTAAACCCCTTGGAGATACACAAAGTATTCCCGTCGAGCTTCGCCTTGCCTGAACGCAAAATCCATCGCCACGGATGACGTACTTTTCCGCTCATGCGGCGTTAAAATTGGGGCAGAAAAGAGCAAAATCAAATATGTCTGTTTGGAGCCTTGTTCATTCCTTTTGGAGCGGATAAGGCTCCGTTTTTTATGGCATAATAAATACACAGTGAAACGATAGGATATAGTGTAGAATTTTGACGAGGCATCACAAAGCCGGGGCTTTGTGATGTGGAGGATAAAATGAGCGACGAATTGGTAGTTTCGCAGTGCGCACCGACGCTTGCGGGACTAAAAACAGCGAATATGTTTTCCGCCGAGTACGAAAGCCGCGAGGAAGTCACGGCCGAGCTGCGGCGGCTCAACGCCGTGCTCGTTCCGAGGGGACTGCGCATCGTGCCCATGCGGTTCATGCAAAGCCGCGTACTTTTATATCTCTATCGCCCCGAGGCGCTGCGGCGCGATCTTGCCGACAGCGCGGCGCAGGATATTCTGCGCGAATGCGGCTACGGCAAATGCAGCCGCGCCGAAAGCTGCCTGAGCTGCCTCATAGGCCGGCTCAGAAACAACGCCGATTTTCCCCACGAGGTCGGCCTGTTTCTCGGCTATCCGCCCGAGGATGTGCGCGGCTTCATCGAAAACCAGGCCTCCGGCTTCAAGCTCATCGGCTGCTGGAAGGTCTACGGCGACGTGGACGCGGCAAGAAAAAAGTTTGAAAGCTTCGAGAGCTGCACTCTCCGCAGCCGCGGCAAGGCTCTCGATGAGATCATACAGTGAAAGGACGAATTTAAACATGAAAAAAGCAGTTGTATACTGGAGCGGCACCGGCAACACCGAGGCCATGGCAAAGGCAGTCGCCGAAGCGGCCGGCGCGGAGCTTTTCACCGCGTCCGAGTTCTCTGCGGCAAAGGCCGACGAGTTTGACGCAATAGCCTTCGGCTGCCCGGCAATGGGCGCAGAGGCGCTTGAGGAATCGGAATTCGAGCCTATGTTCGATGGCGTAAAGAGCCACCTTGCCGGCAAAAAGGTCGCGCTTTTCGGCTCCTACGGCTGGGGCGACGGCGACTGGATGCAGATCTGGGAGGACGACTGCCGCGCAGCCGGCATTAACCTCGTCCATGAAAGCGTCACCTGCAACGGCGAGCCCGATGCTCAGGCACTTGCAAAGTGCAAGGCACTCGGCGCCGCGCTGTAAACACCTATAGATGCAAAAAACTCTAAGGAGAAATCCTTAGAGTTTTTTAATTTTTTGTTAACAAATGCTTCACTCCATGCTGCGCTGAGAGTGGTATAATATAATCGTACACTTGTATGGTTACATGGAGGGACAAAAATGAAGAAATTCTCTTTTGCTCAGCCGCTGACGCCGGATATGTGCGGCAAGCAGCCGAAAATGCAGCCGCCTGCTGCGTTTATGCTGTTCCAGAATGCCGCCAGCCTGCACGCCGAAGCCATCGGCAACGGCACCGCGGCGCTCGCCGAGCGCGATTGCTACTGGGTGGCGACGCACTCAAAGATCGATTTTTACAGTGATGCGAATTTAATGGACATGCTGACCATTTCGACTTGGGTAAATCCTGCAAAGCCCAATGCCGTGCGCGGCTACCGAGGCTATGATATTTTTGTCGGCGATAAGCAGATCGCCGAGGGGCTTACCGAGTGGGTTGTATTAAACCGCGAAACGGGCTTTGTACGCTTTTCCGAGTTCGGGTTCCCCGATGACTTTGAATTTCAGGACTATCAGGCCTGCGGCGGCAAGCTCTGCCGCTTCCGCGATGAGTTTACCGATGACGACGAGGTCTATACCTTCACCGTGCGCACATCGAGTATTGATATAGGCCGCCATATGAATAACGTCGCCTATGTCCGTGCGTTCCTCGACTGCTTCACAGCCGACGAGGTCGCGTCCATGCCCGTCAAGACCATGGAGGCGCGCTACATAACCGCCTGCATGGAAGGCGAGGAGCTTAAAATTTTCAAAAAGCGCACCGACACGGGCTTTGTTCTCGGCGCTCGCCGCGCCGACGGCAAGTGCGCCGCGTTTTTGGGAATAACCCTTAAATAAGTATCAAAAAATCCGCTCCCAAGAGCGGATTTTTTTAGCTTACGGCGGCAGTGCTCGGCTCGTCTGCGCGCTGATAGCACAGATAGTGGCCGAGAATGCACAGCGGCACGGCTGCGAGCACGTCGAGGATCGAGTGCTGCTTCATGAACACCGTGGATGCGCAGATGAGCAGCGCTATTACGCACACGGCAAATTTCACCCACGGCTTTTGCAGCTTCCGGCAGTCGAGCAGGCCGAACATCGCCGCGACCGAGCCGAGAACGTGTATCGACGGGCAGACGTTCGTGTTTGTGTCAAAGGTATAGAACCAGCCGATGAACCGCGTCAGCGCATTGTTGCGCGGAAACACCTCCGGCCGCAAATTCTGGCATGTCGGGAACAGCAGGTAAATGACCATCGTTATCGTGTAGGTGCAGATGATAAAGCGCATCATCCGCTTAAACGCCGGAACGTCGAAGAAGAAGGTATACACCAATGTGCCTATCAGGTACACAAACCAAAACAGATATGGTATAAGGAACCATTCGCAGAATGGTATGGCGTCGTCAAACGCGCAGTGCATGACGTAGTACGAGCCGACATTGTAAAACCGCTCGACGAATGAGAACATTATGCCGAACAGCGGCCAGAACAGCAGCAGCTTGACATGCCGAAACTCATCGGTATTCAATTTGCTCAATCTAAAATTCCTATAATCCATCTTTTTAGTGGCGCTTTAGCGCCGCTCCTATACATTTATATTAGTGCCCGGTTCGGGACTGCGGAGGAAACCGCGTTTGCCTCGCGTAACGTTAGTGCAGTGTTGAATTTTGCGCCGCACCCAATTGCCTTCCCCTTGCGGAGCTTGAGGGGAAGGTGTCACCTTTGGTGACGGATGAGGTGTTATTTTAATCATTTGCCGTTAGGCAAACACAAATTAATAAATCAGTGTGTTATGCTTTCGTCGGCACCCACCGGTCGGGACACCGCAAAAACCGTATCGGCACAATGTGAATGCGCAATTAAGAATCTGCGCCGTAGGCGCACACAATAATTATTCATTATTCATCATTCACTATTAATTCTCTGATTTATTAATTCTAATAAATCAGAGCTATCGCCTGCGGACAGTTTTCAAAGCTTATATCGCTGTGCGCGCCGCCGTTTTCGCCGTCGAAGGTCCAGCTTTCCGGCTCGTCGAAGATAAAGCGCGCCTTTTTCGTGTGCTTGAGGATGATGTACTCGCTGCTCAGATCGTGGCTGAGCACCTTTGCCGCAAGGTTTGCCATGGCCGCCGCGTTCGGCAGCTTTTTTACGAGCACAAGCTCGTGCAGTCCGTCGCCGAGCTTTATCTCGTCGCGCGGCAGGTCGATCAGACCGGCGACGGAGTAGGAGTTTGACATGCTGCCGTACAAAAACTCGCCCTCGATGCAGCCGTCGTCGTATTCAACGGTCACATGGCGGCTTTTGAGAGTTGAAAGGCTCTTGACCGCGCCCAGCAGATACGCCGCCTCGCCCAGCTGCTTTTTTGCCTCCTGCGGCGTTGCGTAGCTGACCTCGGTGAACGCGCCGAAGGCCGCGACATAGTTGAAATATCCGCCGTCGCGCCGGCCCTCGTCAAATTCGTGGGGCGTGCCGTCAATAAAATGCTGCGCGCCGGCCAGAATGTCGTTTTTCGGCAGGCCGATGGTGCGCGCAACGTCGTTTGCCGTGCCTATTGGAATATAGCCCACCTTCGGACGCTCTGCAAGCGGCATAAGCCCGGCGATGGCCTCGGCAAGCGTGCCGTCGCCGCCCAGAACGAGCAGATACGGAAACGCGCCGGCATACTGCGTGGCAAGCTCGGTCGCGTGGCCGCGGCACTCGGTGAAATACAGGCTCACGGCGTACCCTGCGTCCGACAGCAGCCGCAGCGCATCCGGCAGCGACCTTTTGAAGCCGCCCTTGCCTGCGGCCGGATTTATTATCATCATAAGTGGAGTTTTCATCAAAAAAAGCCGTCCTTTGCGGTGGTTAAGCTGACGAGAGTCGAACACGTATCGGTTTTGACGGGCAGATTTTAGCCCATGCTGCGTTAAAGCACTTGACAATACGACAGTATTCTCTTCGTGCTTTGTTTTGCCTGAGCAAAAATCTGCTCCGGCAAAACTGCAAAGCATCTGTCGGCTGTGCTTTTCGAGATATTTTCGGCTTTCTTTGGTGCAGGTGGGCTGGCGCCCATCAAGACAAAAAAGGCGAAAATAGCCGGAAGGGCGCACTGACAGACGATATGGGTTCGACTCTCGTCAGCTTTATCAATTTTATCACAAAATCTCTTCCATTTCAACGCCTGATATCTGTTGAAATAATACGATATGTATGTTATTGTATTGCTGGTATAGATGGGAGAGATTAAATGAATTATGTATTTCTTGGTGCATTTGCCGCCTTTTCCGCGGTGCACCTGTACGCAAGCTGGCGGTGCGACAAGGTCCTGCGCGCCGTGACGAAGGTTTTCCTTTTGCCCACGCTGCTCGGATGGTATCTTACAACGGTTCAGACGCCACTTGATATCGTCATTGCCGCAGTGGCAACGAGCTGGCTGGGCGATGTCCTGCTGATATTCGGCACCGTTGGGTTTGCTGTCGGAGGATTCAGCTTTTTCATATCGCACCTGTGTTTCGCGGCGGCCTACTGCATGCACGTTGATTTTTCGCTCGTGCCCGTGTGGCTGATGATCCTTGCGGCAGCTGTGTACATTGCGGCGGTTACACTGGTTTTCCGAGGACTTATCGGAAATGTGCGGCCGAAGAGCCTGTATGCCGGTATGATAAGCTACCTTATCATAAACGGTGCGATGAACTGCTTTGCGCTGTTCCAGCTCGTGACGCTGCCGTGCTTTGCAACGGCCATAATGTATGCCGGTGCGATAAGCTTTTTCGTATCCGATTCGATTTTGTTTTATGTCCGCTTCCGAAAAGGCAGGCCGTTTAAAACGCATTTCGGAGTCATGCTTACATACCTGCTCGCGGAGTTTCTTATCGTCTCGGGATTTATCCTGCTGGCGGCATGAAAAACCGAATGAAAAACCGGCGTCGAATTTTCGACGCCGGTTTTCTTATACTATTTAATTATATTACTTTTCGGCTGCAACGCTTGTCCTCTTGCCGACGGTTGCACGCAGGATGAAGAGAACGACAATGGTCATTACGATGCCGATCGGCAGGCAGATCCATGCATTCTTAACAAAGCCTGCAATGATGAAGTTTACAAAGCTTATAAGGGCAACGGTCACTGCGTAGGGCAGCTGAGTCTGGACGTGCTCGATGTGGTTGCAGTTAGCACCGGCAGAGGCCATGATGGTCGTGTCGGAGATGGGGGAGCAGTGGTCGCCGCAGACAGCGCCTGCGAGGCATGCGGAGATGCCGATCATCAGCAGAGGATCGCCGACCTTGAAGATGGGCAGAACGATGGGGATCAGGATGCCGAAGGTGCCCCAGCTTGTGCCGGTCGCGAAAGCGAGCAGGCAGGCAACGATGAAGATGATAGCCGGGAGCATGCTGAACAGACCGGCGGAAGCGGCCTTCATGACGCCCTCAACATAGGTTGCAGCGCCGAGCAGACCGGTCATGTTCTTCAGCGAGACCGCGAAGGTGAGGATGAGGATAGCCGGGACCATTGCGTTGAAGCCCTTGACTGCGCAGCTCATCGCGTCCTTGAAGGAGGTAATGCCGCGGCAGATCAGATAGATGATAGTGAACACCAGTGCAACGAGCGAGCCCCAGGGCAGGCCGACGAATGCGTCCGTGTTGCCGAATGCGCCGACGAAGTCGCCTGCAACGCCGCTTTCGGGATCCCAGAAGCCGCCGACGTACATAAGGCCGATGATGCACATGATGATAAGAACGATGATGGGGATGAGCATATCCCACAGGGTTGCCTTGGTGCTTTCGACCTCCTCGTCGTTGCCGAGGGAGCCGAGGTTGCCCTTGAGCGCTTCAAGCTCGCTCTTTGCCATCGGGCCGTAGTCAAAGCCCATGACGATCATGCCGATGACGAACACGAAGGTCAGCAGAGAGTAGAAGTTGAAGGGGATCGCCTGGATGAAAAGCTGGATGCCGGAGATGCCGGAGTCGAGCTTCTCGGCAACGCCGGAAACTGCTGCCGCCCAGCTCGATACCGGGGCGATCATGCAAACGGGAGCGGCCGTTGCGTCGATGATGTAAGCAAGCTTTGCGCGCGAGACCTTCTGGTTGTCGGTCAGCGGACGCATGACCGAGCCGACGGTCAGGCAGTTGAAGTAGTCGTCGATGAAGATCAGAACGCCGAGGACGAAGGTGGCAAACAGCGTGCCTGCGCGGCTCTTGACGTGGCGCGCAGCCCATTTGCCGAATGCTGCGGCGGCGCCCGTGGAGTTAACAAGCGCGACCATGATGCCGAGGATGACAAGGAACATGAATATGCCCGCGTTATCCGAGATCGCCGGGGTGAAGCCCTCGGTGATCATTGCGTCAAGCGTGCCGACGGGGCTGAAGCCCGATACGAACAGCGCGCCGACGAGGATGCCGATGAACAGTGAGCTGTAGGTCTCCTTGGTGATCAGCGCAAGAACGATCGCGACGATCGGAGGGACCAGAGCCCAAAAGGTGTTTACAAATTCCATGATGTTTCTTCCTTTTTCCTTTGAATTTTGAACAAAAAAATCGAGCCATGACGCAATCATGACTCAACAGGAAAACATCTTGCCGGATCATGACAGCTCTCCGCATAAAGCGACAGTATGCAGAATATTCTCCTGCATCCCAGGCATCCGACCTCGGGAAAGCCGAACCCTTCGGCGATAGCCCCTTTCGCTTAACGCTTCCCGGCGTTTTGACTAAGCTACTGATGGCGACCGCGCCTCTATCATGCCTTGTTCAATTGTAAACCTATTATATATGCATTTCCTAATTTGTCAAGTACTTTTAGCGGCGAATTGACGCAACTACCAATACATCTATCTCTGGTAGCCCGGCAGCGCAGACTACGTCTGCGGGTAATAAGTAAAAGGCAAAAGTGAAAAAGTTAGGTATTCGCCCGGAGGGCGAATAAATTTAAATCCGTGTGCAAGCACACCACACCTATTCACTATTACCTCTCCGCTGAGGCTATCGGCCGCTCGTAGGGGAACAGGCTTGCCTGTTCCGTGTGTAACGGTTTAGTCGGAAACCATCGGTCGGGCTGACGCAAAAAATGTATCGGTACCGGCGTAAAAACGCCACTGAAAAACCGCCTGCGGCAGATGAGGTGTTAATATATCCGCGCCGTAGGCGCTACATTGTTTCCATATGTATCGGTTTTGCCGGCACCCACCGGTCGGGATACCGCAAAAAATGTACTCGTAGAATGTAAAATCGCCTCTAAAAATGCGCCTCTAAAGAACTGTCGTAGAGGGTTTTGGAGGACAGGCCGGTTTCGGCGGAAGCCTTTTTGCAGGCGGCCTTGCGCGACAGGCCTTCGGAGCGATAGTGCTCGACGAGGGCGAGCGCATCGGCAAGCGTAAACTCCGGCTCGGAATCCGGCGCACCGTCAATGACCAGCACGAACTCGCCCTTGGGCGGCGTTGCGGAAAAATACTCGACCGCCTCGCCGAGCGTCGTGCGTATCGTCTGCTCATGGAGCTTTGTCAGCTCGCGGCACAGCGCAATGCGGCGATCCGCGCCGAAGGTGGCTTTCATGTCCTCGAGCGTGCGCATTAGCTTGTGCGGCGCTTCGTAAAAAATCATGGTGCGCTTCTCGCCGCGCAGACTTTCAAGGTGCTCGCGGCGGCTTTTGTTCGCGGTGGACAGAAATCCCTCAAAGCAGAACCTGCCCGACGGCAGCGCGGACAGCGCAACGGCCGAAACCAGGGCGGCCGGGCCGGGCACGACAAGCACCTCAACTCCGCTGTCGGCGCACATGCGCACAAGCTCCTCGCCGGGGTCGGATATGGCCGGCATGCCGGCGTCGGTCACGAGCGCGCAGTTTTCTCCGGCGATGATGCGCTCGAGAATTTTCGCGCCGGACGCATATTTGTTGTGCTCGAAATAGCTCACGAGCGGCTTGCGTATGTCGAAGTGGTTGAGCAGCTTCATCGTAACGCGCGTGTCCTCCGCGGCGATGAAGTCGGCGTCGCGCAGCGCCTGTTCGCCGCGCGGCGAAAGGTCGCCGAGGTTGCCGATCGGCGTTCCAACCAAGAATAATTTACCGCTCATGTCAGTCCTCCCTGTGATAGATGCGTTTTATCTCGGCGCTCTCGCGCCCGTCGTCGCCGCAGATATGCAGCGGCGGCATTATTTTAAGTCCCGAGCCTGCGCCGCGACGCGCCTCGATGAGCACGAGCGATGGCTCCTTGCCGGGCTTGTGTGCGACCGTGCGCAGCCGCTTTGCCTCAAAGCCCGTGTCGCGCAGCAGGCATATCACATCCGCAAGGCGCTCGGCGCGATGCACAAGGCAGAACGCGCCGCCCGTTCGGCACAGGAACGCTGCCGCGCGGCAGACATCCTCCAGCGTGCACAGCACCTCGCCGCGCGCCGCGGCCTTGTCCGCGTTCGGGCTGAGCTTGCCGCTTCCGGCGGCAAAGTACGGCGGATTTGACACGATGAGGTCAAACTGCCCGGTCTTGAACTCGTCCCGGCAGCGGCGGATATCGCCGACGACGATATCGCAGCGATCGTCCAGCGCGTTCGCGGCAATGTTCTCGCGCGCAACGCGCGCGGCCTCGGGGTTCAGCTCAAGCCCCGTCATGTGCAGCGCCGTGCTCCTTGTCAGAAGCAGCAGCGGCAGTATGCCCGAGCCGCAGCCGAGGTCAATGCCTCTGCGCCGCGCGCCTATATTCACAAAATCGGCCAGCAGCACGGAGTCCGTGCCCAGTCGGAAATGCTCCGACTGCTCAAACTGCGGCCCGTCTTTCCACAACTCCATTTTTTCAGAGGCGCTTTAGCGCCGCTCCTATACATTTATATTAGTGCCCGGTTCGGAACATTGGCAGAAACCGTAACGTTTCGCCATACATTAGATTGTGCTATATTAGTGCAAAACTTTGTCTGCACCCGATTGTCTTCCCCTTGCGGAGCTTGAGGGGAAGATGCCGCTTGCGGCAAATGAGGTGTAAATAAATCCGCGCCTTAGGCGCTACTTTGTTGACATATGTATCGGTTTCGTCGGCAGCTCCCGGTCGGGCTGACGCAATGAATGTATCGGTATAATGTGAATTCGCATCTAAAAATGTGGCGGTTAACACCGCAGATTTAATAACACCTCATCCGTCACCAAAGGTGACACCTTCCCCTCAAGCTCCGCAAGGGAAGGCATTTTAGTAGCGCCTTTACGCTGATGCCAATACGTTTGTTGCGTCAGCCCGACCGGTGAGTGCTGACAAAACCATTTGTCGCACCTGTGCTACGCGAAACGTTATGGTTTTTGCCAATGCCTCGACACCGGGCTGCCGCAATCACCGTATCCGTAGCAGCGTCAATTCGCCACTGAAATATTGTAGCAAAACTTAAGGTTCGCGTCAATGCGCTTGACTATGCATACCGGTATGGGTTAAAATCATAGCAAGCCAGAAAATGAAAATAAACGGAGGTCGAAACCATGAAAAAATGGCTGGTCATAGCACCCATCGCGGCAGCGGCGGCAGCAGGCGCTGCGCTTGCGCTCAAGGGCAAATCCGGCGCGGAGAAGAAGCCGGCAGCGGCAAAGCCCACGGCGAAAGCCGCTCCGAAGTCCGGCGGCAAAAACGGCGCGGAGTTTTCATTCAAGAACCCCAAAGCCGGAGTTTACAGCTTCGCAAGCGGCTACAAGGACGCAAAGGAGATCACCGTCACGGTCACATACGATGCCGATAAGCACGCGTTCGGCGTAGTGTCCGAGGGCTATATCACCGACTCGGGCGACTCGCATGTTGCGATCATAAACACCGACGACTTCTCCATCCAGATCGAGTACGCGCCGTACTATCACGGCGAGGACTTCGCGGCGCTTGAGAAATCCGTTGCCGAGAACTACAAGAACTTCGGCAAGGTCAGCTTCAAAAACGCCGAGGGCATCTGCTTCACAAACGGCGGCAGCTACTGCATGGCGTTCCCGGCCGCAGACTCGACGTCCGACTATGTGCTGACAACGGTCGTGCTCATGGGCGACGATAACGAGGACGAGCGCGTAAAGCTCCGCTCGAACCCCGAAATGCTCGCGATCATGGACACCCTTCTTATTAAATAATTTTTTAGTGGCGCATTGACGCACCTGCGGATACATTTATTGCGGTATCCCGGTGTCGAAGTTACCGACAAAACCGGAAAACTGTCGCGTAACATTAGTGCGGAGCTGCGTTTTGCGCCGCACTACCGGGTTGCGAGGCATCCACGGTTTCCTCCGCACCATCCGGTCGTGCTGACGCAAGAACCGTATCGGTATCAGACCAAATACGCCACTAAAAAGAAAAACTCCGTTCGGATGAACGGAGTTTTTTGCTTGTTTAAGTAATTTCTTACTTGATCTCGACTGCTGCGCCGACTGCCTCGAGCTGAGCCTTGAGAGCCTCTGCGTCTTCCTTGGAAATGCCTTCCTTGACAGCAACGGGAACCTTCTCGACCATTGCCTTTGCCTCTGCCAGGCCAAGACCGGTGATGCCGCGGATCTCCTTGATGACCTTGATCTTCTCTGCGCCGAAGCTGGTCATAACAACGTCGAACTCGGTCTTCTCTGCGACAGCCTCTGCTGCGCCGCCTGCTGCGGGAGCTGCTGCTGCTACTGCGGAAACGCCGAAGGTCTCGCAGATCTCATCAACGAGCTCCTTGAGCTCGAGAACGGAAAGAGCCTTGATCTCGTCGATCATGGCGGTGATTTTTTCGCTTGCCATTATAATTTCCTCCAAATTTTAATGTTTGATGCAGCCGATTATTCTGCTGCTTCTGCCGGAGCGGCTGCGCCGCCCTTCTGCTCGACGACTTCGCTCAGAGCAACTGCAAGGCCGCCCATGATTGCATTCAGGGAGCCTGCCAGCTTCGAGTACAGGTCGTTCTTGCTGGTGAGCGTGGACAGCTCTGCTATCTCCTGCTCGCTGAGGATCTTGCCCTCCATGAAAGCTGCTTTGATATTGAACTTATCGCCGAGCTTCTTGGAGTAATCGCTGATGATACGGAACGGAGCGATGGGGTCCTCGGTGCTGGTTGCCATGGATGTGCTGCCGTTGAGGACGGGATCAAGTTCGTTCATTCCGACCTTGTCGATAGCGATCCTGGTAAGGGTGTTCTTGACGACAGTGTAGTCAACGCCCTCCTTGCGCATCTCGGTACGCAGAGCCGTATCTTCGGCCACGGTGATACCCTGGTAGTCAACCAGAATACCTGCGCTTGCTGCGTTGATGCGCTCGACGAGTGCTTCTACTATCGCCTGCTTCTCGCTGAGAACTTTTGCGTTAGGCATGTGTGTTTTTCACCTCCACACTGATGTTCACGCTCATAAAGAAAACCTCCGTGCACAAAGACACGAAGGTTGTAAGCAATCAAAAATATGATGCCATCCTCGGCAGGATTTACACCATAAGTCACCTGCTGTCTTTGGAGCGCCACAATAGAATATCAAAAACCTCCCCATTTGTCAAGGTTTTTTTAGTGGCGATTTTGCGCAGCCGAGGATACATTTATTGCGGCAGCCCGGTATCGGAACTGCGGTGGAAACCGCGACGGCCACGCAACCCGGCAGCGCACTTGCGTTACGCGAAACGTTACGGTTTCCTCCGTTGCTCCGAACCGGGCAAGCGCAAAACATAGCACCGCACTTACGTATGGCGGCAGTTTTACGGTTTCGTCGGTAACTTCGACACCGGGCACCGGCAATAAGCGTATCCGTAGCTGCGTCAAAGCGCTTCTAAAAAAACTTTACGGGGATTTTACAATGAGCGGATTATTGATTTGATAAACGGGGGCTAAAATGGTGATTGTAAAATGAATTGTAAAATGTAAGAGAGGGTAATTTATGGACATATTTGACGCGCTGGAGATGATAGGCGGGCTGTGCCTGTTTCTGTTCGGCATGAACATAATGGGTCAGGCACTCGAGCGCCGCGCCGGCAGCCGCCTGCGCACGACGCTGGGCAAGATGACCGGCAAGACAATGACGGGCTTTTTGACCGGCCTTGTCGTCACGGCTGTTATACAAAGCTCATCGGCCACGACCGTTATGGTCGTCGGCTTTGTAAACTCGGGACTTATGACCCTCAAGCAGGCGATCGGCGTTATCATGGGCGCCAATATTGGCACGACCGTGACCGCGTGGCTGCTGAGCCTCGGCGGCATAAGCGGCGACGCGGTGTGGGTGCAGCTTCTCAAGCCCACGTCGTTCACGCCGGTGCTCGCGCTTATCGGTATAATAATGTATATGTTCAGCAAGGACAGCCGCAAAAACGACACCGGCATGATCCTGCTTGGCTTTGCAACGCTCATGTTCGGCATGGACACCATGTCCGGCGCGGTCTCCGGGCTGCGCGAGGTGCCTGCGTTCAGGCAGCTGTTCGTTGCCTTCACCAATCCGCTGCTGGGCGTTCTCGCCGGCGCGGCGCTTACCGCGATCATCCAGTCAAGCTCGGCATCCGTCGGCATTCTTCAGGCGCTGGCGCTGTCCGGCCATGTCACATATGCCGCGGCCATACCCATTATCATGGGTCAGAACATCGGCACCTGCGTCACGGCGCTGATCTCCTCCGTCGGCACGAGCCGCAACGCAAAGCGCGCGGCGATCGTGCACCTGTCGTTCAACGTCATCGGCACGGTGGTGTGTCTCACGGTGTTCTGCATCGTCCGCGCCGTTGCAGCTCCGGCAATACTCGGCGAGAGCGCAACGATGTACGGCATCGCGATCGCGCACACGGCGTTCAACGTCGCCTGCACGGCTCTGCTGCTGCCGGCATCCGGGCTGCTTGAAAAGCTCGCGATCCGTCTCGTTCCCGACGGCAAGAAAAAGGACGCCGAGGTCACGCTCGACGAGCGCCTTCTCGCAACTCCGCCGCTCGCACTCGAGCAGTGCAGCGTTGTCGCCGAGGACATGGCATACTATGCATCCGGCGCGCTGAAAAAGGCCATCGACTGCGTCATGGAGTTTGACCCCAAGTCTGCGCAGGAGGTACGCGAGAGCGAGGACGAAACGGACAAGTACGAGGACATGCTCGGAACTTACCTGCTTAAGCTCGGCGCGGAGCCGCTCAGCGATACCGCCAGCGAGGAGGTCACTGAGCTTTTGAAGCTCATCGGCGATTTTGAGCGCATCGGCGACCACGCGGTGAACATCATCGAGTCCGCCGAGGAGATGCACGACAAGCAGCTTGAATTTTCGCGCAGCGCGAAGTATGAGCTGTCGGTAATGACTGCCGCCGTCGGCGAGGTCATGGATCTTGCGGTCAAGGCATTTGCCGAAAACGACGCTCAGGCGGCCTCCTGCGTCGAGCCGCTCGAGCAGGTCGTTGACGATCTGAAAAACGAGCTGCGCACGCGGCACATCCTGCGCATGAAGAAGAGCGAGTGCAGCATCGAGGCCGGCTTTGTGTGGTCAGACCTCCTGACGAACCTCGAGCGCGTGTCCGACCACTGCTCCAACGTCGCGCTGTGTGTGCTCGATCTGAAAAAGCATACGCTCAGCGCCCACGAAACGCAGCACGAGCGCAAGGATGTTCCAGAATTTGCCGAGTGCTATCGCCGCTACTCCGAAAAATATGCCCTGCCTCTTTAGAGGCGAATTTTTAGAGGCGCATTGACGCGGCTACCAGAGATAATCGTATCGTTAGGTGCGTCAATGCGCCTCTAAAAAGAAAAAACAAAAGACCGCAGCTGAGCTGCGGCCTTTTGTTTTGGAGAAATAGAGAGGATATATGTCGGGAGGAAGAGAGAGGGCCCTCCCGATAAAGGAGAAGAAACATAGCGTGGTTATTGCTTCGGGATGCCTGAGGCTCCGAATTCGCTGACACCGTTCGACCCGGATTCGGGCTTCGACTCGTCGAAGGTGATGCTCAGCGTCGCGTACTCGCCGCCGCGATAGACGACGATGTCGGTGCTTTGACCGGCTTTGAAGTTCTTGACTGCGGCATTGAGATCGGAGTAGCATCCGATGGTCTCGCCGCCGACTTCGGTGATTATATCGCCGGCAGCCAGCCCCGATTTCTCGGCGCATCCGCCGGACTCAACATTGTACACATACGCGCCCTCGGGCATGTTGTAGTACTGCGCATACATTGATGTGTAGCGGTTGTCGATGTTGACGCCCATGTAAGCCTTGCCGCTGACGTAGCCCTTGGTGATGAGCTCGTTTGCGATATCGGCTGCGTCGTTTATCGGGATCGCAAAGCCCAGCCCCTCAACTCCGGAGGAGCCGACCTTTGCTGTCGCGATGCCGATGACTTCGCCGCGTTCGTTGTAAACAGGTCCGCCCGAGTTGCCGGAATTGATGGCGGCATCGAACTGGAACATGTTTATCGGTGCGCTGTTGCGCTCGGTCGTGATGCTGCGGTCAAGCGCGCTGACACGGCCGGAGGTCATTGAAAAATCAAGCTCGCCAAGGGGGTTGCCGATGGCAAAGACACTGTCGCCCACGGCGATATCGTCGCTGTTGCCGATCGTGGCCGGAGTCAGATCCGATGCGTCGATCTTCAGCACGGCAACGTCGTTATCCTCGTCGAAGCCGACGATCTTGGCTTCGTAGCTCGATTTGTCCTTAAACAGGACGCTGACCTTGTATCCGCTTTTCTGTGCCGACTCGACAACGTGATAGTTTGTCAGTATATATCCGTCGGCGGTTATGACAAATCCGGTTCCGGCAACCGCACTGGCGCTCTGCTGGCCGAATATGTTGGCATAGGTGCTTTCAAGTGAAACGCCCACTGTCTGCCGGCAGCCGAGCTCATATATCTCGTTTGCCGAGGCGGTTTCTGTGCTGACCTTCTTGATGTCGGTCGTGCTGACGATGGGCTTGGTGGTATCGCCGGTCGTGGTATCGGCTGCTATGCTGCCTTTGACTGCGTTCCATGAAATGAAGCCGCCGGCAAGGCCGCCGACAAGCGCGCACACAAGACACAGACACGCCGTTTTCAGCGCGCCGCTGCGATGCGCATTGCCCGCCTTCTCGCGAGGCTTCTTTTCCTCGGGAGCGTAGTAGTTCGGTACTTCGGTCGCTTCGTCCTGCGGAACAAACTCCGCGTCCTCATACAGGCGCTGCTCGGGCCGCGCGAAGTGATACTCACCGTCAATTCCGGTGTCGTCGGACGAAGCATGTGTTCTTTTGTCTCTGTTATCGTCCATGACGGCCTCCGTCGTTGCTCGTTTCGATCTTGTGAGCTTATAATACACATTCTTTATGACAAAGGCATGAACAAAAAAGAAAAATTCTATAAACACTTATTTTTAGAGGCGAATTGGGGCACCTACGGATACGGTTTCACCGTAGCTGATAGCAGTTAGCTGTTAGCTAAGAGCCGATGGTGTGCCTACGGCATGGATTTAATTCAACCCCTCGGCAGCAAAGCTGCCTGCTCCCCTTGACAGGTGAGCCAATTGAAGTGAGGTGCAAAACGCAGCGCCGTACTAACGGGATGCGAAACGCTATGGTTTATGCCAATGTTTCCGGTCGGGATACCGCAATAACCGTATCCGTAGCAGCCTCAAAGCGCCACTAAAAAAGAAAAAACCGAGAGGACGGACGAACCGTACTCTCGGTTTTTTTCTCGATTGGGACTTAGCCCTCAATTGCCTCTGCGGGGCACTGAGCTGCGCACGCACCGCACTCAAGGCACTTGCTGGGGTCGATCTCGTAGTGAAGCTCGCCCATAGAGATAGCTTCGGCAGGGCACTGAGCTGCGCATGCACCGCAGGACAGGCACTCGTCGGTAATTACAAAAGCCATGATGTAACCTCCATAAGAAATTTGCTCAATAGGAAATCAGGTCTTTGCCTATGTCTTGCAAGTGCATTGTAACACATAATCGCAAAAATGCAAATGTAAATTTGCAGTTAATAACTATTATTTTTGCAATTTGGCAATAATCCCGTATACGACAGTATCGGCGCGGCCGATATACTAAAATATAAGCTGACGAGAATTGAACCCATATCGCCTGTCAGCTTACCCGAGGGGGAACGAAACTTTGAAGAACAACGAGAAATTCACCGAAAAGGCCGAGGGCGCGATCGAGCAGGCGCGGCTTGCCGCGTTCGGCCTCGGCCACAGCTATGTGGGAACCGAGCATTTGCTGCTGGGCATACTGCGCGAGCGCGCCGGACTCGGCGCGAGAATACTGCGCGACCGCGGCCTGAGCGAGCACAGCCTGAAGGACGCAATAAGCCGCGCAAACGGCACCGGCGAGCCGGGAGTTCCGACGCAGGGGCTCACAAAGCACGCATGGCAGGCGATCGAAAAGGCCGCATCGGACGCTGCGCGATTAGGCCACAGCTATATCGGCACGGAGCACCTGCTGCTGGGCATACTGCGCCAGCCCGACTGCGGCGGTGCGCGTGCGCTGGCAGCGGCAGGGCTGAGCGTAAACGATATCTACACCGATATCCTTGCCGTGTTCGGAACAGGCTCCTTCAAGCCGCGCAGTCAGCCGCCAGTGCAGCCGAAGGCGACGGTCAAGCACAGCGAAACGCGCATTCTCGATCAGTACAGCCGCGACCTCACGATGCTTGCCGCCTCGGGAAGCTTCGACCCCGTCATCGGCCGCGACGAGGAGATACGCCGCAGTGTTCAGATCCTATCGCGCCGCAGCAAGAACAATCCGGTGCTCATCGGTGAGCCGGGCGTTGGCAAGACGGCCGTGGCAGAGGGCATAGCCGCTTATATCGCAGGCTCCGACGCGCCCGACAGCATGGCCGGCAAGCGCCTTGTGGCGCTCGATCTTCCGGCATTGCTTGCCGGAACAAAGTACCGCGGCGACTTCGAGGAGAGAGTCAAGGCGGTGCTCAAGGACGTGAAAAAGGCCGGAGACGTGATACTTTTCATCGACGAGATGCACACCATGATCGGCGCAGGCAGCGCCGAGGGCGCGATCGACGCGGCAAATATCTTAAAGCCGGCGCTCGGCCGGGGCGAGGTGCAGATAATCGGCGCGACCACGCCCGAGGAGTACCGCCGCCATATCGAAAAGGACGCTGCGCTCGAGCGTAGGTTTCAGCCGGTGAAGATAGCCGAGCCGTCGCGCGGCGACAGCCTGAAAATGCTTGGCGCGGTGCGCCAAAGCCTTGAAAAGCACCACGGCGTGAAGATATCCGACGCTGCGCTCACGGCGGCGGTCGATCTCTCCGCGCGGTATATAAACGACCGATTCCTGCCGGACAAGGCCATCGACCTTGCCGACGAGGCGGCCGCGCACATCCGCGTTTCCGGCGGCGGTCTGGTAACGGCCGAGGATATCGCCGCAGTAGTGTCGCTGTGGACGGGCATACCCGTGGCAAATCTCAGCGCCGACGAGACAAAGCGCCTGTGCAATATGGAGAGCATACTCCACCGCCGCGTCATCGGCCAGAACGAGGCCGTCACGGCCGTGTCGCGCGCTATCCGCCGCGGCAGGGTGGGGCTGTCAGACCCCAATCGCCCGATAGGAAGCTTTCTGTTCCTCGGCCCGACGGGAGTGGGCAAAACCGAACTGTGCCGCGCCCTTGCCGAGGCTGTTTTCGGCGAAAGCGAGGCGATGATAAGGCTCGACATGTCCGAATACATGGAAAAGCACGCGGTCAGCAAGCTCATCGGCTCGCCGCCGGGCTATGTCGGCTATGAGGACGGCGGCCAGCTCACCGAGCGCGTGCGGCGCAAGCCGTGGTCGGTCGTACTGTTTGACGAGATCGAAAAGGCGCACGAGGACGTGTGGGGCATCCTGCTCCAGATCATGGACGACGGCAGGCTCACCGACTCTGCCGGACGCGTCGTGAGCTTCCGCAACACGATCATCGTAATGACCTCGAACGTCGGCGCAAAGTCGATAAGCGACGGCCGGCCGCGCATGGGCTTTACGCCCGACGGCGGAGATGAGGCTCAGCTCATGCGCGCGCGCATAAACGAGGAGCTGCGCAGGACCTTCAAGCCCGAGTTTTTGAACCGCATCGACGAGACGATCGTTTTCCGCAGGCTCAGCCGCGCCGAGATACGCAGCATAGCCGAGCGCATGCTGCTGACGGTGGCCGAACGCTTCAAGGCGCTGGGCATGACGCTTTCCGTGCCCGATCAGGTCGTGGATTTTCTCGCCGAGCGCGGCTACGACGAGAAATACGGCGCGCGTCCGCTGCGCCGCGCGATACGCAGCATGATCGAGGACAAGGCCGCCGAGCTTATGCTTACCGACAGCCTTGGCCGCGGCGACACCGTGCAGGCGCGTATCGACGGCAACAAATTGATTTTGACAAAGCACGGCGTTTAGTTTATAATGCTTTCCATGATTTTTACGGAGGACAATTATGGACAAGCAGAGGTTTATAAATAAAGTCAATACGCGCTGCGAATATAATAAATATAATCATATTTTTGTGACCGACGTAGAGCCTGAAAGCGCCGTCGTCGAGGCCGAGCTTCGCCCCGAGTCGTTAAATCTCCTCGGCATGGCGCACGGCGGCTTCGTGTATTCCATGTGCGATGTCGCCGCCGGCGTCATTATCGCCCAGTACGCCGATAAGTTCGTAACGCTCAGCGGCAACCTGTATTTCATGCGTCCGAGCAAGGGCAAAAAGCTCCGCTGCGAAGCGCGAATAATAAAGCGCGGCCGCACCGTCAACGTCGTTGACACCTGCGTTTTTGACGACAGCGGCGCCGTCACCGCCAAGGGCACGTTTGAGATCTATATAATGGAGTAAGCTGACGAAACAAAAAAAGAGTGCAGACACTGTCTGCACTCTTTTTTGCATTAATTTACACTCGGGCTCTTTTGAAACCTGTCAGGGCTTTACGGAGTCTGCAATGCTGCCGAGGTAGCCCTTGAGGCCGTCAACAAAGGTCTTGGGGGTCTTGAGTATGCCCTCGACGTCGCCCTTGTCGTATGCCCGGCCGATATCCTCGAGCATGCCGACGAAATCATCGGTCGCGCTCTCAACGCCGGCCTCGACCTTATCGCCGTAATTCCAAAGGTTTTCGAGCTTATCGACGTCAACGCCGACCTTCTCGCCGACGGTCGCCTTGATCTCGCCGAGCTTTGCGGAAACTGTCGCATGTGTCTTTTCAACTGCGGATGCTACGCTGTTGTCTGCCGTGTTGTTGTCGGCAAGGCTTACGGGAGCAAAAACGACTGCCAGAAGCAGAACCGCTGCCAGTGCCGCCGCAAGAATCATAACAGCATTCTTTTTAAGAGTGTTGGTCATAATTTTCCCTCCATTTTTGCGGTTTTTGTTTAAAACTATACTTTTTCCTCTTGATAATATAGATTAAACCATATCATGGAGCGGATTGCAAGAGTTTTTTATTGATTTTAATAAATATTTTCCAAACAGGCAGTTTTTGTCCCAGAGCAAACGCCAGCTCGCCGAAGAATATGCCGCCGATAACGTCGGCGATGACGTGCTGCTTGACAAACAGCGTTGACAGGCAAATGAGTGCGGCGCAGACGCCGCAAAAAACCTTGAACCATGTTTTTGCGTCCGGCGTGCGCAGCGACTGACGGAACACGAGGTAGGCAAACAGGCAGTGCATCGACGGGAAGCAGTTTGTCGGCGTGTCGAACGAGTACACGACCGACAGCGCCCATGTAAAGCCGCCGGCATCGGCGGAAAGCTCGGGGCGCGCGATGCAGCTGGGAAGCGCGAGGAATATCACGCCGCAGATGATATCGGCGATAATGACGCCCGAGGCAAAGCGGCAGCACAGCTCTTCGTCCTGCCGCGCGATGAGCAGCAGCCCCATGCCCCAGAACACGAATGTTCCGACGTAAACGACCACCCACTCGGGGCGCAGCGGTATCAGCGCGTCAAGCCCGAGCGTCACGTCAAACGCGCGCGAGAAATCCGCCAGACTCTTTGTGCCAAGCCACACCGCGGCGTGCATTGCCGCGATAGCAAGCAGCGGCACAAAGGAGTACTTATGTATTATCGTCCTCTTTTGCATATGTTTCTCCCGAATTCAAACTGTGTGGTTCAAAACCGTACAGCAACTATAATCCCCACTTCTCGCCCCTGTCAAGATTTTTTTAGTTGCGCATTTTTAGAGGCGCATTTTTAGAGGCGCATTGACGCACCTACCAATACATCTATCTCTGGCAGCCCGGTTCGGAACAATGGAATAAACCATAGCGTTTCGCGTGACGTTAGTGCGCTGCTGAATTTTGCAACGCACCAACGTATGGCGAGGCAAATACGGTTTTGTCGGAAACTTCGATACCGGGTTCACGCAATCACCGTATTGGTAGCTGCCTCAATTCGCCTCTGAAAAAACAGGTGCAAAATATGGGGGCGTGTGGTATAATCGTGGCAAAACCAACCCGGAGGGTGAGCGGAGAAAATGAAGCTTGACAACAAACGCACCATATTGACGGGCCTTGCGTTCCTGTCCATCTGCGCGTTCTGGCAGATGTACAACAGCATCGTTCCACTTATACTGACCAACACATTCCACCTCAACGAGACGTATTCCGGCGCGATAATGGCGGCCGACAATGTGCTTGCACTGTTCCTGCTGCCGCTGTTCGGCGCAATCTCGGACAAAACGCACACCAAAATCGGCAAGCGCATGCCGTTTATCCTTTTCGGCACGGGTCTTGCGATCATACTCATGAACCTGCTGCCGCTTATCGACAACAGCTATGCTGCAGCGCCGACAACCTTCAAGACCGTCTCGTTCGTGGTCGTTCTCGGCCTGCTGCTCGTTGCAATGGGCACCTATCGTTCCCCGGCGGTCGCGCTCATGCCGGACATTACGCCCAAGCCCCTGCGCAGCAAGGGCAACGCGATCATAAACCTCATGGGCGCGCTCGGCGGCGTTATCTACCTCGGCGTTGCGGCGGTCATGTACCCCAACAGCAAGGTCGAGGGCCTTGCGCACGTCAACTATCAGCCGCTGTTTATGGTCGTTTCGGCGATCATGTTTGTTGCCATAGCCGTGCTGTTTCTCACGATCAAGGAGCCGAAGCTCGTTGCCGAGCAGCAGAAGCTTGAGGCGCAGCATCCCGAGTGGAACCTTGCCGAGGATGACGGCAGCGGCAACGAGACCCTACCCAAGCCCGTAAAAAAGAGCCTCATATTCCTGCTGTCGTCGATCTGCCTGTGGTTTATCGGCTACAACGCGGTCGAAACCTGGTTTACGACCTACGTCAGCCAGGTCATGGGTCAGGCGCTGGGCGGCGCATCGACCTGCCTGCTGATCGCAACCGGCGGCGCTGTCATCAGCTATATCCCCATCGGCGTTATCGCGTCCAAGGTCGGCAGAAAGCGCACCATCATGGCCGGCATCATCCTGCTGGCTGCCTGCTTCGGCCTGGGCTATTTCCTGACGACGGCCTACAGCGAGATCAACGTTATCATGTTCATCGTGTTCGCGCTCGTCGGCCTTGCATGGGCGGCGATAAACGTAAACTCCCTGCCGATGGTCGTTGAGATGTGCCGCGGCTCGGATATCGGCAAATTCACAGGCTATTACTACACCTTCTCGATGGTCGCACAGGTCGTGACTCCGATCGTCGCAGGCTCGCTGATGCGCCATATAAGCTACACGGTGCTGTTCCCCTATGCCGCGCTGTTTGTCGCGCTCAGCTTTGTGACGATGATCTTCGTAAAGCATGGCGACAACAAGCCCGAGGCAAAGCGCGGCCTTGACGCATTCGAGGATCTGGACGACTGATGAGGATCTGCATTTTCGGCGCGTCCGGCCGTGAGCTGGACGCACGCTACTACACCGAGGCCGAGGCCGTAGGCCGGCTGATCGGCGAGAACGGCGACAGCATCGTTTTCGGCGGCGGCGCGGAGGGGCTCATGGGCGCGTGCGCGCGCGGAGTGAGCGCGGCAGGCGGAGACATCGTCGGCATAGCGCCGCGATTTTTCGATGAGCCGGGCATACTGTACGATAAGTGCAGCCGCATGATATTCACCGAAACCATGCGCGAGCGCAAGCAGCGCATGCAGGAGGAGTCCGACGCATGCATCGTCCTGCCCGGCGGCATCGGCACGCTCGAGGAGTTTTTCGAGATCCTCACGCTCAAGCAGCTCGGCCGGGACGACCGCGCAATAGTCCTGCTTAACACCCTCGGCGCGTTTGACGCGATGCTGCACATGCTCGAAGAGCTTGCCGAGCGTCGATTTATGTCGAAAAACTGCCTGGAGCTGTATTTCGTGGCCGGCACGCCCGAGCAGGCGATGGACTATCTGGCCGGCTATGTTCCGCAGAAGGGCAGCATCCGCAGGCTCGAGGATTATAATAAGTAAATTTTAGCCGTGTAGCAGGTGCTACACGGCTAATTTTACGCCTGATATATCATAGTGCTGCAAAGTGAAAATTAATTGGAGGCAATGCAAATGATACGAAGAGTTATTCAGATAGACGAGGAAAAGTGCAACGGCTGCGGAAAGTGCGTCCACGCATGCCACGAGGGCGCGATCGGGCTGGTCGGCGGCAAGGCGCAGCTCATGCGCGACGATTACTGCGACGGTCTGGGCGATTGCCTGCCCAACTGCCCGACGGGCGCGATAAGCTTCATCGAGCGCGAGGCCGCGGCATATGACGAGGCGGCGGTAAAGGCCGCGCAGAGCGCAAAAAAGCAGGCTGCTTCCGGCTGCCCCGGCTCTGCGCCGCACGGCGTTGAGTACGTAGATGCGTCGCAGCTTCGCAACTGGCCCGTGCAGCTCCGGCTTGCGCCGGTCAAGGCCTCGTATTTTGACGGTGCGGATCTGCTCGTCGCCGCCGATTGCAGCGCCTATGCCTGCGGCAGCTTCCACGCCGATTTCATGAAAGGCCGCGTTACCCTCATCGGCTGCCCGAAGCTCGACCCCGTCGATTATGCCGAGAAGCTCGGCGAGATCCTTGCCGCAAACGATATAAAGTCCGTCACCCTCACGCGCATGCAGGTGCCCTGCTGCGGCGGACTTGAGCACGCCCTTCAGCGCGCCATCGCTGCCACCGGCAAAAAAATCCCACTCCACGTTTTTGTGGTGGCGAATTGACGCAGCTACGGATTCATCCGTTCCGCTTGTCACGGTTTTGCCTGCATCCACCGGTCGGGAAACAGAAAAAATGTATCGGTACAGATTGGATGCGCCACTGAAAAGCAGGGGCGGCCATTTGCCGTGTGCCGATAAGACAGTTATTTGAGAAAACTACAAAATCGGCATCTGCTAAGCAGGATTGGACAACAAAACAG
>ERZ827512.455-NODE-455-length-54551-cov-4.698547_pt1 | contig 54551 bp, 37 predicted proteins | sample MGYA00519916_ERZ827512 | MGnify/ENA primary metagenome ERZ827512 (study PRJEB31778, sample SAMEA3449335) | human gut metagenome | biome: human gut; feature: human-associated habitat; material: faeces | place: United Kingdom | collected 2010/2012 ... | reverse complement strand
TGACGGTGACGGCGCTGCCGCCGACCAGTGCCATGATCGGCGCGGTGCCGGCCTCTCCCTGGGCGATGGCGTCGTCGTCGGCGACGATGAGCCAGTAGCCGCAGGGCAGCTCGGCCGTCGTGCCCGCGTTAAGGGCCACGGACACGGCGCCAGAGCTCTGGAGGGAACGAGCGAGCTGTGCGCTCAGCGCGCTCGTAAGGTGGGAATCGATGTTGAGCCACCCGGCAGCTTCCTGCGCGGTGGTCTGGGAATTGGACATGCCGGCGCTGTGCAGCACAGGCAGCGCAGCGCCGCGCACGGCGCCGCTTGCCCAGGCGAGGTCGGTGGCGATCTTGGCGTCGCTGTCGCCGTCGACGACGTTGGCGCTAAAGATCTGGTAGGCGTCGTAGCTGCTCGCCACGGTGCCGCTCACCGTGATGGAACCGGTCGAGGTCGGCGCAGCCTGCGCGGAAGCGGGGAACACAACCGCGCAGGTGCCGATCAGGAGGGCAAGCAGCGCAAACAAGATCGGGAAGGAGCAAACTTTCTTATTCACGACGCTTACCTCCCTTCGCATTCGCCTTGCGACGAATGTGCATCCAGGCCGCAGCAGCGCAAAGCACCGCCGCGCCGGCAAGGTACGTCAGAGTGACGCCCGACATACCAGAAAGGGGCAAAGAGGTGGAGTAGGTGTTGGTGAAGGTGGGGTTGAGGGTTGGACTCGAGCTCTCATTACCGTTGGCGTCGACCTCGTAGTAGGTCGGCGTGCATTCCAGCGTGCCGTCACGGTTGTCCTTGGCCGTCACCACAACCTTGAAGGTCTTGGTGTCGTTGGTATAGCCCTTGTGGCTGGTGCCATCGTCCTTGCGGGCGGGGCATTCACGGATGTAGTAGGTAAACTGCGCCTGCCGATTTTTATCGAGATCATTAACGCCTAGTGGGCCGATTTGTACCGATCCGAAATCTACTGTCTGAAGGTTTTTCGACCCAGCAGTAGTATATTTATATACGGGCTTAAAAGATTTCTCCGTGTCAGAATTCTTGGTATACAGCTCGAACTTAAACCTCTTCATCTCGCCGCCGTCGACCTTCTTGGTCACCTGAGGTGTCCAAGTGCCCGAGGTCTGGTAGGGTGCAAGTTCGTTCGTAAACGCAGGGTTGGATTCGTCACCGATTTTTACGATCGAGACGCTGCTATCGGCCGTATCCGTGCTCCAGTTATAGAAGCCAGATTTGCATTCGGCGAAGACCGTGTCGTCTTTCTTTTTAACGAATACTTTGGAAGCGCTCTTATCAACCGCATAGCGATTGATATCAATTCCCATAAGAGAGGTTCTAGTTGGAGTAGCGCTTACGCTTACGTGAATTTTATAGATGGCCTTATCGAAAGTAGTGCCCTTTTCAGCGATGGGAACCTCAGCCAGGTAGAGGTCATAATTGCCCGATTGGAAGTTCGCAGCCGTATCAATGACAATCTCTCCCTCGTCATTAACGGTAACCTCAGGCGTCGCCTCGCATCCGTTTGCGTTAAGTGAGCCGTCCGTATTCCAATACGGCTCCCCAGCTGAATCGGCGGCTTTACCCAACAGCTTGAACTTATAGCCGTGGCCCGTGAGGCCTTGCGGTTCGCCGTCCTTCATGAGGACCTTGTTAGCCTTGACTTTGCTTGCAGGATACACGTCCAGGGAAGTAACCTCACCGACGATGAGATCGCCGTTGGTCATGATGCCGCCACCATGGGTATAGGAGTAGTTGCCACTGATGATGGTCGTAGCCGCGCCTTGCGCCTTATCTATGGCATCTTTAGTCGGCTGGGCCTCCAAACCGAACATCCACTTAGCCTCGGCACCGCCATTTGGGTCGATGGTAACCGGATTTCCGTCGCAGGTGCCGTGCCAGCCAGCTGAGCCGCCGCCGAGCATCTTGCCAAGAACAACGGCAATTGTCGACGTCGCATCATCTTTATTACGTACCAAGAAGAAATCCTTATGGCCGGAATCTTGGAAGCCAGGAGTAACGTAATTTGTTTCATCGTGGTCTTGATTTTTGTTGTTGCCGCCAGCGGAATAATGATACGTTCCCAGCGGATTGCCATCTTGATCAACGTTATCTTTGTTGCCATAGATAGCAGCGCCATATGAGTGCGAAACGATTGTCTCGCCCGTAGGGCATGCGCCAATTCCGCCACTCCAGCCACCAGCTTTGTTGCCGGTGATAAGCGATCTGAGGATGTTAAGCCTACCGTGCTCCTGGATAAAGATGCCACCGCCGCCCCAGTCGCCACCACGGTCTTTAGTGCTGCCCGTCATGGTCTTGTTGTTGGTGATGTAAATCTTGCTGTTCTCACCAGCATTAATTGTTGCCATCGTACCGCTGTTGTTACCGCCAGCAATACGCAAGCCGCCGCCTTCGCCGTTAACAGATTTGTTGCCCGCAATTGTGCCACCTGTCATGGTAAACGTAATCGCTTTGCCCCAGAAGCCAGCGTAGATTCCGCCACCAGCCTCGTTGGAGTAGTTGGCCGTAACAGAACCGCCCGTCATGTTCAGTGTGCCACCATCGACAGAAGCAATACCGCCGCCGCCGAGCAGACCAAGGTTGAACTTTTCAGTGATATAGGAGTCGACGCGGTTGTTGGTAATATTTGCCGAGCCACCGATTGCAACATCAGCATTTTTGGTAAAGACGCCGCCGCCATAGCCATTATTGGGATGGTCGACGTCGTTATAGCGCTCCTTATACGTAGCGTTGCCAGAGATAACACCGCCTAAAAATTTCAGCTTGGCGCCATTGTCAGCATAGATGCCGCCGCCAGAAGCAGCCTTGTTTGCAGCGATTACGCCGTTGGTCATTTCGAGCTTGGCATTTGTGCCCGTCACGCACATGCCGCCGCCCCAGCCGCCGCCGAAGCCGTTGGTGACATACCCGCCAGAAATATTAACAGCGCCTCGAGAGAAAATAACGTGACCGTTGTTGCCCAGGGTACGAGGCGTTGTGATCATGCCGCCCTTAAGGTTGAGCGTGCCCCCTTCCTCAACGGAAATGACTCGATTTACATAGCCCTCTTTGCATGCAACGATAGCGCCGAAATCCTTAACAGTGTGCAGGTAGGTCTTTTCGCTAGTACCAAGATCGTTAGGCGTGCTGTTAGGCGTGCTTTCAGTTACGTAGTATGTGAGTTGTTGTGGAACACTTTCATCCTCGTCGAACTGCATCTGTGCTGGCTGACCAGGTTCAGCACCGGCAGCTTCAGTCGGCGAGTCATTCGCCGCACCTTTAACAGTTAGCGTAAAGCCACTTTTAATTGTGATAAATGCACAGGCAGGCTCGGCCTTGCTCTGGTCACTGTTACCGCGGCTGTAATAAAGCTTGTGATTCGCAAGGTCGATCGTAGTGTTTTGCTCGATAGTGATTGACTCACTTGAACTAATGTCAGCCGCAAGACGTAGTTTATCGGGTTTAGTCGGGGCGTTAAGGTACTTTGTCAGGTCTCCGTCACTCGTCAGCAGCGTGTACCCATCCTTATCTTTTTAAGTCCCGGAACCTCACCTTCATTTGCAACAGTAGCGGCCTTATAGACAGACTGCCCATCATCCGCGGGCTGCGCAGCGCTCTCGGCTCCCGTGTCATCAGACAACGGGGTCATCTCGGCAGCGCCGTCTCCAGGCTCGTCGCCCTCGGTCTCGTCACTATTCTGGTTTTCGGTATCCCCGTTGTTGGCGTTTTCTACACCAGTAGACTCACTTGAGGAACCCCCCATCACAGTTTCCTCGGTAGGAGCTGCCTGGTCATCGTTGGCAATGGCCTGCGAGATCGGAGGCATGACGAGCGACAGTACCAGGCTCAAAACGGAGGCTCCGCACAAAACGCCTGCCAGTACACGGCGCGTCGCTTTTTTACTCTGCTTAGTTTTTTCTGAATTCGCTTTCATCGATGTCTCCTCCCCAAGAGACCGCGATCTTGCTCTTTCACTATCAAACGTATCTGCGCAATCTGTAATTGCGCACGCTTGTAGTTCATATTGTAACGATTGTTTGAACATCTAAGCAAAAATACCGATAGTTTTGTAGCGAATTCTCAATTCTCTTGACATTTGCTCGGATTTACCTTCGTTTATTCGCTATGAAATATCTATTTCTACTGGTAATTAAGCTAGTTATCATTTTTTAATAGCATTTTATTTATTTGCACAACATTTTGCTCAAGAGTGAACATCCTCTGAACGGTCGAAAATCGACCGTGAACGGTAGATCATTAACCGGGAGGAATAGACTACCAAATTGATGGGAATATCTTTAACTCATCGGTGGTTAGAAGCATGATGTTCAGCCAACGTTATTTGAATTTTCGCGCAGATTTTAGGTATCAATTCACCCAAATCGCCAGAGGCCACCGCAAAGGAGCCTGCCCCCTTTGCGGTGGTTCTCCCCCCGGCGTTATAGCAGATGTTCCTCGATAAAGATCGCGATGCCGTCTTTGTCGTTGCTCGCGGTTACAAAATCGGCGGCGGCACGGGTGGCATCGCTGCCATTTGCCATGGCCACGCCCACGCCGGCGTCAGCCACCATGCAGGTGTCGTTGTCCGCATCGCCAAACACGCAGATGTCCTGGAGCTCCATGTCGTTGAGCTCCGCCACGCGCACAAGGCCGCGCGTCTTGGACACGCGCGGATCCATGAACTCGTAGAGCCGCTGCGTGGTTTGCAGAGCCGCCGCCTTAACAGTGTTATCAGCAAACGTCGATGCTCGCTCGATGACCTGCGGCATCACCTCGGGCGCCATGGTAAACATCACCTTGGGCTGCGGCTCGCGCAAAAACTCGGCAAAGTCGACCACCTGGTAGGGCACGCCATCGACGCGCGACAGGTGCTCGACGCACGCGTTGCTCTCGGGCACGTAGAACACGCCGTCTCGGGGGCAGACGGGCGTTGCCGGAAGGTCCGCCATGTGCTTGCAGATGCGCGCGATGGTCTCGCCCGGCAGCGGATAGCTCAGCTCGTTGATGTCGTGCGCGCGGTCGATGACCTCGGCGCCACCGCAGCCCACCATCACGTCTACCAGGCCTTCGATGCCCCAGAGCTCGTACATGGCCTCGGTCGCGTGGGCGTCGCGCCCGGTGCACAGGCCAAAGAGCACGCCGCGCTCGCGCAGGGCGCGGATCGCCGCCACGGTGCGCGGGGACACCGTGTGCTGGCTCGTGAGCAGCGTGCCGTCAATATCGCAGAACACGGCTTTGATGTGGCTGAAGGTGGTGTCCATGGGGGCCTTTCTGGGTTGCGCGGCAGTGTGGAGTGTATTCGTGAACGGCGTACATGGTATACCAAGGCACAGGCGCGGCCCGTCAAAGCAAAAACCACCACAAAGGTGCCTGGCCCCCCTTGATTATCAACTTCATCCGAACACCTCCCACATTCATCCGCACATGTGCGGATGAATGTGGGAACCCGATACCCTGAGGGCCGGATCGGCCGGCCCCGGGAGATCGGAGGACGGCATGTCCGGAAAGAAGAAAAGCGGCCCCGCGAGGGCGGTCCCGAGGGCCTACGGAAGGCTCACGAGGCACGAGCGGGACACGGTCCAGAGGATGCTGGAGCGCAGGGCGTCGTGCAGGAAGATCGCGAGGGAGCTGGGCAGGTCGCCCTCGACGGTGAGCGCCGAGGTGGCGTCGCACAGGTTCGTGACGGCGCCGAAGGCCAGGCGCGGCGAGCGCGTGGACGCCTCCGCCGACCTGTCGGCGGCCTGCCCGCGCCTGGCCGCGTGGCCGCGCTGCTGCAACGGCTGCGGGCGGTACCGCGCGATCGGCTGCAAGCGCCGCCCCCACGTCTTCTACGAGGCCCGGGCCGCGCAGCTGTGCGCCGACTCGGTCCTCGCCTCGTCCAGGCGCGGGATAGACGCCGACGAGCCCGCCGCGGCGGCCAGGCTGGAGACCATCAGGGACTGCCTGCGCCGGGGGCTGTCGCCCGAGCAGATGGCGGCGCGCAACGGCGGCCCGGTGGACCTGTCGCCGTCGACCATCTACCGCTGGGTCTCGGCGGGCTACGACGGCATGACCAACATGGAGCTCAGGCGCAAGGTCGGCTACAGGCCGAGGAAGCGCGCCGCGGGCCGGGCGGCCACGCGCCACTCCGCCCGCAGGTCGCATGCCGCGTTCCTCGCCCTCGGGGAGGACGCGTGCGCCGCGGCCTGGGAGATGGACACGGTCGAGGGGGCCCGGGAGGACTCGGCCTGCCTGCTCACGCTGCTGCACCGCCCCAGCAGGCTGCAGCTCGCGCTGCCGCTGGCGGAGAAGACCGCCGGGTGCGTCGCGGACGCCCTGGAGGGCGTCCGGGCCATCCTCGGCGACGACGGGACGCGCCGCGTGTTCCGCGCCGTCCTCACCGACAACGGCGCCGAGTTCTCCGACGAGGCGGCGATCGCGGCGCTGCTCGGCGAGGGGCCGGGCGAGACGAGGCTGTTCTACTGCGACCCCAGGCGCAGCGACCAGAAGGGCGCCTGCGAGCGAAACCACGTCGAGATAAGGAAGCTGCTGCCCAAGGGCGCCGGAATCAGGTTCGACCGGCTCGCCCCGGCCGACCTGGCGCTGGCCATGTCGCACGTGAACTCCGAGCCCCGCGGCGCGCTCGGCTTCGCGACGCCCGCGCGCGCCTTCAGGGCGATGCTCGGGGAGGACGCGGCGGCGCTGCTGGACGCCTACGGCGTGGGGGACGTGCCGCTCGGCGACCTCGACCTGACGCCGGGGCTCATCGAGAGGGCGCGCGCAGAGAGGGGCGATGCCCCGCTGGCCTAGCCTAGAGGAAAAACGGAATAGACGGGCCGACCGTCCGGCTGAGTCTGGGAAGAGGTGCCGGGCGGCGGGCGGAGCATGGCCACCGGACCCATCGAAACACATCTCCACCGTTCCTTCAACTGGGAAAACGGCGCCCCCGGGGCCCGTGAGGGGCCGCGGGGGCGTTCGGCTAACTGCGGGAATGGCCTATTTGCTCAATGTGTTCGGCTGAGATCGGAAATCAACCACGCTCTCGCGAGGGCATCAGTCGTCACGAAAGGCGCGGACAAACGCAGGCTCGCAGCGAGATGCCCCTACATCTCACCGAGCATGATCCAGGCAGAGCTGTCCTGTGCGAGCCTGCCGTCTGCAAGCGGTGATGAGGTGAGCAGGACCCTGCCCGCCGGCAGCTCCACGGGTGCTGCACCGAAGTTCGTCACACACGCCCAGCCGTTATCGCGGCGATAGGCGATGACGCCGCCCTCAGCGCCCTCGGCACCATCCGCAAGACCGGTGCGCCCGTCAAGATCGAGCCACGCAAGATCGTTGGCGCACCCGCGCAGCTTGCGCCGCAGCCAGAGGGCGTCACGATAGAGCGCAAGCATCGATGTCGGGTCCACTTCTTCCCTATCGGCAGCATAATCGGAAAACCATGCAGGCTGCGGCAGATGGGGCGCCGCATCGGCGTCTGCCGGCGAAAACCCAAACGATCCGCCATGCGCGGGATCGTCCGCCGCCACCCACGGCAGGGGCACACGACAGCCGTCGCGCCCCTTCTCACGCTTCGGTCCGTGCGTATTGGTCGCAGTAGGGTCTTCGAGTGCAGCCCACGGGATATCAGCCACCTCAAAAAGGCCGAGCTCCTCACCCTGATACACGTATGCCGAGCCCGGAAGCGCCAGCTCAAGCAAAAGGGCCGCCCGCGCGCGGCGCTCGCCGAGTTCACGGTCCTCGTCATAAGACGACCCGTCGCGCAAGAGCCAGTCGAGCGCAATCTGGTGGTAGCGCGTCGCCTTGATTTGCGGCAGGGCATAGCGTGTCGCCACGCGCGGCACGTCGTGGTTGGAGAGTACCCAGGTCGAGGCGGAATCGGATTCGACGGCTGCCTTCAAGCCCTTCTCGATTGCAGTGTGCATGTCATCATAGGTCCAAGTGGCCTTGGCAAACTCAAAGTTGAATGTCTGGCCAAGCTCGCTGGGACGCGCGTAGAGATACTGGCGCTCGGGCAGCACCCACGCCTCGGCAACGGCACTGCGCGGCGGATTATAGCGGTCGAACACGCGGCGCCACTCGCGATAGATCTCGTGGACCTCATTGCGGTCCCACAGCGGATGGGTGCCGTCGTCAACCATGTCATCGCCCTCGGCGAGATGCCACCGGTCGAGGTCATCGCGGTCGAGATCCTTGGCGAGACCCTGCGCCACATCAATGCGAAAGCCGTCGACGCCTCGATCGCTCCAAAACGCCAGGACGTCGCAAAAGAGCGCGTGAACCTCAGGGCATGACCAGTCAAAGTCCGGCTGCTCGGGCGTAAACATGTGCAGATACCACTGACCGTCCGCAACACGCGTCCATGCGGGGCCGCCAAAGTTGGCATTCCAATTGGTGGGAGGCAGCTCGCCATGCTCGCCGCGACCATCGCGGAAGATATAACGGGCGCGTTCGGGCGATCCGGGGCCGGCGGCAAGAGCGGCTTTGAACCAGGGGTGCTGGTTGGATGAATGGTTGGGCACGATGTCGACGATGACCTTGATGCCGCGCGCGTGAGCCGCAGCGATCATGTCATCGAAGTCGTCAAGCGAGCCGAGACGTGGGTCGACATCGCAGTAGTCCGCCACATCATAGCCGCCATCGACAAGAGGCGAAGGGTAAAACGGGCTCAGCCAGATGGCCTCGATACCCAGTCGCTCAAGATAGTCCATCTGCTGGGTAATGCCCGCGATATCGCCCAGACCCGAACCAGTCGAATCCTTAAACGAGCGCGGGTAGATCTGATAGATCGCGGCATCGGACATCCATGAGCGCGAAGAAGACTTTTCTGTAGCCATGGGGCGTATCTCCCTTGCAACGAGGTTATGCGAGATGCCCACGATGATACGCCCAAAGCGGACATTCGCGACAAACAACGCCACAGCCACGCCCCAAAACGATCGCTCCCTCGCGGGTTCGAGCCCAGGCGACGGGTACGAAAAAGCCCGGCTACCGTAGTAGTCGGGCTGTTACGTTTGGAGCGGACAACGGGGCTCGAACCCGCGACCCCAACCTTGGCAAGGTTGTGCTCTACCAACTGAGCCATGTCCGCTTGCGGGTTATTAATTTACGCGAGTTGTCCAAAAGACGCAAGTACTTTTTTCAAAAAACTTGTCTGCCGCATGTTCTTAATAGCCAAACGCGCTAAAGCGATTGGCTAGGCACACGATTCCAGCGCTCCGCTAAACAGCTTCACCATCTGCACGCGCGTGCCGGCGCCGTCCGTACGACGAGCAACCTCCACGTTATCGACGAGCATACGCATAAGCTTGATGCCACGGCCGCGTTCCTCGGATGCGACCGGTTCGCTCGTTTCATCGATAGAATAGCCGGCACCTCGATCAAGCACCTCAACCACAACGCGATCGCCATAGGCCTGAACCGTCAGGACGCACCCGATACCGCCCGCATGGTCATAGGCATTACCCAGCGCCTCCCCCGACGCCAATGCGACATCGTAGCGCTCGTCACGGCGCAACGGAAGCGATTCAAGGAGTTCGGCGATGCGATGTCGGTAGTATGGAAGATTCTCGATACCCTGACGGACCTCAACGCTCTTACTCCAGCGAGGCAGCTCCCCCACCGGAATGGCAGGAATTGACTCCCGTGCCGGCCCCACGACATGAAGGATATCGACAAGACGAGCAATCTCCAAAAAGCGAACAACTTCACCTGATGCATTGACGAGCGAAAGCAGGCCTTCTCGCCTCATAAGCTCACGAGCGCGCGTAAGCAGGAATGCCAAGCCCGTAGAATCGATAAAGCTAACAGCCTGACAGTTGATGACGACACGACGCACGCCGCGGCCAATCAAAGCATCCAACCGCCGACGCAGCGCAGGCACCGTGGCGATGTCGATATCGCCTGGTGGCGTCAAAACCGCTATGTCATTCCACTCATTCATACGACCATGGTTCCCCAAAAAAGCCCACTCGATGCATTCGTTTCCCCAACCGTACGGATTCAGCCCGCCCAGCGTCGTCTATGAACGACCCCGTAAAAACTCAAGGGACACCAATGCAATGTCATCGTCCAGCGCCGATTCGGTAAATCGGTCAAGCTCGCCCAAGACCTTGCCGCAAATGCCCGATACGCCCTCACCCGAGACAGAGAGCAGAAGGTCGCGCAAGCGCTGCTCGCCAAAGAACGCTCCGGTGCGGTCGCGGGCCTCAATCGTTCCATCCGTATACATGAAGAGCATGTCGCCGGGGGCAAACGTAAACACGCCTGTCTCGTACACCATGCTCTCAAAGGCACCGATTACGCCCGATTGGCATCCAAGCAGCTCAACCTCTCCCCCACGGGCCTCGCCGCCACCCAGCGGCATCGACTCTGGCCTGATGACCATGGTCGGAGGATGGCCCGCCGAACAATACGTTGCGCGTCCGGCTTTAAGGTCAATCTTGGCGATAAAGGCCGTCACGAACGTCTCGACCCTCGAAAAGCCCATGAGCATGCTGTTAAGGGAGCGTGCCATGCGGGCCGGTCCAGCGCCCTCCCAGGCATATGCCGTCAGGGCCGTCTTGACGAGCGCGGACATCGATGCGGCCTCAATGCCTTTGCCAGACACATCACCCAGAATCATGACGGCGCAGTCGTCGGGAAGACGAATGAGCGTATAGAAATCGCCGCCGACCAACGCCGAGTTCGTGGCCGACAGGTACACCGAATCGGTTGCGATACCCGGAACATCCCCCAGGGAATTTCTCATGCCGATCTGGAGGGTCTGAGCGATATGGCGCTCCTCGCGCTTTTGAGATTCGCCTTCGTAGATCAGTTCAAAGTCATGCGCCAAGTGCACCAAGTAGTCATATTCAAGGTCATCAATCGGCTCTTGGCTACCATCACGAAGCAGCAGCGCGCGCGTCGTCGGGCTCTTCGCAACAGAAGCAGGAACAATCGCGTCGTTACTGTGCTTGCCATCACCCTCAGAGCGCGGGCGCCCCGCCTCGATGCCGGAGTCGACGTAGAGACCTTGACAAGGCAGACCATGCGCCCTAAGCCAGCCTCCCATAGGCATCGATTCGTCAACGCGAGTTATACGAACGTGTTTAAGGTCCTCGGCACTCGTACCGCCCAAAACAGATGCCTCAAAGCCATCAGGGCCAGCCCCCAGACGTGCCGCTGGCGCCGTCGTGGAAAAGAAAAGCTTCTCAGGGTCGTCCGGCAAGGCAACGCGACTGCCGCCTTCAAAATCTATGACGTAGGAATCCAGACTGGCGTCATACTCAACAGGGCAAAAATGGCAGTTAAGCATATTGCAGATCTCGGACGATACCGCCTGGGTAGCCGCGGCAGAATCGTCTAGAAAGGTAAACAACTCATCACGCAAGACATTGAGCGAGCGGCCAAGCTCGGCCGTGCGACGGGAGCGAAGGCTCGATGCCATGCCGACCAGCTGGATAGACAGGTAATCGCAAATGACCTCGAGCACATTAACGTCATAGGCAAGCGGTGCCTGAGGGCGTTTCCAACCAACTTCCAGCACGCCAAGGATCTGCGTACCGTAAAAAACGGGAAGACAGATCTCGCTGCGGTACGGAGGCATATCCTGCATACGCAACAGGTGCTTAGAACGATTGTCCAGGTCCATAAACATACCGGAGGCGGCCTTATCACCCTTAAGGTCCTGTTGAATCGACAAGCGACAGGCACGCGACTCACGAAGAACATACGTCGGAATGCCAGCGCCATACGGCAAAAACTCAGGCAGGTAGCTGTCGTACAGCTCCTTGGAAACACCGCGAAGTTTAAAACCGCCGCTCTCAGAAAAATAGATAGCAGCACCCGAAGCATCGAGCGTTCCTACAAGCTGGTTCAAAACGGTATCAAGTAGGCTGGGCAGCTCATCGGAGCCCACGGTACTCATAATGACCGAAAGCGTGCCAGAAAGACGCTTGTTCGCCACTCTAAGCTCCGATAACGCACGCTTGAGTTGACGGTCGTGAGAATACTGTTCTTCGATACTATGGAGCGCCACCAGGACACGTGGCGCGCGGCGCCCAAAGATGCTTGGAGGCGTCACGGAGCCCGCACGAACCAAGACGGGGATAAAGGAGCCGTCACTCAGCTTGAGCATCAGTTCGTTCTCGGAGCCATCAGTTTCAAATGGCAGACGATGTTCCGTCGCACGTTCAAAAGCGGATGAGTACAGGACGTCTTTAACATCTCCACCGATGACGTCGGCGCGTTCCTCGCACATCAAACCAAGTAAGCGATTATTCACATGCAGAATGGTTCCGTCGAGCTCACAGATGATGACAGCATCGCTCGTGATCTCGACTAGTTGGGCAACGTCTGCCCACTCGTTGCGTTCAAGCGTTTCCATCGTGGACCCCACCGTCTATCGGTAACAAAAAAGCCTCCGAAGAGGCTTCTCAAATGCGATGGTGTCGGAGGCGGGACTTGAACCCGCATGACCAAAAAGCGGTCACTAGCACCTCAAGCTAGCGCGTCTGCCAATTCCGCCACTCCGACATGCTATGTTGTTGATTCGCGGTCCGTTTTGTTGGACCCGCGCGTTCAACGAGAAAGATAATAACCTATGATTCGAGAACTGTGCAAGCACTTTTTTCAAAAAAGTTTACGAATTTGTAAATGAGCAGGTAGATCCGTATGTCCGGCCCCGAATCGGTGTTGCCTCCCGGCGCGTCCTCGGGCATGAGCGATATTTTGCTGCGCACTTCGTGCTGCAAAATATCGCTCCCCCTGCGGAATGCGCCGGGAGGCAACACCGATTCGGGGCCTGCGTCCACGTACTCCATGCGCCGTTCTCAAACATGTTCTGGGGCTGATTCAAATTTAGTGGCTCGGCTTTGCCGAGCCCTTATATGGCGAGGCCGGAGCCAAAGCTCCGGCCTCGCCATCTTTCCCATTAGATTAAGTGAGCGATCAAGGAATCGCACCCCTCTGCAGTGGTAACACAGGGCCCGTGCTGGACTTAGTTTTCAGAACATTCCGCACTGACCAGAAAACCCCCTTATCCGCGGCTCCGAAGGAGCAGGATAAGGGGGTTTCCATGGTCGAGGACGTTCTGAAAACTAAGTCCAGGGCGGGCCCGGACGAGAACAACCGACTACAGGTCGATGTGCGATTCCTTGATCGGGAACGGCTCCGCGAAGTGGCAGGCGCAGCAGTGACCCGGTGCAACTTCCTTAAACTCGGGAAGTTTCTCAGAGCAGATGCCCTGCGCGATCGGGCAGCGGGTGTGGAAACGGCAACCGGTCGGCGGATCCAGCGGTGACGGCGGATCGCCAGCGAGGATGATGCGCTTACGGGTCTTCTGGATATCCGGATCGGGCACCGGCACGGCAGACAGCAGCGACTGCGTGTACGGATGGTGAGGCTCACTATAGAGCGTCTTCCAGTCCGAAACCTCAACCATCTTACCCAGATACATAACGGCAACGCGATCGGAGATGTGCTGTACGACGGACAGGTCGTGGGCGATAAACAGATACGCGGTACCGAACTTGTCCTGCAGTTCCTTGAGCAGGTTCAGAACCTGGGCCTGAATGGAAACATCCAGAGCGGAAACCGGCTCGTCGCAGATAATCAGCTTGGGCTTCAGCGCAAAAGCGCGGGCAATGCCGACACGCTGACGCTGACCGCCGGAGAACTCATGCGGATAGCGGTTGATGTGCTCGGGGTTCAGTCCAACGACGTCGAGAAGCTCGCGGACGCGCTCAATGCACTCCTCCTTGGTACCCACGCCATGAATGGTCATGGGCTCGGAGACAATCTCTCCGATGGTCATACGAGGGTTGAGCGAAGCATAAGGATCCTGGAAGATAAACTGCATCTCGCGACGCATGTCCTTGATCTCATGCTTGCTCATCTCTGCAACATCTTTGCCCTGGAAGAACACCTTACCGGCGGTCGGCTTGGTCAGACGCATGATGGTGCGGCCCGTCGTGGACTTGCCGCAACCAGACTCGCCAACCAGACCAAAGGTCTCGCCAGGATAAATCTCAAAAGAGATGTCATTTACAGCAGAGACGACACGCTTGGAGAAGCGCTTGGCGAACATGCCGGACTCAGCGGGAAACTCCTTAGAGAGGTGCTCGACCTTCAGCAGCGGAGTGCGCTCGTTGGTATCTGCCATTACGCCTCGCCTCCCTTCTTGGAATCCTTGCGCGTACGGGACGTCTCAGGAGCGTTCTTGAGGAACTCGGGGTCACCGGAGTAGTGGCACGCAGAGTAATGACCAGACTCGGTGACAACGCGCTCGGGGCGCTGCTTGCGGCACTTGTCCGTCGCATAGGGGCAGCGAGGAGAGAAGACGCAGCCCTCAGGCAGGTTCATGAGCGAAGGCGGGTTGCCGTGAATCGGCGTAAGAGGCTTCTTCTCTTCGATGGCCTGCTCCGGGATGGAGCGGATAAGGCCCCAGGTGTAGGGGTGGCGGCTCTCGTAGAAGATTTCCTCAGCAGTACCGAACTCGACGGGACGGCCGGCGTACATAACCATGATCTTGTCAGCCATATCGGCGACAACGCCCAGGTCATGGGTGATCATGATGATGGCGTTGCCGTTCTTCTCCTGCATTTCCTGCATAAGCTCAATAATCTGAGCCTGAATGGTAACGTCCAAGGCAGTCGTGGGCTCGTCGGCAATCAGAATATCGGGGTCGCAGGCAAGAGCCATAGCGATCATGACGCGCTGACGCATACCGCCAGAGAACTGGTGCGGATACTCATTGACGCGCTTCTCGGGCTCGGGAATGCCAACGAGGTCCAAAAGCTCGGTGGCGCGCTTGAGCGCCTCCTGCTTGGAGTAGCCACGGTGCAGACGAAGGCCCTCGCCTACCTGCTTGCCGATCTTATAGACCGGGTTCAAGGAGGTCATAGGATCCTGGAAGATCATCGCGATATCGTTACCGCGAATGTGCTGCATCTCTTCCTCGGTCATCTCGAGGATAGAACGACCGCGATAGCGAACGTCGCCGCCCTCGATCTTTCCCGGAGGCATCGAGATAAGGCCCATGATGGTCATGGCGGTCACGGACTTACCGGAGCCGGACTCACCGACGACGCCCAGGGTCTCGCCGCGATCGAGCGTGTAGGAGACACCGTCGACAGCGCGAACGACGCCATCCTCGGTGTGGAAATACATCTTTAGGTCATCGACCTCGAGCAGATGCTGGCCCTCGGGAACCGGCTGGTCCTTCAGGTCCACATAGTTCTTGTTCTTCTTCATCCTTATGCGTCCTTCATCTTGACGTCGAGGGCGTCGCGCAAACCGTCACCCAGCAGGGTGAAGGCGAGCACCGTCGAGAGAATTGCCAGACCGGGCATGATCATCATCCAGGGAGCAGTCAGCAGATACTGCTGACCGTCCTGAATCATGGAGCCCCACGAAGGCGTAGGCGGAATAACGCCCATGCCGAGGAAGGACAGAGCAGACTCGGTCAGGATGGCGCCACCAATGTTCATGGTCGCGTAGACCACGATGGAGGCGACGGAGTTCGGGAAGATGTGACGCACGACGATACGAGCATCAGATGCACCCATCGCGCGCGCAGCATCAACATAGTCGTTTTCCTTGACGGTCAAGATCGCAGAGCGGAAGACGCGCGCAATCGAAGGCCAGCCGAGAATACCGATGGCGATAAAGACGTTCTGAAGACCGCGGCCGATAACGGCGATCATGGCGACAACGAACAGCACGTACGGGAACGCCAGGAAGATGTCCGCACAGCGCATGATGATCGTATCCCAGATGCCGCCGTAGAAACCGGCCAGAGCACCCATGACCAGACCGATCAGCGTGGAAATCGCGGTGGCCATAATTCCGACAGACAGCGAAACGCGCGCACCGTAGATAACGCGGACGAGAATGTCACGACCAAGGGCGTCGGTGCCAAACGGGTGCTCTGCACACGGAGCCAGCAGCGACGTCTCGGCCATGGTGGTCGAGTCGGAAGCCGTCGGAGAACCGAGCCAGGGCTTAGCCCACAGATCTGCGGTCAGGGCAACCACAACGACGATGATGATCCAACAGACACCGATAACGGCGAGTTTGTTCTTACGAAGACGCTTAAAAGCGTCGCCCCACAGCGTGCGGGACTTGGCGGGAGCAGATGCGGCCTTGGTGGCGGTAGCCTGCTCCTGAGACTGAGAATCAGTTTCCTGCATGAGACGTACCTCCCTTAGGCCTTATCCGACGGACCGTCAAGGCGGATGCGCGGGTCGAGGAATGCATAGCTAATGTCGACGAGCAGGTTGATCACCATGACGACGACAACGATGAGCGTAACGCCGCCCATAACGATGGGCCAGTCACGCATGCTAATGGCGCGATAGACCTCATAGCCGATACCGGGCCAGTTAAAGACCGTCTCGGTCAGGATGGCGCCCGAAAGCATGCCGCCAAAGTCGACACCAATATAGGTAACGACGGGGATGAGTGCATTCTTAAGCGCATGCTTGACGATGATCGCGCGATTGGAGAGACCCTTGGCCTTTGCCGTACGGATGTAATCCTGGTTCATGACGTCAAGCAGCTGCGAGCGCATAATGCGGGCGGCGTAAGCGGTCGAAACCGAAGCCAGCGTAATGGTCGGAAGCACATAGTGCATCCAATCCTGATACTGAGAGCTGGAACCGCCGGCACCCGAGATCGGCATGGAGATTGCACCGCCCGTGGCGTCCTTGAGGATGACGCCAAAGAACAGCTGCAGCAACATACCGAGCCAGAAGGCCGGGACCGCAACGAGGATCGACGTGGTGAGCGTTACCAAAATATCCCAGAAGGAATAACGCTTTACCGCCGAAATGATACCCGCACCGATACCCATGATTGCCTCGAGCACGATGGCGCACGCGGCAAGTTTGATCGTATACGGATACTTCTGGGCAAAGATATCCGTAACCGGCAGCTTGCGCTGATACGAATTGCCCAGATCGCCATGAAGCAGGCCGTTCATGTAATACAAGTAACGGTCCACGAGCGACGTTTGAACGGGATCGCCGTTCTCGTCAAGGATCGCGTTGCCGTCCTCGTCCGACTGGACCAGGTGATAGCGGACGCGAAGCTGAAGCTCCACCTCGGGGGACAGAGCCTTGTCTCCACCGATCAGCTTGATCGGATCTCCCGGCACGATATTCTGAAGGGCGAACAGAATCAGCGTAACGCCCAAAAATACCGGGATGAACTGAAGCACACGTTTAACGATGTACTTACCCATACCACTCCCCTATCTAGGGATTAACCTAAATGGGATGCCGATCGCCAGACCGGCATCCCAAAATTACCATCAGCCAGTTTACCCCAGGTTAGGGAGAACTGTATGTTTCCCATGAGGTCTACGTAAATACTTGACCCTCACGGAAGCTGCAAACTCTTAGGCGAGCTCAGCGGTACCCAGCTCGGCGTGCTTCTGCGGATCGACATAGAGGTGCTTGATGCGATCGGAGCCGACGATGGTGTGCGTGTAGAACATCACCGGGATGACCGGGCAGTCGGCAGCGACCATTGCATCGGCCTCCTGCATCTTAGCGACGCGCTCCTCGTCGTCAACAATAGTACGAGCCTCGTCGACCTTGGCGTCGAACTCGGGGTTGTTGTAACCGGAGCGGTTGTCGCCACCGAGGGAATCAGAGTGGAACAGCGGATACAGGAAGTTGTCCATAATCGGGTAGTCGGCAATCCAACCCAGACGACCGAACTGATAGTTAAAGTTCTGGTACTGCTCGAGCAAGGCAGACCACTCAGGGGTATCGGAGACAGCGGTAACGCCAACCTTGGCGAGGTCACCGATGATGGACTCCATGATCTCCTTGTGACCGCCGTCCTGGTTGTAGGAAAGGGTCACGCTAATGCCACGATCCCCGTTAGCGCCAGCGGGAGCAACCTTGTCGAGGTACTCGTTAGCCTTGTCGACATCGTAGGCGCAGAACTCCCATGCGCCCTCCTTGTAGCCATCGATGCCCGGAGGAACAATGCCGTCGGCAGGGGTACGGGTACCCTTGTAGATGGTCTTGCAGATGGCCTCACGGTTGATGGCCAGGGAGATGCCCCTACGCAGGTCGGCGTTGTTGAACGGCTCGGCCGTGGTGTTGCAGGTCAGATAGTACGTGGAAGGCTCGGCGCCGAGCAGCATGCGCTCGCCGTCACCCATGGTGTAGCCGTCCTTGGACACGCCGCGATCCTTCTTGGCGGCATCGATCTGAGCAACGGGAACGTCGCAGACATCGAGGTTACCGGCCTGGAACTCCTTGTAAGCAGTCTCCATGTCCTTGATGACCTGGAAGTGGATGCCATCGATCTTGGCCTTGTCGCCATAGTAATCGTCGAACTTCTTGAGGTTGATCTCCTGACCATCCTCCCACTTGCCGTCCATCATGAACGGGCCGTTACCGACCGGTGCAAGATAGAAGCTCTTGACATCGGACTCGGCGCACTCGGGAACCGGGGCCAGAGCCGGGTGAGAGGCGACGAAGGGGAAGTCGGCGTAAGCGGAAGACAGCTTGACGACGAGGGTCTCATCGTCGGGGCAAGTAACACCGCTGAGCTCGGTAGCGTTACCGGCAAGCAGGTCGTCATAGCCCTCGACCATAGAAAGGTGATAGGAGACCTCGGAAGGGCCGTACTCGGTAGCGATGGCCGACTTGGTGTTGACCAGACGCTCCCAACCGAGCTTGAAGGACTTGGAGGTAACGTCGTCACCGTTGTGGAACTTGGCCTTCTTGATCTTGAAGGTGAACTCGGTGGCGTCGTCGTTGGCCTCAAAGGACTCGCAAGCCAGCGGAACGATCTCGCCCTTCTCGGCGTCATAAGAGGTCAGAGCATCAAAGAGCTGGTACTCGACCTGAGTGCCCTGGTCCTCCTGGACGTTATAGGGGTCGATGCAGACCGGGTTGTTGATGTAGAAGTTCAGCGTCGAACCGGACTCAGAACCGGAAGCGTCGCCGCCCTTCTTGCCGCATGCGGCAAGAAAAGCCATGGAGCTCGCAGCAAGGGTACCGCCGACAAAGGCGCGACGACCCATAACGGGCTGGTGGAACATAGAATCAGCCATGCCATCCTCCTTATGAGATAGGACAAAGTAAGTTCGGTCGGGCAACGTCAAGACAGCCCAATCGAACCATTCAAACGCGGTCCGCCGTTTTGGCTGGTTATACAAAGCGGACCAACGTATTGCAATACAATAGCGCATTTTATGCACGATTTGGGGCTAATTCCGGTTAACGGTCGAGAATTTCTTTAGTTGGGCGAAGTATGTGGGGATATTTTGACTCTGTTACAAATATGTAAACAAAAAGGGTCCCGCACATGCGAGACCCATTGCAAACGTATATACGCCGATGCTTAGTAGCCCACGATGCCCTGCGGGAAGAAGAACATGCACAGCACGACGCACGCAGCAAACACGACAGCCATGATGACGGTCAGGCGGTCAAGGTTCTGCTCCATAACGCCTGTGGCTGAGCTGGAGTTATACAGCGAGCTGGCAATCATATCCGAAACGCCGGTGCCCTTACCGGAATGCATCAGGACGAGAATCGTCAGTGCCACGGCAGAAACAGCCCAAACGACAAACAGAAGAATCTGGAACGGACCCATAGATAAGCTCCTTAATAGAACAATTCAAACTCCAGTACTGTACCACAATCCCCCGTTCTCCCCTACCTGCCACTCGGGGACGGGGCGGAAATGGCAGAAATACCAAAAAGGGGGTTGTCCGATTGTTGACAACCCCCTTGCTAGAAAACGGTATTTGTTTTCTCTTAGGCCTCGGTGGCGAGCACGCGGCCCGTCATCTCGGCGGAAGGCTCCAGACCAGCCATGGTGAGCATAGTCGGGGCGATATCGGAAAGACGACCGTCCTCGATACCGGTGAGCTGTGCCTTCTCATCAACGATGATGAACGGCACGCGGTTGGTGGTGTGCGCCGTAAACGGATGCTTGGAACCGTCGGAAGCAACGTCAAACATGTGATCGGCGTTGCCGTGGTCGGCGGTAATCAACGCAAAGCCGCCCTTGGCGAGAATCGCCGGGACAACCTTGGACAGGGCATCGTCAACAGCCTCGACAGCCTTAACGGCAGCGTCGAAGACACCGGTGTGACCAACCATGTCGCAGTTCGCGAAGTTCACGATGTAGAAATCAGCGCGATCCTCGTTGATGGCGGCGACGAGCTTCTCGGTAACCTCGGGAGCGCTCATCTCGGGCTGCAGATCGTAGGTAGCGACCTTGGGGGAAGCGACGAGCACGCGCTCCTCGCCCTCCTTGGGCTCCTCGATGCCACCGTTGAGGAAGAACGTCACGTGGGCGTACTTCTCGGTCTCGGCAGTGTGCAGCTGCTTCAGGCCATTGGCGGCGATAACGTCGGCCAGGACGTTCTCGGGGAACGTCTTGGGGAAGGCGACCTCGACGTCAAACGTCGGATCATACTCGGTCATCGTCACAAAGTGCGAAAGCTTGATCTGCTCGCGCTCAAAGCCGTCGAACTCCTTGTCCGTGAACACGCGGGTCATCTGACGTGCACGGTCGGGACGGAAGTTGAAGAAGATGGCCGCGTCGCCCTCGTGGATGCCCTCGTTGTGGGCAGCGAAGGGCTCGACGAACTCGTCGCCGCGCGGGTCCTTCTCGTAGTAGGCCTTGATACCGGCAACGGGGTCGGTATCAGCATCGGACGCGTTGACCATGACGTCGTAGGCGCGCTGGATGCGCTCCCAACGGTTGTCGCGGTCCATCGCCCAATAACGACCCGAGACGGTGGCAACGCGAGCGTCGCAACCGGTCTCCTCGGAAATCTTGGCCAGGAAGGCGCAGAACTCACTCATGTAACCGGCACCGGACTGCGGGTCAACGTCGCGGCCATCCATGAAGGCGTGGACGCGAACGGTCTTGACACCATGCTCGGCAGCCATCTTGACCAGAGCCTCGACGTGGTTCATGTGGGAGTGAACGCCGCCAGGGCTCATAAGGCCCATGAGGTGGAGAGTCTTGCCGTCAGCCTTGACATCGTCCATGGCCTTGACGAAAACCTCGTTCTTGGCGATGGAGCCGTCCTTGATGGCATTGTTGATGCGCGAAAGCTCCTGGAACACGATGCGACCGGCACCGATGTTGAGGTGACCCACCTCGGAGTTGCCCATCTGGCCGTCGGGAAGGCCCACGTCCTCGCCCGAAGCACCGAGCGTGGTATGAGGATACTTCTCGTACAGGCCATCAAGGAAGGGCGTCTTGGCAGCGGCGACGGCGTTCTCGCCATCAGCCGGAGCCAGGCCGCAGCCGTCCATGATAATCAGGAGTGCAGGAAGATGACGTTGTGCCATATGTCCTACTCGCCTGCCTTGACGACCATAGAGGCGAAGTCGGCAGCCTTGAGCGAAGCGCCGCCCACGAGGGCGCCGTCAACGTCGGGCTTGGCGACGAGCTCGGCGATGTTGCCGGGCTTGGCGGAACCGCCATACAGCACGCGGATGCCGTTAGCGAGCTCCTCGCCGAACATCTCCTTGAGGGTCTCACGGATAGCACCGCAGACCTCCTGAGCGTCCTCGGCGGTAGCGGTCTTGCCGGTGCCGATGGCCCAGATGGGCTCGTAGGCGACGACGACCTGCTTGGGGCAGGTGATCTCAAGACCAGCAAGGCCAGCCTTGACCTGGTTCACGACGTGCTCGACATAGGTGCCAGCCTCGCGGACCTCGAGGGACTCGCCGCAGCAGAAGACGGGAACGAGGCCGGCGGCAACGAGAGCCTTAGCCTTCTTGTTCTGGTCCTCGTCGGTCTCGTGGAAGTAGTCGCGACGCTCGGAGTGACCGATGATGCAGTAGGTGCAGCCAGCGGACTTGAGCATGTCGCAAGAGGACTCACCGGTGAAGGCACCCTTGGCCTCCCAGTACACGTTCTGTGCACCGAGGGCGATGGGGGCAGCCTGAATGCGGTCATGAACCGTGGTGATGTCGATGGTCGGAGGGCAGACGAGCACCTCGACGCCAGCCGGAACCTCGGGCAGAGCCTGAGCCAGCTCGTCGGCGAGCTTGGCAGCCTCGGCGACGTCGTTGTTCATCTTCCAGTTACCAGCGATAAGAAGGGTGCGATTAGGCATCGAGAAGCGCCTCCACTCCGGGCAGGGCCTTACCCTCGACGAGCTCCATGGAAGCGCCACCACCGGTGGAGATCCAGCTCATCTTGTCGGCCAGGTTGAACTTGTTGACAGCTGCGACAGAGTCGCCACCGCCGATGATCGAGGTGCAGTCGGCCTCGGCGACAGCCTCGGCAATAGCCTGGGTGCCGTGAGCAAAGTTGTCGAACTCGAAGACGCCCATGGGGCCATTCCAGAACACGGTCTTGGCGCCCTTGACGGCCTCGGCGTAGAGCTCCTCGGTCTTGGGGCCGATGTCCATGCCCTCACGATCGTCGGGGATAGCGTCGGAAGCGACAACCTCGGGGACAGCGTCCTCGCCAAAGTGATCGGCAACGCGGTTGTCGATGGGGAGCAGGATCTTGACGCCCTTCTCCTCGGCCTTCTTGAGCATCTCGCCAGCGCGCTCGACCCAGTCCTCTTCCTTGAGGGACTGACCGACGGACAGGCCCTGAGCCAGGAAGAAGGTGTAGGCCATACCGCCACCGATGATCAGGGTGTCAGCAGAGTCGATGAGGTGATCGAGAACGCCGATCTTGGAGGAAACCTTGGAACCGCCGACGATGGCGACGAAGGGGCGCTCGGGCTCGGCGAAGATGCCGGTCAGCGTGTCGACCTCCTTCTCGAGCAGGAAGCCGGCGACGGCAGGCAGGTAAGCGGCGGGGCCCACGACGGAACCCTGGGCGCGGTGAGCGGTGCCGAAGGCATCGAGAACGAAGACGTCACCATAGGAAGCGAGCTTCTTGGCGATCTCGGGATCGTTCTTCTTCTCACGCTTATCGAAGCGGACGTTCTCGAGAACGAGAACCTTGCCCGGCTCGACGGCAGCGACAGCCTCAGCAGCCTTCTCGCCGTAGGTGTCGGCGACAAAGGCAACGTCGAGACCAGAGAGCTCAGCGAGCTTCTTGGCGACGGGCTCGAGAGACAGCTCGGGCTGGAAGCCGGTGCCCTCGGGACGGCCGAGGTGGCTCATGAGGATGACGCGAGCGTTGTGCTCAACGAGATAGTTGATGGTGGGCAGGGCAGCCTTGATACGGGTGGTGTCGCCAACGACGCCATCCTTGATAGGCACGTTAAAGTCAACGCGGACGAGAACGCGCTTGCCGTCGACATCGATGTCGCGGACGGTCTTCTTGGTAAAGGCCATGTTTGCTTCTACCTTTCGTACGTGTCTGCCTCCCATTACGGCAGACGATTTCTTATAAAAAGGGCGCGACCCTAGGGCGTAAGCCCTATAAGGCCGCGCCCTTCTTTAGACGCTCAACGAGCTATTCGTTAAAAGCTAAATTAAGCAACGAACTTCTCGAAGTACTTGATGGTGCGGACCATCTGAGAGGTGTAGGAGTTCTCGTTGTCGTACCAAGAGGTGACCTGAACGAGGGTCTGGCCGTTGCCGAGGTCAGAGCACATGGTCTGAGTGGCGTCGAAGATGGAGCCGTGGGTCTCGCCGATGATGTCGGTGGAGACGATGTCGTCCTCGTTGTAACCGAAGGTCTCGGAGATGGTGGCAGCGTAGGCCTTCATAGCAGCGTTGACCTCGTCGACGGTGACCTTCTTGTCAACGACAGCGTAGAGGTTGGTGATGGAGCCGGTCGGCGTCGGGACGCGCTGGGCAGCACCGATGAGCTTACCGTTGAGCTCGGGGAGAACCAGGCCGATAGCCTTGGCAGCACCGGTGGTGTTGGGGACGATGTTGACGGCGCAGGCGCGGCTACGACGCTTGTTGCCCTTGCGCTGCGGGCCGTCGAGCGGCATCTGGTCGCCAGTCCAGGCGTGAATGGTGGTCATGATGCCGGACACGATGGGAGCGAAGTCGTTCAGACCCTTGGCCATCGGGGCGAGGCAGTTGGTGGTGCAGGAAGCAGCGGAGATGATGTTGTCCTCAGCGGTCAGCGTCTCATGGTTGACGTTGTACACGATGGTGGGCAGATCGCTGCCAGCCGGAGCGGAGATGACGACCTTCTTGGCGCCAGCGTTGATGTGGGCCTGAGCCTTAGCCTTGCTGGTGTAGAAGCCGGTGCACTCGAGAACGACGTCAACGTCGAGGTCGCCCCAAGGCAGGTTGTTGGCGTCGGCCTCCTTGTAGATCTTGATCTCCTTGCCGTCAACGGTGATGGAATCCTCGCCAGCAACGACCTCGTGATCGCGAGCGTAGTTGCCCTGCGTGGAGTCGTACTTCAGCAGGTAAGCGAGCATATCGGGAGAGGTGAGGTCGTTGATAGCGACGATCTCGGAGCCCTCATGACCGAACATCTGACGGAAAGCCAGACGACCGATGCGACCGAAGCCGTTAATAGCAACCTTTACTGCCATTGTGTCTCCTTTCGTAAGGCCCCCGCGAGCTACAGCGCCCGCCGTTGAGGCCCACAAACTAACCACCCGCCTAATATACCTTTTTTTTGACTTGAATTTCACGAGAATGCTCGAAATTGAAAATCAAATTTACGTTAAAACGTTTTAAAGACTAAAATAGCAGCTAAATCCATATATAAGTCGTTACTTCAAACTACCTGTTTGCTTCAATGAGCTTTTCAAGCCGTAAAACACGATGGTAGAGGGCTGACTTCGACAAGGGAGGGTCAGCCATCTCCCCCAAATCACGCAGCGACAGATCAGGATAGCGCTCGCGCAGGTCGCAAAAGACCGCCAAGGCATCCGGAAGCGCATCGCGAAGGCCACGCTGCTCGAGCTCATCGATAAGCGCAAGCTGATGTTGGGCAGCACCGGCGCTTCTGGTCTGGTTGGCGAGCTCGGCATTCACGCGACGGTTCACATCGTTCTTAACCAACTTGACCGCGCGCGCCTCCTCAATCTCGGCAACGCTGCGCTTGGCACCAATCAGCTTTAATAGATGCTCGATTTCCTCGGCGCTCTTAATGTACACGGCATATGACCCCCGCCGTGCATTAACACGAGCATGGACCCCAATCTGCTCCAACAGATCGCAAAGTCCCTTGGCATATTGCTCGCCCTGCACAGCGATCTCCAAATGAAAATCGCCGCGTGGATCGGCCACGAAGCCGCCCGCGATGAGCGCGCCGCGGATATAGGCAAGTCTACAGCAAGGACGGGCAACGATATGTCGGGGTACGCCGGCGACAAGTCCTCCCCTACGGTCGAGGATACCCAGCAGAACCAAGGCCTTATCCAGGTCTGGCTGATCAGGCAAGGTGATGAGGTAGTTTCGAACCTTATGCAAGACAGATTTGCGGACGGTGAACTCCGTTTTGAGCTTAAGGATACGATGCGTCAGCGTGATCATCGTGCGCGCGACGGCTCCCGTCTCAGTCGCAACCGTCAAACGATACCGCCCAGAGCCGGTAAGCGAGAGCGTACCGCTCACGCGTGTGAGGGCGGCAAGCGTCGACAAGTCGCAGTATTCACATTCGGGTTCGCAGCGCGCAAGCTCGTCGCGCACCTCAGCGGTAAACGACATGCAGGCCTATGCCTTCGTGTTGGCGCGCGACAGGTCGCGGTGGGAGATGCTCACATGATACTGAGCGCCTTCCAGGTAACGGGCCGTGGCCTCGGCAATGGCAACGCTGCGGTGCTGGCCGCCCGTGCAGCCGATGGCGATAGAAAGCTGCGGCTTACCCTCCGCGATATAGCCCGGCATCACCGTATCGAGCAGCTGTGTCCAAGCCTTCCAAAACTCCTGCGTCTTGGGATGGTCCAGAACAAAATCGGAGACCTTTTTATCGAGACCGGTCATCGTGCGCATCTCGGGATCGTAGAACGGATTAGGCAGGAAGCGGACGTCGATCATAATGTCCGCCTCGACGGGCATGCCGTGCTTAAAGCCAAACGAGAACACGTGGACGTCCATGAGCTGCTGGTCGGACAGCTCGGAAAATGCCATACGTAGCTTGTTGCGCAGCGCAGAGGTGCGCAGACGGCTCGTGTCGATAATCATATCGGCTCGGTCGCGCACGCCCTGAAGCTGAAGGCGCTCGCGCTGAATGGCATCAGCCGTAGTCTCCCCCGGCTTGGCAATGGGATGACGGCGGCGATTTTCGCTGTAGCGACGAATCAGCACCTCGTCAGAAGCCTCCAGGAACACGATGTCGCAGCTCATCTCGCGCTCTTCGAGCGCGGCGACCGCATCGAGCAACTCGTCAAACAGTCCCTGGCTACGCAAATCGCAGGTGACGGCGAGATGCCTGCCCACGCCCGTATTGATGCCGACGAGCTCGGCAAGCTGGGCGATGAGACGTGGAGGCAGGTTATCGATGCAAAAATAGCCCATGTCCTCAAACACGTGCATGGCCTGCGTGCGGCCCGATCCGGACATTCCGGTGATGATGACGATATCGGGGATGCGCTCCGAGCGCTCCGCCGCATCCATGGCATCTCCCTTTTGCATGTGTTGCCTCCCGAAAACAAGCGCGGGACCCAGCAACCCGGATCCCGCGCGGTCAATTGCCTATATTGAGTATACCGCCCCGAGCGGATACGAGGCCTGTCTTACGCCTCAAGCGCAGCCTTGAACCAACTCGTAATACTCGTGGGGTGCGTGATGGCGGTGCCGACGACAACGGCCCAGGCGCCAGCATCGATCGCGGCGCGAGCCTCCTCGGGCGTGTGCACGCGGCCCTCGCAGATGATGGGAAGACCGGGGAATTCCTCGGTCGCCTGACGCAGGAGCGGCAGGTCGGGGCCATCGGCCATGGTGCAGTCGATGGCGGCGACACCGTGAGAAAGCGTGGTGGATACCAGGTCGAAGCCCATATCAACCGCACGGCGAATGTCCTCGATGGTGGCACAATCCGCCATCAGGAGCACACCCTCCTCGTGCAGCGGGCGGAAGGTATCCTCGACCGTCTTGCCATCGGGGCGCGGACGATCGGTGGCGTCGATCGCCACGATATCGGCACCGGCAGCAACGCAGGCGCGAGCGTGACGCAGCGTCGGCGTGATGTAAACGCCCTCGTGCCCATCCTTCCACAGGCCGATAACAGGAACCTCACAGCGACCCTTAATGGCGGCAATGTCAGCAAGGCCCTGGCAGCGAATGGCGGCGGCGCCACCGAGCTCGCAAGCGCGAGACATTTGAGCCATGGTCTCGGGCGTACGAAGCGGCTCGCCCATATACGCCTGAACGCTCACGACGAGCTTGCCCTTCAGGGACTGGATCAAAGGATCAACGGTCATGTTCGACTCAACCTTTCTCAAAAACAGCCTTCTGAGACACCGCACCTTGACGTTCAAACCGTCGCTCGCGTACCGAAGTACGCTTCGCTCCTCTTTCACGTCAATCTGCGGCACCTCAGAAGGCGCACTTGGTAGCTATGTTTATTTCAACGACGCAAGAAGGTGTTCGGCGGCACCGATGAGCGGAGCATCGCCCTCCAGAGAACCGATGAGGATCGGCGTGTCCTGAAGCGGATCGAGCGCCTGGCTGGCATAGCCCTCGTGCACCGAATCCTTCCAAGTCTGTGAACGCCAATCGGGACCTTGGTGAATCACGCCGCCCGAAAGCACGATGACCTCGGGGTCCAGGATGTTAGCGAGCGAGCCCAAGCTGGCACCCAGCGCAAAGCCGGCGTCATGGATGACCTCGGTCGCCTTTGCGTCGCCCGCGCGGCACAGGTCGTTCACGTCGCGACCGACCGAAGGACGGCTGGGGTCGACGCGACCAAAGCGCTCATCGTACATTCGACCAATGGAAGTGCCCGAAGCAACCGACTCCAGATGGCCGGAACGCCCGCAGGCGCAGGGAATGCCGGCGGCAGCCGAGCACTCGATGTGGCCCATATGGCCGGCAGCACCATGGAAGCCCTGCATCACGCGGCCGTTCTCGACATATGCGCCGCCGATGCCCGTACCGATGCCAAGACACAAGACGGAGAACTTGCCCTTGCCGACGCCCCAGTGGGCCTCGCCCAGAGCATGAGCCTGCACGTCGCCTACAACGGCAACGGGAAGACCGAGGTCCTCGCGCAGACGCGGCCCCAACTGAACGCCGGACCAGCCGGGCATGATCTCGTTGGCATACGCGATGGCGCCCGTCTTGGGATCGACGACGCCGGCGGCACCAATGCCGACGCCAAGGACCTCGACATCGGGATTCGCCTCGAGAGCAACCTTGATGGACGCCTCGATACGCTGGAAGACGGCCTCGCCGCCCTCTTGGGCCTCGGTGGGAACCTCGGCCTCAAAAACGGGATGGGGCACGCTGCCGTCAGCCGGGTACTCCATGATGGCAGTCGCGATCTTAGTTCCGCCGATATCGACAGAGCAGACGTACTTGTTCTCCATGTCGCTCTCCTTAGGAGATAAAAAACAACTACAGGAAATGAAGGCTGCGTTATCGCCGCAGCTTGGTAAAGGTTTCCCGGGTGCCCGAGGTTGGGGTGAAAGCGGTCGGGCGTTGACCTAATGGGTCACGCTCGACCGCTTGAGCCCCAAGATCGGGTGCCGGGGAAGCTTTACAGAAGACCGTTGTCCTGGAGGACCTTCTTAATCGCCTCGACGTTCTCGCCGGTCATGGCCTTCACCGGGCGCGGCATGGTCGGGCTGTCGAAGATGCCCATGAGGTTCATAGCGGTCTTGAAGGCGCCGACGCCGCCGGCATAGCCCTGGACGCCCGAGGTGACATCCCAGATGTGCGAAATCTCATTAAGGCGATCCTGCTCGGCCTTGACGGTAGCCCAGTCACCAGCCTGAGCGGCCTTCCACTGACGCACGTAGCCCTCGGGCTCAACGTTGGCGAGACCCGGGACGGAACCGTCGGCGCCACCGAGGTAAGCGCCGTCGACAACGACCTCGTGACCGGTGAGGATGCTCATCGGATGGCCGTTCTTCTCGTTCTCCTGAACGAGGTAGCGGAACGAGATGTCATCACCGGAGGAATCCTTGACGCCAGCAAGGACGCCCTCGGCGCCGAGCTTGGCAAGGAGCTTCCAGGGGAGTTTGGTGTGAACGCAGACGGGAATGTCATAGGCAAAGATGGGCAGGTCGAGTTCCTCGTGCAGGATGCGGAAATGCTCCTCGACCTCGGTCATGCCCTGCAGGGCATAGAACGGGCAGGTGGCGACGAGGGCATCGGCGCCCAGCTCCTGAGCGACCTTGCCGTGCTCGATCATGCGCTCGGTCTCGGTATCGATGATGCCGACCAGAACAGGCACGCGGTGGTCGACGATACGGACGGCCTCGGCGATAATCTGGCGACGGCGCTCGTCGGTGGAGAAGACGACCTCGCCCGAGGATCCCAGGAAGAACAGTCCATCGACGCCGGCGTCGATCATGCGGTTAATGCTGCGCTCAAAGGAGGCAACATCGAGCTGGTGATCTTCGGTATCGGGAACAACGACGGGAGGGATAACGCCGGTGAATTTCTGAGTTGCCACAAGAATCTCCTTAGTTGTCTGGCGGGCGGCCCTGTGCCACCCACTCTTGTTGGCAGTGTCCAGGCCGCCTAGGCCAAAGAACACGGATAGAACGTTTGGTTAAAAAAGTCGACGACTTCGTTTTCGAACGCATTGATGCGCTCGTGAGCGTATTTGGCATAGATGATATGCCTCCGGTCACACTCAAGACCGTTGAATACGGCAAACTGATCCTTGGGATCGCTCACGGTATCCATAAGCGATGTGCCCATGAGCACCGATCCGCGCACCCGAGACGACAGCGCCTCGAGGCCGCCAGGAAGCGGATTGGCAACCGCCGTGCAGGCGAGGCCCCGCTCGTCCAGAGCAGAAACCGCCAGCGCGACTCCGCCGCCAAGACCCTCGCCCCATGCAAAGATGCGGTCGGGGTCCATGCCATCAAGATTGCGCGCCACCTTCGCCAGCGCGCAACCCCAACGGACGCGCTCGACAAAAGCGGGCGAAGAAATCCCCCGCTGCAGGTTGTCCGCACCAGCAACATCGTCATCCAGCGCGAGGACGGCATACCCCATGGCGGCAAATCTCGTCATGTGATGCCAGCCGCGCACAGGTCGATCGATGTCATGGAACATCAGGCACAACGGCACGCGCTCAGATACTCGGGCACGACCGACAGGCTCGATCAAACGAGCGTGAATCGCATCGTCACCGAGCTCAAAGGAGACCTCCGAGTAACGGGCGCAGGGGTTAACAAAGTCAATCGCCGTAATGGCCAGGCCTTGAATCTCAAGATTCGAAGCGCATGTCTCTAAATCAGAAACATCTGCTTGGACATCACCGCGCCAGTCCCGATATTCTGCGAGCCTTGACGAAACCGTTCCAGGAATTCCCACGAGCCCGGGGACAATCAGCTCGTCAACATTGCTCTCGCACTTAGACATGAGCCTCCCCTCCCTTGCAGAAAAACGGAATGATCAGATCGTCAAAATCCTGAATCTCCTCGTGGCCAAAGCCTTCAAAGAACTCATGACGCTTTTCGCAGGTCAGGTTGTTATAGACCGCAAACTGCGTCGCTGGCGGACAGACGATATCGGCTGTGCCGGTGCCAAACAGCACGGGGCATTTGACCATAGGGGCAAAGTTCTTGGAATCGAAGTACGCCAGCTTGGCATAGGCTTCGTCAATACGAGTCGAGTCCTCGTCAAACCAGCGAGACCAATAGCGCAGGCCCTCGTAGGCAATGTCGTCGGCATCCAAATCCCAGACCAGGCGGAAATCTGACAGGAAGGGATAGAGGATGGCGGCACGATTGATAAGCTCGCTGTTAAGCGCACAGGTTGCAATGCCCAAACCGCCGCCCTGCGACGCGCCGTTCACAAACACACGGGAAAGATCGATGCCCTCGAGCTCGCGAACGATGCGGCACAGGATGCGAATATCTTGGTGCAAGCGGACATAGTAGAGGTTGGCCGGGTCGCCGTCGATACCGGCGACGATATGACCGGCAACCGTTGTGCCCTCAAATCCACCAATGTCCTCGGAGGGACCTCCTTGGCCGGGGCAGTCGAGGGCGATGAGTGCCATGCCCATGCCCGCAAACGACGCCTGCTCAAACCAGCTGCGGCTTGCACCCGGATACCCATGGAACTGAAGTACCAATGGCACGGGCTCGTCCGAAACAGGTTTAAGGTATTTGGCATGCAGGCGCGCGCCACACATGCCGGTATACCAGAGGTCGAAAAGCTGGCAGGTCGCGGCATCGGCGACCGATGCCGTCTCGATCGCATAGTCAAGCCCGACGGCGTCGGCCTCGGCCATGCGATCCTTCCAAAAGAGATCGAAATCTGATGGACGGGGCATGGCGCCTCGGTATTCACCAAATTGATGTTGTAGCTCCTGAGCACTTGGCATGGCTCGTGAACCCAACCTTTCGAAATCGCAACGGAGGTGCGCCCGGCAAGGGAACCGGGCGCACGGGAGGGAAAGCGAGGCTACTCGCCGAGCTTGGGGTGCAGCAGCGACGGCGCAGCGCCGAGCAGCATCTTGGTGTAGGGGTCCTGAGGGTGCTGGAAGACCTGCTTGGCCTCGCCCTGCTCGACGATCCTGCCGCCATTCATAACGATGATGTCGTCAGAGATATAGCGGACCGTCTGGATGTCATGGCTGATGAACACCATGGCCAGGCCGAGCTCCTTCTTAAGGTCGGTCAACAGGTTCAGAATCTGTGCGCGGACCGAAACGTCCAGAGCCGAGGTGGGCTCGTCGGCGATGATGGCATCGGGGTTCAGCGACAGGGCACGGGCAATTGCGACGCGCTGACGCTGGCCGCCCGAAAGCTGACCGGGAAGAACCTCGGCGGCGGAGCTGGGCAGACCGGTGAGCTCCAGGAGCTCCTTGACGCGCTTCTCCTGCTCGGCCTCGGTACCCAGGTTGTGGACGCGCATGGGGTCGAGCAGCTGCTCGCGAACGACCATGCGGGGGTTGAGCGCCGTGGCCGGGTTCTGGAACACGACCGAGATGACGCGACCCATGTGGCGACGGTCCTCGGCGGTACGTTTGGTAACGTCCTTGCCCTTAAAGTAGACCTTGCCGCTCGTGGGGGCCTGCAGGCCGCACATGACGTTGGCGGTGGTGGACTTACCGCAACCGGACTCGCCGACGATTCCGATCGTCTGACCGGGCATGAGCTTAATCGTTACACCCTGGACGGCGTGAACCAGGTTGGGGTGCAGAATCGAGCCGGTACGGGTCCTAAAGGTGACGTGGACGTCATCAAGGAAGATGATCGGCTCGACGCCGTTTACTGCGGTCTCGCTCATCTACATCACCTCCGCGTGAGGGGTCAAACCATTTGCCTTGAGCACCTCGTCGGGGAGCTCGGAATAGAAGTGCTCGGTGCCGGGCACGCGCTTGAAGACCGGACGGGTGTCCAGGCCAATACGCGGGTGGCTCGAGCGGGGCGCGAAGCGATCGCCCTTGGGGAAATCGCGCGGGCTCGGAACGGCGCCGGGCACCTGGTGCAGGCGGCCCGAACCGCTCTCGATAGACAGAACGGAACCCAGAAGACCGCGGGTGTACTCGTGAATCGGGTTGGTAAGCAGCTCCTTGGTGGGCGCCTGCTCGATAACCTGGCCAGCGTACATAACCGTGATGTTATGGGCAACCTCGGCGACCAGAGCCAGGTCATGCGAAACGAAGATCATGGCAAAGCCGAGCTTGGCCTGAAGATCGTTGAGCAGCTTGATGACCTGCTTCTGGACGGTAACGTCCAGAGCGGTCGTGGGCTCGTCGCAGATGACCAGCTTGGGGTCGCGGGTAAGGGCCATAGCGATCAGGACACGCTGACGCTGGCCGCCGGAAAGCTCGTGCGGATAGCTCTCGAGCGTGCGCTTGGGATCGAGGCCGACGAGCTCCAGGAGCTCCTCGGCGCTGCGGGTTCCGCCGCGCTTGGTGAGCTGCTTCATCTGGGCAGAGATGAGCATGGAGGGATTAAGCGAGGACAGGGCGTCCTGATAGACCATAGCGATATCGGTACCGCGCAGGCCGAACCACTCCTTCTTGCTCATCTTGAGCAGGTCACGGCCCTCCCAAAGAACCTCGCCGGAAAGATGCTCGTCATCGTCGGTCAGGCCCATGATGGCCAGCGTGGTGATGGACTTACCGCAACCGGACTCGCCCACCAGGCCCATGGTCTGACCAGGACGGACGTCAAAGTTGACATGGTCGACGACGTTGATATCACCGTGATGCTCAAACTGGATGCAGAAGTCACGGACCGAGAGAATCGGCTCAACGGACTCGTCGGGCACGTGGCGGTCGTCACGCTTGAGCTCGACATCGCGCAGGGCGCCAAGGCGAGCGGAGAGGGACTGGGCCTGCTCCTTGTAGGCGCGAACGGGGTCGGAGACCAGCAGATCGGCCTCGCGACGCTTGGAGGAATCGGTAGGATCCAGGGCGGCGGAGGGAGCAGCGGCCATGGCGTCGGTAATGCCCTCGGAGAGGATGTTGAGCGCCAGGCAGGTGATCATGATGGCCAGGCCCGGGAACAGCGCCTGCCACCAACGACCGGCGAGCACGCCGCCGCGGGCGTCGGCGAGGATGTTGCCCCAGGTAGCGGTGGGCTCCTGGATACCAGCGCCGATGAAGGTCAGCGAGGCCTCGAAGATGATGGCGTCGGCGACCAGGGTAACGGTGAAGACCATGATCGGGGCGATGCAGTTACGCAGAACATGCTTGATCAAAATCCACGGAGCCTTGGCGCCGGAAACGATGACCGCGCGGACATAGTCCTCGCCGTACTCGGACACGATGTTGGCGCGCACGATACGGGCAATCTGCGGAGTGTACATAAAGCCGATGGCGAAGATGATCGACGGCACGGAGTTGCCCAGGATGGAGACGAAGACGGCCGCGAGGGCGATGCCCGGGATGGACATGATGATGTCCAAGATACGCATGATCGTCTCGGAGACGGCCTTGCGCGAAACCGCTGCAAGGGCACCCACGACCGAGCCGCAGACCAGAGCCATGGCAGTGGCGCCAAAGCCGATAATCAGCGAGTAACGACCACCGTAGAGCATACGCGACAGAATGTCGCGACCCTTATCGTCGGTACCGAAGATAAATCCGTTGCCGGGAGCCTGGCGAGCCGTAAAGATCTCGACCGGGCTATAGGGGGCAAGAAGGGGCGCCAGAATCGCAGTCAGGGCGACCAGCACCAGCACGACGGCGGCAATCTTAGAAGACAGCGTCATCTTCTTCCAGCCACCGAGCTTGAGCCCCTTGGAGGCAGCCTTCTCGAGCTGCTCGGTTTGCTTCTCTCGAATCTTTACCATAATCTACACCGTCCTGATGCGCGGGTTGATGAGCAGGTAGAGCATGTCAACCACGATGTTGATGATGATGAAGGCGAGAGCAACGACGATGACGACGCCCTGAACCAGGTTCGCCTCGTTGCCCTGAACGCCCTGCAGAATCGCGGTGCCCATGCCGGGGAGGTTGAAGATAACCTCGATGACGACGGCGCCGCCCATGAGGTAACCGATCTTAAGACCGAGGGTGGTGACCGGGGTGATCAGCGCATTGCGAAGAACGTTGATGCCGACGACGACCTTCTCGGGAACGCCGGCGCCACGAGCCATACGGACATAGTCCTTGTCGAGCTCCTCGACCATGGCGGTACGCACGATACGAGTCATCTGGCCCGTCAGCGGAAATGCCAAGGCGATGGCGGGCATGATCATACGTCCCAGATAGCCAACCGGATTCGTGGTGAAGTGAGGCAGAGCACCCGATGCCGGAAGCACCTTAAGGTAGGAAGAGAACAGCAGGATCAACAGAACGGCAAGCCAGAACGACGGGGTTGCCAAGCCGGCGATGGAAAAGACGCGGATCACTTGGTCCGGCCATTTGTCGCGATACAGTGCCGCGATGACGCCGAGCAAAAACGAAACGACCGCACCGATGGCAAGACCGATGAAGGTCAGCTGCATCGTAACGGGCAGGGCCGTGGAGATGCGCTTGGCAACGGAGTTACGAGCAGCACCATAGGTGCCCATGTCGCCATGAATCAAATCGCCCATATAGCGCACGTAGCGCACGGGCCAGGGGTCGTCCAGACCATACTTCTCATGGTACTCGGCAACCGCCTCGGGCGAGGCACCGTCACCCAACGCCGTGTAGGCGGGGTCGGTCTTGGAGAACGACATAAGGAAGAACACCAGGACGGTGACGCCCAATGCCATGATCGGCAGCGCCACAAGACGCCTTCCAATCAAACGTAGCAAGTTGTTCACGTTCTCTCCCCTTTCTTTTGTCGGTAGGACCAACTGGTATATGAGTACGGATACTCATTACAAGACCCGAGCGACATCGTTGCCGCCCGGGTCTTTGTTTCAACTATGAGGATACGGTCCCAACGACCGACATCCTGCATACAGACTCAAGCGAGTCTTACGCCTTGACGGTCGCAACGCCCCTGAAGGACATGCTCGTCGTGCCGATGCCCTTGAAGCCATCGAGGGCCTCGCCGTTGGGCGCAGTGGACGGATCGTCCCAGGAAGCGGAGACGGTCTTGACGTGGACAACGGGGTACAGAACGGCGTTGTCGGCAATGATGTCGAAGCACTCGTTCCACTTCTTCTGCTGCTCGTCGCCCTCGGCGGCAAGAGCCTCGTCCATGAGACCGTGGAGCTTCTGCCACTCAGCGGACTCCTTCCACGGGCAACGGGTCTGCATCCAGACGTTGTCGCCGTACCACCAGTTGAGCAGCAGGTCGGGGTCGGCGCCGAAGCAGGAAGGATCGCCAGGGGCAAGGAGGATATCGTAGGCCTCGCCGCCGTCGATGGCAGCGTAGGTGGCCGGCGAGGTATCGGTCTGGATGGTCACATCGAAGCCGAGAGCGTCGAGGTCATTCTTGACCTGGGCGGCCATGCCCTTAATCTGCTCGTTGTCGGTGGTGCGCAGGGTGATGGCACCCGGGGTGATGCCAGACTCCTCGATGAGCTTCTTAGCCTTCTTGGCGTCGGTCTTGTACACCGTGGAAGCCTCATGATAGTTGGTGAAGCTCTTGGGCAGGTAGCAGCTGGCAGCGGTGGCAAGGCCGGCGAAGGTGTTGCTGACCATCTTCTCGGTGTCGAGCGCATACATGACGGCCTGACGGACCTTGACGTTGTTCCAAGGCTCCTTGGCGACGTTGAACATGATGAAGCGGGTGCCAAAACCCTGAACGTTATCGATCTTGCAGCCGGCGCTCTCGAGCTGGTCGACGGCGTCAGCGGTAACGAGCTCCATAACGAGCGTGGAGCCCTCCTGCTGAGCGGTAACGCGAGCGGTGGGGTCGGTCAGGATGCTGTACTGGATCTTCTTATCCTCGGCAGCATACTCACCGTTGTACTCGGGGTTGGGAACCAGGGTGATCTCGGTATCGGAGATAGAGTCGTACATCCAGGGGCCGGAGCCGATCGGCTGCTTGGCGCGATCCTCCTCGGTCTGGGTGGCCGGGGTAACGCGGACGATGGCCAGACGATCCTTGAGCAGGGAGAAGTTGGGGACCTTGGTCTTGACCGTCACGGTGCTGGCGTCCTTGGCCTCGATGGACTCGAAGGGCTGGAAGAACGGAGCATAGGTAGCGGAAGCGGCGCAAGCGGTGTAGGAGGCAACGACATCGTCAGCGGTGACCTCGGTGCCATCGGAGAACTTGGCGCCCTTGCGGATGGTGACCTCGAAAGTGGTGTCGTCCACAGACTTGGGATCGTCGGTGGCGAGCTCGTTGAAGGTGCTGTAGTCGTGGTAATCGATGCCGTAGAGGCCCTCGACGACGTGCCAGTTAGCACCCAGGCCCACAGCGGAGCCGGTGCTGGCGGGATCGAAGCTGGACGGAGCGTAAGCGGAACCAGCGGTGATCACGCCGCCGCCACGGTTGGCGGAATCGGTGGAACCGGAAGCGGAACCCTCGTCGCTAGAGCTGCCACCGCAGCCGGTGAGACCAAGCCCTGCGACAGCAGCGACGCTGCCGGTGAGGCCGAGGAACGAACGCCTGGACATACCCTTGTTGATGATGGCCATGTCTTCTCCTATCAATAGAGAATCTTACTCGGGAGCACCTAGACTTGCCCCCGCGCAACTTGCGGACGATATATACCTTACCTACCGACGAACCCAACTGAGGTGCCGCGCTCGGCGACCGATACATACATACGCTTGAACGGTATTTACTACCGTTCACCGAATTCGTTGACAAACGATTCGCCAGACAGTATGTATCGGCGAGGTGAGATATCAGTCTTCGTCAACCCGCAGGATAGCAGGGTTTTCGCTTAGGTTAGTCAAACGTTTTAGCGTTAATAAAACCCGAAACCAGCAGGCAATCATGGCGAAATAAATGGTTGAAAATCGCGCAATCATGTATATCAGTTGTTTGGCTCGTGTTTAGCTATCGGAATGGCCAGCCGCCGCCTCGGCGCGCTCGGCATTCCATGCAACGAGCGCCTCGTGGACCGCCTTGGCAACATCGGCAGGTATGCCGCGAACTTCCGCGATCTCTTGCTCGCTCGCCGCGCGCAAACGCTTCATCGAGCCAAAATGGCGCATAAGGGCACGTTTTCTGGTGGGTCCCACGCCTGGAACGTCATCGAGTACCGAAACCGTCATGGCTTTATCGCGCAACTCGCGATGGAACGTGATGGCAAAACGGTGCGATTCATCGCGCACCTGTTTAATTAGATAGAGCGAAGCAGACCCGGTCGGCAGCACGACGGGAGTCTCGTCCCAAGGCACGAAAACTTCCTCATCGGCCTTCGCCAAGCCACAAACCGGTATATCGAGCCCAAGAGCCTCAAGTTGCTTGATCGCAGCGGTCAATTGCGGCTTACCGCCATCGACAACGAGCAAATCGGGGCGCGAGCCAAAGCGCTCGTCGACCATGCGCTCGGGAGCATAGCGTCGTCCCAAAACCTCGGACATCGACACGAAGTCGTTTGCCTCGTCCAATTCGGCCTGAATTTTAAAACGACGGTACTGGCTCTTGTCGGCGCGTCCGTTGGTAAACACCACCATCGAGGCGACGGTAAAGGTTCCGTGCAGCGTCGAGATATCGAAGCACTCGATACGCATCGGCGGCGCCGGCAGCGCCAGCGCGCTTTCGAGCTCCAGGAGCGCTTGATTGGTGCGGTCGTCAGCGTACCCCGTTCGCATCATGTAGCGCATGAGGGCGTGGCGCGCATTTTTGGATGCCATATCGAGCAAACGGTGCTTTTCGCCACGCTGCGGCCTATGGAGATGGCAGGAACGCTCACGTTTGCCTGCAAGCCACTCCCCCAGCGCCTCCGCATCCTCAAGCTCGACAGAGAGGTTTATCTCAGCTGGAATATCAGCCGTCTCGTCGTAATAGCGCTTAAGAAAGCCCGATTGAAGTTCCTCTTCGTCGACATCCAAACCCTTATCGAGAATAAACTCGCAGGTTCGAACCGTTCGACCCTCACGCACGACAAAGACGCAAGCGGCGGAGATGGTCTCCTCGCGATAGAAACCGATGACATCGATATCGACACTGGAGGGAAAAACGACTTGCTGACGGTCGTCCAGACCCCTGATGACCTCCAAACGACGTTTGACGCGCGCCGCGCGCTCAAAGTCGAGCGCCTCGGCGGCATCCGTCATCTCGGAGGTCAGCTCATCGACGACATCCTTGCGATGGCCCGACAAAAAACGTTCGACACGTTTAACGTTCTTGGCATAGTCCGTAGGAGAAATCGCGCCGACACACGCACCCGGGCCGCGCCCGACATGGTAGTCAAAGCAGGGACGCCCGTTTTGCGCGCAAATCATATTGACGATGTCTTCCTCGCCCCTGTGGGACTCGACGATACGACGACAACGACGCCACTCCGCACAGGATGCGGAGCAGATGGGGATAACCTTGCGCAGCGTATCTATCGTCTCACGTGCCGCACGGCTATCGGTATAGGGACCAAAATAACGCGTTCCCGGCTTATGACGCTCGCGCGTATATTTGATAGCGGGATACAGGTCGCCCTTTGTAATGGCGATAAAGGGGTAGCTCTTGTCATCCTTGAGGTCGACGTTAAAGTACGGATGGTACTGACCAATCAAATTGCGCTCGAGCACCAACGCCTCGTGCTCGGTCTCCACCACGATATAGTCAAAGCTCGCCACCAGCTGCATCATCAGCGGGATCTTTTGACGCTCATCCTGCAGTGTCACGTACTGGCGCATACGGGAACGCAGGTTTTTTGCCTTGCCAACGTAGATGACATCGCCCTTGGCATCTTTCCAAAGGTAACATCCGGGCTGCGTGGGAACGCGCGAAACCTGCTCGGCGAGTGTTGGAATGTTGTCGTGACCGGCCACACGCACCTACTTGCGACGAAGCAGCGCCGAGACCTCGGGCATCTTAAGGACGACGGCAAGGCCAAAGGTAACAGCAAGCGAGACGACACCCGCAACGCAAACGTAGCCAAGAGTAATCAGAATCGAGCCGCCAAGTGCCCCGACAAAGTGCTCAAGCGCCCACATGACGCCGGCGCCTGCGGCAGCACCCAGGCCACCGAGCAAAAGGCCAAAGAAACCGCCATGCAGGATAGATTTGACCTGAAGGCCACGCAGACGACGACGCAGCCACCATAGCGAACATCCGACCAAGATCACGTAGTCGACGACATACGAAAGCGCGATTGCCGGCATACCGAAGCCCAGCACAACGCCAAACAGCAGAACCGAGCCGGCCTGGCCGATGGCGGAATACAGGCAATAGCGGCTATAGGGCTTCATGTCGAGCAAGGCAGAGAAGCTCTTCTGCATCAATACGACCACGCCGTAGAGCGGCAGCGAGAACGCCAGGTAGACAAGGTACTCGGACACCAGCGTCACGCCGGATTCATCGAACTTGCCAGCACAGTAGATCATGTTGAGCGGACGCGCGAAGACAATCAGGTACAGCGCGAACGGAATCAGGAAGAACAGCATCTGGGCGACGCCACGCGAAATGCCCGTGCGAACGCTGTCGTAATCCTTCTCCTGTGCGTCGTGAGAGAGCTCGGTATAGAGCGCCGTCGAAAGCGAGGCAGCAATCAGCGCGTAGGGTAGCGTGTACCACAGGCGCGCATAGGCGATGACGGAAGGACCCGTCTCGGGCTGGACCACCAGCGCGGCAGCGTTGGTGATAGAAGTCGAGACAAACATGCACACCGTGGCGAGCAGCGTCGGGATACCGAGCGCAATCGTCTGGCGCAGCGCGGGGTCCTTAAAGTCGATATGGATATGGGGATGCACGCCGTGCTTGCCAAGCGCGGGAATCTGACATGCCATCTGAACAAAGACACCGAGGGTCGTACCGGCCGCAATCAAGATGATGCCGGCACGTTCGCCAAACTGTGCGGACACGGGCGCAAAACCCATAAAGCTCGCAATGACGATCACATTGTTGAGGACCGGGGCAAACGACGACCAAAAGTAGTCGCGGTGTGCGTTGAGAACGCCCGAAAACACCGAGCCCAAACCATAAAACAGAATCTGGATGGCAAAGAAACGGAACATGAACGCAGCGGTATCCATGCTGCCGCCGTCACCCGAAAGGAACGATTGCGTCCAGATAAAGCCCGGGGCGAACACGGTCCCCAGCAACGAAATGCCACCCAGCACTAAAAGCAGAATGCCGAGCAGGTTGCCCACGTACTCGTTCGAGGCCTCGCGACCCTGCTCACGCCTCACGCCCATGTACACGGGCAAAAACGCCGTCACGAGCATGCCGCCCATCACGAGTTCGTAGAGCATATTGGGCAGGTTGTTGGCGACCTGATAGGAGGACGAGAGTAGCGACATGCCGATAGCGGCCGCCATTGCCCACGTGCGGATAAAACCGGTGACGCGAGACACGATGGTCAGGATGGTCATAAGCCCGGCGGAACGACCAACCGTGGAGTAGTCCGACGAGCCCATGTCGTCAGTGTCATCTCGCGACGAAGAAGCTTCGGATGAGGGTGTCTGAGGCGCAGATTCTTTTGCAAAATGAGCTCCGCGCTTCAATTCTTCCTGCGGCATCGCTCAGTCCTCTCTCGTAATCGCGGCAACCGTCGCCCCGCAAAATGCAATTAAATCATCGGGTGCAAGCTCGAGCTGATAACCACGCTTGCCTCCCGAAATAAAAATGGTATCCCAAAGGACACATGTCTCATCAATGAGCGTCCGGTAGCGTTTTTTCATACCGACCGGGCTGCAGCCGCCGCGAACGTAGCCAGTCGCCGCAAGCAAATCCTTCACATGCATCATGGCCAAGGACTTCTCCCCCGCGGCACGCGCGGCGGACTTTAGATCGAGCTCGTCGGCAACAGGGATACAGCACACGACATAGTCGTTGGACGGTGTCACGCAGACCAAAGTCTTAAATCCTTGACCGGGCTCCTCGCCAAGCTGCTCCGAAATCGCGACACCCAGGCCCACCGACTCATCACCATCGTCTTCGTACGTATGTAGAACATAGGAAATGCCGGCGCTTTCCAGCTCGCGCATCGCATTGGTTTTTGGCGTCTTTACAGCCTTTGCCATGACATTTCCTTTCCCTCGCATTCGGACGTAAGGATTAAGTATATGTCCAATTCGGCTGCATACGTCACTTCGGCACAGCAAGCGCCATCGAATCACAAGGAGTCGATGGCGCCCATAAACTGAATCGCCTATTTATTGAGCATCAAGTTGAGCCTGACGCTCCCGGTCACGCCTGAGCAACGGCGCCAAAAACTTGCCCGTATAACTCTGCGGACAGTCCGCAACCTGCTCCGGTGTGCCCGAAACCACGACGGTTCCGCCGCCGTTACCGCCCTCGGGACCCATATCGATCAGGCGGTCGGCAACCTTGATGACATCAAGGTTGTGTTCAATCACCAGCACCGTGTTGCCCGCATCGACCAAGCGCTGCAGCACATCGAGCAGCTGGCGGACGTCCTCAAAATGAAGGCCAGTCGTCGGCTCGTCCAAAATATAGAACGTCTTGCCCGTCTGGCGTCGATGAAGCTCCTTGGCGAGTTTCACACGCTGCGCCTCGCCGCCCGAAAGCGTCGTGGCGGGCTGGCCCAGGCTCACGTAGCCCAAGCCTACATCGTACAGCGTCTGGAGCTTTCGCTTGATCTGCGGGATATTCCCAAAGAAAGCCAGTGCCTCGGCCACGCTCATGTCAAGTACGTCCGAGATGGTCTTGCCACGGTAGGTGACCTCGAGTGTCTCGCGGTTGTAGCGTTTACCGCCGCAAACTTCGCAGGGAACGTAGATATCGGGAAGGAAGTGCATCTCGATCTTGATCTGCCCGTCGCCCTTGCACGCCTCGCAGCGCCCGCCACTCACATTAAAGGAGAAACGACCCGGCGAGTAGCCGCGCGCCTTCGACTCCGGCGTACTCGCAAACAGCGCGCGAAGATCATCCCACAGGCCGATATAGGTAGCAGGGTTAGAACGCGGCGTGCGGCCAATCGGCGACTGGTCGATATCAATAACCTTATCGATACACTCGATGCCCTCGATTTTTTTATACGGACCCACAGGGCGCGTCGAGCGGTGAATGGCATTCGTAAGGGCAGGCGCAATGGTGTCGGTAACCAGGGAGCTCTTGCCCGATCCCGACACGCCGGTAACAACCGTAAGCGTACCAAACTCGATCTTGGCGGTAACGTTTTTGAGGTTGTTGGCTCGAGCGCCCGTAATTTTAAGGCAGCCGCGACCGGGCTTGCGCCGTTCATCAGGCACCCGGATCATTCGTTTGCCGGTCAGATAAGCGCCCGTCATCGACTCAGGACACGCCATGATATCGGCAGGCGTTCCCGCCGCGACTACGTGTCCGCCGTTGACGCCGGCGCCGGGTCCCATGTCGATCACGTAGTCGGCGGCACGGATTGTGTCCTCGTCGTGTTCGACGACGATAACGGTATTGCCGATATCGCGCAGGCGCTCGAGCGTCCTAATCAGGCGCTCGTTGTCACGCTGATGAAGACCGATTGAAGGCTCGTCCAGAATATAGAGCACGCCCATGAGACCCGCGCCGATCTGCGTTGCCAGTCGAATACGCTGTGCCTCGCCACCGGAAAGCGTCGCCGAGGCACGGTCGAGGGTCAGATAGTCAAGTCCGACATCGACCAGAAAGCGCAGGCGCTCCAGGATTTCCTTAACGATGCGCCCGCCGATAAATTGTTGGCGCTCGGTAAGATCCAAACCCTCAAAAAACTCGAGCGACTCGCGGCACGATAGGCAGCAGACCTCGTAAATGGACTTACCGCCTACGGTAACGGCGAGCATCTCGGGGCGCAAACGAGCGCCGTGGCAACTCGAGCACGGCTCCTCGCGGATGTACTTCTCCAAGCGCGCCTTGGTGTTCTCATTCGTCGTCTCGGTATAGCGCTCGTACAGGATATTGCGCACGCCCGAGAACTTGGTGTCCCACTGGCTGCGGCGTCCATCGAGCTTTTGATAGTCGACCGAAATCTTCTGGTCGCCCATGCCGTCTAAAAACGCGCGACGCACCCGCGGAGGCAGATCCTCCCACGGCGTATCGACGCTCACCTTGAAGTGTTTACAGACCGCAGCGAAAATCTGCGGATAGTAGTTAGAGTTGCCAAACAGGCTGCCAAAGACCCCGTCGGCGATCGACTTCGAGGGGTCTTCGATTAGGGCCTCGGCATCGACCGTCTTCTTAAAGCCCAGGCCATCGCACTCGGGGCACGCGCCATAGGGCGCGTTGAACGAGAAATCACGCGGCTGCAGGTCATCGATGGAGTGTCCATGCTCCGGGCACGCTAACGCCAGCGAATACTCCAGCAACTCGCCTTCGGTCCCCTCGGGAGCGTCGCGGTCGGGCAGCAAGTATACGTTCACATTGCCGTGCGCCAGCGCAGTCGCCTGTTCAACGGACTCGGCAATACGGCCCAGCGAGTTCTCGCGAATCACGATGCGGTCGACCACGACCTCGATATCGTGCTTGAATTTCTTATCCAAATCGATAGGGTCATCAAGCGAGCGAACCTCGCCGTCGACACGCACGCGGCTAAAGCCCTCGGCGCGAAGGTCCTCAAACAGCTTGGTGTACTCGCCTTTTCGCCCGCGCACCACCGGTGCCAGCACAAACGCGCGGCGGCCCTCCCCCGCCGCCAAGACCTTGTCGGCAACCTGGTCGGTCGTCTGGCGCTCAATGACGCGGCCGCATTCGGGACAGTGCGGGGTGCCCACACGGGCGAACAGCAGGCGCAGATAGTCATAAATCTCGGTTACAGTGCCAACCGTCGAGCGAGGGTTTTTAGACGTCGTCTTTTGGTCAATCGACACCGCCGGCGAAAGGCCGTCGATTGAATCCAAGTCGGGTTTGTCCATCTGGCCCAAGAACTGGCGCGCATAGCTCGAAAGACTCTCGACGTATCGACGCTGGCCCTCGGCATAGATAGTGTCAAATGCCAGCGAACTCTTGCCCGAGCCAGAAAGACCGGTAATGACCACGAGTTGGTCACGCGGAATGGAAACATCGATATCACGGAGGTTGTGCTCACGAGCGCCGCGAATAACGATAGAAGAATCAGACATGGAAGCTCCTTGCCTCCTATTGCATCGAATCATACTGTCGATGAGTTTAGCGCACTCGACGCGCACAGATGTTCGTAATACAAGATTCGCAGACCTTTAGCTTTGCGTATCGGGCGCTTTGTTTCTCGAAATGCCGTGGAAAGGTTACAGTAATCTAATACTGAACTTAATTTGCCGTAACAGAGGAACGTCCATGACCGAAGATATCCCCCTTGAAATCACTTCGAGCGACATGGCCAATCTGCCCATATTCATCGCCGTCCTTATCGTGGCCATCGTCGTGGTGCGCGTATATTTTTCAATCAAACACAATGAAAAGCCGCCCATTGCCCGCGTCTTTTGGTGCGCGACGCTCCTCATCCCGCTCGGCATGGTAGCTGCATGGATTACGAATCAATTGCTCGTAAATGAGGACAATTCCCTATGGGTCCTTTCTTATTCGGCGCTCGGTGCTACCGCCGTCATACTTCTTGTCGAGCCCTTGGTTTCGGGACTTATCGACCAAACCGATCTTGCGACGGGAACGGTTGCCTGTATTTGCCGTGACATCCTTGTCATCGCCGCTGTTTCAGCGCTCTCGTTCGTTTCACTCGAAATTGCCTGTAACGAAACGTTCTATCGCATTCCCGTCAACTCATTCGGGTTTTCCGTCGGGCTGCTCGCGACGGTTCTGCTCTCCCTTTATTTGCTGGGACAGCGTCATGGAGGCGTCATGGCCCTCGTGCCCGTCGCCTGTTGCATCCTTGGCATTGCCGAGCACTTCGTCATAACGTTTAAAGGCGAGGCCATCCTGCCAAGCGATATCTTGGCCCTTGGCACCGCAATGGAAGTGAGCGAGGGATACGAGTTTACCTTTACCGCCGGAATCGTAACCTCTCTCGCCCTGTTGGAGATTTCCCTGGGGCTTCTTTCGCTTATCCGACCGCGAAAGCTCCGTACGTCCACCCATGTCTTCCCCGCAATCGCCGCTAACCTCTGCGCTTTTCTGCTAGTGACCGTTGTGGGGCTCTCGGGCTTTTCCAGCATCGACTTGGAGCAGGCGCTGGATTTTGGATTTGACCGTTGGCAGCCCATTACCACGTATGCGTCTCAGGGTTTTATCACTTCGTTCACCGAAATGGTCAACGAGTTGCCTATTGAGAGGCCCGAAGACTATACGCCCGATGAGGCGCAGAACATCGAGCAGGAGCTCGCCGCCGCCTACGACAACACGTATGGCTCGAGCGAGCAGCGCGCGGCGGCCGTTGCCCAGTTCAATGAAATCAAGCCGACGATTGTTGCCGTCATGAACGAGAGTTTTAGCGACCTTTCGTGCTTTGAGCAGCTCCAGGCGGCCGGGTACACCGGCCCCGCATTCTACAACTCGCTTCCCGACACACTTGTTCGCGGCACCATGCTCGCTTCGGTCGCCGGTGGCGGAACGGCGAACTCCGAATTCGAATTTTTGACCGGAGCGACAACGGCCTTTGTCGGATTAGGCAAAATCCCCTATCAGCTATATCAGATGAACGGTGTCAACAGCCTGGCAAAGGACCTTAAGGAGCTTGGGTATACCGCTACCGCTATGCACCCGCAAAACCCCGTCAACTACCATCGAGATAAAATCTATCAGCAGCTGGGCTTTGGAGACTTTCTTTCAATCGGCGATTTCGAAGGTGCGCCCTGTTACCATGCCGGCGTATGCGACTACGCCACCTACGACAAGATACTCGACCTGCTTAGAACCGACGAAGCCCCACAGTTCATCTTTGACGTCACGATGCAAAATCACGGCGGCTACGACTATGGCACCGTTCCCGCCGAAGAACTGACAAACTATTGGGTCGAGGGAGCCAGCGAGGGTGCCAATAGCGCGCTCAACACCTATCTTACCTGCATCAACGCATCCGACCGGGACCTCGAGTACTTTATTAACGAGCTCCGCAATATCGGCAGACCGGTTGTCCTTGTCTTTTTTGGCGACCATCAGCCGAGCGCCGCAACGACTCTCAACGACGAGCTGTACCCTCAGGAAGATACGGCAAGCCACGCTTTCCGTATCTATCAGTCGACATATTTCGTCTGGGCTAACTATGAAATCGCCGGCAATACCGAGCTCAACGTCTACGACACCGTCGGGGCAAACGAGATTGCAGCCATTACCCTTAATAAGATCGGCGCCCCGCTCACCGACTATCAAAAGGCTCTGCTTGCAACAAGGTCAGATGTGCCCACCATCAATGTCGCCGGCTACCTTGGTGCCGACGGGCTGCGCTACGACTTGGAATCTGAAGACAGCCCATACGCCTCGACGATCGACAAGCTGCAGCGCATGCAATACCTCGAGTTCGCCAGCAAAGTTCAGTAAGCCCGCCCATTCGCTTGGACCCATCGTATTGCAAGCACGCTCGGCCCAAATGCATCGCAAATGACTCCCGCTCGCAAACGAGGGTACAATGACGCTCGTGTCACATCACGGGGCTCCGGCCCCAACATATACAAAGGAGTCATACATGGGTTGCGAGCACGCACAGGCCGCCGGCGGACAAACGTCGCCGTCGCAATTTGAGGAGAACACGCTGTCCGAGGTCAAACGCGTCATCGCCGTGCTTTCCGGCAAGGGCGGTGTCGGCAAGTCGTTTGTCACCGGTGCCATCGCTACCGAGCTTGCCCGTCACGGCCACAAGGTCGGCGTCCTCGATGCCGACATCACCGGTCCCTCTATCCCCAAGATGTTCGGTATGAGCGGACGCCACGTCCATGCCCTTGGCAACCTTATGCTGCCCGAAATCTCCGAGCACGGCGTCAAGGTCATGAGCTCCAACCTTCTGCTCCAAAACGAGACCGACCCCGTCCTTTGGCGCGGTCCGGTCATCGCAGGCGCCATTAGGCAGTTCTGGAGCGAGACCTCGTGGGGCCCTATCGACTACCTGCTGGTCGACATGCCTCCGGGAACAGGCGACGTCGCGCTCACCGTCTTCCAGTCGCTGCCCGTCGACGGCATCGTTATCGTCACGAGCCCGCAGGATCTGGTCTCGATGATCGTCGCCAAGGCGGTCAACATGGCCGAGAAGATGAACGTCCCCATTCTGGGCATTGTCGAGAACATGAGCTATATTGAGTGTCCCGACTGCGGCAAGAAGATCGAGGTCTTTGGCAAGAGCAAGCTCCCCGAGGTCGCAGAGCGCTATAACCTCGACATCTTGGGCCAGCTTCCCATTAATCCGGCACTCGCCGAGGCCTGCGATAAGGGCGAGGTCGAGACCGCACTGCCCGATGGCATGTTGCCCAAGGCGGTCTCTGCCGTCGAGGCCATTACCCCGCACGAGACCGACGAGGCCTAAGTGAACACGAGCGCCTTCTATGACGTCCTGGTAATCGGCGGCGGGGCTTCAGGCCTCGCCGCCGCCATTACGGCCGCACGCGCTGGCAAAAGCGTCTGCATCGTTGAGCGCGATGTCGCCTGCGGCCTTAAGCTCCTTGCGACCGGCAACGGCCGCTGCAACCTCTCCAACGAATCGATTGATCCACAGCGGTATAACCACCCCGCATTCGTCGAATCCGTCATGGGCCCCCAGCCCGAACAAGAGCTTATGGGTTTCTTCTCCTCGCTGGGCATCATGACAACCTCCGAGGAAGGCCGGCTGTACCCGCGCTCCCTTCGCGCCGAATCGGTGCGCGACGCACTTCTCAATGTTTGCGACAGCCTGGGTATCACCTTAATCTGCGGAGCCAACGTTGCCTCGGCGCACAAAGCTTCCGAAGGCTGGGCACTCCAGATAGACCGTCCAGCGCGGGCGCTCAAGGCAAAAAAGCACGACGACCGAAAATCGGAGCTCCGCTCGCTTCGGAAAGCGCTCGCCGATGTCCCTCGCAAGAACGAGGCCCTGCAGGCACATGCCGTAATTATCGCCACGGGCGGCAACCCCACCGGTATCGCCGATACGTTTCGCCTCCCCCTCACTTCGCTGCGCCCCATCCTCTGCCCCGTATCGGCAACGGTCGTCGGCGATCGGGCGGCACTCAAGACGTTGGATGGCCTGCGCGTCCGCACCCGCTTGACGCTCGCCCGCAATCATAATGAGCTCTGGCACGAAGACGGTGAAGTCCTGTTTCGAACCTTCGGTATCTCGGGCGTCGCTGCCTTCAACCTCTCCCGTCGTATCCAGCGCGGCGATACGATCCTGCTCGACGTTTTCCCCGACCTCTCCAAAGACGAGCTGCTCGATATGCTCAACCGGCGCGTTGAGCTGCTCGGCGGCTTTTCGCCCCGCGATCCCCGTTGGCTCGACGGCATGCTCGCCCCGCAACTCTCCCGCGTCGTCTGCACGACGTTCGAGCAGTGCCATCCAGGCTCCAACGATGTCATCCACCTGGTCTCAATCCTCAAACACTTTAAGTTGCTCGTCGAGGGAACAGCCGAGGAGCGCTCGGCGCAGGTCACGCGTGGTGGCGTATCTGTCGAGAGCATCTCAATACCCAGTCTACGCGCGCGCAGCGCTGTCGACGCCCCGCTTTACATCTGTGGCGAAGCGCTCGACATCGACGCCGATTGCGGAGGCTTTAACCTTGCGTGGGCCTGGCTCTCGGGCATTCGCGCCGCAAGCAGCCTGTAGCCGCGCAGTCTATAATCAAAAACGCATTCGGGCCGTCTGGGATACCGGACGGCCTCTTTCTTGCCTCTAAGGAGACCTCGATGATCGAAATCACCCAAGTCAACGCGTCGCTCGATGAAGCCGGCGATGAAAATGCCTGCCTCATTGTTGGCAAGCGAGTCGCCAAGCGCGTCCTACGTTGCAAGGACTCCGAGATCAAGTCCATCGAGCTCCACCGCAAGTCAATCGACGCTCGCAAAAAACGAGACGTCCATTTTATCCTGAGTTTTCGTGTTGAGCTGACTAGTCCCCACCTCGAGCGAGAAGCGGTCGACAGCGTCGCCGAGCGTGACCGCTCGCGCGTACGCGCGATAGAGGACGATGGGCCCTCATTCCCCTCCCCCGTCTCCGACGCACCTCAAGAACGCCCTGTCGTTGTCGGCGCCGGATGCGCTGGCCTTTTCGCTGCACTCACCCTTGCCGAAGCGGGTCTTAAGCCCTTGCTCATCGAGCGCGGCGACCCGGCATTTCGCCGCTCGCATGCGATCGATCTCTTTCTAAAGGAGCGCATCCTCGACCCCGAGAGCAATATCCAGTTTGGCCTGGGCGGCGCGGGGACCTTCTCGGACGGCAAGCTCAATACGGGAACCAAAAATCCCGCCCATCGCCTTATCCTCGAAACCTTCGTCGAGGCGGGCGCGCCCCGCGATATTCTGTGGGATGCCAAGCCGCACATTGGCTCCGACATCCTTCCCACGGTTGTCACCGCTATATCCCAGCGCATCGAGCAGCTCGGAGGTGTCGTCCGTTATCGAACAAAGCTCGTCGACATTCGCATCGACGCGTCTAGCGCCATCACCGGTATCGATGTCCTATCGTCCGAAGACGCCGCTTGCGAGCCAATCGAGACAAAGCACCTCATCCTCGCCTGCGGGCATTCTGCTCGCGATATTTTTGAGCTCCTTAAGGACCACAACGTGGCCCTCGCACAAAAGACCTTTGCCATGGGCGTTCGCATCGAGCATCCGCAGCGCGACATCGACCGAGCCCAATATGGAGCCTTGGCGGGACATCCTGCCCTCGGAGCAGCCCCCTACAAGCTCGTCGCCCATCTTCCCAACGGCCGCAGCGTGTTCTCGTTTTGCATGTGCCCCGGCGGGCAGGTTGTCGCCGCCTCTTCAGAACCGTGCCATCTGTGCGTCAACGGGGCCAGTCTCAATGCGCGCGACGGACGCAACGCAAATGCCGCCCTGCTCGTTAACGTCACGCCTGAGGACCTTCCCAACGATGACCCGCTCGCCGGCATCGAGCTCCAGCGCGCCTGCGAGGCGGCCGCCTATCGCCTGGGCGGTTCCAACTGGAACGCACCGGCACAACTCGTCGGAGATTTCCTCGCAGGACGCGCCAGCAAGGCGCCCGGAAAGGTAAAGCCCACCTATCCGCTCGGTGTGACCTGGACGGCAATTGACGAAGCCCTGCCGCAGTATATCGTCGAGTCGCTCCGCCTGGGGCTTCCCCTACTCGGAAAAAAGCTACGAGGCTACGACCGCCCCGATGCCGTTCTCACCGGCGTGGAGACTCGTTCGAGCTCACCGATCACTGTCACCCGAGACCGAACGTGCCATGCCGTGTCGACCCCGGGCCTCTACCCTTGTGGTGAGGGAGCTGGATATGCCGGCGGCATCATGAGCGCGGCCACCGACGGCATCCGTTGTGCCGAAGCCCTGATCGCAGACCTCTAGCGCACGAATTCCAGCACGCAAAAGACACAGGCCCCGAGCTCCACAGGGAACTCGGGGCCTGTTCGCTATTTCTTAAACCGTGCACCCTGGCGTTTTCTGCCCGATGCGAACGTGGAACCCTTGCGGGCCTGCGAACGTAAGCGCTCGATCGTCTCGTCCTCAGACGCACCCTCGAGCATCGCCCGAATCTGAACGACGGCATCGCGCAGGCGCGCCGCCTCCTCAAAGTCCATGGCAGCAGAAGCGTTGCGCATATCCTCTTCCATGGTTTCGACGATCCGCACAAGCTCGTCATGCGGCAGTTCTTCCAACTGCTCCGCAAGTGTCTGCTCGGGTGCCACCGTTTCCGGCACGCCGCCCTCGCCCGACTCATCGGGCGTATAGAATGCGCCATGGCCAAGGGAGTCGCCCTTCGAGCGCCCCTTGGAACCCACGGTTTTTTCGGCTTCGGCAATAAAACTTGAGATGTCGTTGATGGCTTTGCGCACCGTCTTGGGCACAATGCCATGCTCTTCGTTATATGTCATCTGAATCTCGCGGCGGCGCCGCGTCTCCTCGATGGCCTCTTTCATCGAATCGGTCACAACGTCCGCATACATGATGACTTCGCCATCGGCGTTACGGGCCGCGCGGCCAATCGTCTGAATCAGTGAACGGCGGTTGCGCAAGAAGCCTTCCTTATCGGCATCGAGAATTGCCACCAGTGAGACCTCGGGAAGATCCAAGCCCTCGCGAAGCAGGTTGATGCCAACGAGAACATCGATCTTGCCCTCGCGCAGCGTTCGCAAGATCTCGACACGGTCCATTGTCGCCGTATCAGAGTGCATGTAATTGACCTTAATGCCCGCATCAAGCAGATGGTCGGTCAGGTCCTCGGCCATGCGCTTGGTCAACGTGGTCACCAGCACGCGCTCCTTGCGGGCAACGCGCTCGCGAATCTCGTCCTCAAGATCGTCAATCTGACCGCGAACCGGACGCACATCGATCTTGGGATCGAGCAGACCGGTCGGACGAATAATCTGCTCCACGTCGTTCTGGCTCACCCGCAGCTCGTAGTCGCCCGGCGTGGCCGAAACATAGATAAACTGGGGTATCCTTGCCTCAAACTCATCGAAACGAAGCGGGCGGTTATCGAGCGCCGAGGGCAGGCGAAAACCGTGTTCCACCAGCGTCACCTTACGCGAGCGGTCACCTTCGTGCATGCCGCGAATCTGCGGCACCGTCACATGGCTCTCATCGATGATGCAGAGCATATCCTTGGGAAAGTAATCGATTAGGGTAAACGGCGGCTCACCCGGCTTGCGACCGTCCAGATGACGCGAGTAGTTCTCGATGCCGTTGCAAAAGCCCATCGTCTCGAGCATCTCAAGATCATAATCGGTGCGCTGCTGCAGACGCTGCGCCTCGAGCAACTTGTCGGTCGCCTTGAGCTCCGCCACGCGCTTCTCGCACTCTTCGCTGATCGATTTCAGAGCCGCCTTGACCTTCGGCTTCTCGGTCACGTAGTGTGATGCCGGCCATACGGGAATGGCCTCGTACTCACGAAGCATCTCACCGGTGACCTCATCGATCTCGGCAATCAGCTCGACCTCGTCGCCAAAGAACTCAAACCGCAACGGATGCTCGGCATAAGGCGGATACACGTCGACAACATCGCCGCGCACACGGAACGTGCCGCGTGCCAGGTCATAGTCATTGCGATCATATTGAATGTCAATAAGTGCATGGATAAAGTCATCGCGCTCGAGCGGCACCTTCTTGTCGACGTTTGGAGCCAGACCCGCATAGTCCTCAGGAGAGCCAATGCCATAGATACACGAGACCGATGCGACAACGATCACATCGCGTCGAGAGAGCAGCGATGCGGTCGCCTGATGTCGCAGCATCTCAACCTCTTCGTTAATCGAGGAGTCTTTCTCGATATATGTATCGCTTTGCGGCACATACGCCTCGGGCTGATAGTAGTCGTAGTACGAGACGAAGTAGACCACAGCGTTGTTGGGAAAGAACTCTTTGAGCTCGCTCGCAAGCTGAGCAGCGAGCGTTTTATTCGGAGCCATGACCAGCGTCGGCTTTCCCAGGGCCTCAATAGTCTTTGCCATCGTGAAGGTCTTGCCCGAACCAGTCACGCCCAGCAAAACCTGATAGCGGTCTCCGTCCCTCACGCCCTGCACAAGCGACTCAATGGCCTTAGGCTGGGAACCGGCAGGCTCATAGGGAGACACGACCTTAAACGGCACGTCAGAGCCTTCAACGCCAAAGCGCTTAAGTTCACCACCAACGCGTTCTACTTCAAATTCCGCCATGGATACTCCTAACTCATATATCTGCAGTATACGCAGGCGGCAGGCATAGTCCTATACGAACCGATCGGGATAGAGGGTCTTGTAGCGAACCCAGGCATTATTGACACGAATCAGATACGCCTGCGTCTCGGGAAAGGTAATTGCATTATGAAGCGACGTACTCTGCTGCGCCCATCCGTCGACATTGCCCATGCCGGCGTTATAGGCGGCAATGGCACTGTCAGTCGACCCGTTAAAATACGCTAGAAGATACGAAAGATACGCACAGCCAAACTCGATATTCGTAGCCGGATCGTTAAGGTTGTCGGCCGAATACTCGCCACCGTCGACAAGGCCCTTGGCGATCATATCCTGGGCAGTCTCGGGCATCAGCTGCATTAATCCCTGAGCACCCTGATTCGACTCGGCCTCGGGATCCCAATTCGATTCCGACTTAATGACAGCGCACACCAGATACGGATCCAGATTATGCGAAATACTGGATTGCTTTACATACGCCTCGTAGTCAATCGGATACAGCGGCTTAAAGAAAGCGGCAGGAGCATACGAGTAAACGAATGAGATAAGGCCGAAGGCAAAAACGGCAGCTAGCGGTATAAGGCGATACCACGTAAGGAAACGTGTCTTAGGCATCAGCCTCCTCCTTATCCACTACATCCCCGAACCCATGGCATGCAAGCCATGAGTCAAGCTGCTCAAAGAGCGAATTATCGCCTGAGGCATTATCAATCACCGTTGTAGCGAGATTGCACAGCGCTGACTCATCGGGCTGACAAGCAGAACGGGCATCGAAATCAGATGGCTCCATGCCACGTTGAATAGCGCGCTCGCGACGAACTGACAAAGGGGCGCTAATGACCAGAATTTCATCAGCCAAGCCAAATGCATCCTCAAAACCAGTCGGAGCAGAAACCTCGACCACCGCAAAGGGGTAACGGGGAGATGAAACCGTACAACAAACCGGATCGAGAATCCTAAGCGAAAGCTGTTCAATCAGAACGGGATGCACGATGCCATTGAGTCGTGCGACCGAATCAGGAGAAGCGAAAGCTCGAGAAGCGAGGATGCTGCGGCGAATGCCGCCCTCCTCATCCAAAATGTCCCAACCGAATTCATCCGCGAGAGTATTGACGATATCAGAGCCCGGCACATACAGAGATTTTGCAAGCTCATCCAGATCGATAAGCATAGCGCCACGAGATTCGAAATAGCGGCAGGCAGTCGACTTACCCGAAGCAATATTGCCCAAGACAAATACGGTAAACATCAAGCCCTCCCTAACGCCAATGCGAGTAATTATCGCTCAAATACACTAGATGGACTCAAAATACAGCCAAACAGTAAGAGCGCATACGGGGGAGCTAGGTCCCAAAGTACAACGTGTATACAACGCAAAAAGGGGGAGGCCGCGAGGCCTCCCCCTTCTCAGTTCAAGCGTACGG
>ERZ827512.454-NODE-454-length-54618-cov-5.903048_pt1 | contig 54618 bp, 45 predicted proteins | sample MGYA00519916_ERZ827512 | MGnify/ENA primary metagenome ERZ827512 (study PRJEB31778, sample SAMEA3449335) | human gut metagenome | biome: human gut; feature: human-associated habitat; material: faeces | place: United Kingdom | collected 2010/2012 ... | reverse complement strand
CCCGGAAATGCTTTGTAGTCTTGAAGTTGACTACATCGCCGCAATACTCCTGCCGTGTGAGGATATGGGTCAGGGTGGCTTTGTTCCACTTATAGCGGTTGGCCTCATTGAGCGCCCTGTTTTTACAGGTTCCCCGCCCGCGCTCTTTCATGTAGAATGTGGGCGTTGGGATTTGCGCCTGCGTGAGATATACGGCAATTTGGTTTCGGTTTTTTCCGTCCAGAAACAGGCGAAAAATCAAACGAACAACTCCGGCGGCTTCCTCGTCGATAATCCAAAAATCCTTGTTGTCCGGGGATTTGACATAGCCATAGGGGGCTTCGGTGGCAATCGGCTTTCCACTCATGCCCTTCGTCTTAATGCCGGTCTTTACTTTCTTGCTGATGTCCTTTGCGTACCACTCCGACATCCCTTCGTACAGACGGCTTGCGCTCCATGTCCAGTTTCTTTGCAGAGAACTCGCGGAACGCTGCGGTCAGCACATCTGCATCTCTGCCCTTGAAGAACACAAGGTAGCGGTCATCTGTCTTTTTCAGTGCAAAGTCAATGCCATACTTTTTGGCAGTTTGGGAAAAGGCTTTGATATTCGCGTCGGTGATTTCGATATTGGAAATGCCGGTGCCGTGACGCATAAGCTGTTTCAACGTTTGTTTGCCACGGTGGGGCGTATCCCGTTTCTTGCGGTAAAGCTGCATGAACTGTCGCAGTGCTGCTTGCAGCACCTTTCCGTCCAGCTTTGCCGTCTTAATTGCAAGTGCAATGGTCTTACTCGTTACTTCTTCCTGCAAAATGTACCTCCTTTCGCAGCTTTACAGGTGCCTCTCTAAGGTGGATGCACCCGCTGATACAGGCAAATCCTCATAGGCTGTCTGCTCCCTCATAGCTGTAATCCGGGATGCTGCTTTTGGGCTTGCCCCAATCCGGCTGTGCCATATCGTGCGCAACAAGGGCGGTATAGTAGCTGTCAATAGTGCTGGGGGCATTAAACAGCACCGCCCGGAGATATTGCCGGATGTTGCGGATCTTAGTGGTGTTCTCCCGCAGACAGTCAAAGACAAACTCGATATGGCTGCTGTTCAGCTTCATAAACTTGCTTTTTACCAGCTCTGCCGGATAGTCGTCTCCGGCAATGCGGATCTTCTTGCGGGAACTGCATACCGTTTCCAGAATAATGTCCACGATCTCGTCCAGGCGGTCACGGTCAATGCGCTTATCCTGCAAAAGGATGTCGTATTCGATGTTATCGCAGATAATCTCCCGGTAAATCCTATATGCTTCATTTTCGCTGGCTGCCGTTTCCTTTCGCTTCCGTTCCGGCGGCGCAGCCGCTTGTTCCCCGTCCACGCTCAAAGGGGAGGGATAAGGGGAAAGGATAGGAATGGAATCGGTACTTGATAGATCTGTAATTGATTTTTCTTTTTTTGATAAGTCAGTTCTTAATATATCTTTATTTAATTGCGTTGGATTTTCCAACGTAGGGTTTTCCAACGTAGGATTTTCCTGCGTTGGATTATCCAATGTTGGATTTTCCAATGTAGGTAAATCCGATACTGGCTTTTGAGGAAGCTCATAGATTATGTAGTCTGCGCCGCGCAAGCGTCCTTTTTCGTCGCGTTCCCGGCTGCGGACAATATATCCGGCTCTTTCCAGCTCCCGTATTGCCTCCCGGATCGCGTCAATCTTTTCCCGGTTGATAAGGGACAGACCTTTCAGCGTGTAGTCCCAGTTATCCGGCAGGGACAGCATTTGGGACAGCAGCCCCTTTGCTTTTAGGGAAAGCTCCTGATTGCGTAGGTGGTGGTTGGACATAACGGTGTAGCCGCTGTTTTTTTCCACCCGAAATACTGCCATAGGTTATCAGCTCCTTTCGCTCACTCTGCCTTGCTGCGCCAGATTGCGGTCTGTCTGCCCGGTTCATACGGACACTCGGCATATACACAAAACCGATATTTCCAGTGCGGACGGTAGAAGTGGCAGGTGTTACAGTCCTCATGCTCGGTGCAGCCGTTCTCGTACCGGTCAAATCCGGGCTTTCCCTGCATGAGCGTTTCAAATGCGCGGCTTTTACCGCTCATAAAGTACATTCCGGCTGCGCCTCCTTTCTGAATTTGGGCAGAAAAAAACGCCGCAGACTTCTTTCAAAATCTGCGGCGTTGGGGTATGCGAAAAGGGATGCTGCCTTGCGGTAACATCCCTTTTGTCGCTTGGTTATTCGATTTTTGAGCTAACCTGTTTGCCCACTGCCCTTAAAAGCGTTGATTTTACTGGATTTTTGCTTGTTTTCTTATGTCAACGCTCTTAACCGGGCGTTTTTTTACTTTTTGCCGCGTCTTTACCGGAACGCGGAATTAACGGGCGCAACGGTATCAGTGAGCCGCTCCGAAAGCGTGTTCCACTCCTTGCAGAAAGCGGCAAAAGCCGATCTTTCCCAGCGGTCGTCAATGACTCTTGCAGGCTGGTTTTGCATAAACCTACCTATTTCTTTTGAATATCCGGTCACGGCGCGTCGGTATTCGCCGGGGTCAGTCAAGAATATCCTGCCGTCTGCGGTTTTTACCGTTATCCCGCCGCTTTCGTGGATCACGTCAAAATCAATGCCGTTTGAACAGACGACAATATCAACTGTCTTTCCGTCCCCGGACGGGATCATGAAATGACCGCAGCAGGGGATCATCTGCTCTCCGCTTGCTGAGATATGGTCAACAAAGACAGAGCGCATGAATCTCAGTGCCGAGGCTGAAACGCACCATTCGCCGCCGTCGCATAAAACCGTGCCGTCGATGCTGAGAAAAACGCTGCCGTGCAGGCAGAGATCCCGACGCCGTTCTTTTTCGGTGTCTCCGAGAAAATGCAGGTCAGCGGCGGTGAGGTGTATCATGTTTAGCTTCTCCTCTTATTTCATGCTGTTTTTAACGTTATTAATTATCCTGTGGACTTCATCCCCGTCAAACGACTCTGCAAAGTCAATTAGGGAGTATTTTTTGCCAAGCTTTTCAGAAAGTATCTTTCCGGTGGTGTCCTCATCAATAAACGGATAAAGCAACGAAAAATCAGCAACTGTCCATTTACTGTCAGACATTTCAAAAGCAATCTTTCCGACCGCCTTCTCGTCCATAAACGGCGCGACAGCAACAAGTTCCTTTGCGGAGCAGCCGTTTTTACAGACCTTTTCGGCAATTTTTGAAAGATCGTCTTTGTCCATGAAGGGCGCGATTGCCGGAAGGTCTGAGACAGTGCACCCGCTTCCGAGCTTTTCAAGGGCGAGCTTTCAGAGGTCATCCTCGTCCATAAATGGCTCGATAGCCGCGATTTCGGCGACGGAGCAGCCGTTGTCTACGCACTTGTGCGCGATTACTGCAAGAGATTCGGAGCTCACGAACGGAGCGAGTTCGGCAAGCTGGGCGATGGTAATCTTGTCAAGATTTTCTTCGATATTCTCCTGTGCCTGCGCGGGAGTCATTATCGGTGCAGTCTCGGCAAGCTCTTCTGCCGTCATGTCGTCCGGCTTTTCGCCCGCAGATATCTCCTCGACTATCTTTGCCGCGCGGGGATTGCAGAGTATCTCGTCTATCGACACCCCGAATATCCGTGAGAGGTCGCAGAGCTTTGATATGTCCGGCATACTCTCTCCGCGCTCCCAGTTGGAGACAGCCTGAAAACTGATACCCATCATATCGGCAAGCGCGGTCTGAGTTATGTCCTTCGATCTGCGCAGCTCCGATATACGCTTTCCGATCCTTCTCATGTCGAACAATGTTCTGTCCTCCGGATCACTTTCGTTTTTTGATTTTGAAAACAACATTTCTGTTTTCCTCCTGACGTTATGATTTTCCGCCGTTTTCCCGGCGGCTGTGTTAATTGTACTGCGTCGGAGGGAAAAAATACAGCAAGCGATGCTTGAAAAGGTCGTTTTTTGCGATTCAAGCCGCACTTGAGTGAGTTTTCGCGGTTCAAGTATATCATACCGGTATCAAAAAGTCAATATTTCCGGCTTTTTCGGCGGCGGTGCGGCGAATTGCTTCTGCATGATTGATTTTTTCCGCATGACGTGATATAATAGTTGTTATCAGAGAACAGGGAAAACGCGTGATGATATTAATAATTGCCGAAAAGCCGAGCCTTGCGCGGAACATAACCGCCGGGATCGGAAATTTACAGAAGAAAAACGGGTATTTCGAGGGTCAGGGATATATCATAAGCTGGGCTTTCGGACACCTGTTTTCTCTTGCGGATATAGAAGCATACAATCCCCTCCCCGAGGGGCAGAAGCACTGGAGCATGGACAATATCCCGTGCTTTCCGGAGAAATTCAGATTCGAGCTTCGCAAGGACACCACCGGGCGCGGAGACGACGGAGTTCTGCGGCAGTTCCGGGTAATCGAGAGCCTTTGCAACCGCCCCGACGTCGATACGATAGTGAACGCGGGCGACGCCGACAGGGAGGGGGAGATAATCGTCCGCCTCTGCATTGAAAAGGCGCTTAAATCGGAGAAAAAGCTCATGCGCCTGTGGCTCCCCGACCAGACGCCGGAAACTGTTGCCGCGGCACTGACCGAGATGAAGCCGGAGACGGAGTACGACCGGCTTGCCGACGAGGGATTCGCCCGGACCTATATCGACTGGCTTTACGGAGTGAATCTGACGCGGTACGCGACCCTTAAGACCGGGACGCTTCTGCGCGTCGGTCGGGTCATCGTGCCGATCGTCAAGGCGATATACGACCGCGATATGGCGATACGCAATTTCAAGCCGGATATCTACTACGCGCTTGTCAGCAAGGAAGCAACTGACGGCGAGGTAATAGAGCTTCAGAGCAAACAGAAGTTTGACAAAACCGACTTTCTGAAAGCAAAGTCTCTTGCCGATGCCTACAATTCAGCGGGAGCGGTCGTTACGTCGGTGAAAAAGAAAAAGGACCGGCTTTCACCGGGAAAGCTGTACTCTTTATCAAAGCTCCAGAACGTCCTCGGCAAGAAATACAAGATGTCGATGGCGGAGAGCCTTGAGATAGTTCAGAAGCTGTACGAGGAAGGATTCCTCACCTATCCGAGAACCAACTCCGAATATCTTGCCACCGCCGAAAAGGACAAGATAAAGAAGATCATCGATAACTGCAGGAAAATCGGATATCCGCTGGAATTCAAGGATTCAAAAACGATATTCGACGACAGCAAGATAGAGTCGCACTCGGCATTGACCCCGACATACAAGATCCCCGAAAAGAACCGTCTGACCGAGCGGGAGATGCAGGTCTATTCAACGGTTTTCCGCCGTTTTGCCGCGGTTTTCTGTGCGGAGGACTGCGTTGTCAACAGGACGGAGATAAAGATAAAGGTCGGCGATTACGAGGAATTCACCCTGAAGGGGACGGTCATTGTCGAGAAGGGCTGGACGAAATTTGACGATTACAGCCAGAAGGACAAGATCCTTCCGGAGCTGAAAAAGGGCGATGCCGTCAATATCTGCTTCAGGCCGGTCGAAAAGGAAACGTCGCCGCCGAAGCATTACACCATCGAGACGCTGAACAATTATCTGAAGAATCCCTTCAAAGCCGAAAAAGCTTCTGCCGCCGAAAATCAGGGCGAGGAGGGAAGCGACGAGGAGGATTACCGCGCGATCTTTGAGGGACTTGAGCTCGGAACCGAGGCGACAAGGACAGGTATCATCGACAACGCACGGAAATCGGAGTACATAAAGCTGAACAAGGACGTTTACACCATTCTGCCCGGTGGGGAGTATCTTATAGAATCGCTTGTCATGCTGAATATCAGCATGGATAAGTACAAGACCTCTGAGCTCGGCAAGGCGCTGAAAAAGGTCTTTCACGGCGAAATGACGGTTGACGGAAGCGTTGCGCTGGCAAAGGAAGAAATATCACAGGTTTTTGAGCAGGCAAAAAGCGGCGATCCGGCAGCCGACACCGATATCGGGCTTTACATGGACAAAATCGGAATATGTCCCCTCTGCGGAAGCACGGTCATACGGGGAAAGTATTCTTACGGATGTCTCGGCTATAAAGAAAAGGGCTGCAAATTCCGGCTTAACCTGCGTATATGCGGCAGAACGATTCCTGTCTCGGCGGCAAAAAGGTTGCTTGAGACGGGGACGACGGGAAAACTGACAGGATTCATATCAAAGAACGGGAAGAATTTCGACGGCGCTCTTAAGCTTGAGGGCGAAAGGGCTGTGTTTGACTTTTCGTGAAGTGTGTAATGTGGCATTTTCTTGACATACGGGCAAAAAGATGATATAATTTCTGAAACGGAGAAACATTTTGTCGATAAAAATCGGGAATGCGGTGCTTGAATACGGGCTGATGCTCGCGCCGATGGCGGGGGTTACCGACAGGGCATCGAGAAAGATATGCCGGGAGTGCGGAGCGGAGTACACCGTTACCGAAATGGTGTCCGCAAAGGCAATACACTATAACGACGCCGAGTCGCTTAAGCTGGCGGCGGTTTATCCGGATGAGCTTCCGTGCGCGGTGCAGATATTCGGTCATGAGCCGGACATTATCGCCGAGGCTGTGGAGAAGATATGCGCTTCCGGCACCGTTCCGACGGCGATAGATATAAACATGGGCTGTCCCATGAAAAAAATCGTGTCGAACGGCGACGGTTCGGCTCTCATGAAGTCGCCGGAGCTTGCCGGAGAGATAATAAAAGCCGCGGTTTCGGCCTCGTCTGTTCCCGTCACGGTCAAATTCAGAACCGGATGGAACGCGGAAACGAAAAACGCGGTCAGAATGGCGGAGGCTGCCGAAAAGAACGGCGCCGCGCTTGTCTGCGTGCACGGCAGGACGAGAGAGGAAATGTATGCCCCGCCGGTCGACAGGGAAGCTATCGCGGCAGTGAAGCGCGCCGTGTCGCTCCCTGTCATCGCAAACGGCGGTATATTCACGGCGGACGACGCGCTTTTCATGCTTGACAGGACAGGCTGTGACGGGCTGATGATCGCTCGCGGAGCGATGGGAAACCCGTGGCTGTTTGAAGAGATAAAGGCGGCGATCGACGGACGGGAATATGTTCTCCCGCCGATTCGCGAAAGAATTGCCGTTGCCATGCGGCAGATAAGGCTGATGGTTGAGGATAAGGGAGAGCATATCGCGCTCCTTGAAGCCCGGCGGCAGCTTTCGTATTACATAAAGGGTCAGCCGGGAGCGGCGGAGACAAGGGCAAGGCTCAACACCGCCGTCGGATTTGACGAGCTTGTAAAGATAACCGACGGTTTTCTTGAAAAATGTGGGGAGAGCGTCGACTGACGGAATTATGACGAAAGGAGTGATCGGATGTGCGATAATATCCCGGATTCGGTGATAAAACGCGCCGCCTCGGGCGATTCCGGGGCGATGAACGAAATAATCACGTTCTATCAGAAGCTGGTGTACAACATCGCCTGTTCGATGCTCCGCGACGGCAATGACGCGCTTGACGCCTCACAGGAGGTGTTTATAAAGATATATCGCCATATCGGAGAATTCCGGTTCGACAGCAGCTTTTCGACATGGGTCTACCGTATCACAAGGAACACCGTCACCGACATCTGCCGTCAGAAAACAAGGCGCACCGAGACTCCGCTCGAGGAAACCATGACCGACGACGGGGAGTGCAGGATCCCCGACCCGTCAATGGCGGTTGACGAGATCGCCGAGGCGGACGAGAGAAAACGTATGCTCTACCGGGCAATAGACAGCCTCAGCGAGAATCACAGAAACGTAATCGTTCTGTATCATTTCTGCGGCAGGTCATACGAGGACATTGCCGCGATACTCGGCATCGGCATCGGAACTGTGAAAAGCCGGCTGAACCGTGCAAAAGCCGAGCTGAAAAAAATTCTCACAGAGCGGAACTTTTTTGCCTGACCGCTGTCTAAAATGACAGTAAGAATTATCGGGCGCATTTTGGTTATTGATTATGGAATACGAACACAGAGATTTTAAAAACATGATATTCCGGTATCTCTCGGACTCTCTTGACGAAGGGGAGAGGGAAGCGTTTGAGCGCCACATCCCGTCCTGTCCGGATTGCGCAAGGAAGCTTGAGGAAGCGCGGGAGATGAACCGTATGCTTGACTCAATGTCAGAGGAGCCTCCTGCGGAGCTTGCGGCTTCCGTTATGGCGCGGATAAAGGATGATAATCGCAGGAAACGGCTTGTGCGGATCACACGCATTGCGCTTCCTGCCGCAATGATCACTGTTATAATAGCCGCAGCTGTCACATTCCCGCTTCTCAATTCACTGAACAAAACCGACGGCGAAGGGGGAAACGGCACGTTTTTCGACACCGACAATAAATTCGGAACGTTGCCTTCCGATGCCTTTGATTCGGCTTATGAGGACCAGCGTCCGTCAGAGACATATCCCGATATTTTCTTCTTCTTTTCATCCGAAGGGTATCTTCAGGGCAGTGAAGAGTCAATCGGTAATTCCGATCCCGACACAAAGGACGACAGCGGGCTTCTTACCGACAGCAGTCCGCTCGAACCGGATTCGGATGACGTAATTTCGGGTATCACCCTCCCGGACGGAATCAACAGCAATATCGTAGATGAGTTCAGAATGCAGATAAAGCTTGTCAGGTCGTATATCATGCTGAAATCGCTTCCGGATGGGGTCGGAGAGCCGGTTCTTATCTACGGATATCGCGGATATTCGGTGTACATTTATGAAGCCGGCGACAGCACGCTTCCCTCCGGGATGACCGATATGTACCCAGACGGGGAATTTTCGCTTATAATAATCGGCTGACAGATACAAAAATGCCCTTCGCAGCAGATGCAAAGGGCATTTTTCGGCTTTTTCAGTTGTTTTCGATATAACTGCACGCCGCAAGTGCCGCGGATGCTCCGTCGGAGATGGCGGTGGCTATCTGCCTTATCTTCTTTGTGCGGCAGTCGCCGGCGGCAAAGATTCCGGGGATGCTTGCCTCGGTGCTTTCGTCGGCTTCTATATATCCGCGCTTGTCAAGTTCCACAACACCGTTTGCAACATCGTTGTCCGGCACAAGACCGATGGCGACGAACATTCCGTCAAGAAGAACGCGGTCCTCCTCGCCGGTTTCGGTATTCGTTATTATGATGCCGTTAAGCTCGCCGTTGCCGAGCAGCTTTGTGACCACCGTATTGTAGGTGAAATCAACGTTTTCCTTGCTCTCCAGTATCTTTACCAGCTTGTCCTCTCCCGTCAGTGTGGGGAGATTCTGAATGATGTGGACGGAATGGCAGCTTCCCGAGAGCAGTATCGCTTCCTGAAGCGCGCTGTTTCCGCCGCCGATGACCGCAACGTCCTTGCCTGCGTAAAAAGCTCCGTCGCATACGGCACAGAAGGATATCCCGTTTCCGATAAGCTCCTCCTCGCCCTCAAGCCCGAGAAGCCTGTGCTTGGCGCCGGTTGCGATTATGACGGTGCGCGATTCGTATTCGCCGCAGTCGGTGGTGACTTTTTTTGTTTTTCCGAGGTCGGTGATTTCGACCGCGGTCTCCATTCTCAGATCTGCGCCCTGCTTCAGAACCTGATCGACGAGCTTATCGGAAAACTCCATTCCGCTCATCTCGACAAAACCGGGATAGTTTTCTATCTTAGGCGAAAAGACGGTCTGTCCGCCGAAGGAATTCTTTTCAAGCACAAGCACCGATTTGTTCTGCCGCCTGCCGTAAAGCGCCGCGGTCAGCCCCGCAGGGCCTCCGCCGATGATTATTATATCAAACATAATGTGACCTTCTTTTTTTCACAAATCTGCCGGAACGCTGAAACATTCCGGCAGATCTTTATTTGAATTACAAATTACTTTGCTGTCGAGTCAAGGTACTTTCTTATCGCGGGAACACCGGCAAACTTTATGTTTGTGTCTCCGTTTACGATGACAAGCGTGGGAGCCTGCTTAAGACCGAGCTCCTTTGCTCTCGCTTCATTTTCGTCGACATAGAGCTTCTCATAGGGAATGCCTGCTTTTTCAAGCATTGCTGCCGCCACCTTGCAGTTCGGGCAGGTTTTCGTTGCGAAAAGATAGTATTTGTCGTCATAGTCGGGAGCGTCGCCGAGAGAAGCCTGCTCCATAGTCTCTCCGCAGCAGCCTGCCGCCGGGTGCTTTGCCGGATCAAGAACAGATGTCCCTATGTTGTATTCCTTTCTGTCCCTGTACTCCTGAGCCTTACCGACGTTGAAGTTCTGGACAGGGCGGTAGTAGCCGGTGATGCGGCTGTACACCTCGGTCGTCTCTCCGCATTCCGGGCAGTTGAAATGCTCGCCGGAGATGTATCCGTGTCTGCGGCAGACGGAATATGTCGGGGAAAGGGTATAATAGGGCAGACGGTAGTTCTCTGCGATCTTGCGCACGATCGATGCGGCTGCACGCCAGTCGGGGAGCTTTTCGCCGAGGAATGCGTGGAACACGGTCCCCGAGGTGTAAAGCGTCTGAAGCTCGTCCTGAATGTCAAGTGCCGAGAAGATGTCGTCGGTGTACCAGACGGGGAGGTGGGAGCTGTTTGTGTAGTAGGGGGTATCGCCTTCCTTGACGGCGGCGGTCTTTATGTCGGGATAACGCTTTACGTCGTGCTTTGCAAGGCGGTAGGCGGTGGATTCAGCCGGGGTAGCTTCAAGATTGTAGAGGTCGCCGTACTCCTCCTGATAGTCGGAGAGGCGCTCTCTCATGTGATTGAGAACCTTTTTGGCGAATTCCTGAGTTTCCCTGTGCGTAAGATCTTTTCCGAGCCACTTTGCGTTGAGTCCGACCTCGTTCATTCCGACAAGACCGATCGTTGAGAAGTGGTTGGCAAAGGTTCCGAGGTAGCGTCTGGTATAAGGGTAAAGCCCCTCGTTGAGAAGTCTTGTTATGACCGTGCGTTTTACCTTGAGGGAGCGGGCGGAAATATCCATCATGCGGTTCAGGCGGTTGAAGAACTCGCCCTCGTCAGCCGAGAGGTACGCGATTCTCGGAAGGTTGATGGTGACGACACCGACCGATCCGGTTGATTCTCCGCTTCCGAAGAAGCCGCCGGATTTCTTTCTCAGCTCGCGCAGGTCAAGGCGCAGACGGCAGCACATCGAACGGACGTCGGAGGGCTCCATGTCGCTGTTGACGTAGTTTGAGAAGTAGGGCGTGCCGTATTTGGAGGTCATCTCGAAAAGGAGGCGGTTGTTCTCGGTATCCGACCAGTCGAAATCGCGGGTGATCGAATATGTGGGGATCGGGTACTGGAACCCTCTGCCGTTTGCGTCGCCCTCTATCATTATCTCGATGAACGCCTTGTTGATCATGTCCATCTCGCGCTTGCAGTCCTTGTACGTGAAGTCAAGCTCTTTGCCGCCGACGATGGCTTTCTGCTCCGCAAGGTCAGCGGGGACTACCCAGTCGAGGGTAATGTTGGAGAAGGGAGCCTGAGTGCCCCAGCGCGACGGTGTGTTGACGCCGAAGATAAAGGATTCAAGGCTCTTTTTGACCTGATCGTACGTGAGGTTGTCGACCTTCACGAACGGGGCAAGGTATGTGTCGAAGGAAGAGAATGCCTGTGCGCCCGCCCACTCGTTCTGCATGATGCCGAGGAAGTTGACCATCTGGTTGCAGAGGGTTGCAAGGTGGCTTGCGGGGGCTGAGGTGATCTTTCCGGGGACACCGCCGAGCCCTTCCTTTATCAGCTGCTTCAGCGACCATCCGGCGCAGTAGCCGGTGAGCATGGAAAGGTCGTGGATGTGTATGTCGGCATTTCTGTGAGCGTTTGCGATCTCGTCGTCATAAACCTCGGAGAGCCAGTAATTCGCGGTAATCGCGCCGCTGTTTGAGAGGATAAGTCCGCCGACGGAGTAGGTGACGGTTGCGTTTTCCTTGACGCGCCAGTCGTTGTTTCCGAGGTAGTCGTTAACGATCTCTTTGTAGTCAAGGATCGTGTTCTTCATGTTGCGGATCTTTTCATGCTGACGTCTGTAAAGAATGTACGCCTTGGCGACGTCGGAATATCCGGACTGGACGAGTACGTTTTCAACGCTGTCCTGAATGTCCTCGACAGAGATAAGACCGTCTTTTATTTTGGGCTCGAAATCTGCTGTGACCTTGAGGGCAAGAAAGTCGATGATGTCCTGATTGTACTGCTTTTCCTGAGCTTCAAAGGCGAGCTTTATCGCCTCTGCGATTTTTACAAGTTCGAACTTTACGATTTTTCCGTTGCGTTTCTTTACGTTGTACACTTCCGTTATCTCCTTTATGTAAACAGTGAATTATTGTTGCTGCAATGCTTATGCTGCCCGATATACAGGTGACGGTTAATATGATACCACAAGATATTGTGTTTGTCAATAGGTCGGACACAACATTATGATATTTTTTGCTTCAGATCGGCAGAACTCAGCGTCACACTCCGCGCAGAGAAGCACCGGGGATTATTTTTTTGACAGCCGAAACAAGCGCTTCCATCTCAGAGGGCGTATAGCCGGAGATCCCGCCTGAGATAAGCTCTCCCGAGTCCTTGAAATTCTGAAGAAAATAATTCTCGCCGGCGCCGAGACAGTGTGCGATCTTTATCAGATCCTCTTCCGTGTGGAAATTCCGGCACACAGTAGTCCTGAACTCGTGGCCGATGCCGCAGGATTTCAGGAAATCGATGCTTTCCCTGACGGGCGCGGTATCGAAATCCGGTCTGCCGACGGTTTCAGGGTACTTCTCAAAGCAGTTTTTGATGTCCATCGCGATATAATCGGCAAGCCCATTTCTCACGATGTATTTCAGCTCGCGCGGGAAGGTGCCGTTTGTGTCGATCTTGACCGCGACGCCGCGCTCCTTGAGCTTTGCGGCGAATTCCGGCAGATCCTTCATGAGCATAGGCTCGCCGCCGGTGATGCAGACACCGTCAATAGTGTTCTTCCGCTTTTCAAGAAGGGCAAAAACCTCGTCCTCCGACACCGTCGGGTACTTTCCCGGAGAGAGGACAAGTCCCGCGTTATGGCAGAAGGGACAACGCAGATTACAGCCTCCGGTAAAGACCGTACAGGCTGTTTTTGTCGGAAAATCGAGAAGGGTGAGCTTCTGAAAACCGTGGATTATCATTCCGTACCTCCCGAAAGCATGAAAAATGTCGCAGCTGCGGCGACCGTATATATGGTACTACAAAATCCGCCGCGTGTCAATAGAAACACAATATATTGTGTAATTTCAATGTTTTCGTCAAAATATTCTGTTATGCCGGGTGACAGGCTGTTGATTTTTTTTGCTTGTCGGTATATAATAGTACCGAGATAATTTCAGGAGGAGCTTCATGAAGAAATTTTTCGGAATAATTTACGACTGGCTTATGATGGCTGTCGGATGTGCGGTGTTTTCGGTGGCGATCGCCGTTTTTCTTGAGCCTTCGGGGATCGCGCCGGGAGGTGCAAGCGGAATTGCCATAATTCTCAATGTCATGACGGGATTTCCTACCGGTACCGCGATATTGCTGATCAATATACCGCTCCTTATTCTCGGCATGATAGGCGTGAGCAGAGAGTTTGCCGTAAGATCGGTATACGCCACGGTGGTTCTGTCGCTGATGACCGATTTTGTTTCTTTTCTTTACTCAAAGATTCCGGTGCTGACGACCGATCCGTTTCTCTGTTCCGTGGCGGGAGGAGTGCTTACTGCTGTCGGAATGGCTTTTGTCTTCAGACACGGCGGCTCAACCGGCGGTACCGACATAGTTGCCAGACTGATAAGAAAAAAGCGGCGCGATGTCCCGACGGGGAAGATCTTTCTTGCGGTCGATTCGGTGATAATCGCCGCGTCTGCGGTGTTCTCGCGGAAGATCGACAGCGCGCTTTATGCTGCCGTTGCCCTTTTTGTGACAACAAAAGTTCTCGATATGCTTCTGTACGGCACCGATGAGGCAAAATTTCTTGTCATAATCAGCTCAGTTCCGGAAAAAATCGCCGAAGGACTGCTCCGCGAGATAGACTGCGGCGTCACATACGCAAACGGTTACGGCGGATATACCGGGCATGACAAAAAGATAATCCTCTGTGCGGTTAAAAAGCACAACTATCCGCGCGTGAAGGATATGGTGAACAGCATAGACCCGACAGCGTTCATGATTGTCTCCTCCGCCTCCGAAATATACGGAGAAGGGTACAAGATGCACGGTGCGGAGGAGCTGTAAAAGCAATAAAATCATAAGAACCCTATTGACAATCACGTGACTGCGTGATATAATATATATAAACACCGCGTAAATGCGGATTGAAAGGAAATATTAACAATGGAATGGATCATTCTCTCTCTTTTCGTCGGGCTTATTGCCTTCATCCTGCTCGGTTTTCAGAAAAAAGGAGCATGGAGATTCAACAAAAAGCAACTTCTTGCGTTCTTTGCGCTCCTGCTTGTCATCCCGTCGGTATTTGCAACCGTGCCGACCGGTCACACGGGCATCATGACGCTTTTCGGCGAGGTTCAGGACGGAACGCTTGAGGCGGGGCTTCATGCCAAGAACCCCTTCATGAAGGTTATTGTTATGGATAACCGCGCCCAGAAAGCAACCGTCGAGACGGTATGCTATACAAGCGACATTCAGGAAGTAAAGATCATCTACACCATCAACTATCAGATCGAAAAGACAAATGCCCAGACGATCTATAAGACCATCGGCACGGGCTATTACGGTACGGTCATGGAGCCGCGCCTCATGGAATGCGTCAAGTCGGTCATTGCCGATTATAACGCCGAGAGTCTTGTTTCGGCTCGTGAGGAGCTGTCATCTAAGATAACCGAAAAGCTCGTCCGGGAAATGAGTGCCTACAACATAATCGTCCTCAATACCGCAATTGAGGATATGGACTTTTCCGATGCCTTCACACAGGCGGTCGAGGAAAAGCAGGTTGCGGAGCAGATGAAGCTGAAGGCTCAGATAGAGCAGGCTCAGATGCTGCTTGAAGCCGAGGCTCAGGCAAAGAAACAGCAGATCCAGGCTGATGCCGACGCTGCCGTTGCCAAGATTCAGGCTGACGCAGCAAAATATGCCGGCGAAAAGGAAGCCGAAATGAACAAAAAGCTCAGTGAAACACTGACTAAGGAACTCATAGAGTACTATTACACCCAGCGCTGGGACGGCAGGCTCCCCTCGATTGTCGGCGGTGACAAGGTCCTGCCGATAATCAACAGTGACAGCCTTATAAGCAGCACTGACAAATAATGAAATACGGGGTGTTATAAACGCTTTCCGAGCTTTTAACACCCCTTTTTCCCGCCCGGGCTTGACAATCGGAACAATATGAGTATAATTATATATGTATTTGCTGTCTGAAAGGATAATGACTGTTATGCTTACACATAAAATGACCATTGCGGGTCTTGAGAGACACCTTCCTATCTGCAGGGTGAACGACGATCTCTATATCGGTGCGTTCGTTATTTTCGGCGATGCGCCCCTTACTGTTGCCTGCGCCGCAGAGCTTCTTAAGATTGCTCCGGAGTACGATTATCTCATCACTGCCGAGGCAAAGGGCATACCGCTTGCCCACGAAATGGCACGTCAGAGAGGCGACGATTACTATTTTGTCGCAAGAAAGCATCCGAAGCTGTATATGACAAGCGTGTTCGATGTTTCTGTCCGCTCTATAACCACAGATGCCGAACAGCATCTCTATCTCGACGGGGCGGATGCCGTGAGAATGAAGGGGAAGAGAATTCTTCTGGTTGATGACGTAATATCCACGGGAGAGTCGATAAAGGCGGTGGAGGAGCTTGTCCTTGAGGCGGGAGGAATCATTGCGGGAAAGATGTGCATCCTTGCCGAGGGCGATGCACAGAACCGCCCTGACGTCGTTTACCTTGAAAAGCTGCCGGTATTCAATGCCGACGGAACCGTAAAGGCGTAAATTTAACCTGTAATCGGACAGGGTTCATTTTAACGGTGAGCCCTGTTTTCGGAAAATGTATGTCAACCGAAACAAACATTAAGGTTGACAATGGGAGCTGAAATGACTGAAATAAAGAAAAAAACGCTCGGAACAGTCCTTTGCGGGATGTTTGCCGCGCTGATAACTGTCGGAGCGTATATTAAATTCCATATCGGAGCCGTGCCGTTCACCATGCAGGTCTTCTTCGTGATACTTGCCGGAATGATGCTCGGACGAAAATTCGGAAGCATAAGCGTGCTTGTCTATATCGCCGCCGGGCTTGTCGGGATACCGGTCTTTACCGACGGCGGAGGGATATGGTACTTCCTCAACCCGAAGTTCGGCTATATAATCGGTTTTACGATAGCCGCGTTTGTCACGGGATATATTGCTTTTTCGGGGAAAAGAAGCTATCTGCGCTGTCTTGCCGCCGGGATGGCCGGGATCGCGATTATTTACTTCATCGGGGTGATATATTACTGGGCTATAAGTTATTTTTATCTCGGAAAGAGCCTGTCGTTCGCATTTCTTATGAAATGGTGCTTTCTTATAACCCTCCCGGGTGACGTTGTCTCCTGCCTGCTTGCCGCTTTCATCTCCGACAGGGCAGGAAAGGCAGTGAAAATCTGACCGACCGAAAACAAAAACCGCTTCCGTCATGAATCCGGAAGCGGTTTTTCGGTTCTGAATCTGAATCAGACGATCTCCTTGACCTTGGAGCTCTTTCCTACTCTGTCGCGGAGGTAGTACAGCTTGGCGCGTCTTACCTTGCCGACTCTTGTCACAACGACCTTTTCGACGTTCGGAGAATGAAGCGGGAAGGTCTTTTCAACTCCGACACCGTAGGAAATACGTCTTACGGTGAATGTCTCGGAGATTCCGCCGCCGTTCTTTGCGATAACGGTTCCCTCGAAGATCTGGGTACGGGTACGCTCGCCCTCGACGATGCGGCAGTAGACCTTGACGTCGTTGCCTATGCTGAAAACGGGAACGTCCTTCTTGAGCTGCTCACTTGTAAAAGCCTTGATAATATCCATGATGGCTCCTCCTGAAATCGGACGTTCGTGCAGAGCATAGCAGAGGACCGCCCATATATTTTAACTTTAGTATTATACCATATACTTTCGGGGTTTGCAAGCAGTAAAACGATTGTTTACATTTTGTTAACAGAACATACCTCACAGACAATGTCTGTTGTTTCAGCCCACCCCGACAAGGTTCTTTTCGTATTCGCGGAAGCGGGCGATGAAAACATCAAGCTCACCCTCGTCAATGCTGCCGAGACCGCTTTCCCAGAAAACGCTGTCCTCAGCCGCGACCGAAGGGAACACCTTTCTCAGAATAATGCAGAGCGCACGGCACTTTTCGATCAGGTGGCTGCCGCGTATGGACGGGGAAAGAGTGCCGTTTTCGGTTTTGAAGAGGTATTCAAAAATGCGCGCCCTGTCCTCGGTCGGGAAGGTTTTGGAGTATGCATCTATGAAGTATATATTGTCCTCGTTGGCTTCTCCCGTAACGGTGTAGGAGGTATCGGACGGTTCAAAGCCGTTCTGGTCAACATAATAGTAATAATAATTGACATTTTTCGGAAGCAGACCGGGCCAGAGAGAGAAATACGGGACTCCGGTCTTGTTTTCGGCATTCTGCAGCGCGTCGTCCATGACGTGCATCAGCTCATGCGCGATCGTCTGGTCAAGCATATAATACCCGCCGATATCGCAGGCGATCCGCTTTGTCATCGAATCATAGTCGGTAAAGGTGATCGCCAGCGCGGAATCGAGCGAGCCGGAGGCAGTGCCCGTCAGCTTTCCGCACAGGTAGAAATTGAAACCGACAAGGCTGCCGTCAAGCATTTCTCCGAATATTCCTTTCGGGAATCTGCCAAGCGTCGAATGAAGGATCCTCATGCCGTTGAACATCCTGATTCCGTCAGTCACAGGTTCCGCTGTATAGTCGAATGCATTGAAGCTGCTGCCGTCGCTGCCGTAAAAGACCCTGATCCCGTAGTCATTTTCAATGCTGTTTTTCATGCTTTCGGTGCGCGAAAGAAGTCCCGCTCCGTCGGTAACGGTGACGCTGATGTTTTCGCCCTGAACAGCTTCGTCCGGAAGCCACATATACAGCTTCGGATATGTAAAGTCGACCGTGACGTCGAAGAATACCGCGCCGTAATCCGCGATCCGTACGTATCCGAGTGACGAATCGCCGCTGTCCTGAGGGATACTGACGGTGACCTTGCGCGAATTGCGGACTGAATACAGACTTACCGCCATTACTTTTCCGTCGGTTACCGCCTGTGAAACAAATCTCCCATCAAGATAATCGGAAAGATAGAGCAGGTTGGGGTTCTCATCCTCGAAGATATACATTCTGCCGGGTTCCTCCGGGAGCATGATGAGCGAGGAAAGCTCGGAGTGGACGAAAGCGGGATTCCCGCTGCCGACCGGGGACGAACCGTTGTATTCGTCAAGCTGAGTCAGCGTTCCGGCGCGCATATCAAGGGCATAGTTTATCTGCGAATCCCCGCCGAAGGTAACAAGATAAGCCGTGCCGTTGTGTTCCGAGCAGTATGCCGGATCGGAAACCGTTGCACCGACATCGGAAACGGCGCCGGTTTCAAGATCCTTGATCATGACTCTTGAAGTTTCGGAATACCAGACAAAATACCGTCTGTCGCGGGAAATAAACGAGAGCGAGGTCATTATATCGCTTCCTGCCGCGGGGTATTCCGCAGCGGGCTTCAGCGACGGGTCAAGTATCTGCGCCCGGAGGGTCGAGTTTTCGATAACCGAGACATACCCGTCATCAAGAAGCGAGAAGCGCGCGTCTGAGCTGTGCCGTGTCTCGGCTGTCAGCTTTCCGGTTCTTATATCGAAAAGAAGCAAAACGGCAAGATCTGACGGTTCGGAGGTGTTCGGATTATCCATAAATGTCGCAAGCAGGTAGTTGCCCCGTGCGGACAAGTTATATAAGGTGTACGGTTGTGCGGCATCGGAGAGATAATCGGGAAGAGCGATTTCCCAAAGACGCTCGCCGACCTGTGTAAGCCCGGATGTATCAGGGATTTCCGGCGGATTTTCGGTCGTGACACCGGGGGTGCCTGATTCCGCAGTCGAAGCCGAACTCCCGTCCGGTTTTACGGTGCTTTCCCGCGAGGAGTCGTAAGCCCTGTCTATCCTGATTGAGCATGATGTAAGAAGCATCAGCACACAGCAGGCGAGAACAAGAAATTTTTTCATTGTCGGAATTTCCTTTCAAAACAGAATATGTATTTTACATCACGCAATAACATCAGAGGAATCAAACACAGCGGATTGACCCTGATTTTTCGCATACAATATCATCGCGGCAAATAAAGCCGCAACTGAAATTCAAGGGGATTAGTCATGAAACTGAAATTAACAGCGGCGGCACTTTGCCTTGCCGCGGCAGTTCCTCTGACCGGTCACGCAGAGTGCGCGATAAGCACCGTGAATCATACAGAGACGACCGGTTACAACTGGTACTGCCGCAACAACAACGAGGGAAAGCCGCCGTGCCTTCCGCCGGAGTTTTCGTTTATAAATGATAACGGCGGGTATTATCTCGATACGAAGGCAGCGGATACTGACAAGGTCATCTATCTTACCTTTGACGCGGGATATGAGAACGGAAACATCGCAAAGATACTTGACGTTCTGAAAAAGCATCAGGCAAAGGGTGCGTTTTTTGTGCTCGGAAACCTGATAAAACGGGATACCGGGCTTGTGAAAAGAATGCTTGACGAGGGGCATCTCGTCTGCAACCACACGAATCAGCATCGGGATATGACGAAGGTCACCGATCCCGCAAAATTCCGGGAGGAGCTTGAGTCGCTGTCGGCGATAATGAAGGAATACTGCGGCTGTGACGTCGCGCCGTTCTACCGTCCGCCGGAGGGAAGGTTCAGTGAAGCAAATCTGAAAACCGCCTCTGAAATGGGCTGCAAAACGGTGTTCTGGAGCTTTGCCTATGCCGACTGGGACAACAGGAACCAGATGAGCCCGGAAAAGGCCATGAAAAAGGTACTGTCACACACCCACAACGGAGAGGTCATCCTCCTTCACCCGACGTCGGCAACAAACGCGGAGATCCTTGACCCGCTTCTCACAGAGTGGGAAAAGCAGGGCTATCGGTTCGGTACGCTTTATGAGCTTACGGCAGATTCTTAGTCTTGCGCTGGTTCCGCTCCTTGCGCTGCTGCCTGTAATGAGGGTGTCGGGAGCCGAGGATGAGGAGGTCATGAAACCGGTAAGGTGCGTCGGAAACAACGAGATGAAGATAGCACTGACCTTTGACGACGGTCCGCACAGGTGCTATACTCCGGAGATCCTTGATGTGCTTGACGGGTACGGGATAAAGGCAACGTTTTTTGTCATTGGAGAAAACTGCAGGGAAAACCTCGGAATAGTCAGAAGAGAGCTTGATTCCGGGCATGAGATCGGCAATCACACTTATTCTCACCCTCATCTGACAAATATAACCGCCGAAAAACTGTTCGGGGAAATAGTCTGTACCGAGAACATTCTTTTTGAGGTCGGGGAATACCGTCCGAAGCTGTTCCGCCCGCCTGAGGGTGTCTATTCGCTTGCGGTGTCAGGGACACTTGAGCGGCTTGACTATATCCCCATACTCTGGACCGTGGATACAACGGACTGGAAACATCCTTCGGCGGAAAAAATAGCAAAGACGGTTACCGATAACGTAAAGCCCGGCTCGATAATACTCTGTCACGACTATGTATCCGGGAAGAGCAATACCGCGGCTGCCATGAGGCTCTTCATTCCGGAGCTGCTGAAGCAGGGTTATGTGTTCGTCACGGTATCGGAGCTGCTTGTCAGCGGCGGGACGGAGAAATGATCTTCACGCTCTCGCCGTCGGAGGACATGACAATGCTCCCGTCGGTATCGGTTCTGAAGTATGTCGTTCCGTTCTTTTTGAGGAGCGACAGAATTTCTCTGTGGGGGTGACCGTAATCGTTGTTCCTTCCGCAGGAGATAACCGCGTATTCCGGCGAAACGGCAAAAAACCATCCGTCTGATGTTGAGTTTGACGATCCGTGATGTCCGAGCTTGAGGACATCGGCTCTGAAATATGACGCCGGGAATTTTGTCAGCATATCCTGTTCGGCTTTTTTCTCGGCGTCTCCGGTGAACATGAAGACGGTTCTGCCGTAGGTCAGGCGGAGAACGATGCTTGTATTGTTGAGGTCATCGGAGTAATCCGAAACCGGACCGAGAATCGTAATCTTTGCCTCACCGAGGGAATATTCCTTTCCCGCTTCGGCAAAAATCACGCCGAAGTCCTTTTCATCGATCTTCTGAAGCACCTTTTTATAGGTTGAGGTCGTGGTCGGCGCGTCTGTCATAATGACATTGACAACGTCAAAAGCATCAAGTACCGCCGCGGCACCGCCGATATGATCGGCGTGAGGGTGGGTAAGGACGAAATAATCGATTTTCTTTACACCCTGCTCCTTCAGATATCCGGTAAGAACCGTGCGGCTTTCGGGGGTTCCTGAGTCGATAAGAACGGTTTTGCCGTCGGAGGTCATTATAAGCTCCGCGTCGCCCTGACCGACGTCGATGAAGTGAACCACGATCTCTCCGTCGGGAATCTCCGCCTGCGGTGAGTCGGTATCAAAGAACCCGAGGTACTCAAGCACGCGGTTTCTTGTCCGGGGAATTATCAGCAGAATTGCCGCTGTGACAAGCGCAATGAGGGCATATGCAAGTCTTTTCTTCTCGGCGGAAGATATGCGTGATGATTTTTTTGCCATAAAAACAACCTGTTGTTCACAAAGACCGGCACCGGAGCCGTGCTTCCCGACACGGGACGGTTATCGGTGCCGGTCGGCAGATCATGTCAGAAAATGTTGTTCTGTGCCGCCCAAAGCTTAAGCTCGCGGCGCTTTCTGATTTCGTCTATGACGACAGCACCCGCGAAGGCGACAAGACCGGCTATCGAGATTTTAGAGCCTACGGTATAGCACTTCGGCAGATAGGTGAAGGTGACGGTATGCTCGCCGGGAGTTATGTCAACGGCAAGAAGGCTGTCGTTTGTTTTTATAAGCTCCTTGGCCTCGCCGTCAACCGTGACGTGCCACCCCTCGTCATAGACTATTGAGGTGTAGAGCAGGGTGTTTCCGTCGGGGACTGTAACCTTGCCCTTGATGTGTGTGTCGTCAAAATGAGTGATATCCATGTTTCCGCCTGCAAGACGGTTGTAGATGCTCTTGAACAGGTCGGAATCAAAGGAAAAGAAGTAGTGCTGACCGGTCATGATGTAGATCGGATCGTCCTTCAGCTCAAGCGTGACCTTTATTTCGCAGTCGGCGTCGAAAATACCGAGGTATATAACGCGGTCGGTTTCGTTTCCGAGGCAGGTGCCCTTTGAAACACCGTCAACCTTGAGATTGCACTCGCGCGGGTAGTCGGTCGGAATGCTCATGTATATCGGCTTTCCGCCGGGAACGCTGACGGTATATTCAATGGTTGCCGGCGAGCCCTCGTTCTTCTTCGAATACTTTCTGTGCTTGGAGGTGAAGCCGGTGTCGATGTTTTTGTAATCGGTCGAAATAAGCTCGATGCGCGAGAAGAGCGCTGTGTCGTCCGCTCCGGTGATGGCGGCGGTAAGCGCGTTCATAAGCTCAAGCGGCGATTCGTAGTCGGTTATCTCAAGCTCTGCGGCTTTGGCGTTTGCGGCAAAGGCAAGGGACAGGGCGTACGGGTTCTCGTATACATAATAGTCATGCTCCGCGTCGTAGAACAGTTCGCGAAGGACCTGATTTTCCGTCTTTCCGTTTGAAATGACGTACTTGATGCCGATGAGAGAATCGGCGACCGGAGTTCCGCCGAGGTATTTCGTCCAGTGAGATTTTGACGCGTAACCGTAGCGGTGGAGCATTTTAATGACCGATTTGTTGAGGGTGGAGGTGGAGTTTGAGATTCCGTTGAAGCCGAGCGTCATCGGGTCGTTGGTCTTTCTGTGGAAGTTTTTCTCCATGCGGAAGAACTTGTCGCCGTCGTGATTTTCCTCGTAATTCTTTACCCAGTCGACAAGCGGGCGTACCTTCTGCATATAGTTATTGTATGAGTTTCTGGAGCTTATGACAACGTCCTTGTCAAGTCCGATGGTGTTGAGAAGTCCGGAGGTGAAAAGCTCGATGCAGACAAGGATTGCAACTATCGCCGTTGCCCGTCCTTTGAATTTTCCGGAATATACGAACCAGAGAGCAACGCCGAACACTGCCACGCAGAGCAGGCTGAGCCAGACACATCTGAAGTCACCGACCCACTCGTAATCCTGCTTCTGGATGAACATAAGTATCACCGCAAGCGAGCCGCAGACGAATACGACATTCTTGTAATTCGCGTATTCAAGATATGAAAACGCTTTGTAAGCCATCACAAGCATCAGGAATATGAGCATGAAGCTGTAGCGGTAATTCAGCCAGTTCGGCTTCTGAAAGCCGTGCCATACAATGTCTATCGCGTTCACATTGAAGCAGATGAGGAACACGGCGAGAATGACTCCGCTCATCATCCTCTCCTGCCATCTTATGCGTGAGGTCACGAAATACATCGGAAGAAGTATCAGTGTTATCACGCCGCAGTATACAAACGGCAGACCCTCCGGGCGGACGGTGTCGTAGGAGCCGGGGAAGAGCTTTGCCGTGAAATCGAGGAAATCGAACCGTTGGGTGAAGGTGTAATGCGTGGTGCTGAATGTGCTTTTTCCGAACTGGAGGGAGGTGTACGCGGGATAGATTATGATTGCGGCGATTGACACGGCAATAGCCGAATAAACCGCAATGCGCACGAGCGACTTCGCGAAATGGTTCTCTTCAAGCCAGAAGTTGTTTTCGCTGTGATTGTCGTGTGCGAGATAGTAGTAGAAGAAGTATATCGCAACGAAAATACAGGTCATGTAGCCGATATAGAAGCTGGTGAGAAGCGCCATCGACAGCGAGAACACAAAGAGTTTGAACTGTTTTTTTGTTATCAGCCTCTCGATTCCAAGTGCGACAAGCGGAAGAAGGATGAGATTATCGATCCACATCGTGTTGTTTGCCATGACGACGGCATATGACGAAAGGGCATAACAGGTGGAGAATATAAGGATGTTCAGTTTTTTTGTCGGACGCGACTCGTTCAGGTAATATGCCATTGAGGCACCCATGGAGCCGGTCTTGAGGAGGATTATGAGAAGAAGTCCCTCGGTTATATGGTTTTCGGGAAAGAGGGCTATGAGAAACGAGAAGGGGCTGGCGAGATAGTAAGCAAAAATGCCCATGAATTCTCCGCCCATCGACCGCGTCCATGTGTAAAGAAAGCTGCCGCCCTCAAGAACCTTTTTGCGGAGATCCTCGAAGAAGTAAACATACTGTCCGTTCAGGTCAAGCACAAGAACCGAGCTTGTTCCGAACGGGTATACCTCCATTGCGATATAGATCATCCACATTATCAGTGCGGGCAGCACAAACGCGGTGAGTAAGAACCGGTATCTGATCCAGAAATCATATACCTTTGTACGGAGATCAGTTTTCATTGCCGTTCAATCCTTGTTCAATAACGAAATATCTGTTCCGGGATGCGCTGAACGCCCGGTTCCTTTCGGGGAAAGTGCGTTTTTGCATAAAATGCCGGCTGTCGCGTATCCTTCGGGGTGCGGACAGGTAAAAAACTGTCCATACAGAAACATTATACCACAACTCGGCTCTTATGTAAACCTTTTTTCGAAAAAAGAACCGATTTCGGTGATATGACGTTCTGAACGCTGACGATGTTCCGGTTTTTCCGCACAAATCTTACCGCACGAAAAGGCGTAAAATGTTTACAAATATATTTTGACTATTTCCACGCTTTATGATATAATAAATTGGTATAATGTAAAATGGGAGGGAGTGTGCCGCAGAGTGATAATCATGGGGCTTGACCCGGGACTGGCGATTGTCGGCTACGGGGTCATCGAATACAGGGCGCCGCGTTTCAGAACGCTTGCATACGGTGCCGTGACAACTCCTGCGCATACGCCGGTGCCCGACAGGCTGGAGCTTATCTTCAACGACCTGTCGTCGCTTATCGATATGTACCGCCCGGATGACATAGCGGTCGAGGAGCTGTTCTTCAACACCAACATAACGACGGGAATTTCCGTTGCGGAGGCGAGAGGGGTCATACTTCTTGCCGCGAAAAAGAAAAACGTTCCGATATTCGAATACACGCCGCTTCAGGTGAAGCAGGCGGTCGTCGGCTACGGAAGGGCGGAGAAAAAGCAGGTTCAGCTTATGACAAAAACTATACTGAACCTTGAAAAAATGCCGAAGCTTGACGATACCTCCGATGCGCTTGCCATTGCGGTCTGCCATGCTCATACAGGCTGTTCGCGTCTCCGCGGGTTCTATAACATAAAATAAGGGGAATGATATGTACTATTACATAAGCGGTGAGCTTGTGCTTGCAGAACCGAACACCGCCGTTGTCGATGCCGGCGGGGTCGGATATAAAATGACGGTGAGCGGGAACACTCTCGGGAAGCTTGCCGGTAAAAACGGGACGAAGGTGAAGCTCTTCACCCACCTTTCGGTCAGAGAGGACGCAATGGAGCTTTACGGATTTGCGTCGCTTGAAGAGCTTTCGGTGTTCAGAATGCTTGTCTCGGTCTCCGGAGTCGGTACGAAATCGGCTGTTTCGATTCTTTCGCTGATGTCCCCCGAGCGCTTTGCGGCTGCGGTCATGACCGGAGATTCAAAGGCGATCTCAAAGGCGCAGGGGATCGGTGCGAAAACCGCGGCAAGGATAGTTCTTGAGCTTAAGGACAAGGTGGGAAAAGAATTTGCGGCAGAGGCTTCGGCTGTTCAGACTGAGGATATCCCGGAGACGGGCGGCAGCAATCTGACAGAGGCGACAAACGCGCTGATGGTTCTCGGCTACACAAGAGCCGAGGCTGTGTACGGGCTTAAAGGGGCGTCTCCCGATGCCGACATTGAGACGCTTATCAGGTGTGCGCTTGCGAAACTGATGAAATGACATGAAACGGAGATTATCAGGTGGCTGACGAAAACGAATTTGAATACGACTTTGAATCCCGGATAGTGTCATCGTCGTTCAGTGAACCGGAGGATTCGGCGATTGAACCGGGACTTCGTCCGAGGACGCTTGACGAGTATATCGGGCAGGCAAAGGCGAAGGAAAATCTAAAAATCTACATCGACGCGGCAAAGGCACGGGGAGAGGTGCTTGACCACGTCCTGCTCTACGGTCCTCCCGGTCTGGGCAAGACCACGCTTTCCGCGATAATCGCAAACGAGATGGGGGTAAACATCCGTGTGACATCGGGTCCGGCTATCGAAAAGAGCGGCGATCTTGTTGCGCTTCTCACGAATCTCGGCGAAAACGATATTCTGTTTATTGATGAGATACACCGCCTGCCGAAAACGGTTGAGGAGATACTCTATCCCGCGATGGAGGACTATGTTGTCGATCTTATAATCGGCAAGGGACCGGCGGCAAGGAGTATCCCGCTCAGTCTGTCGAAATTCACCCTTATCGGCGCGACCACAAGGGCGGGGCAGATTTCAACGCCGCTCCGCGACAGGTTCGGCGTGGTGCTGAAGCTGGAGCTTTACAGCATTGAGGACCTTACGACGATAGTCCGGCGCAGCGCGGGAATACTTAAGATACCGATCGATGAATACGGTGCGAGAGAGATCGCGTCGAGATCGAGAGGAACGCCGCGTATCGCAAACCGCCTGCTCAAGCGCGTCCGCGACTTTGCACAGGTCAAAGGCAACGGTGTTATCGACCGCGGGATCGCCGATTATGCACTCAGCTGTCTTGAGATCGACCGCCTCGGACTTGACAATGTTGACAGAAGGATGCTTGAGGTTATAATCAGATTTTACGGCGGGGGTCCTGTCGGGCTTGAGACGCTTGCCGCGACGGTCGGAGAGGAGTCGGTCACAATCGAGGACGTTTACGAGCCTTATCTCATGCAGATAGGCTTTCTCAGCCGCACGCCGAGAGGCAGGTGCGTCACAAAGGCGGCGTACGATCATCTCGGTCTGCCATACGGCGGGGACACGGCATCCGGGGTTCAGCTTGACGTGTTTTCCGACAGCAACTGATCTATAACGAAAGGAATCGGAAATGGGAAAATTATTCGGAACAGACGGAATAAGAGGAATTGCGGGAGAGGAGCTTACGGCAGAGCTTGCCTTCAGGCTTGGCATTGCAGTTGCTCACGTACTTGCCCGCAGCGACCGCAGAACGAAGGTCATGATCGGCAAAGACACCCGCCTTTCGGGCGATATGTTCGAGGCGGCGATAACCGCAGGGCTTTGTGCCTCAGGCAGCGATGTGTATCTTCTCGGAGTGGTTCCGACGCCTGCCGTTGCGTTTCTTGTGAAGGATACCGGTGCCGATGCCGGAGTAATGATCTCCGCATCGCACAATCCGAGCGAATATAACGGAATAAAGGTTTTCGGCTCTGAGGGCTATAAGCTCTCGGATGAGCTTGAAGACAGGGTCGAGGAGATTATCCTTGCAAAGAATGATCCCGCGCCGCGTGCGTGCGGAATTATCGGCAGGGTGATGTCGGGAGAGGGTCTGCTTGAAAAATACGAGGATCACATAATCTCCGTTCTCGGCAAAAAGGCATCAAAGCCGCGCCGCGTGCTTTTCGATCTGTCAAACGGCTCGGCAAGTGCAACGGCGAAAACCGTTTTTACCCCGGATACGACTGGTTTTGCCTGTGATTTCATGGCATATGACCCCGACGGGATAAATATCAACCGCAACTGCGGATCGACGCAGATGAGCGCTCTCTGCAAATACGTCGTTGACGGCGGTTACGATATCGGCATTGCCTTCGACGGAGATGCCGACAGGTGCCTTATGTGCGACGAAAACGGGAAGGTCATTGACGGCGATATGATAATCTCTGCTTTTGCCGTTGAAATGAAAAAGCGCGGTGAGCTTGACAAAGACACCGCGGTAGTTACAAAGCTGACGAATCTCGGATTTCACCAGCTTATGAAGCGCGAGGGAATAAAGGTCGCGACCACCGATGTCGGCGACAGATACGTTCTTGAGGAGATGCTCCGCGGGGGCGCCGTCATCGGCGGGGAACAGTCCGGGCATATAATCCTCCGCAGGTTTGCCACCACCGGCGACGGACAGATTACTGCGGCGGAGGCGCTGAATATGCTGGCTGATTACCCCGATATGACCGCATCCGAAATATTCGGAAAGATGAAGCGTCTGCCGCAGGTTTCGGTCAATGTCACGGTTCCTCAGGACAGGAAAGGTGAGGTCATGGGCTCTGCCGCCGTTGTGGCAAAGAAGCTTGAGATCGAGAACATTCTCGGCGACAGCGGACGCATTCTTCTCCGTCCCTCCGGAACCGAGGCGCTTATAAGAATAATGCTTGAAGGAAGCGATACGGCAGAGCTTTCGCGCTATGCGGAGGAGCTGAAGACCGTTATCGAGGGAATACTGTAATGTGGTTTTCTGACGGCTGGGCTGACTATGAGCTTCTTGACTGCTCCGACGGGCAGAGGCTTGAAAGATGGGGAAAATACATTCTTGTCCGTCCCGACCCGCAGGTGCTGTGGAAGCACTGCAAAAAGCATCCAATGTGGAAGCGTGCCGATGCGGTCTACACAAGGTCGGGAAGCGGCGGAGGGAGCTGGAACGAGAACAGTCTTCCTGAGGAGTGGAAAATCGGTTATAAAAACCTGACTTTTTCGATCCGCCCGATGGGATTCAAGCACACCGGGCTTTTCCCGGAGCAGGCGGTCAACTGGGACTGGTTTCATGACCTGATAAAGAATGCCGGGCGGCCGGTAAAGGTCCTCAATCTGTTCGCCTATACCGGCGGCGCGACGGTTGCCGCGGCTTCTGCCGGCGCATCGGTGTGCCACGTTGACGCATCAAAGGGCATGGTGGCAAGGGCAAGGGAAAATGCGGCACTTTCCGGGCTTTCCGACGCGCCGATAAGATACATTGTCGATGACTGCTTCAAGTTCTGCGAGCGCGAGCTGCGCAGGGGCAGCCGCTATGAGGCGGTGATAATGGATCCGCCCTCTTACGGCAGAGGTCCGGGCGGAGAAAAGTGGATGCTTGAGGAAAACATTGACGATTTCATCACACTTGCGGCGAAGCTGCTTTCCGATGAACCGCTTTTCTTCCTTGTCAACTCATACACGACCGGGCTTTCCCCGTCGGCGATGGGTTATATTCTCAACAAAACGATAATTCCCGTGCACGGCGGAAGGGTGATCTCCGACGAGATCGGTCTGCCCGTGACACAGAGCGGCGGAGTGCTTCCGTGCGGTTCTTCATCCCGCTGGATCGCCGCCGAAAAGGATAAATAATGGCTGACAATATCATATCGGTGCGGAATCTTTGCTTTTCCTACACCGAAGAGGATGCCGCAAAAGAGCATCCGGTGCTTAAAAATCTGAATATTGACATTGAGCGCGGGTCGTTCGTCTCGATACTCGGTCACAACGGGTCAGGGAAATCGACGTTTGCCAAGCTGCTCAACATGATACTTACCCCGACATCCGGGAAAATATATATCGACGGGCGGGACATCACGGATCCTGATATGACTGAGGACGATGTTTTCGACATAAGAAGACGTGTCGGGATGGTGTTCCAGAATCCGGACAATCAGCTTGTCGCGACGATCGTTGAGGAGGATGTGGCATTCGGACCCGAAAACCTCGGAATTCCGCCGGACGAGATAAGAAAGCGTGTCAACGACGCACTTGATACCGTCGGCATGAGAGAATATGCACGTCACTCACCTCATCAGCTGTCCGGCGGGCAGAAGCAGAGAGTGGCAGTTGCCGGGATCATTGCCATGCTTCCGGAGTGCATTGTTTTCGATGAATCGACCGCAATGCTTGACCCGAGAGGCAGAGCCGAGGTCATGGACACGATCTCCGCACTGAACCGTGAAAAGGGAATCACCGTTCTCCATATCACCCACAACATGGACGAAGCGGTGCGTGCCGACAGGGTCGTGGTAATAAACGAGGGCGAGCTTTACCTCGACGGCACACCGAGGCAGGTCTTTTCTCAGACGGACAGGCTGTATGCCGCGGGGCTTGACGTGCCTCAGGTCACGGAGCTGTTCCATGAACTCAATACCTGCGGTTTCAGGCTTCCGGATGACATTCTCAGCGAAGAGGAGGGCGCGGAGCTTCTTGCTTCTGCCTTGAAATGAGTAAAATAGAGATAAAAAACGTATCATATGTTTACAGTGCCGGAACTCCGTTCTGCAAAAAGGCGCTTGACGGCATTGATCTTTCGATAGACGACAATATGATAACCGGAATCATCGGTCATACCGGGTGCGGAAAATCCACGCTTGTACAGCTTTTCAACGGGCTGCTTGTGCCTTCATCCGGCAGCGTCCTGCTTGACGGCGCCGATATCAACGCAAAGGGAGTTGACGGCAGGAGCGTCAGGTTCCGCGTCGGGCTTGTGTTCCAGTATCCGGAGTATCAGCTTTTTGAGGAATCGGTGTATGCCGACATCGCTTACGGACCGAAGAATATGGGGCTTCCCTCAGATGAGATCGACCGCAGAGTGCGCGAATCGGCGCGTTTTGTCGGGCTTGACGAGAGTTATCTTGACGCGTCTCCCTTCGATCTTTCCGGCGGTCAGAAGCGCCGTGCCGCGATTGCGGGAATAATGGCAATGGAGCCGGAGGTTCTGGTTCTTGACGAGCCGGCAGCCGGGCTTGACCCGGTCGGACGTGAAGAGATACTCGGCGGTATTGCGTCATATCAGAGAAACCGGGGGATAACCGTCATAATCGTCAGCCACAGCATGGAGGACATGGCAAGGTATGCCGACCGGCTTGTCGTCATGAATCAGGGAAGGATCTTCATGCAGGGAAGCTGTGCGGAAGTCTTTGCCGACCCGGAAAAGCTGACTGATATCGGTCTCGGCATACCTCAGATAACCCGGTTCATGCTTGCCCTGAAAAAGCGCGGGATCGACGTGAGGACAGATATCTTCACCGTTGAGCAGGCGAGGAACGAGATACTCAGGATATCGGGGAGGTCGCGTCATGCTTAAGGACATAACTCTCGGACAGTTTTTCCCCGGCGATTCCTTTCTTCACAGGCTTGACCCGCGGATGAAGATAATCGCGTCTATCCTGTATATCGTCGTGATATTCCTGTGCAAAAACATTTTTTCCTTTGTCTTTATTACCGCGGTGACTCTTGCACTTGTCCTTCTGTCGGGAATCCCGCTGAAAACCGTGCTGAAGGGGATAAAGCCGCTTATCCTGATACTGGTGTTCACGACTGTCTACAACGTTTTCTTCTACAAGGGCAAGACACCGGTCGTTGATTACGGGATAATCCACATCTATTACGAGGGCATAATGTATGCCATCCTTATGGGAGTCAGAATAATCTGTCTGCTTGTCGGGACAAGTGTTATTCTGACTTATACCACCTCGCCTATAATGCTGACCGACGGGCTTGAGGAGCTTCTTGCGCCGCTCGGAAAGCTGAAATTTCCGGTTCACGAGTTTGCGATGATGATGACCATCGCGCTCCGGTTTATCCCGACACTTATCGAGGAAACAGACAAGATCATGAACGCGCAGAAGGCAAGGGGCTCCGACATTTCGTCGGGCGGGCTTCTTTCCCGCGCAAAAGCGCTTGTTCCGGTGCTGATCCCGCTGTTCATTTCGTCGTTCAGACGGGCGAATGATCTTGCCGTTGCGATGGAATGCCGCTGTTACCGCGGCGGAACCGGAAGGACGAGAATGACAAGGCTGAAAATGTCGTGGCGCGACCCGGTCATGCTGGTTATCGTTGCCGTCTCCGGTGCGGCGGTGATCATTATGAACATTTTCCTGCCCGGATTCGTTATCTGAAATTATCCCGGTGTCCTGCTGCGGGGGCGGAGGAGATTATTGTGAAGCTTCTTCTCACAATTGCATATGACGGAACCGCCTATCACGGATATCAGGTGCAGAGCGGTCAGGTCACGGTTCAGGAAAAGCTGAACGATGCCGTCTGCCGCGTTTTCGGAAAGAGATATCCGGTGACCGGATGCAGCCGCACCGACAGCGGGGTTCACGCGCTTGATTTCAAGGCAACGGTCACACTTGACGGAGATGCTCCGCAAATCCCTCCCGACCGCGTGCCGCTTGCGATGAATATTATGCTTCCCGCCGATATTGCGGTGAAGTCGGCAGTCCCGGTTCCCGATTCCTTTCATCCGAGATACGACGTGAAGTCGAAGGAATACCGGTACAGAATACTTAATTCACGCATACGTGACCCGTTTCTTGCCGGAAGAGCATACCAGTTTCCGGCGCCGCTTGACACCGTACTTATGAACCGCGCGGCGGGATATTTTGTCGGGACTCATGATTTCTCGGCGTTCACGGCTTCGGGAAGCGATGTTGCCGACCGGGTACGGACGGTTTATAACTGTTCGGTGACGTCGGACGGCGGAATTGTGACGGTCACGGTATCGGGGAGCGGATTTCTTTACAACATGGTGAGAATAATCACCGGCACGCTTATCGACGTGTCGTGCGGAAAGATATGCGCGGATTCGATCCCGGATATCATCGCGTCACTTGACAGGGAGAGAGCCGGATTCACCGCTCCTGCCTGCGGGCTGTATCTTTATCGCGTGGAGTATGATTCGGATTTTACGGAAGGAGGAACACGAACTTGAACGGAAACGGCAATAAACCCGATGTGACCGGCGAAAACAAGCCGGTCGGTAAAAAGAAAAAGCTGTCCGCAGCCCGATCCGAAGCCATAAGATGGGATCCGGATGCTGTGTTCCGCGAGAATCCCTACTATACCGGGATCGCCTTCCGGTTCAGGATCTGCAAGTATCTGACGGCGGCTCTGGCTTTGATCTTTACGGTTCTGATGCTCACAGTCTACGGAGACGACATCACCTCCGAGCATTTCAGATATTTCCTCAAGGACCTTGACATAACCGGGCTGACAGCCGGCGAATTCTCACATATCATCCACAGCGGCGGAACCGGAGCACGCTTTGCGGTCTACCGCGGGGAGCTTGCCGTTGTAAATCCCGGTAATACGCTGCTTTATCGCTCCGGTGGGGCATTATCCTTCAGCTCGAAGAATATATTTTACAGTCCGCGTCTGATTTCATCCGACAAATATATGCTTGTATATGACTACGGAGATACCACCTGCTCTTATTCTCTCTACAATTCCTTTGCCGAACTGAAAAAAGGAAGGCTTGACAAACCTATAACCGGCGCGGCTCTTTCCGACAGCGGTTCATACCTTCTCATAACCCGCGATTCGACCTACAAGGGCGTGCTTTACTGGTACGACTCAGATTTTGAGCCGGTCGCCGAGATAAAGAAGGACAAATACATGATCACCGCCGCGCTTTCCGATGATGGAAAGAAGCTGGTGCTTGCATCCTGCTATGACAGCGGCGGCGATATCATGACGGAGCTTGTCACTGTTGCCGAAGGCTCCGATGCCGCGGGAGCGTCTTATACGGCATCGGGTGTAATGCCGATGAAAACCGGAATAATGAAGGGCGGAAATATCGTCCTGCTCTGCACGGACAGGGTGATGTTCTTTGATCCCGCGCTGAAGCTGCTGTCAACGGTTATCTTCGAATATACCGTCACATTCAGCGCGGATGTCGGAAAGGAGCTGTTCCTGACCGCCGCCGGAAACTCTCTTGTCGGAAACGAGAAGACAATTACCGTGTATTCTTCCGACGGACAGGTAAAAGCCGCCCTCGGCTGTTCGGGTGAGCTGATCGCCATGCGCTCTTGCGGGGGGCTTGTCTATGCAGTCACCGAAAATTCCGTCATACGTTTTGATCCGGAAACCGGAAAGACGGCGGAATTTCAGATCGAGCCGAATGCCATCGATATTATATTTACGTCAACCGGAAAACCGATCGTCTGCTATGCCGGAAGCGCGGCTCCTGTTTCTTTTGACAGTGCGCCGCAGGAGAGCGTGGCACCGGACTCGGATAAGTAATTAACGGAGGAACCGATATGTCTTTGTTTCTTGATTTCATAATTGTTCTCGTTTTCGTGCTCTGCATCATAACCGGAGTGAGGCGCGGCTTCATCCGCTCGGTGATGGGTATCGTTATCGTTGTTGCGGCGATAATCGGCAGTATAAAATTCACTCCGAAGGTCGCTGAATATCTGAATAAGAACTATATCACTCCGGGAATAACTTCAAAGGTCGAGAAATCGATAGATTCGGTCGTGAACGGGGTCGAATCGGTTGACCTGAAAAAGCTGTTTTCGGAAAAGTCAAAGGCGCTGACCGATATTCTTGAAAAATTCGGTATTGAGTTCGACGATGCCCGCGACTATTACGAAAAGGAGGCCGAAGAGTCCGACGATCCCGAGAAATCAATCTCCGGATTCATTGCAAAGCCTCTTGCCGAAACGGTGTCGAAGGCAGCTGCATTTGCACTGTTGTTCCTCGCGATATCCGCGGTGCTCGGAATAATTCTGATAATCGTTGACCTGCTTGCGAATATTCCGATTCTGAAGCAGATAAACAAGAGTCTCGGTCTGGTTTTCGGGATTATCAAGGGGGCGCTTTATTCATGGGGGCTGAGTCTTATATTCTGCTCTCTGCTTCCGAATCTTTCGGTCCTTCTTGACGGAAAGATCCCGGCTTCTGTGACAGACAACACCGTCATCGTGAAAATGCTTGGGTCTTTGAGCATCTCCGGACTGTTCTGAGACGGTGTAAATTAACTTGAAAGGATGCTCCCGCAAACGGGAGGTTTGGTAATATATATGCAGCTTTGTTCAAAATGTCATAAACGTGTTGCTGTTGTATTCGTCAGCAAATTCGTTGACGGAAAGGTCGATAACGAGGGTTACTGCCTGAAGTGCGCAAGAGAGCTTGGGATTTCACAGGTCGATGCGGTGATGAAGCAGTACGGTATAACCGAGGAAGACCTTGAAAAGATGGAGCCGGAAATCGAGGATGCTTCCGAGCTTCCCGACACCGTTCCGGACGAGGGAGGCTCCGACGACGGAAAGGCTCCGCCGATAAACTTCATGAAGCTCTTCAGCGGGATGCTGCCGTTTGCCGGAGGTATGAAGACCGAGAAAAAGCCCGGAGTGAAGGGTAAGCCGGACGACAGGAGAAAATTCCTCGGACAGTACTGCACCGACCTTACCGCAAAGGCAAAAAACGGTGGGATCGACAGGATTGTCGGCAGAGACCGTGAGCTTGCCCGGGTCATGCAGATCCTTTGCCGCCGTCAGAAGAACAATCCCTGCCTTATCGGCGAACCCGGTGTCGGAAAGACCGCCGTTGCCGAGGCGCTTGCAATTAAGATTGCCGCAGGAGACGTGCCGTTCAGGCTCCGGGGCAAGGAGGTTCATCTTGTTGATATGACCGCGATCGTCGCCGGAACGCAGTTCAGGGGACAGTTCGAGACAAGAATGAAGGGGCTTATCGATGAGGTGAAGTCTCTCGGAAACATAATTCTCGTCATCGATGAGGTTCACACAATTGCTTCCGCCGGTGACGCGGAGGGAAGCATGAATGCCGCAAATATCCTGAAGCCCGCGCTCTCAAGAGGCGAGATTCAGGTCATCGGCGCAACGACGCTTGTCGAATACCGTAAATATATCGAAAAGGACGCCGCTCTTGAAAGGCGGTTCCAGCCTGTCATAATCGACGAGCCGTCGGTTTCCGACTGCGTGGAGATCCTGAAGGGCATAAAGGGATATTACGAAAGCTATCACAGGATACTTATACCCGACGAGACGCTTGAGCGCGCTGTGAAGCTGTCGGAACGCTATATTACCGACAGGTATCTGCCTGACAAGGCTATCGATCTGCTTGACGAGTCGCTTTCTTTTGTCGCGCTCAATTCCGATGTCGTGGAGGATTACAGAAAGACCGAAAAGGAGCTTGCCGACATCACGTCTCAGCGCGAGGCGATCGAGTCCGCAGACACTCCGGATACCGGCAGCGAGGAGAAAAAGTACCGCGAGCTTGCCGAGATCCGCGTGAAGGAGCTTAACGTCAGGGAGCGGTACGACGACCTGAAAACCAAGCTGGACGGTGTCACGCTCACCGATGCGGCGCTTGCAAAGGTCATTGAAATATGGACAGGCATTCCGGCAAGCAATATAATGGAAAACGACAGCGTGAAGCTGATGCGTCTTGCCGATTCGATAAAGAGCAGGATCGTCGGGCAGGATCATGCGGTCGATGCTGTTGTCAAGGCGATAAAGCGCAACCGTGCCGGGGTTTCGGCGAAAAGAAAGCCGGTTTCGTTTATTTTCGCAGGTCCCACCGGGGTAGGAAAGACAGAGCTTGTCAAAACCCTTGCCTCCGAGCTGTTTGATTCGCCGGAAACGCTTATCAGGCTTGATATGTCGGAATTCATGGAGAAATTTTCGGTCTCAAGGATCATCGGAGCGCCTCCCGGATATGTCGGCTACGACGAGGCGGGGCAGCTGACCGAAAAGATCAGGCGCAAGCCGTACAGCGTAATTCTCTTTGACGAGATCGAAAAGGCTCATCCCGACGTTATGAACATCCTGCTTCAGATCCTTGACGACGGGCGCATTACCGACGCACAGGGCAGGACGGTCAACTTTGAGAACACCGTCATAGTCATGACGACAAATGCCGGTTCGACCGATACGTCGTCAGCGGCGGGCTTTGGCGGAACAAGAAACGAGGCTGATGCGGCAAAGACCGAAAAAGCACTCTCTTCCTTCCTCCGCCCGGAATTTCTCAACAGAGTGGATGAAGTTATTGTTTTCAACCGCCTGACGAGAGAGAATTTTGCCGGTATCGCAAAGATAATGCTGAACGAGCTTGCAGATGCGCTTTCCGAAAAGGGCATAAAGTTCGCATATACAGACAGTGCCGCCGACTTTATCGCGGAAAAGTCTTTCGACGAAAAGTACGGCGCCCGCAATATGAGACGCTATATCCAGCGCGAGGTCGAGGATATTATTGCCGACAGACTGATAAGCGAATATGCGGCAGGCATTACGGCGATTTCGCTCGAATGCGACGGAAATGCGCTTTACGTTACTTCGATATAAGCTGATGCCGGCTGATCAAAGAAAGGTTTTCCGATGGCTGAAAAATGGTATGACAAAAGCGTAAAACAGACCGAAACATGGCTGAAAACCGATTCTTCAAAGGGGCTTGACCGCGATGAGGTCATAAAAAGAAGAAGGCTTGACGGAAATAACGACATCTATCCGACACCGAAAAAGTCATTTCTCAACTATCTTCGCCACCTTCTCACCGATTACACCTCGGTCCTGCTTCTGATAACACTGCTTATTTCAGCGGTGTTTGACGAAGCGGATAATCTGCCGGTCATGCTTCTGATCCTTGTCACTTACTATGCTATCGTCATTTTCACGTATGTGAGGTCACAGAGGATAATCGAGGGGCTTGGAACATATGCCCTGCCGAATGTCAAGGTTCTGCGCGAGGGGCGGCTGTACATGGTCAAGCAGAAGCAGCTTGTACGCGGGGACGTCATATATGTTTCTACCGGAGACATCGTTCCGTGCGACGCAAGGCTTGTCGAATCCGACGGGCTTGAGGTGCTTGAGGTGAACGTGACCTCTGTTGCCCATGCGGTGAGAAAGGACGCTTCGTTCGTCGATTATCACGATATTTCTCCTGCCCAGCAGAAGAACATGATATTTGCCTCGTCGATAGTCACGCGCGGGACAGCAAAGGCGGTGTGCTGTGAGACCGGAGCTGATACACTTGTCTGCGTAATGAAGAAAAACGAGCCGATAATGTCGAATGAAAGGCTTATCGTCCTTGACAGCATCGGCAGATTCTGCCGCAGCTGGACACTTGTCATGACTCTTATCGTTATGGCGCTGACGGTTTGCGACATAATCGTATCAAACGGTGCGCCCGGCGGGCTGCTCGGAAGTTTTCTTACCGGGCTTTCGCTTGCCGTTGCTTCGATGAGTGAATTTTACTCCGCGTTTGCCTATATTGTGCTTGCCTGCGGTATTTTTTCTGCGGTCAACAGAAAAAAGGACGTCAACACCGGCGCGCTTATCAAGAATACCGATAAGCTTGGCGATATAAAGAATCTGACAACACTTATCGTACCGCGCAGGGCTGCGTTTTCCGTCCGCGACATGAGAGTCGGCAAGGTCTTTGCAAACGGCGATTCTTTTGCTCCCGGCGAGCACGGCTACCAGCGGAATGCCGGAAGGGTTCTGCGTTATGCACTGCTTTCGACCGGTCTTTACGGAGCGGGCAGGCTGACGGACAACAACCGCCGCGGCGACAACATCTACACTGCCGAGGAAGAGGCAATAATCTCCGCTGCCGAAAAGTGCGGGGAGTACAACATCGGGCTTGAAGAGCGCTATCCGATGCTCCGGCATATCGGGAAATGCGCCGAATGCCGTTTTGAAACGACGCTAGTCAGATACGAAAACGGTTTTGTTGTTTCCCTCCGCGGTGAATATACTCAGGTGCTTCCGATATGCCGGTATTATACCGAGGACAGCCGTGTCTATGAAATGACCCCGGAAAAGCGGAGCGAATTCCTTGTTGCCGCGGAAAAGCTGTCGCGTGAATCCTACCGGGTTATTGCCGTCGCTTCAAAGGACACGATATACAACAACCTGAGCCGGCTTTCAGCCTGCCAGAGCGACATGACCTTCGAGGGATTTGTTGCGGTCAGGGAGCCGACGCTTCCCGATGCCGCGAAAAATGTTCTTCGCTGTCAGAATGCCGGGATAAGGGTCATAATGCTTTGCCCGGACGTCAGTGAAAACAATGCCATCGCCGCCGAAACTCTCGGAATCGCAAAGGAACGCGGTCAGATCATTACCGGGCAGGAGCTGGCGACACTGAAGGAAGGGCTGTTCCGCGCAAATTTAGGTATCTACACCGTTTACGAGGGACTGAATCTTGCTCAGAAACGTTTGCTTGTCAGGTTCCTGCAGGAGAGCGGCGAAAAGGTCGGGTACCTGTGCTCGGAGCTTGACGAAATAATCCTGATGAAGGAAGCCGACGTCGGATTCTCCGAGAGCATAACCATCTCCGACAGAGCCGGTACCGCCGGGATAGACCTTTCTGGGCGGAAGATACCGGTATATACAAAGACCGCCGACGGCGCAAACGGCAGCGGGTGCGAAGCGCTCAAGTTTGTTTCGGATGTCATTGTTTCCGAGGCTGACAAAAACGGCACGGGCGGGTTCAATGCCATTGTTGACTCGGTTATCTGCGCAAAATCGATATACTATAACCTGCACAGGATGCTGAAATACATGATTGCATCGCAGGTCGCCAAGCTGTTCATTGTTTTCGTGTCGGTCTTTCTCGGGGTAACTGCTCTGACGCCGCCGGAGATCCTGTTCTGCGGGCTTGTCGTCGATTTTGCCGCGCTTATCATTATCGCATTCGAGCGCTCCGGAACGACGCTTCTGAAAATGCCGTCGCACATCACCGAAAATCTGACAAAGCCGCTGACGAGGAACATCGGTTATATTGTGATCGGTCTGTTCTGGGCGGCGGTCACGCTTGCTGCGGCATTTTATATGAAGGGCATCGGGCTTATCACCGATGAGGCGTTCCCGACCTGCTGTTTTCTCAGCTTCATTCTGACGCAGATAGCCATGCTCAACGAGTGCAAGCGCGAGCAGAGCATTTTCGACCGGAATGTGAAGATAAACGGAGCGTATCTGGCTCTGCTTGCAGTGGTTGTTTCGTTTGCAGTACTGCTGTTCCTCAGTCCCGGATTCGGCGCCCTGTTCTCGGTAACGGTCATCCCGGCTGAGGCTTATATCGGGATTGCTGCCGTTCCGGTGCTGATAACGCTTTGCTGTGAGCTTTACAAGCTGATAAATCTGAAAGTTTCCGATACGCCGAAAAAACCGAAAGCCGGTATTTTTGACACGGACGAAGAATAAAAAAAGCTCCCTTTCGCTGATTAGCCGTGAAGGGGAGCTTTGCTGTTTGTGTTCAGACTTTTTTCTTCTTTGAGATGATTGCGGATATTGCGGAACCTGTACCGTAAACCGCAAAACCCGCGCAGGTGAGGTACAGAAAGGGAAGAGTGAATTTTTTTACATACCCGTCCCGATCAAGCGACAGTATTTGCGCCGTTTCCTCCGGGCCTGTGTCATCGGGATTTCCGTTTTTTATATTGTCCTTTATGAAATTTCCGTCCGGCTCGATCAAAACGGTTTCGCCGATCAGGTTGTCCTCCGGAATTATTGCCGCGTATGCTGTGACGGGAAGCATGAGGAATACAAGAACCGACAGGATAATCAGCAATTTTTTCATTTCGCAGTCTCCTTTTTCGTCCGGAAATACAGTGTCGCCGCCGATGCCGAAATGACGAGTACCGTCACACCGGAAACTATCGGCAGAAGAGCACTGTTTTTTGCCGCAATATCCGGGAACAGTTTTATCGACGAATATCCGAGATAAGCCGAGGCGGATGCGACCGACCAGCAGAGTCCCGGACAAGCCGGCATGAACCGGAACATCATTGAGACAATGACCGGAACAGTCATGGAAAGCAGAACAACGGCTCCGAGCGTGAACAGCTTTGAATCCGGCTTCAGGATCAGAAGCGCCGTTCCGCCGCAGAGAGAGACAAGCGGAAGCGCGATATTTATCCTGTCAAACAGGAATCCGCCGAGGAAACGTCCCGCAGCGACGGCAAGCGCGAAGAGCAACAGCGCCTTTCTTCCTCGGCACCATGAAAAGTCAATCGACATGAAGGAGAACGTCCCGGCATACGCGCAGACGGCAAGGAGGATCACGAACAGCGGCGCAAGGACGGTTTTCGGTGCCGCTGCCGAACGGTTTCCGACAGCCTCAGACATACCCTCTGACTTATCGGAGGGGGTCGCGGCGATCATGAGAAACGCGGCGGCAAAATAGCCGAAGAACTGTGCGTATCTTGCAAGTCCGAGACCTATCATGCTGCCCGCGGTGAAAAAACCTATTCCCGCGGCATTGAAGCGCGAACGGGAGAGCAGAGAGGATACGGCATATGCATGGAAGCCCGCATTACCGACTGCCATAAGAACTGCTTTTGCGGTTATGCTTATCTTTGACGGAAAGACAAAGCCCATGATCAATATCAGAACCGACATCCTGACGCCCGTGTGTTTATTCTTCACTCTGTCTGCCGAGGCGGAAAAGAGAGCCTGTCCGCCGATTGCGACGATATTGTACAGGATTATCAGAAATGTGAGCTTTGCCGGGCTTGCATGGAGCGATATGCTTCCGAGAAGTATGGAAGCGCAGGCGCAGTCAGCCATTGCACTCATGAAGGCATAGCGCGTCACATTTGCCGAATCCGATATTGCGGTTTCAAAGGGTTTCAAACTCTGTCCTCCGTATAAATCCGACTCATTTCCGACCGCGTCTGCGGTCTGCTAAGGAATATTATACCGCGCGGAGACGGTTTTGTCAATCTCCTCTCGTCAAAAACAGCTCTGCCGGTGAAAGCAGAGCTGTTTTTTATACTGAATTATGAGTTACTGACCGTCAGCCGAGTCTCTTTTCAAGAGCGTCAAGCTCTTCTCTCAGCTCAGCGGGAACACGCTCGCCGACAAGGTCATAGAATTCTTTGATATTTCCGATATCCTGCTTCCACGAGGGAACATCGACCTCTAGAAGCTCCTTGAGAGTGTCCTTCGACAGATCAAGACCTTCAATGTTGATGTCGTCTGCGTTCGGAACATAGCCAATTGCAGTCTCTTTCGCGTCAACCTTTCCGGCAACCCTGTCAAGGATCCAAAGAAGGACTCTCATGTTGTCACCGAAGCCCGGCCAGATGAAGTGACCTTCGTCATCGGTTCTGAACCAGTTGACGTGGAATATCTTCGGAGCGTGAGGGATCTTTTTGCCCATTTCGAGCCAGTGTGCGAAGTAGTCGCCCATATTGTAGCCGACGAAGGGGCGCATAGCCATCGGGTCACGTCTTACGACGCCGACAGCACCTGCTGCGGCTGCCGTTGTCTCGGAAGCCATGATGGAGCCGACGAAGGTTCCGTGCTGCCAGTTGAAGGACTCGTAAACCAACGGAGCGGTCTTTGCGCGGCGGCCGCCGAAGATAATGGCGGAGATCGGCACACCGGTCACGCTGTTGAACTCAGGCGATACGCACGGGCAGTTGACAGCCGGAGCAGTGAAGCGGGAGTTGGGATGGGCGGCACAGGTGGTTTTGTCGTTCTTGTTGTACTTTGTGTAGTCCCAGACGTTGCCCTTCCAGTCGATGCAGTGCTTCGGCGGATTGTTGTCGAGGCCTTCCCACCAGACGGTGTTGTTGTCGGTATTGAGCGCAACGTTAGTGAAGATGGTATCCTTCTTTGTTGCGGCGAGAGCATTGGGGTTGGAGTGCTCGTTTGTTCCGGGAGCGACGCCGAAGAAGCCGTTTTCGGGGTTGACTGCCCAGAGGCGGCCGTCCTTGCCGATCCTCAGCCATGCGATGTCATCGCCGACGCACCACACCTTGTAGCCCTTCTTGCGGAAGAACTCCGGAGGAATGAGCATTGCGAGATTGGTCTTTCCGCAGGCAGACGGGAAGGCGGCAGTGATGTACTTGATATCTCCGTCCGGATACTCAAGCCCGAGGATAAGCATATGCTCTGCCATCCAGCCCTCTTTTCTGCCGAGGTAGGATGCTATCCTGAGTGCGAAGCACTTCTTTCCGAGAAGCACGTTTCCGCCGTAACCGGAGTTGACCGACCAGATCGTGTTGTCCTCAGGGAAGTGGCATATGTACCGGTTGTTCTCGTCGATGTCGGCGCGGGCATGGAGTCCCTTAATAAAGTCGGGGCTGTCTCCGAGGACATCAAGAATGTGCTGTCCTGCTCTTGTCATGATGAGCATGTTGAGGACAACATATATAGAGTCGGTAAGCTCGATTCCGATCTTTGCGAAATCGGATTCCGGTACACCCATAGAGTAGGGAATAACATACATCGTTCTGCCCTTCATTGATCCTTTGAAGAGCTTTCCGAGCTTCTCGTAGCATTCGGCGGGAGCCATCCAGTTGTTTATGTTTCCTGCGTCCTCTTTCTTTGAGGTGCAGATGAAGGTCCTGTTCTCAACACGGGCAACGTCGTTTACGGCAGTTCTGTGAAGATAGCAGTTCGGCAGAAGCTCGGGGTTGAGCTTTATAAGCTCGCCGGTGGAAACCGCCTCTTTGCGGAGAGCCTCGGTCTGCTCCTCACTGCCGTCGATCCATACGATCCTGTCGGGCTGAGTCATGTCAGCCATTTCCTTTATCCAGTCAAGAACATGAACGTTTTTTGTCATAGTATTCTTTCTCCCTTACCTGTTGAACTTGAAATAATGGCGGAAATCCGGGACATGCAGATGCATATCCACTTTTTCAGCCCATTATAGTATATACTTTCGGAAGATTTTTTGGTTAAGGAATTGTTAATTTACTGTTGTGAAATAATTATATTTTAAAAATTCATTTTTTACAGCTGAAATTCGCACACGAAACCTAAAATGAAATTACACATCGGAACAAATTCATTTTGTTTATGTTTTATTAACAATATGCCGTCTGATACATATGGGTATGCTGCGTGCTGATATGTAAACGGAGAGCAAAAATAACATAACAGTTTCCCGTCCGGCTCAGTGCATCGAAATTACGTACGTTATTCTCACCGGCTGAGGCATTTTTGTTACCGAAACGCCGTTTCATAACTGCCGACCGCATACACAGCCTCCGGAAGGTCATCTTCGGGCGACTGTATCATGTCGTGCGTCACCATGACTCTGACAGACATTTCACCCTTGTCGGGGATCGCGCTTTCAACGCCGGAAAAATAGTCGTAAAAGTCAGACCACTCGTCCTCTGAATATATCTGCCATTTTCCGGTTTCATCATCCTGTGCGATCGCGTCGAAATCCGGAAAAACATAGGCCGTATTATTATAAATGAACCAGTCGCGGTGATCCTCATCTCCCGGAAAGTACCGGAAATCAAGCCCGTCCGCGACCGCCTGATTGTAAAAACGGTATTCCGGCGACGACGTTATCCCAAGTGAAAAATTACATCCCGTGTCAGCGAAGTAGCGCGAGGCACGGTATTTTCGTTTTTCAAACGGTGCGGAAATAAGCAGATACAGTACTGCCGGTATAATCAGCCAGCAAAACAGTAAACCCACGACGACCGACGAAAGTACCTTTTTGTTGTTTTTCATGATTCACAGCCTTTCCTGCGCCTCAGCTGATTCGGCGTAACTCCGTATTTCTTCCTGAAAGCCTTCCAGAAGCCGTTATATGACTGAAATCCCGCGCTCAGCGCTATGTCGGTAAGCGCGGCATCCGTGTGTTCTATCTGATATTTTGCATCTGCAAGCCGTGTTTCGGTCAGCATATCACTGAAGCTCATGCCGAAATACTCATAAAGAACGCGGCTTGTCTGGCGCGGCGAAAGGTGCAGCTCCCCCGCAATGTCCTCAAGCTTGAGATCCGTGTTGTGGAAGTTACTGATTATTTCGTAAATGTGCAGCTTCCTGTCATGCCGGAAATTCAGCGTGATATTGTTCTCGCCGATTATGACATCGTAGAAAAACAGGCGCAGATATTCTGTCAGCATACTGCATCTGTGGTTCTGATTGAAAAGGCTGATCTCGTGCTCCAGCTTTTCTGTAAGCGCGAATTCCTTTTTCTTTACCGAATAATCGCTTTCCTGCGATATGCCGCTGATTCCGGGGCAGTTCATCTGAAAAACGATTCTCTTTCCCTCCGGAATGACCTTTCGGAAGGAGTGAAAAACGCCGGGATTGATTATGACAGCGGTGTTTTCGCCGACCGTGAAGACGCTGCCGTTTACATTGAACTCGTATTTTCCGCAGATTATATAGTGGCATTCGGCGTAAACGTGGCGGTGAAAATTGACCGACGGAACCTCGAACGAAAAGAATCCGTTCTGCAGGTAAATATCAACAGGGGTGTCATAGTAATCGAAACGTATCTTGATGTAAAACATTTCTCTCCCTCCTCGGGCAGGCACTGACGCGGCGCGGATAAACTGACTTTCACATTTCCTGAGAGGACATATTCCCGATATCAAGTCATTCGGGCGAATTTACATTGCTGTTTGTGTATGATATACTCATTACAGAAGCTGAATACCGGTATATTATATCATATTGACAACGCAAATGCAATGATCAATTTGAAAAAACGGTGTCTGCGCGAAAAATTAATGTTTCGGGAGGAAAGAATGAAAAAGAAAATAACTGCGGTAATTGCGCTGCTGATCGCGTTATCAGCGCTTCCGGCGTGCAGAGCCGGCGGAAATGAAGCCGGCTCGACCGACGGCAGCAGTGAGACAGAGAGCGGGGAAAGGTACACCGCCGAGTATCTGCCGGACAAAAAATACGACGGCTACGCGATACGGTCGCTGACAATCCAGGATTCGAAGTATATTGTCCTTGATATCGATTCCGCCGAGGCAAACAAGGCGTCGTATGCCCAGTATACTGCGATCGAAAAGATAAAGAACCGTTTCGGTTTCGATGTCAGGGAGAACTATGTTGCGTCCTGGCCAGACTGTTCGACCGAGCTGCGAACCTACGTTGACGTTCAGGATGACGAATACGACCTGAATCTGCTTATCCACCGTGAGGGCTTCAATCTCGGTATTCAGGGCTATCTTGCCGATTACGGCGATCTGCCGTACTGTCAGACCGACCGCCCGTGGTATGCGACCGAATTCAATGACGCGCATACGGTTGCAGGGTATACCTTCTTCAATTATTCGTATGCCTGCGTTTCGACATACAGCGGTGCAATGGGGGTGGTGTTCAACAAGAATATGCTGAACGACCTCAAGCTCGACAACCCGTATCAGCTTGTCGCCGACAACGGATGGACGGTTGAAAAGATGTTTGAAATGGCAGCCGCCGCAAAACAGGATCTCAACAACGACGGAGTTATCCGGGAGGGCGACAAGGCCGGCATCTGCGGCGAAGGTGACATGACCTATCCGACGATATGGATAGGCGCGGGGCTTAAAACGATAGACAAAGACGAGGAGGGAATCCCGGTATTCACGGCTCCGAACGACGAAAAGCTTTTCGATATCCTGACGCTCTGCGTCGAGAATCTCAATAAAGAGGTGCTTTTCGACGTGACCGTATATAACAAGGACACGCAGAGAGAGACAGCTCTTTCGGTCTTTTCGAACGGTGATGCGCTGTTCAGGTTCTCGTCGATGGGCGGCATTGCCCAGCTTGACGAAATGAAAGACGATTTCGGCATGGTTCCTTCTCCCAAGAATGACGAGACACAGAAGCAGTATCTCTCACGCGTCTGCGACGCATGGACGTTCATGGTTCCTTCCACCTGCACAAGGCTTGAGGAGACATCTGTGTTCCTTGAGGCATATGCGGTCGAAAGCCTTAACTATGTGGTTGACGCATATTACCGTGAGATACTCAAGAACCGTTATTCTCAGGACGAGGAAACAAAGGATATGCTTGATATCATCCGCGAAACGGCAACGCTTGACCTCGGTGACACCTTCTGGCAGGCAAACGCAAGAAACAAGATCCTTCAGGTCATATGGTCGGGTACAACAAGCTTCGGCTCGGCGATCGCATCCCAGAAGGCAATCGTTGATTCTCTTATTGACGACGCTGTATCAAGAATTGAGAATATGAAAAAATGAAGGAAAATAAATACCGTGCCCATCTGATCGGAGAGCCGACCGATATAATCACAGGAACCGACCGGGAGCATCGATACTTTGCATGGCCGAGTATCGCTGCCGCAAAGGACGGGAGCATTGTCGTCGGGGCATCCGGGTTCAGGAAAAGGCACATCGACCCGTACGGTAAAGCCGTTATTGCCGTAAGCCGCGACGGAGGACAGACTTATTCCGCACTGAGGACAGTCATCGACACCTGCCTTGACGACAGGGACGTCGGGCTGACCGCTTTCGGCGAAAACGGGCTTATTGTCACAACCTTCAACAATTCCGTCGCGTTTCAAAGAAAAGAAGCCATAAATCTTTCCGATGAAGCCGAAAGAGCCGCAACTCTGTCGCATCTTGACGGCATTTCCGAAGCCGACGAGGCACACGATCTCGGTTCGCTGTTCCGGATAAGCCGCGACAACGGAAGGACCTTCGGCAGGATTTACAAATCCCCGATAACCTCTCCGCACGGACCGCGGGAGATTCCTGACGGAAGGATCATCTGGTGCGGATCACCGTTTTATGCAAATCAAGATCACGATTTTTCACGCGGAGTCGAATGCTATGAGCTTGATCCGGATAACGGAAATATGACGCTTCTCGGGAAGATATCGGCTGTAACCGACAGAGACGGAGACGCGCTTCTGTCCTGCGAGCCGGATGTCATCGGACTTCCCGACGGAACGCTTGTCTGCCATATCAGGGTGCAGGGAATGAAAGCTGATTTTTCGCAGTTCACGCTGTATCAGTCGGTCTCGCGTGACGGCGGGCATACGTGGAGTGAACCGCGTCAGATTCTGCCCGACATGGGAGGGGCGCCGGCGCATCTTATGCTCCATTCGTCAGGGCTTCTGATATCGGTGTACGGATACCGGCGCGAACCGTTTGAGATAAGGGCGATATTCAGCTCCGACCGCGGGGTAAGCTGGAGCGAACCTGTCACTCTGTCCTCCGGTAACATATATCCCGACATGGGTTACCCTATGTCGGCAGAAGTCCGGGACGGCGTGATCCTGACGGTATATTACTGTCATCCCGCGCCGGGAGAACCGGCAATTATCAGGCAGGTGAGATGGCTGCCGGAAATCATCTGAAAATACAACTGAGGAAACACAATGAAATTCAAGGGAATAATGCCTGCGCTCGTTACACCGCTGACGGCAGACGGCAAGGTAAACACCGATGCCGCGCAAAAGCTTATAGAAAAACTGATCTCCGAGGGAGCTGACGGCTTCTATATAGGCGGCGCGACCGGAGAGGGTATCTGTATGACGCCTGAGGAGCGCGAGGTGCTTGCCGAATGCACGGTTTGTGCTGTCGGCGGACGCGCCGGTACGATAATCCACATAGCTTCAATGGTATTTGCGGACGCGGTAAGGCTGGCACGGCACGCGGAAAGAATCGGAGCCGACGCGATATCGGCGATACCGCCGCTGTTCTATCCGTATTCCGCAGATGAAATCTCGGAATATTACAAAAAACTCGCAGAAGCTGTTCATATCCCGCTGATAATCTACAACAATCCCGGAGCCGGAGTTTCCTTCACTCCGGAGCAGATAGTCAGGCTGTTTGAGGTAGACAATATCACCGGTATAAAGTGGACGCGGCCGGACTACTATTCCGTTATGCGGATAAGAGACCTGACGCACGGCGAAATGAACATTATCAACGGTCCCGACGAGACACTTCTTCAGGGGCTTGCCGCCGGAGCCGACGGCGGTATCGGTACGACATACAACCTCATGACCCCGCTCTACAAGCGCATTTATTCGCTTTTCAGCGAAGGAAAAATGAGTGAAGCTCTTGAGCTTCAGACTGTTGCAGACCGCGTTGTGGCGCTTATAGCGGCTCACGGAACCATTCCGTGCACAAAGGCTCTGCTTGAATGCGGGGGAATTAAAGTCGGCGATGCCGGTTTCCCCTTCAGGGTGATGAGCAGTGAGGAAAAATCAGCGGTTTACGAAAAATTCAGACGCATTTATGTGTTCTGACAAAAAATATAACAGAAAGAGAGAAAACGAAATGAAAAAGAAAATCTCAGCCCTTATCCTTGCACTGATTGCTGCCGTTGCTGTCATGTCGGCAGGCCTTACCGTCAGCGCTGAGGATACCTTTACCTGTACCGGCGCGTATTATGTTGATTTTACCGTCGGAAACATCGGAAGCAAGGAGGATTTTCCGGTATTCAGGGTAGAACTCCGTTTCTCGATCCCTGTAACGATGCCGGCAGCCGAGAATATCTGGCTCCGTCTCAGTGCCGAGAGCGGCGATAAGCAGATTAAGCCCCAGAACGGCGAGGCGAGTGTTGAGTATATTGACCCTGAAGAGGTAGACGGCGTGAAATACTCCGACAGGATCCGTCTGACCTTCGACGGCTGGACCGGCATGACCGACCCTTCCGAGGTCGATTCCGACATCTTTAAGAACGGCTACTACATTGTCTTTACCGAGTATAACAGCTCGATGGAAGATTTCATTTTTGACAGCAATGTGGTTCACGGCAAAAACGGTGAAACACTCCTCTGCAACAAGCAGAACGGACAGGGCTTCTTCTTCAACGTCGTCGAAATTCAGGATTACAGCGCAACGACGGCTCCCGTAACAACCGAAACTCCCACAACTCCCGAGCAGTCGGAGACCGAACCGGCAACGACTCCCGCTGCAGTTACATCAAAGCCCGCGGAATCAGGCGGAAAGCCCGCTGAATCCACGGGAAAGACCACAAAGCCATCGGGAAACGATGAGAAGGGCGGCTTCCCATACTTGGTTGTCATAATAGTTCTTGCGGTCGTTATTGCTGCGGTGGTGATTGTGGCCGTTGTCACCGGGAAGAAGAAAAAGAAAAACTGAAAGCTCACGGTAAACAATTATCAGGAGGATACAACGATGAAAAAAAGATTTGCGGTTATTTTTTCGGTGCTTATGGCTCTGTTCACGGTGATAACGACGGCTTTTTCCCTCGGAGTTTCGGCTGAGGGAGAAAAGACCGTTGAGCTTACCGGTGCATACTATGTTTCGCAGAAAACCGGCGATATCGGCACGAAAAAGCAGAACGCACCGGTTTTTACGATCGAACTGCGCTTCTCGGCTCCTGTCACAATTCCGGCCGCTGAAAACATATGGCTGAGAATTTCGGCTGAGAGCGGCACGAATCAGATCAAGCCGAAAAACGGCGAGGCAAGCGTTGAGTACCTTAACCCGGAAACGGTCAACGGAGCGAAATATTCCGACAGGATCCGTTTGACCTTCGACGGCTGGACTGCCGCCGATTCGGTCATCGATGCGGATTTTTACAAGAACAACTACAAGCTTGTTTTTACCGAATACCTTGAAAACGCATACGGCGACGGACTGGTGGACGCAAGAGTCGCACACGGAAAGAACGGCGAAACGATAAAGGCGACCTCTACAAATAACGGCGGAGCGAGCTTTACCGTTGCCGATATAACTGCTCTTCCGGACGAGAAGCCGGAAGACAAAGAAACCATAGACCTTGTCGGCGCATACTACATCTCGCAGAAGACCGGCGACATCGGGTCAAAGAAGCAGAATGCGCCGGTTTTCACGATAGAGCTTCGCTTTTCTGCTCCGGTCACCGTTCCTGCGGCGGAAAACATCTGGCTGAGGCTTACGGCTGAAAACGGAACCAATCAGATAAAGCCGCAGAACGGAGAAGCAAGCGTTGAGTACCTTAACCCGGAAACGGTTAACGGAGCGAAATATTCCGACAGGATCCGTTTGACCTTCGACGGCTGGACTGCAGCCGATTCGGTCATCAATGCCGATTTCTTCAAAAACAATTATAAGGTTGTCATAACCGAATACAGCGGTTCGGCAGAGGATGAAATAATCGATGCAACCGTTGTCCACGGAAAGAACGGTGAGACGGTCAAAGCGACCTCAAGAAACGGACAGGGCTTCTCATTTGCCGTCTGCGAAATACTTGACGGTTCGCCGAAGACCGGAAACGCGTACATTGCCGTGCTTGCCGCCGGGATTGCCTTTCTCGGTACCGGGATAGCGGCTGCCGGAAAGAAGAAGCGCTGAGCGGTCAGCCGGTTATCATGCCGGCAATATTTGATATAATTGCCGGCATGACGTTTGTGAAATAAAGGATAAAACCAATGAAAAAAACAATAATGCTGCTTGCGCTGGTGCTTGTTTTCCTGCTGTCTGCACCGGGTATTCCGGTATTGGCGGATGACGGTTTCGTCGAATGCACCGGGGCAAAGTATATCGGCTGCGAGACCGGAGTCGTCAGCGCACAGCAGAACTTTCCGGTTTTCACTGTCGAGCTGACCTTCAGTGAGCCGGTAACGGTCAAAGACGCCGGAAGCATATGGCTCAGATATTCGGCAGAGAACGGAAAAAATCAGATAAAGCCGAAGGACGGTGAGGCGGGTGTCACGTACATCGATCCGGAGGTTATCGGCGGGGAGAGCTACTCGTCGGTGATAAGACTCCGCTACGACGGCTACACGTCGGCAAAAACAGGAGACGTCAATCCGGAGTTTTACCTTAACGGTTACAGTATTGTTTTTACAGAGTACAACAATAAGGGTACCGGCGACGGCATCAGCACCGCACTTATCCACGGCAGAAACGGGAAGCCGCTGAAGCAGACTTATACAAGCGGAGAGGGCTATGACTTCACTGTCGTGGATTTCTCGGCAGATATCGGAAAACACAGCACCGACAAAAAGTGCGTTTTAAAGAAGGTCATCCGCGCAAGCGACAGGATATTTGTCCTTGAATTCACCGAGCCGGTCATTATCTTTGAAGGCAATGTGCCGTTTTTCGGGATAAGACTGGTCGACGACAACGGAAACGTCGCAAAGTCCGGTGAGACATATCTTCAGTATTACAGCGGAACATGGGAGTATTACTCTGACGACACGAAAAACGTTATACTCTGGATCGCTGACGACGGCGGCACGGTTTCCGATATCCTGAACAAGGAGGGCGATTATTCCGCACCGGAATTTTCAAAGTATATCGCACGCTTCTGCATCGAGGAAAAGCCCGCCTGCGGATATGACACTCATGACGGAACCATTACCGGGATTCTCGGTACAGAGACGCTGACGCTGCTGCGTGCAACAAACATTTCCGACGGAAGAGGGTACGACAGGATCCTTCGTGTACCTGTAAAAGATTACGGTTATGCGCTCCCCGAAAGATATGCGGAGGACAGCGGAACAAAAACTCCCGACAACGGTCAGCACGGAGACGGCATCATCGTCACGACCGGTGACGGCGGAGAAAAGTCTGAAGGCACGGACTATACCGTTCCGCTTGTCTTGACAATCACAGTGATCGTCATAGCGGGAATAGCCGCCTGCCTGATAATCATCCGGAAAAACTCCGGGGAGAAAAAATCATGAGGCGCGTGATCGCCGCGGTGCTTTTGGTTTTTGCAGCAGTATCGGTATGCGGCTGTTCATCCGGGAAGCCCGGAGCGAACAGCGACAGACATATAAAGCTGCCGTATTCAATCGAAGAATCCGCAAAGGACAGGTACTATTTTATGGACAGAAAATTTGCACTCACCTCTGATGACATGAAGGTAGAGAAAACCGAGCTTGAAACGGCGGAAGAGTGGCTTGAAAAACACATCCTGACTGCCGCCGACCCGGCATTCGATTTCACTGTATCAGGCAGGAAATTCTCCGATACTGTCGCCGAATACAACTCAAAGACAGAAAAGCTCTCCGATACCGATACTTCGGTCAGATACCGCACGGTTTTTGAGAAGAGCGGCGGCGTTACCGTTACCGTCGTCTCCGAGCTGTACCGGGAATACCCGATCGCCGAGTACACTGTGTATCTGAAAAACAACGGAACGGAAAACTCTCCTGTCATCTCAGATTTTCTTGCGCTCAATACCCAAATGACTGCCGGCGACGAGGTGAGGCTTGTATCCTGGAAGGGCAGTGAGGCATCGGTTTCGGACTTTGCTCCGTCATCAAAGACTATGGCGGACGGAGAAAAGATCACGCTGTCTTCCTTGTTCGGCAAATCATCTTTTCAGACAATGCCGTATTTCAGCCTGTCGTGGAACGATGAAAACGCGGAATGGGGTAGGCGCGGGGTACTTTGTTCTGTCGGATGGACGGGAGAATGGGAAGCCGGGATATCGGTTTCCGGCAGAAATGCCTCGGTGACGGCAAAGCAGACGGAGTTTTCGTCTTATCTTGAGCCGGGAGAGACTGCACGCTCCCCGCTCATCACTCTGTTGTTCTGGGAGAAGGATTTTGTCCGCTCGCAGAACATCTGGAGAAGATGGATGTATACCACAGCCATGCCGAATCCGGGAGGCGAGCCGATAAAGCCGACTCTCTCGGGCAATACCGCGCTCTCAACGTCCATGTCCCAGTCGGCTACAACGGAAAACCAACTTTCCGCGATAGAAAACTGGCTGAAGGCTTCTCTCGGGATCGACTGCTGGCAGATCGATGCCGGCTACAATATTCCGGACAGCAAGGGGAGCGGATGGCAGTACAACAGCGGCAACTGGACGCCTGATCCGTCGCGGTTTACTGACGGCTCGCTTTCGTCGGTCAGCAGTCTCCTTCACAAAAACGGTCTGAAGCTGATACTGTGGCACGATATCGAGCGTGTTGTTGACGGGACCGAGTTTTCGCGTCTGTTTGCCGGCGGTTTGCTTTCAAACTCCGCAAAGCCCGATATCGGCTATTCGGTACTTGACCTGTCTGACGACGGGGTTACGGACAGACTAATATCCTATATGACCGAGAGGATAAAGAAAGAGGGTATCGATATCTACCGTCAGGACGCAACGTATCTTGACAATCAATATTCAAGCCTTCTGAACTACTGGCATTCCGGCGATTCAGAAAACCGCCGCGGAATTACCGAGAACCGGTATATAACGAATTACTACCGCTTCTGGGACGCGCTTCTCGATGTGCTTCCTGCCGGATATATCGATAACTGCGCCGGCGGGGGACGCCGCCTTGACCTTGAGTCGGCGAAACGCTCCGTGCCGCTGTGGAGAAGCGATCTTTGCTATGATCCCGATGCCGATCAGTGCATGACATACGGGCTGAATTATCTCATGCCGTACTCCGGAACGGGAACCCGGGACGATTCTCGCGGAACTATGGCTTATTCGGCAAGAAGTGCGTACTGTCCGTCACTGCTTCTGGTATGGAATATTGATGGTTCCGTGAGCGAGAGCAAAGCCGGCAGATATCTGTCAACTGTGAAGGAATTTCGTGATGTTTCCGGATACCTCACAAAGGACTATTACCCGCTGACTCCTTATGATTCCGGAGATTCCTGCTGGATGGCATGGCAGTACTGCGACCCGGCTGACACCAGCGGAATAATTCAGGTCTTCCGCAGGAAAAACTCCGACAGAACCTCGCAGACCTTCTTCCTCTCCGGTCTTGATCCGGAAAAGACATATACCGTGACCGATTCCGATACCGGAGAAAGTGTCAAAAAGACCGGCCGCGAGCTTATGACTTCCGGTCTGACTGTCGATATCCCGGAAAAACGGTCGTCGGTGATTATTAAGTATTCGTAAGTTATATATGTAAAGCACCTGCCTGTTGATATAATCCCCATAGAGTAGACACATGAAAAAGCAAATGCATTCAAGTCTGCACTATGGGGGTTACTTTATATATACTACTACATTTGGCGATTAGTATTGACGATTGATTATGTGGATGATATATACGAGCTGTATATTTCCGCAGCGAAAATACCCTGAAACTCCGTTCTACGGATGATGTAAACATTTTATGAACAACATTTTTCGGACTTTTTTTCACCCCGTTTCGGGCTGATCGGCGGTTTGAGATTGATTTTTGCATATTAGCAGACAGCAGAGACAATATCAGGAATGTATCATGCCGGATTATTCATTCGTTTCTGAATATTTATTCGTGCGTCTGTCGAAAGGCGGCGGGCAGTTTCAACAAACTTTCGGCTCAATTTTTGTGCAATGCGCCTGTCCGGTTTTTGATAATATTCAGAAA
>ERZ827512.452-NODE-452-length-54849-cov-5.483210_pt1 | contig 54849 bp, 46 predicted proteins | sample MGYA00519916_ERZ827512 | MGnify/ENA primary metagenome ERZ827512 (study PRJEB31778, sample SAMEA3449335) | human gut metagenome | biome: human gut; feature: human-associated habitat; material: faeces | place: United Kingdom | collected 2010/2012 ... | reverse complement strand
CAATGGTGGACGCACGAACCGTAAATGACAGGTCGGTAATTGAGTCAATGCGCGAGACTTTCGGAATGAAAATCAATGTGTTTGACACCTTTATCCCCGCCTCCGTGCGAGTTACAGAAGCAAATATGGAGGGCAAAAGCATTTTTGCCTATGACGGTAAATGTAAGGTTGCCGACGCATACAAAAATCTGACGAAGGAGGTGCTGGATATTGCCGCGCGTGAAAAAGCTCGATTTAGGGATAACGGCTCTCGATGAGCTGTTTATGAACGATAAAGAGCGAGCCGAGAATAAGCTGCCGAAAATCTTTGATATCCCACTTTCGGAAATCGACGATTTCCCCGGTCACCCCTACCGCGTTCTTGATGATGAAGATATGCAGAACCTTATGGAAAGTATCAAGGACAGAGGGGTTATCACTCCTGCTATGGTGCGAAAAAAGGATGACGGCAGATATGAAATGATTTCCGGTCATAGGCGTAAACACGCTTCCGAAAGGCTTGGACTTGAAACCTTGCGCTGCGAAGTCGTAGAGGTCAGCCGTGACGAAGCAATCATTTTAATGGTTGACAGCAACGCTCAAAGGTCGGTTATCCTCCCCTGTGACAAAGGGCGAGCCTATAAAATGAAGTTGGAAGCAATCAAAAGGCAGGGACAAAGGACGGATTTAACTTCGGACCCAGTGGGACCGAAGTTAGAAAGATCAAATACAGAACTTGCTGAGGAATCCGGTGATAGTACAACGCAAATCAAAAGGTATATCCGCCTTACCTATCTTGTTGACGAGCTGCAAGACTTTGTGGATAAAGGTCAGATGAAAATGCGACCGGCTGTTGAGCTTTCCTATCTCGACGAAGAAACACAACGGGATATTGTTGACCGTATCGACGAAACCGAAGCGTTTCCCTCGCACGACCAGGCAATCCGCATCCGCAAGGCGTATGAAGCCGGCGAAATCGACTACGATAAGGTCCGGGATATTATGGCTGAGGAAAAGCCTAATCAGAAGCCGAAATTCAAGTTTTCCTTTGACCGACTGAAACCGTATATTCCAAAGGACTATTCGGACAGCAAGGCTGAGGATTATGTTATAAAAGCACTTGAGTTCTATCAGAAGTATCTCAAAAAGCAACGGGAGCAGGCAAGGTAATGAAAAGTGCGCACAAGGCTGAGAAGGCAAAGGCTTTCCCGGTCTTTTTTGTTGCCCTGCCCGCTATTTCACTTATATAAGAATCTAAGTTGAAAGGAGGAAAAACAGTATGCAGTTTGATGTGAAAATCCGCAAGGTCATCGAGAACGGCAAGCCCCTCAAGGCTCTTGCTTCTGTCACCGTGGACGGTTCCTTTACTATCCACAATGTCAGAGTAATCAAGACCGAGAACGCGCAGTTTGTTGCGATGCCTTATGCGACCTTCAAGGACGCTGACGGTAAGGATGTCCGCCGTGATATCGTTCACCCCATCAAGTCCGAGGTTCGCAAGGCAATGGAAGCCGCCGTGTTTGCGGCTTACGAGCAGAAGCTCGCTGAAAAGGCTGAATAAGCCAAAGCACAGAAAACCCACAAAACAAATCAAAGAAAGAATGAGGTAAAAAATTATGTTCAAGAAGATCAGAAACAAGGTAAACTCCGCAATTTCCACCGTTCGCGCCGCTGTCGCCTGCAAGAAGGCTGAGGGCTATGTTGACTCCGGCGTAAAAATTCTCATCGCCGTTGTTATCGGCGCGCTCCTGCTCGCAGGTCTGTATGTACTCTTTAACACCACCATTATGCCTACCGTAACGACCAAGATTCAGGGCTTGTTCAATTACGCAGGCTAAACCAAACGGACGGAGGGGTGTCATAGGCGGCACCCCTCCGCCTATTTTCTTAAAAAGGGGCGAATAAATGAAACACTTAATGATACGACCGATTATGCCGCGAATCACACCGGAAATAACGGAAAATCCGCTTATTCTTGTAAACGGTATCGTGCTGCTTGCGCTGACGGTGCTTACAGCCGTTTTTATCAGCCTGTATGCGTCGAATGTATACAAGGGAAATAAGAAAAAGGCGGTGCTTTTCTTCACGGTCATTGCGGCACTCACAGCCCTTTCGCTGTTCTGTTTTTTTGGATGTGCTGCAACCACTGTCAAGGGCATTATCTTCTGCCTGCTCCTCGCATTCTCCTCTTATGAGGACATTAAAACGAGGGAGTGCGAAAACTATGTCCATTTAATGATTGTGATTGCAGCGTTTATCGGTACGGATAAGGTCCCTCAAAATGAAAGCAAAGTATATTTGCTCCGTCAAAATCGGTTTTCGTGTTTGTCATCTTTTCGAGCGCGTCATAACCCATAGTCATAGTTGTGGGCAGAAAAGAGGTCGTACCGTGTTCTGCGTAAAATTTACACATCGGCTCAAAATCCGCGTCCATTGTGTCCATACCGATACAACCGTGTGTATGCACGTCAATAAGTCCCGGAATTAAACGGTTTCCGCCCGCGTTAATATCTCCGCTTTTGACATTGTCGGTGACTTCCTCAATTTTTCCGTCCTTTATTTTAACCGATTTTAAGCTCCTGCCGATTAGGGCATTGTAAATAATCATTTTAAAAACCTCTTAATTTTCGCTGTAAATTGCCGTAATATCAGGATGCAGTTGCAAAATAGAGGCAGGAATTTCGGGAGTTATCAGTCCGTAAAAAGCTTTTTCTAAAATATCCCGCTTTTCATTACCGCTTGCAATAAGCAAAATCTTTTTTGTCTGCATTATGGATACCATACCCATTGTAATAGCTTTTTTCGGCACTTCGTCTTCACTTGCAAAAAAGCGAGAGTTTGCCTTTATCGTGCTTTCGTGCAGGTCTACAACATGGGTGCTTTTAACGAAATATTTGTCAGTCTCGTCAAAGCCGATATGAACGTCAAGCCCTATGCTTAAAAGCTGTAAATCTATTCCGCCAAGCTCGGCGATATGCTCGTCATAGCGCTTTCCCTCGCCCGCCAAATCAACCGCACAGCCGTTTGGAACAAAAGTGTTGTTTATACTCGCCGAGCAGATTGTGTATTTTATTGACGGTGGTATAAGCATAGTCCTCATTCATAAAGTGATTAAGCAGAGCTTTTATATCCGCCGCGGTAATATCTCCTACTGTTTTGTCTCCGAGCATAGGATATATCTGATTTCTCGCCGTACATTCACAATGGTCATAGGTAGTTCGCTCAACCGATGGAAACTTAAACAACACAAGCCAACCCTGCATACTGTTCCGAAGTCTTCTCTTTGGTTCCTGCGACGCAATTTTTGACTCGTTAAACGCCGCAATGTAATCCGTTATTTTGCGGTTAACCTCCTGCTTTGTCGTGCTGGAAAAGCTTTTCCGTCGGCGTTCGCCCTGCTCGTCCGAATACCAAACCACTCCGCCCCAGCGCTTGTCAGTTCTTTTGAATACATTGCCGTTAGTCAACAGTTTCTTTTGTGCCATACACACAGTCACACTTTCGGAGACACAATACCACACTACTTTTTCAATATCCGGCGACAATAAAAAGTTTATCAAAGAGTTTACATTTCTATTTTAATTGGCGCAACGCCTATTGTAACCCCATGCTTTTCCCTGTAATAACCGTAGTTTCGGGCAGTCACAACCCCGACAGCAGGTATTCGGACGGTTTTACAACCCCTATCGATCTGCTACGGCAGAAGCGCGAGAAACCCTTATGCGGTCGGCGTTGCCGTCCGCTGTGAGACAGGATGGGGCGCATTTGCAACCCCGTCCCTTTCTCCTGCTTGATTTTCGTCCTAGTGTTTTTGCCACAGCCCTGAATAATTTAAAAGCGAAACGAATAAATGCTTTTCAGGTATTGTGCATATAATGAGATACAAAACCGGTTTTTCCATACGCTTTTCTTTGATTTAGGCGGTGTAATTTTTGACCGTCTGATTAAATAACATTCGCTGTTGACGTTTCTTTCCAGCTGTTTTTATATACAGGTGCAGAATTATAATCACAGCCCTTGCCGTGGGGATGCATAAGCGGCTCCTCAAGCTCTTCAATAGACTTTATAGTGCCTTCTATATACTGCTCAAGTCTCTGCTTACAGTGCCGTACCCGTTTTTCGAGACCGCCGAGCCTTATATCCTGCACATCAAAACCGTGCGGCTTATTTTCAAGCATCCATTGCTTTTCAAAAGCCGTGTAAAACTCATTGAGCTCAGTTAAAATCAGGTCATACTGCGGCAAAAGCTTTAAAAGCTCCTCCTTTTCTCCTGAAAGATAGGCTCTTCGGGTGTCAACGCCTAAGCTGAATTTAAGGGATAAAAGCTCGCACAAGGCATGCTGTGACTCAAAAATATATGAATACTTATAATTCTTAGGTATCTGCGCCAGCTTTTCGGCACATTTTTTATAGGCCTGCGCGTCGCCGTCACAAACGGTAGCGTCCCACACACCTAAAAACGGGTCGCTGTAAAGCATATATTTATCGGGATTGACATATCCCACGGAGTTTGGCGTGTCGGGAAGCTCGAGCAACATAAATTTATCAAAATCAAGCTTAAATATTTCTTTGAATTTTTCTTTAATATTTTCCTTATCGAAATTACCCTTGGCAAATTCGGATACTGCGAAAAGGGTAGGCAGTACGGAATAGCGCGAACATTCTCCGCCGTCATCTCCCCATGCAGTTACAAAATAGTTTTCAATTCCGTTTTCGGTGCAGGATTTTACCGCCGTTTCATTTGCTTTAATCGCATAGGTGTTGTGCGGGGTAAATCCGTGCCAGCTTTGTGCGCCGCCTGCAAACCAAATATCATCGCTAATTGCCTTGTGCCGCTTAATAAGAGAATCAAAATGCCCCTTTTCATTTTTATCGTAATCCCAGTATACAAGTCTTACGTTTTCCGGTATCATATTTCTTATCTCGGGATTAAGCTCGCCCTCGCCGTAGTGTGTTCCCGTGGCAAGACGGAAGAACATATCGCTCCACATTAAAAGGGTGAAATCATATCTTGCAGCTATATCCGCCACCCGTTTTAAATGATTAATAAGAATTTCCGTTCGGTCGCAGGCGCCGTTAATATCCATATAACGTCCGCGACCCATAAGGTACGCTTCGTCCATACCTATATTTATCGTGCGCGAGGTAAGCACCTTATCGAGTGAAGCAAAAATATCCTTTATAAGCTTGTAAACCTTTTCATCGCCCGCACAAAGTATATCCTCGCAGTCGCGCATATCAATGTATTGGGGCCAATGCATTAACGCGTTAAGGTGTGCAAGGGTCTGGATACACGGTATAAATTCCATTCCCTTTTCGTTGGCATATGAGTCTATCTCTTTAAGCTCCTTCTGTGAGTACCTGCCGCGAAGATAACCGAAATAAGGCTGATTGTCAACCTCATAAGTATCCTCGATATACAGCATAACGGCGTTATACCCCATAGCACACATATAATCCATCATTTTTTTAACTTGTGACACCTGCATAACCGCATTTCGCGAGCAGTCCAGCATAATGCCGAAACGCTTAAAGCAGCTTTTATTCATTGATATAAGCCTCCTTATTTTTCACTGTAAATGACCGTAATATCAGGGTGGAGTTGAAGAATCGAAGCGGGGATTTCGGGAGTTATCGGTCCGTAAAAGGCTTTTTCGAGAATATCCCGCTTTTCCTTTCCGCTTGCAATCAGTAAAATCTTTTTCGCCTGCATAATTGATACCATACCCATTGTAATCGCGCGCTTAGGCACCTCGTCGATATTTGCAAAAAAGCGGGAATTCGCCTTTATCGTGCTTTCGTGCAGGTCTACAACATGGGTGCTTTTGACGAAATATTTGTCAGGTTCGTTAAAGCCGATATGACCGTCAAGTCTCTCCCTTTTCGTACCACTCTATAAGCTGTTTATAAGTGCCTAAAGGCGACGAGCCTGTGGCAAGTCCTAAAACGCTATCAGGCTTTAAAATTACCTGTGCCGAAATAATATTCGCTGCCTGTCAGCTTAGCTTTTCGTATGTATCAACCGTGATAAATTTCATATTTCTGCCTTGTTTTTATTTTTTAAGACATTTCATTTCAAAATCGGGGTCGGCGTGCCATAAATCCCAGATTTCGGAAATATGCCCGTTCGGATTATCCGTATACGCTCTGCCGCTGTAAAATTCATGCGGAGCTGTTTTTATACCGAGCGCTTTAAGCGGATTTCTGAGCTTTTCAACCCTTTCTTCAAAATCCTTATAATCCTTTTCTTCCTTAGCCGTCCAGCTGATTTCCGCCGCCGCAAGAAGTCTTACATTGGTATATAAATCAAGCTTTTCCTCGGTTCTTATATGCTCGGTCCACTGCGGAATCTCAATACCTAATATATGTGCACCCTCGGGTACTCCCAAGAGTTCAGGCTCAAAGGAATAGGTCTTTTCAAGCGTTCTTGCCGAATAGGGGTGATCCATATACATATAGTCGAGGAAGGAAAGTATTATCTGACCGCCGTTTTTAAGCCATTCGCGCTCAGTTTCGGTTCCTGAGTCTACCCACCACTGACCGACCATTTTATCAGGTGCGGCAAAATTCGAATTCAAAATCTCGTTCCAGCCTACAAGCACCTTACCTTTTTGAGCAAGATAATCCGCAATAACACCGTTAAAATACCCCTGAATATCGCGCGGGCTTTCAAGTTTTTTCTCTTTCATAAGGCGCTGACAGTCAGGACAGCTTTCCCAAGGCTCGGTCAGCACCTCGTCCCCGCCAATATGGAAATATTCGGACGGAAAAATCTCGCAAAGCTCGTCAATTATATCTCTTGCAAAGGTATAAAGCGCCTGCTTACCGGGGCAGCCTAAATTTTTAAGCACTCCCCATTCGTCCGGCACCTCTATTTTTTCACCTGTGCAGGATAGCTCGGGATAGCAGGCTATCGCCGCCGACATATGACCCGGCATATCTATTTCGGGTATAACCTTTATAAACCGCTCAGCCGCGTAATCAACAATATCCCTTGCCTGTGCCTTGGTATAAAAAAGTCCTCTTCCGTATTCGGTACCGACCGTCTGGGGCGCATAATGTCCCGAACAGTTCTTATTAAGGTCTGTTACCCTGCGAACCGCTCCCTTTTCAGTCAAAAGCGGATATTTTTCAATCTCAATGCGCCAGCCCTGATCGTCGGACAAATGCCAATGAAAGACATTCATTTTTAAAAGCGCCATAAAATCAAGTATTTTCTTAATTTTTTCAACCGTCCAGAAATGACGGGAGCAATCCAGCATAAAACCGCGGTGATAAAACCTCGGCTTATCCGAAATTATAACCTGCGGAAGGCTTTTTCTGCCCATATTTAACTGTATAAGCGACATAACTGCGTAAAACGCGCCCGACTTATCCGCAGCGAAAACCGTTATATCCTTTTCGCCGCATTCTATTCGGTATTCCTCTTTTTCAAGAAAGGTATCCTTTACAAATATTATTTTATTTCCGCCGCCCGTCTTCGGCATAAATTCGCGGAGCACCTGAAATATTTCCTCAAAATCCCCTGAAAATACGGTTTCCGCACCGAACGGCACGGTTCCTCCCGTCGTATTACAGTATAACGGTTTAGGTATGATATGTGTCATTTGTCTTCCTCTCTTTTCACTCTGTAATCGTTTGCGGTAATATAATCTCTCTCAAATCTCTCTGTTTCAAAAACCACAATTTCATTTTTCCCTTTTTTAATAAGCGGTGCGGGGATATACAAATCAAGTGCAGGACCTATATTCCAGTATCTACCAAGATTAAAGCCGTTTATAGAAACACAGCCCTTTGTGAAGCCCGACATATCAAGAAATGTATCAGCACATTCATCGGCGTACAGCTCGCCGCGCAGAAAGACGGGAGTTCCGTCCGAGACCGCGCCCTCTTTAAATTCAAGCTCTGAAATGCGTTCAAAATCGATTGGATACATTTTATATCCAAACTGCTGTTGCTGACCTATCATAACGGGAAAATCTATTCCTTTTTTGTCTAAAAGTTTCGGACCGTAATTGATTCTTCCGAGATTTTCCACAAGTAAATCAAGCGTAACCTCATTTTCATTACCGCCGAGCCAGATTTCATCATTGCGAATACCCATACGGTCAATTACTCCTAATGGCTTTCCGTCCGCATATACCCAAACGTGGTCGCGCACCTTGTTAAGCTTTAGTCTCTCTGCCGTTGTATCCGCCGCGACCTTAGTGCGGTACAGCACAAAGCCGTAAGGATGGCGCAGTTCCTCAAAAGAGCGAGGAACAGTATCCTCTGTTAAGGCTGAAATGCGCTCTAAATTATCAAACAGCCGCGCAGATTCTGTCAGTCTTATTTCTCCGTAAGAGCGCAAAGGTATCGGCTTGCAAGGAAGGTCAGGATCTTCACGATAACGCGAAAGCTCGTTTTTAAGAAGTCTGTACTGCTCGGTGTACTCACCGTTTTCGGTTAAAAAAGCGCCGTAATCATAGCTTGTGACCGTAGGCTGATAGGTGTCGGCGTAATTTGCGCCGTTCATAAAGCCGAAATTTGTTCCTCCGTGGAACATATATATATTAAAATGCTCTCCGCGTTCCTGCATACGCTTAAGCGGAGCGACAATATCCTCCGCGTCGCGCTTATGAGGTTTTTCACCCCAATGGTCAAACCAACCGCACCAATACTCCATACAAAAATGCGGCTGATTGGGTCTTCGGGCGTCCAATGCTTCAAAATTACCCTCGGGATCAGAGCCGAAGTTAGCCGTTGCAAAAACGCCGTCGGTAAGTCCGCCGTTAAGCATATATTTTTCGGTTCCATCTGCTGTAAAGAAGAAGGTATCAAGTTCATAAGAAAGCATAAGCCTGTAAAGACGGCTTATATATTCTTTGTCGTTGCCGAAACTGCCGTACTCGTTTTCCACCTGCACGGCAATAATAGGACCTCCGTTTATAAAGAGGTGTTTTTTTATCCTCGGCATAAGCTCATTATAATAGCTCTTTATCTTTTCAAAGTAAAGCTCATTTGAACAGCGAGGCTTTAAATCCTTGTAACAAAGCAACCAATAAGGAAGACCTCCGCCCTCCCACTCGGCACAGATATAAGGCGACGGGCGCACTATCACATAAAGCCCGAGAGCGTCAGCTGTTTGGAAAAAGCGTTCCATATCGCAGATTCCATCAAAGCAGAACTTCCCCTCCTCAGGCTCGTGCAGATTCCACGGAACATATGTCTCCACCGTATTAAGTCCGCAGTTTTTAAGCTTTTTAAGCCTATCCTCCCAATACTCGGGAACGACCCTGAAATAATGAATCGCACCTGATAAAATCTGTATTTTTTGACCGTCAAGGTAAAACGCTCCGCCCTTAACCTCTAAATTTTTTCTCATTTAATAGCTCCAAAAACAATTTTTTTATTTGGCGACAGACCGCTCCTTAAAAGAGGCGGTCTGTCGTTTGTTAAAATTTTAATTAAAATTTAATTCCGAGAAGAAGCTGCTTTAATGCGACAAGATCTGCGGAATCGCCGAATACCGCGTCGCCGTTGCAGTTTGCAGCCTTGAAATTGATGTGGTTATTACCGTTAGCAGAGTATTTATTAAGACTTACAAGGTCGAGAATGTTAACATTTGTATCTAAGTTAACATCTCCCTTGGCGGCATTAACCGAATTAACAGAGGCGGCGTCAAACCTTGTGAGAAGCGAAAAATAGTCCCGATTTCCGTTTGCATCGGTTCCGAGAGCTTCGCCGTCGGTAAATGAGCCAATGCTGTTTATTCCGTTAACCTGTGCCAGAGCCGCGTTGATTTCTTCTTTATCCCAAACGCTTAATTCAATCCTGAAATTTCTGATTTTAACATCGTTTTCAGCGCCTGATTCATAAGCGGAATCGTTATCGGCAATAACAAGAATATCTCCCTTGCTCCAATTAGGCCCGTAATCCGCAGTGAAGTTTTTAGCCATTCCCTTTCGGCTCATTGTCACCCATTTTTTTGCGGTTACCCGCTGTGCGTCAAAAACAGCATATTCCTTATAAGGATCGGTGAAGTTTGCGGTATCTTCAGGCAGAGGAATAATGCTTACATCTGAATCTACAGTAGTGCAAACATCATATTTAACCTCCATATACGGTGCAAGCGCCGCAAGCAACTGATTATTTGCCATCCAACCCATTTTGCTTCCGTTTACGGTATATCCCGAGGTCACTCCCGTTTTAAGCAACGCGCCGTTTCCCGAATAACTTTTTGTTATATGACTGTTATAACACTGTTTATCCGCACCGTATGCAACAGTACCTACGCCACTGGTGTTAAGTCCGAATGTCCAAGAATGTCCTGTAGAATCGCAAGCCCATTCAGGCTTTGCGGAAGCGCCGTTTTCGTTGCTGACCCTTGTAGGATCGGCTTCAAAAATCACTAGCTTCTTTTCGGTTGTGTACTCGGCAATATCGTTATACTTTATAACAGCGCCGAAATAGTCGGTATTGCTTTTCTCATCACTACCGAAAGAAATATCATAATTCCAGCCCCAAGAGCCCTTCGGAGTGTATTCCGCGTCCTTAAGCGCCTTATTAAACGCCAATCGGTCTGACTCTTTAACCTCAATACGAAGATTTCGTACATCAATTACTACAGGTGCGTTAGCTAAAACAGCATCATCTCCATCGACCCATGCGCTGACATAGAAAAGACCGTCCGACAAATGATCGCCGAAAGTATTATTCGCGCCGTGCCTTGTGCCTTCACAGCTTATCCATTCGCCGCGGCTTGCGTTCACCTGCGAGTTTTCATCGCCGTTTGCTTTAACAAAGGCTATCTTTGAGTCTTTGTTCCAAAGCGGAATAAGACCTATATCAAAGCCTGGTTTGACAACGCCGCTGTCAACTCTTCGCAAATCGCACTTTACCGTAAGATACGGCAAAATTGTATTTACAAACTTCTTGTCGGCTAACCAACCTGTAAAATCGTAAGTATTACCTATAATACTTGACGCAAAAACAGCACCGTAGCCGCCGTTCTGACCCAATGTAACCTCATAATAAGCACCGTTAATATCAGACTTGATTTGGGCGCTGTTTTTTAAGTTTTGCGATATTCCATTCTCGACATCATTGATCATACCGCCTCTTTCAAACAGCGACTTCTTGCTCAGATTAAGAGGATTTGCCTCCCATATTACATATGAGCGGCCGTCCTGCGCGGTTTCTGCTGTATCTGCAGAAAGGACAAGCGAAGAAAAGCATAACACTGCCAAAGTAATTGATAATAAAACGCTGATTAACTTTTTCATAAAATTTCCTCCTAAATTTTTTACGCAAGGGGAATTAAAAAGGTTTTTTCTGTCACCTCCGTTCAAAAATCGCTTAAAAGGTTATTTAAGGCTCCAAACGGTTACGCGGTCAAACTTCGCTTCGTAAGGAAATTCGGTCGCGTCATAGGTTGTATTCCAGAAGTCCTCGTAAGCAGGCCATAGCTGCAGCAGAAGATTCATAGGACCGCTTCCGTCGGTGACTCCGGGGCCTTTATAAACGCGCGTAAGTGTTTTATCGTAATACCAATAAATTGCGTTTTCTGTCCAAACAACAGAATAGGTATGAAATCCGTCCTTGATATTCGGAACCTTAATATGCTCGTTTCCGCTGGAGTTGTAATGCTCGGGATTCCAAAGATACCAATGTACCGTACCCGCATAATCGTCGCCCCAATCGGGATAATACTCTACAACATCTATTTCGCCGTAGCTACCCGCCCATATGTCCGGTGCAGTCAAAGGATTATGCTTATAATTATTGCCTGTCATAAAAAACGAGGCATTGCCCGAGCCGATTTTCGGCATTTTCATAACCGCGCTGAAACAGCCATACGCCTGCGAGAAAGAGCCTTCCGTGCTTAAAAGGCATCTCGGTTCTCCCTCTTTTGCAATCGTGAAAATTAATTTACCGTCCGAAACTGTACCCGATTTATATAGATTGCCGTCATTATCACGGCACTGTTTCCATACATCTGTGTCTAAAGTATCAAAATCATCGTTAAAGGTCGGCTGTTCGCTAAAGCCGATAAAGCTCATAGTATAACTGCCTGTTTTTCCACTGCGGCTGTCCTGCACGGTAAGCGTCAGGGTGCCGCCCTTTCTGACTTCGTAGGGAACGGTAACACGCATACCGTTTACTGTTACCCTTTCATCACTTGCCGAAAGGGTAAGGTATTCTTCGGGTATATAGTCGGTATCCGCCGCGTAAAAGCTGTAATCCGCGTCCATTTCCGCGACGCCCGGGTGTTCGCACACAGGTCTTAAGGTAATCGAACCCAAAAGCTGTTTGCGAAATGCAGCTAAATCATAAGAGTCTATAACATTATCGGAATTGTAATCTGCCGCTTTATAAACCGCAGACACAGCCGAATCAGCCGCTTTTTTCTTAATGCGTACCAAATCCCGAACATCAATCAGGCTGTCGCCGTTAATGTCGCCGAAATCGGCGGAGGTGCTGTAGGCGGAGCTTTTATTGCCCGAGGTAAGCCTGTTAAAGCCGTCGCTTATTCCTATTGATGCCAGTGCAGAGTCAACCGCCGCGCGGTCGGCTTCGTCAAGTGTTAACCGCAAACGCCTGATGTCAACAGAAACATTTCCGTTGCTCATTGTTTCGCCCTCGCTCATTTGCAGATTAATCAGTATATCGCCCTGCCAGCCTAAGGGCGAGGTGTTAGAAGTAAATGTCAAGCCCTTTTCATCATAAGTAATCCACTTATTTGTTTCATAACCCGAACGCCAGCAATCCACATATTCAAAATTGCAGATTTCATAGGAAAACTTCCCCGTTGTGTACGCCGATACAGGCGCTATAATAAAAGTGGGTTTGAGCTTTAAATTAAGACCCGTATTCACCCTCACGTCACATTCAAAATGAATATACTCCGCAAGCTTTTTTATTACATCAGGATTGTTATAAAGCATATTTCCGTTTGCCGTATTCGGAAAGACAACGGTTCCCTCTTTGTTGAAATCCGCGTGCCAGAAGGTCATTTCGCCGTCATTTTCAATGGAACCCGTACCCTTATCGGTGAATTTTTCGATTATCGGGGAATATGCCGAATCTGCTTTTTCGGGTACGCTTTCGTAAATCACATAGCGGTTTCGCTCCTTAATATCTTCCAATTCAAAGTAAGCACTAACGCTTACCTCTTTATCAAGCATTACAAAGGTCGCGCCGTTGCCGTATTGGTTGTAATCCACCGAAACCGCAGAGCCATCAGCAGCGGTAACCGTGACCGAGGAAAGCTCAAACCCGATTTCGGGAGAAGCAATAACCGATACGGTACTGCCGCTTTTTGCCGAGGGAGGAACCGAAAGAATACCGTGAGCCGATGCGGGCAAAGCATTATTAATTAGAGAAATTCCCGCATACTCGCTTCCGGCGTCAAAGGCGATAAGTATTGCAAAATAGTCGTTTTTTCCGCCCGAATCCTTCGGCAAATCGGGCAGAGACTCGGTATCACTCCAAAAATATGTAGTGAAATTCTTTTTATTATCTATATTCTCTACCGTAGAAAGAGCGTTATTAATATTTTCACGGTCACTTTCCTTAACCTCTAAACGGAAATTGCGTATTTTAACGGTAAGTGCCGCGCCGTCAAGCCCTGCAACCTGAAAAAATATATCCCCCTGCGTCCACTGACTTACTGTTGTTTGAGCATCAGCAATATTTCTTATTTTAACCGAGCGGGAAATCCATTCGTTCTTTTGAGTTACAGCAAAGCTGTCAAAAATAGCAGAGTTGCTTTGAGGATCATTTTTCCACGCGTCCAGATACCAATACATCGGTGACACGGTCAAGGTTATATCCCGTCCCTTCTCGTCCTCAACATAAATATCATAGGAAATATAAACATAATCCTTGACAGCGCGCATAATTTCGGGATACTGCATCCAGCCCATATGACCGACTGCAATTTTGCTCTCGCTTCTGCCATTTTCGCCGTCATTGCACATAAACCCGTTCTCAATCAAAGCCTTGTCATGGTCAGACTCGGAGTCAAATTCAAGTACATAGCAGGGTGTTTCTTCACCTGTATATTTAAGGCTGCTTGCGCCCTTTACCCTTTTTTTCGCAAAGCAATATTTATCATATACGTCTACGCCCGACGGATAAGCGTCAGCCCCGTCTGTTTCGGAAACATTGCGAGGATTAGCGTCGAAAATAACATAGCTTTTATCGATTCCCACCTCTGCGGAAACGGAAGTAAAGCCTGTCACAAACAAATCAGACAAAAGGAGCACCCCCAAGATAAGAGCGATAATTCTTCTTTTCATTTCACCGTTCTTTTTTATTTGCGGAGAAAATCCTTGGCATTGACGGTTATCCCCTCCGCGGTATAATCCGTATCGCCGTAGTTCACATAAATCTCAGAGCCGCCCTCGTATTCAACACGAACAACACTGTCGCTTAAAGCGCGGTGCGATACGATTTCCTTATCCATAAGCCCGTCAAGTGCTTTGCTTAAAGCCTTGTAATTCTCGTCAATATCAGCCTTAAGCCCGGAATATCGGGTGTTGGAAATAGAGCTGAAATCGGTCTCATAAAGCTTATCAAACGAGTTGGCAGTAAGCGTATAGCGCAGATTTTCACCGTATTCAATGCGCTTTAAGAGAGCTGTTCGGCTGTCCTCCTCCGAATTCATATCGCGGGAGGTGTAAGGAATGTAGCCGTGCAAAACCATCTGAACAAAGGGAATACGGCGTGAAAAGGTGTATTCCTGCGGAATCTCCGAAAGCCCGTCAACAAACGAAAGGTATTCAAGAGCGTACAAATTGCCGCCGTTTCCTATAAGCCGATGGCTTTCACAGAGTGATGAAAGGGTTTCTTCAACTGCCCTACTCGACTGAGCACGGGTCACGGTCTCGCTGTTTGAATAATCGCCGTACAGCATACTGCTAAGCTCTGATACTCCTATGCCGTCAAAGCCGTCCGCTTTTTTTGAATAGCTGTCGGAAATTTTCATATAACGCGTGGATGAAATAAGCTGTCTGCCGCTTTCCTCCCACTGACAGTTGACTGAATCAAGATACGAAAGCTTTACAATACCGTTGTTGAGCGAACGCGCGGATTGTGAAAAAGAGCTGTACCCAAAAAGCCGCGCGGGATTTGCCGAGACAAATTCAAGATTGACAAAATATGAGATTTTGTTATCACGAAAAGCATTTATCAGTTTTGTAAAGCCGCTCTTTGAGCCGAGCGCGCCGCTTAATGAAACCGTACCCGGCTTTTGTGCGTTAAGACCGTTCTTGTTCCAGCCTGAAATAAGACAGGTGAGATTTCCCTCTCCGACGGTTGAATTCAGCTCCTTTGCTATATCCGACATTTGCTCATAGTCGGTCAAAGCAAATTCCTTTTGAGAAGGAATAACACCCAAGAAATGCGTATTGTACTCCACACTTCCTATAAGCTCCGCGAGTAGCTTAGGAGACGAAGCCGGGACCTTATCTGAAAGTACTCCTTCTTCTTTAAGACGCTCACGGTATATTCCCGCCATTTCGGAATAAGCGCCTTCCTCGGAGGTATCGCTTATGAGTATGTATTCTGCCGAAATGCCTTCAAGCGACGCCTCCGAAGAAAAGAGTGTGGTATCGGTTTTCGATTTCATTTGATAAATGCCGTTATCTATAACCGTAAAAGCCGCACAGCCCGTCACATAGGGAGAGGTTCGCTTAAACAAAAGCTGAGCCTGTTCAGCACCCTTTTCAATCACGCATAAAAATCCCTTGCCGTCCTTGTACTGGCCGAAGACAGGCAGCGTGCAGATGCTGTCCTGTGTATCAAGCTTTCTTGTGACCGCGCTGTTTTGCCCGTAAACCGACAGAGAATAGGTGCTGTCCTTGGCGGTCTCATCCGGATCCACCGAAATCAGCGCGCCGCTGCCGGCGGGAACCACATAATATCCCGATTCTCCGCCGCAAAAGCTGCTGAAATTAGGCATCAGTTCAAGCTCTGAAATCGGATAATCCCGATAGAATTCTATGTTTTCGGGGTCAATGCTCGCTTTGAAGCCCGTTTTGGTAAGCACATAATCAATAGCAACTCTAAAGGACTTAGGGTTTTCAGCCTCGCTCCCGTTGCCTGAATTATCCTTATCTCGGTCTTCATAGGTATAACCGACTGAGCGGAATATTTCATCGATTTTCTTTTTCATCGTATTGTTCGAGGCGTCGGTCAAAACATAAAGATTTTCGTCCTTAAGCCGCGGATACTGGCTTAAAAGGTATTCGCGGTTTGCACCGTCCGTAAGCTCGACAGAATAAAGGGTATACCGTCTGCCGATATAGTCGGCGTCCTCCGCAGACATCTTTTTTAAATACTCTTTCATACGAGTTTCAGAAATCTGTTCGGGGAATACGAAATCCTTTGATATTTCGCCGAAAACATATTCCACGCGTACCCCTTTATCGGTTGAGGAAACCTTAAACTGTCCCTTATCTACAGCGTCCGACGAGCTGTAAAGCACTGTCTGCGCGTTATTATCATAAAAAGCGAGATTTAAGGACGAGCTGTATTTTTCTTCGGAATATTCGGCGTCGGACGAAACCGCGCTCCAGCTTTTTCCGCTCACAATATCGCGAACGGTAATGTTGGCTTTGCTGTCGAGATACAGCTCAAAGCGCTCATTCTTTGCCGCTAAATATTCCTCCGCTCCGAGCACCGAATCAGTAATGTCAAACTCAACATCGGTAAAATCAACAGAGCCTTTTTCAATGCCGTAGCTAACCCTGCTCCCGCTCGGCATAAGAAATACCGCGCCGCATACAAGGAGAATTACGAGCAGCCATATTCCCCACTTTAGTAATTTCCGTTTCATCACATCACCTTAATCTCGGATTCCGTTATAAATACCATTCCGCTTATCGGAACAGGCAAACGGATAATTTCGGACTTAACAATGCCGTTTTGCGTTTCCTCCCCCTTACAGTTGACAATGCGAAAACGCTTTCCCGCACAGCCTTCAAGCACAAGTCCCGTTTTCTTAGTAACGTTTACAGCGGCGGTGTATTTCGCAGTACAATCCACAACAGAATCGGCGTAAACCGCGGTAATCCGAGCGTTGTCACCGCTCGCCGTAACAGAGCTGTAATTACATTCGGAATTTTCGGCTGTAAGTATGCCGTTTAAAAGAATATCTCTGTGTTCCTTCCAAAAGCCGAGATAGAATTTAAGCATTTTCTTATGCTCTTCATTAAGCTCGTCAAGTCGGACTGAAATCTGCGGAACCGAAAAAAGTATGCTTGCAAGCTGACAGGCGGCGGATTCCGCACTGTCCTCATAATTCCAAGCCACCATATCCGAATGAACCGCCGTTTTACCCGAGGTGAGCCGCATATTTACAATATCCTGACGGTTTTTAATCGCGTCAATTGGGCAGTCGCCTACCCTTAACATATTTCCGTACTTTCTTACCGCGGGGCCTATATAGCTCTGCCTGAATTCAAGCATAACCTCGGGATTTAAAGCCGTAAGCTTTTTATATACACCGTCGAGCAGAGCCATAACCGCGTCCTCAACCGAGGAAAAATCACATTTTCCATCGGCAATCAGCGAGTCGCCCGACGCTACAAAGGAATCAATAAAATCAAGCTTAAGACCGTCAAAGCCCCATTCGCCGACCGCCCTTACATAAAACGCGGTAAGATAATCTCTGACCTCTTTATAGCGAGGGTCGAGCGCGAAATAGGTCTCCCCGTCCCCGCTGTTTTGCAATATCATATTTTTAAAATGCGGATAGCTTTTTGATTTTATACCGATAAACGGCACCGAAAACCATAAAACCGCCTTCATACCCGTTTTGTGAATATTATCAACCAACAGTCTTATATCGCCGAGCTTTTTTTCCGATACCTGCCAGTCGCCGCAATAAGCGTATACTCCGCTTACGCTTTCGCTTTCGTCCATCTGCCAGCCGTCGTCTATAATAACGGTTTTCATTCCGTATTCGCCCGACAACTGACATTGCCTAACAATTTCGTCCGCCTGAAGACCGTGATGATAGCTGTACCAAAGGGAGTTTACAGGCTCCAAAGCGGCTTTTGGCACATATGCGGGAGTATAACCGCATTCGGTTTCCCACCAGCCGACCGCCTCCTTAACACATTCATAAAACGGTAGAGCGCGGCAATCAAGTCGAATAACCGTACTGTAAGAGCTTAAAGGCGCCGTCGGACGGGTAAAAAAGGTCACCGAGCAGTCTAAACAGGAATCAAACTCATTAATTCCCGTCTCAATTTCTATGGGACGGAGTGCGTCGGAAACGGCAATCAAAAGACGGTTTTCCCCGCCGATCGACAAAATCCCGTGCAACGGCATCCAGCGCGCAAGCTCGCTAGAGGTGCGGCGCGGCGCCCAGTTAGGCTGAATAGAATGGTCGTCGCGTATAGAGGGGCTCCAGGTTGAATAGCAATCCACCGCAGGAAATTTCCAGGACACCTTAATTCTTTCAGGTATCTCGGCTTTGTCAAAAACAGCGGTAAGCTCTGCCTCGGTTATACCGCCCGTTTCACTGACTTCAATATTTATCCGGGCGTTTTCATTTCCGCCGCTTACATTAAAATTCATAGCTTCCTCCGAATATCAGTTTCTTAGAGTAATTTCTTCAGAAATATTGACGACAAATTCGCTCATCTGCTGAAAAATCGTCACACAAAGCAGTAAAAGGAACAAAATTACCGCAATCGCAATAAATATTACGATAATCGCAAGCAGGGTTTTTCCGCTTGAATACTGATGCACCACGGCGGTTCCCGCAAAGATCAAAAACGCCATCCAGATATACGTAAGCATTGTTAAAATGCTGTAAAGCGCCGCTTCGTCCAGAGTAATAACATTGCTTATAATTATCAAAGCAGGCATAAACAAAAGCAGAGGAGTAAGCGAATAGCAGGTATACATATAAATCCGTTTCATATTGCCCGAGCCGTTCATCAGCGATGTGACCGACCAGTTAGCCACGCACCAAAGCGCCGCGGGAACCAAAATCCCCGCGCACCCGCGCAGAAAAAGATTATCCGTCGCCGCTTTATTCCCCGAAACAAGGTAACCCGATACAGCCTGCATAAGCAAATTAAGAACAACTACCGCCGCTAAAATAATGGTCGCTCCGCCGAGACTTCCTCGGCTTTCAAAGGACATATCCCAAAAGCCGTCGAACGGATGGCGCATTATATAAAAACCGTAGCCCGCTTTATTTAAAAGTTCGCGCGTTTTGCTTTCCTTTTTCACCTTTTTGTTTTTTTTATTTAAAAGCCGCTTTGCGGCGAAAATAAGTACGGCGACCAAAATAATACCTGCAATTACGGGTGCCGCAAAGCGTGAGCCTAACTCGTTGCGATAGAGCGAAAAGGCTTTTGAATAGCCCTCGGTATCGTCTGCAAATCGGAAAAGCTTCATTGCCGTGCGGTAGTCCTTATCCCTTAACGCCTGACGCGCCTTTCCGCTGTATGCTATCTGACAACCCGAGTTAAGCGAAAGAACGTCGTTCCACGCCGCCGCTGAGCCTTCATAGTCTCCCGATTTTTCACAAACCGCAGCTTTTACTATCGCCGCGGCGTATTCATTTCTTTTGAAGAGCTTGACAGAGCCGCTTTTCGCGTCAAGCACGGCGATATTGTCCCCGTAATAGCAAAGCGCCTCAGGTGTGCCTAAATCGGAAATACTGTCTCCCTTTTTGCCGAATTCAAACAGCAGGTTACCGTCCTTATCATAGGTGAAAACACGGCACCGCGTGCTGTCTAAAACGCTGTAAATACCGTCCTTGTAAACGGCAATTTCGGTAAGCTTTGACGCCATGGTTTCTCTTGTAACCGTATCGTCAAAAAGCACATCCCCCATAGGAGGAATATTACCGTTTCTAAGCAGAACATCGCTCCCCTTAGGGTTAAGCCGTCTTACGGGAGCTAACTGCTTGCTTTTGCTTGAAAGAAAGCTGCGCATCTCGCTGTCGGTATTGGTTGAGACGGTGGTATATATAAACCCTTCCTCATCAATATCCATACCGCTGTATTCCGTAGGAATAAAAAGGAGCATTTTTGAAAGCTGTTCCTTTGTTGAAACGGAGCGCCAAAGCAACTCTGAAAAGCTCGGCACTACGGGAACAGAGCCGTAAAAACCGTAAAAAGAGCCGTCAAGACCGAGCTGATAAATTCCGTTGGTGTCGTCTCTTGAAAGCACATAAAGGCGTTCTGCGCTGTCAACCGAAATCTTTATCGGAACAAACGCCGAGTCTGAAAGCGTCACCTTTGAATCGGGGGCTGAAACAACCGCTGTCAGCTGACCGTCCGCGTCGGTTTTAACTATGCGTCCGTTTTCTGTATCGGCGATATAAACAGACCCGTTTTGAGAAACGAAAAAGCCATCGGGCGCGGAAAGTCCGATATTGTCCGCAATTACCTTCTTAAGCTCACCCGTATCCGAGAGAATAATAACCCGTCCGCCCGCTTTATCCAAAAGATAAAACTGTCCTGCACTGTATTTAATATCGGATATTTCACAAGCACCGACAACGCCAAGCGTTTTAGCGCTTATCTCCCTGTCAAAGGAATATGCCGTGGGTGCCGAAGTTACAGTTTCCTTTCCGAAGTAGGAGTATGAATCAAGTGAGGAATCGTAATATGCCGATGCGGCAAAGGGAAAAGCCGCGGTAATAAGTAAAAACATTCCTAAAAATAACGCTGTTTTTTTGTAAAGCTTCATTGAATGCACCTCAATCCTTCATACCCGAGGTCGCCATCGTCTGCAATACGTTTGACTGCGCGAACAGGAAGACCGCGATAGGCGGCAAAATAAGTAGCAACGAAACCGCCGAGGAAACGCCCGTTCTTGATATACCGCTTGTAATAATATTGTTAAGCGCAGTGGGCAGAGTCTTTAATTTTTCATCAAATATGTAACTGCCACCCGTGCTGTTCCAGATTCCCTGAAAGGAATAAATAAGCAAAGTCATTATCGCAGGCTTTACAAGGGGCAGGCAAATGCTGAAAAATATGCGGTTCTCGCCCGCTCCGTCAAGCCGAGCCGCCTCAAGCAAAGTATCGGGAATCATCTGATCCATAAACTGCTTCATTAAAAACAGACCCAAGGAGGACGGAAGGAGCGGCAAAATCAGCGCCCAGACCGTGTTTATCATATGAAGCTTTGTGATAATAATATAATTCGGTATACCCGTAACTACCGTTGAAAACAAAAGAGAAAGAACAACCGTCTGAAACAGAATATTTTTACCCGGAAAATCGTGCTTTGAAAGCACGTATGCCGCCATAGAGGAAAAGATTATATTTCCGAAAGTGCCTATTACCGTGACTGCAAGCGAATTGAAAACATACCTTGAAAAAGGCAGCCACGAATCGCCAAGAAGCGAGGATAAATCCTTGAAGTTATCAAGTGTAGGATTCATCGGAAAAAGCTTAGGCGGGAAGATAAACAGCTCGCTTAACGGTTTAAAAGCGCTTGACACAACAAACACCAGCGGCAGAAGCATAAACAGGGCGATAATAAGCAGGAAAATAAATGTTCCTATATTTCCGCCGATGCTTCGGTACGCCTTAGCGCCGACCTTACTTTTCATAGCTTCCTCACCTTCCTACATTTTTAAGTAAGAGCTTTATAAGCTCGTTGCAGACTATCATAGCCAAGAACAAGAGCGTCGCAATAGCGCAGGCATAGCCGAACTCATATTTTACAGTAGCGTAATCGGTCATATGATTTACAAGGGTATGAACGGCGTATTCAGTGCTCGGATTTCCGCAAAGCATTGCACCGACATTGCCTACCGTAAACGCACCTGTAATCGACATAACCGCACCGAACATCAGCTGAGGCTTTAACTGCGGCAGGGTTATAAACCAAAGCTCCTGCCAGCGGTTTCTTATACCGTCAATACAGCCCGCCTCAAAAAGCGCGTGGTCAAGCCCTTGAAGTCCCGCAACAAAGGAAAGAAACTGCGTGCCCATACTCATCCACATAGTAACGATGATTACCACCGTCATCATATATTTGGTGTCGAACAGGAAGTATATCGGCTCGGAGATAAGGCCCCAGTTAAGAAGGAGAGAGTTGATATATCCGAACTGGTCTCCCGAAAAAAGGAGCTGCCAGATGATAAAGGCGTTTCCCGAAATCGACGGAGCGTAAATGAAGAAGACAAGCGCAGTCCTAAGCTTTGGCGACAGCTCATTAAGCGCCCACGCGAGAATCAACGCACCGATATAGCTGAAGGGTCCTACTACTATAGCCATAGTAAGCGTGTTAACCGTCGCTTTTGTAAAAACGGTATCCGAGAAGAAAAGGGCAGTGTAATTTGCAATTCCGACAAACTGCGGCGGCTGAGTAAGGTTGTAGCTTGTAAAGCTTAATATAATCGCCATAACCACGGGAGCTATTACAAAAATTCCGAAAAGAATGAAGAACGGAGCTAAATAAAGATAGCAAAACTTGTTCTTGCGTATCGTCTTAAAAATATTTTTCATTCCGCCGTCTCCAATCCGAATTCTTTTCGTTTTCTTGTAAGCTCCGCATTAATAACATCGGTATATTCAAGAACCGTCTGACGCACATCGTCGCCATCGTTCTTTACCGCGCGGTAAATATTGTCTATATGTCTTGACAGGAAATATCCGCCCGGAACCTGCTGTACTCCGACAGCCTTATCGCGCTGAACATTTATCTGCTGTAGGGTGGATTTTTTAAAGGAAAGTTGGTTAAACGCCGCAACATTTGCGGTGCTGAACCTTGCCGACGCGCCCTGCAGATTTTCTATCGCCATGGCGTAGTCGTACTGCTCCTCCTCGTCTGTAAACCATTTCAAAAACTCCCACGCCTCGTCGGGTCGCTCGCTCTGATTTAATATAAACGCGGAGCTGACGGCGCTTACACTGTATCCGTAGCCGTCTGTATTGTCGCCCGACGGAACAGGATACATATTCCACATTCCGTTAATTTCGGGCGCGGAGACCTGAAGCGTGTTATAAACGGTGAAATCGGCAATTCCTATCGGAATATCTCCGATTCTGAAACGGTTTACAAAGTTATAATCAACAATGCAGGAATAATCGGTATAAAGCTTAGTCCAGCTTTCAAAGGCGTCCAACGCCTCGTCGGTATCAAGCATAACGGTTTTTCCGCCATCTCTGTAAAGCTCCCGCTGATTTTGGAAAAGGATCAGCGCAAAGCTGTATACATTAGCATTGGACGGAACCGGGAAACCGAATTCCATATTGTTCTGCTGTAAGAACGGCAAAATGCGGTAAACCCCTTCCCAAGTTTTCGGGATTTCAAAGCCCAGCTCTTCAAAAACGTCTTCCCTTACATACATCATTAAAAAGGTTTGGGTAACAGGAAGAGCGTATGAACCGCCGCTATATCGGAACGGAACAAGCGCACCCTCACTAAAGCGCTTTGAAACCGTTTCGTAGTCATCGAAATCGCTTAAGTTAACAAGCGCTCCGCGCGAGGCAAAGTTTACAGGGTCGGTTTCACTGCCGAACAAATAAACGTCAGGGGCTATACCTGCGGAAATCGATTCAAGAAGTCCTCCCGCGACAAGCTTCAGGTTAACGGGAATACCTGTTTTAGCGGTAAAGCCGTTGTCAATTTGTCCCTTTAAAATTTGGTATTGATCACGTCCCTGCGTAAGCCATACTGTCATTGCCTCGTCCGAGGAGTAAACCGAGCCGATTACGCCGTAATCCTCTGCAAAGGAGCTTAAAAACTGTTTTGCAGAGAAAGAAAGGCGGGACAAAAAGCCGTTGTTTGCTTTAGATGGACTTTGATTAGCAGGCAAAAATTCAAAATAATCTATACACAGCGGCTGAGAGGTTTTTTCCTGTAACCAAGAGCCAAAAGCTGTAATATTGCTCTGGAAAACCGACATTGACGCGGGAATTGACTCGGGTTCCTTTAAAAATTCCTTTAACTGCCAGATAAGCTTGGTGATAGAGGCGGAATCCTCGCCTGAGCTTTGACCGTATAAAAGGCTGAAAATCCCCTCCAAGACCTCTGTTTCGCTTTTCATAACCTCAAGCACATCGGGCATTTTCTTTTCAATCTGGTAATCACGGTATTTATCGGGATTAGCGCCCGTCTGCATAATCAGCTTGCGGTAAATTGCGTTAAGCTCATAAAGCGCCTGCTGTGCCAAATTGACTATCTCAGAATCCTCTCCCAAGGTGACATCAAGCGAAATAGTGTGTATTCCCTCTTCAAGATAAACCGTGACGGGAGTTCCGTCCCCTTCCCGCAGATTTAAAATCTGCCAATCCTTATCGTAATCAAATCTTAAATCGGCAAGCGTTTGGTCTGGTACCTTGCCGTCTATCAAAAGTGTTCTGTGTGAAGCCCTGCCGCTCAGGTAATTCTGACGGTAACGCACGGCAAAGGAATAGTTGCCGCTCTTTTTGACCTCAAACTGCCATACAACCCTTTGACCTATGCGTGACCAACCGTTTCCGCCCAAGGCGTTCCATACCTGAATACCGTCAAAGGCAGGCTCCGTCGCCGAAGAGGTGCGGTCGCATACCTCCGCAACAGAGGTATCACTGCGGTAAAGCGGATATTCCGCCTGAACCTTAAAGGCAGAGACTTCGCCTTCCGCGCTTTCGTTTGACTTAACATCTTCGGTACTGTCCTTTGGAATAATAGCAACGCTTAGAAGCTCCGCACCGCCCTCATCAAACCGAATAGAAAGTGTGTTCTTTCCGTCCCTCGCCGCAAATGCTAGCGCCTGCCTGTGGTAGCCTGTGGCATCGTAAAGCCTTGCGGTTATTTCCGCCGTAGAAAGAGAAAGCTCGGGTGTGTACTGATTACCGCGCTCGTCCGTCTCGGGCTCTCCGCTCTCATAATAAAGAGGCAAAGAAATCCCGAACGCCTCGTTATAGGGAATCTCACCGTCCAAAAGAACGGTAATTTCAGGCGCGGAAGAGCCGCTTTTATCGGCGCGGTAATTAAGCTCAATTTCATACAAGCCCTTTTCCGCTTCAAATACTGCGGTGAAGGTATCTCCCGCCGTATAAGCCTTCCCTGCTGAAAAAGTGATTTTTTCTTTTATGGCTTCAAGGGTAGAATTATCCTTCAAATAAGCGTCATAATTGCTTTCACTTTTCTTATAGACTATCTTTTCATACAGCTCGTCTACGCTTTGAACGGCGCTTACTGTTTTATCTTTTTTAGGAAAATTAATGTAGGTTATAACTGCCGCTATCGCCAGAATGACCGCCGTGACGGATATAACTCTTTTTTTCTTATTCATCGCGTTTCCTCCGTATCAGCCGACAAGTCCGCTTGTTTCAACGCTTTCAACAAGACTGCGCTTTGTGAAAATAAACAGAACAACAAGAGGTATGGCATATAAAACAATGCTTGTGTTTTTAAGAATCGACCTGAAATAAAAATCCGATTGTTCTACACCCGGTAAGAGGGACATATCGGTCTGGATATTTGAAAGGCGCGTCCATATAAACTCGGTGTCAGGAAGAAAAATGTTGGTATGTGTAGGATCGGTCCAGCGGAAAACAAATATAAATAAAAAACAGGTTGCGGCAATCGACATAGCACCCGGTAGCATTATGGAAACAAATACGCGAAAGCTACCCGCGCCGTCTATTTCGGCGGCTTCCTCAAGCTCCTTGGGGTATGCTTTAAAATGCTGTCTTAATATATAAATAACCAAGCCGTTTTTAACTCCCAGCGCACAAACCGACATTAAAAACAAGGGTAGCGGAGTGCCCAAGAGATTCCAATGAAAGGGACCGTAATCCTGCAAGGAAAGGTAAAACGGCGTGAAATAAATACTGCTCGGAATAAGGAGCGTCATAATGACGCAGCCGAATAAAATCCCGTTTCCCTTAAATTTAAAACGGGCAAAGCCGTATGCCACAAGCATACACGACACAATTTCCAAAAGGCACAGCGGTATATTAAGCGCAAGCGAACGCAGAAGCGTCTGCCAGTATTGCAGAAAGATAGCCGCCGTTTTATAGTTTTCAAGGGTGGGTGAAAGGGATAAATACCGTACTGCGGAATTGGTAAAATCCGAGGTCTGCATAAGCGAAATCATTACGGTAACAAAAATAGGATAAAGGATTAAAAAACTAAGTCCTATAAGTATAAAATAACGGAATAAGGCAGAGGGTACATTTTTCAATTGTTTAATTTTCATCGTTTACTCCCCCTCACTTATAGTGCCGTGAAAACAGATTCACAAGCCCGACAAAAACTCCGAGAATAACCAGAATAATCGCAAAATACATCCACGCGAGCGACGCGGCGTATCCGAAGTCAAACTTAGAATAGTTGTAGGCATTTATGCTTTGCATAATTTTATTGTTGTTGTTTACAAAAGAATCTATAACCGTATATGTAAGATTAACGACGAATTGCGGCAAAATCATAGGTAAGGTTATTTTCCAAAAACTCTCCCACGCGGTCGCACCCTCAATAGACGAAGCCTCGTAAAGCGAAGGAGAAATCGACTTAAGCCCCATTGTAAACACCAAAATCTGAATACCCGAGGAATTTACAATTTCGAGAATATTTTCTATCGCCTGCATAATATAGTTGACCAAAGCCACGGGAATATTAAGACTAATAAGCAGTGCGCTCATACTCGAGGTATCAAAGGAGCTGACAGCTTCTTCAGAGACCGTTGGAGCGCTTACTATTGCTGTGCGGACAAGGTCGTTTTTAAAAAGCTCGGGTATTATTCCCGATGAGACTATTACGGGAATAAAAAATATTATCTGAAAAACCGCGCGCCCGGGGAAATTTTTGTTTAGGAATACGGCGACTATCATACTGAAAACAAGTATAACGGGAACCGAAAGCGCCATATCCCTAACCGCGGACAGGAGCAGCTGTCGGTACTCTACGTCTTCAAAGAGGGCGCGTCGGTAATTTGCAAGCCCTGAAAAGTTCAGATGCACCTGTCCGTCGAACAAAAGATCGTTAAAGCTGTAAATAAAAGACTGTATCATCGGAAAAAGCACAAGGAAAATAAATCCCAAAGCAAAGGGAGCTACATAAAGATACCCCTTGTTGTCGCGCCTTGTCGCTAACACACTTTTACTTTTCCGATTTGCAAATCTCATAGCTTTTACACCTCAAATATTAAAATCCGATTACTTGAACTGATATGCCTTGATATAATCAGTTTTCATTTGATATGGATAATCCGTAGGATCGTAGGTTCCTCCCCAGCCGTCCTTATATTCGGGAGCCAGCTGTATAAGCAGTCTCATTCCCGCAGAGCCTTTTGCAACTCCGTCGCCCTCGTAGACGCGCGCCAGCTCGCCGTCATAATACCAATAAATCGCGCTGTCGGTCCAAACAGCCGAAAAGTTATGATAACCCTTTTGAATATCCTCGGCAGGAAGCTTATCGTCGCCCGAGGAGCAAAGGTAGTTCGGATTCCACGCGAACCAGTGAAGCGCCGCTGACCAGTGGTTTTTCCAGGTTCCGAAATACTCGACAATATCTATTTCACCGTTGCTTTGAGCAGGCATTGCAGGGTTTTTAATGTAACGGTCGCCGTCGGTTGTCATCATCCAGAAGGCGGCGTTTCCGTTACCGTTTTTCGGCATATCGATACGCGCCGTAAAACAACCGTAAGCCTGCTTGAACTCCTTGGTCATCATTTCATAGCGTTTCTGACCCTCGCCGTTTACCGCGAATACAAGATTTCCGTTTTCAACAACACCCATAACATCTTTATCGCTCGCAGGAATCCAGACATCGGTATTAAGCGTGTTAAAATCGTCAAAAAAGGTAGGGTTATCGGTATACTGCTTAAAATTAAAGGTATATGCTCCCTTTTTAAGCTTGTTGCTTTTAAGAGTCGCCGTCACGGTAAGTGCCTTGCCCGATTTGCGAAGCGCCCACGGAACAGTAATCTTATTTCCGTTTATCTTTACGGAGCTGTCGTTTGTGCTAAGCGTATAATTTCCGTCAAAAATATTGTTGCCCAACTTATCGGTTAAGATAAACTCATATGTCGCGTCCATTTCGGCAACGCCGGGATGATTCTGCTTAGGTCTTAACATCAGATAATTCACTCCCTGAGCCGCCGTCATAGCTTTAAACTCAACCGACGTAACGTCAGAGCTCGCTGTGTCACTCGGCGTATAGGATATATCCGAGCTTATCTGCTGTGTACTCTGTGCGGAAGATACCTCCTCGTCAGAGGAAGTATCCTCCCCGCTGCTTTCCGATGAGGAACTAATATTTGAAGACGTATTTTTTTTCGATTTAGAGGCAGTCTGCCGCTCATCACCGCAGCCGCAGAGTGAGAATAATAGGATTAAGCTTAAAAATGAAGCAGTAAGCTTTAAATATTTATTCATTGCATTTCCTCCGCGTTTATTTCCAGAAATCCTTGATTTTACCGTTAATAACATTCTGAACCGAATGAATAGCCTCCTGCGGAGTCTTGCTGCCCGCCGCAACCTTGCGGAAGTCCTCTGTATCTATATCACAAGCAATGGCAAAATCGCGGGTATACTCTTTATTCCACAGGTGCTTTTTTACAGCGTCATAGGTTGCTTTAACGCTCGGGTCGCTTAATGTATCAAATATGGACTGCTTTCTGTGCTGAACATTGTATGCCTCTCTTACCGACCAGAAGAGAATTACGTCCTCAGGATTCTTTACTCCCGCAGGCATAACTGTTGCTGAGGAAGTGTAGGAAACGGTCTGCTTTGTTGTGTCGGGTCCGTGCGGGAAAACGACAGCACCGATGGTAAAGTTTGCGGTTTTAAGTGAGGACATCTGGCTTTCGTCTACGATTGCCATTGCCGCCTTGCCTTCCTTGAAGACATTCACGCCCTCTGTCCAGGAATATTTGGTGCAGTCATACATATATCCGTTTTCGGTGTTCCATTTTCTCAGCGTCTGCAAAGCGTTTACCGCAGGAGCACTGGTAAGCGTGTTTTTAAGCGTCTTTGTGTCGCCTTCACGGCTGATAATAGCTACTCCGTTCATATTAATAAGAAGCTCCGCAAGACCACCTAAATCATATTTCGGAGCTAAGCCGTAGCGCAGAACGTTTCCACCCGCATCGACCTTAGCCGCCTTTGTTATAACATCATAAATTGAATCCCAAGTAAGCTTTCCCTGCCGGCTTAAGGAATAAAGATCTGTCCAGCCGTTCTTTGTAAACATATCCTTGTTGTATACAAGCATATCACGGCGGGCAGCCTGCGCGGTCATACCGTAAATATGACCGTTTAGGGTGGACTCTGCTATTGCCGCGGGATTCCAGATGCTGTCTTTACTGTCAAAGGTAGAAAGAGTATCAAGCGCAGTAAGCATATTCTTATTTGCAAGCGAGAGAGTATCGGTGTCTCTCGGTACAAAAAGGTCGCATATAGGATTACCCGACAGTATTGAGGTATAAAGCGGCTTATAGTCGGTAAGCTTTTTCTCTACCATATTGCAGTTAAAGAGCTTTTCTACCTCTAAAATCAGCTTATCCTCCTCGGTTCCCGCCTGTGTCGCGTCCCACCAGCCGACAACCGTAATCTTTCTGCCCTTGAGGTTTTTATATTTGCTTTTCAAATTCTGACCTGCAATAGAGCCTGACGGAGTAGTCGAAGAATTGCCCGAAACCGTACCTGACGAAGAGGTGTTATCAGCCACGGAGGAATTGTCCTTATCCTTTCCAACGGTAACAACCTCGGATTCGTAAACCCAGTATTCGCTGCTTGTATCATCCGACGGTTTTTTCTTACATCCGACGCAGCCTGCAACAATTGCAAGCACCGATACTACTGCAAAGGTTTTTCTTAAAATTTTCATTTCAAACCACTCCTATTCTGATTTTTCTTCTTTTTATTAATAACTAAAATAACAAGTATCACGGCGGCAACCGCAACAACTGTACAAACCGCAATAACTATCGGAACAAAGTTAAAGTCTTCCTCTGCCGAAGTCCCCGGTTTCTTTACAAGACGCTTCTTTTTGATAATAACCGTTTGTGTTTCGGTTTCATCATCAGCGGAGTTACCGTCCGAATTGGAATTTAGATTTTTGTTATTGCTGAGATTCGTATTGCCTTCTTGCGAAACGTTTAACGGATTATCGTAAGGCTCGCCGATTATTACAATTTTGTATTCGTCTACAATATATCCGTCCTGCATAAGGGTTAATGTCATATCCGCAGTCAGAATCACATCTTCGGTTTGTGAACGTCCGTCCGCGTCCTTAACCATAACGCTCATATCAAGCGCGTCAAATTTTAAGCCTGCCAACAGTTCCCACAGATAGGTTCTGTACGGAACGGTGAGTGTAAGATTTTTATGATCAACGGTGCCTTTAAACAGCTTTTCATCTATTTGGAAGGAATAGATTACGGTTTCCTCGGGTTCAACAACAGGATCGGGCTCGTCGGGTGCTAAATTGGAATAGAAACGGAAGGCGGAAAGATAAATATCATCGTTTACCTCTTGAATACCGCGAATCTGTATATATTGGATTTTACTTAAATCAAGCCCCATAGCATACAGATACGAAAGCGGAATCTGAACCTTCATATATCCGTCGGGTCGCGCCTTATCAGCGTGATACACAACCTTAAGCGGAATGTTCCTGCGGGAATTACCCATAGATTCCACATTAAACGGTATACACAGACCGTCGGTTTCAGACTTGATATAAAACTCAAGATACCCTGTTTCCATCCATTCGCTCATATCGTCCTGTGCTAAGGTATGGTCATTACGATGGTAAAAGCCGAGAGAATACTCATCACCGAAATTTTCCGTTTTAAAACCGATAAACCAAGGCGATTCACCCTTAAACTGTTCAAACCAAGCAAGCGACCAGCCTACCTTGCTCTTTTCGTTTTCGTCATATATTTCCTCCCACGGGCTTACGTCCCCGTCGGGGTCGCCTATAATTCCTATCTGCTTGTGCGATTCTCCCATCGTGTAATCGCTTATATCCCATACCTCCTCAAAAAGCTCGGTAAAGCTCTTCTGAGCGGTAGATTTGCTCCATATTTCACATTCCGAAATATAAACAACATCGTCCTTCGACGCGTCCTTCAAACGGAATGTGATTCGGTCAGGTGCTTTTTCTAAGAGACTGCTTACCTGTACTCGGTAGAAGCTCCATTTATTGCTTAGCGTGACGGTTTTTATCGCACTGCCGTCCGAGGAAAGTATTTCAAGCTTTCGTTCGGCGGCTGAATCGGATTTTGCAAAAAACGTAAGCTCGCTGTCATTTGAAATATCGGTATACAGTCTGTTGGAATTTCCGTAAACAGTAATATTTCCGATATTTTCGTCGAAGGTGAACTTCCACGCGGCGCACTTGCCGTCTGCCGACACAATCTCGGTCTCGCCCGAAAAAACAGGCGGGGTTTCCATATGCTCCGCAGTAATCGGCTCCGCTTGGAATAGGACATGCATTTTATCGCTTTTCTTTACAAAGGATGCCGTTACGGTTATATCGTCGTCGGGCATATTGAAATACGCCTTATCGCCACGCACATCGTCCACCGCGGTACGGCTTCCGTCCGATTTTACTATAAATATCTGACTTAAGCGGTAGCCGTCGGCTATGTTAAGATTAACAGCTATCTGCATATTCGGCTTTGCAATTCTTTTGCTTAAGGTAATACTTCCGCCCTCGCAAGGCTCGGTACCGTTTGTTACGGTATGATCCGAATAATTGCTGCTGTACGCACTTTGAGCGTCAAAAGCTGCAAGCAGCGCAAAGTAATCCTTATTTCCGTTTGTGTCCTCGCCGACCGACTCGCACGCCGTGTTCCAGTCGTAGCTGCCGTTAGGTGTATAGCCGCTGTCGGCTAAGTATTGATTGATTTCAAGTCTGTAGGACTCGCGCAGTACAAGACTCATTCCGCGTATATCCACCGTCACAGGGTTTTCGTTACTCGGCTGATCCGCCGCGTTATCGCTTTCCGCTCCTATGCGGAACAGTCCGTCCGCCCAGTGACCGAATATTTCGTCACATACATTATCTGCGGTATCAGGGTCAAGGTTTGAAAAGGTGTAGGTGTGCCAGTTGTTCCTGTCGCTGTTAAGCGGGTCGTCCCTATCGATAATTCCGAACTGCGCATCACCGTATTCCGCCCACACAGGAGCCATACCCACTTTATATTGCGGTTTTGCGTCACTGCTGTCGGTTCGGCGCGCCTCAAAGCTCATTGCAAGATACGGAAGTAGCGCTTTTGTCATATTAATATCCGAAAGCCAAGGAATCCCCGAAAAAGAGCCGGCTCCCGATTTAATCACGGCGGTGCCGCCCTCACCGTTGCCGTTTACCGCGCCGTTTTTATTAAGCACAATTTTATAATAGGATTTATCATCGTCAACAGCGGTTACAGTACCTACCGTCTGCTTATTAAACCATAGGTAGGACTCTGAAGGATTAGTGTAAATAATATCATTCTTGCCGATAAAGCGGTCGGCGTTCGCGTCCCAAATCACATAGTTTATGTCATCGGTATTATCATCTTCGGTAAATGCCGCGGAAACCGTGACCTTAGAGGTCGGCATTATAAAGTCAAATGTATTAATTCCCGTACGCTTTGCCGCAACATTGTTGCCGTCCGCATCCTTAACGGTAAGCTTTTCAAGCTTATAGCCGTCATTGGGAGCTACTGTAACGGAAACCATATTTCCTGATTTTTCATATGTCTTTGACAGTAAAACGCTTCCGTTCGGATCCTCGCAGGCGTTAACAATAGAGCTGGTAACAATATTCGAGCTGTATTCGCTTCCCCAGTCAAATGCCGCAAGTATCGCAAAATAATCATTTTTCCCGCCCGAAGTCTTCGGCAAATCGGGAAGAGGATCGTTTTCACTCCAAAAATATGTAGTAAAATTCTTTTTCTTGTCTATGTTTGCTACCTCTGACAGAGCGGTATTGATATTTTCATGGTTGCTTTCCTTAATCTCCAAACGGAAATTGCGAATTTTAACGGTAAGCGCCGCATTGCCAAGACCCGACACCTGAAAAAATACGTCGCCCTGCGTCCACTTGTCCGCCATTTCCGCCGCGTCCGCAATGCTGTTGATTTTAACCGAACGCGAAATCCATTCGTTCTTTTCGGTTACAGTAAATCTGTCAAAAACACCGCAGTTGCTCTGGGGATTTTCCGCCCAAGAGTCCATATACTGATGCATAGGAGATACGGTTAATGTAATATCCCGTTCCTGTGCGTCTTCAACATAAACGTCATATGACACATATACATAATCCTTTATTGCACGCAGGATTTCGGGATATTGAAGCCACCCCATATACCCCGACGATATTTTTCCCGGTGTTGCATTAGAACCGCCGTTATTGCACATAAAACCGTTTTCGATAAGAACCTTATCATGGTCAAATGCAGAATCAAAGTCAAGCACATAGCAAGGTGTTTCCTCACCCTCATACTTTATGCTGCTTGTACCGCATATTCTGTCCTTACCAAATGACCATGAATAATCGGCGCCCGACGGATAAGCATTAACCCCATCTGTTTCGGAAACATTTCGCGGATTAGCGTCAAAAATAACATAACGCTTATCCGTTGTTTGAGTCGCCGAAAGTATTGCCAAAGGAAGTCCCGCAAGCACTATTGCAAAAGCAAGACAGCAACAAACGCCTCTTTTCCACAATTTCATAGACCATACCTCCATTGTATTTTAGAAAAAATTGGTATTTTTACAATATTATATCTATTATCGATATAATTGTGTGTGTTCATATTACTACATTTTGCCCTAATTGTCAATATGTTTTCAAAAATTTCTTATGAGAATTTATACTCTCTCTTAAAATTCTTATTCGCAATATTTTTGAATGGCTGTTAAAATTGCACCTATTACTGTGAAATCGTCATTGTTCTTGGACAAAATAATCTTCCTTGAAGCAGAGCCTGAGTATTTCCTGATAATCGATAACAGCTCCTTCTTATACAAATAGGAATACTCCGAATCTATTCCCGCCAAAACAACAATTTCGGGATTTAATACATTAATGCAGTTAGAAACCGCCGCTCCGAGCCGCTTTCCGAACAGCTTAAACGCATTTAATGGCTCCTCTTCCCCGCTTTTTGCCTTTTCGATCAGATCCTCAAAGGTGTTAACACCGCTTTCAGGGTGATCTTCAATAAATTCGGACAAAATATTATCTTCGGTTACACAGCGTTCCAATATAACAGGCTCTGAATTTTTAAATGACGGCACAAGCGAAAGACCTACTTCGCCCGAGGCTCCGTTATATCCTAAATAAATCTCGCCGTTCATCAAAAACGAGGCGTTTACACCAATGTTTTTAGAATAATAAACGAGCATTGCGTTTGAAGAATTTTTAACCGTGTTCCCAAGCACGCTTTCCGCCTTCATAACCGCGAAATTATCGTGAACCACGGTAACAGGCAAACCGTATTTTTCCTCAAATATTTGTTTGAGCGGAACATTGCGCCAGTTTTCAATATCATAAATACAGGTCGATGTACCTGTGTTTATATCAACATATCCCTGAGCCGCAAACGCAAGCGCCGCAATATTCTCTTTCCCGTAAAACGCCATCATACTGTCAATGGTAAAAATAATCTTTTCCATCACCTCATCATAGGTTCTGACTAACGGAAAGGATTTCTTGCTGATAATTTTAGCCGTCAGGTCGCCTATTGCAATCCTAATAAACGCAATATTGACGTCCACACCTATAATAAGATGGCTTTTGGGATTTACCGTCAGCATTTCAGGGCATCTGCCCACTCCCATATTACGCTTACCGCTGACGCACAAATACTTTTCGTCTGTTAATTCCGAGGTAAGCTGTGAAACCGTGCTCCAGCTTAAACCGAGTATTCTCTGTAAATCGCGCTTTGAAATTTCGCCGTTTTCCCTAACCGACGCCAAGATTTTCTTTTTATTTCGTATTTTTAAGTCCGCTTTACTGTCCATTTACATTTTTCCCCGCAATATCGTTGGTAATTTGTCATTAATTATAACACGATAATACATTATACTTCAAGAATTTTTCCTGTAATTTTTGAAAATAAATACATTTTGGCATTTCTTTGTTTATGCGGTTCAATTTTTGACCGTAAAAATGACTTTACTTTTCTCTGAATCCGAATTAATATACAGGCGAAGGAAAACCTTGAACGGTGGCTTTTTCATAAAGTATTTTTTCTTCCCTCTGCTAACAAATAAATTAAATTATCATTGTTCAAATATCTCTTTTTTCTTCAATAGAAATTTGATTCAAAAATTTAATTAGCTATATCAAGTGAGTTTAAAATGCTATTATACATAGCTGTTTTCAAAAACAGTTATGAAATCTACAAAGAAGGAGGAAAAGCCAAAATGCCAAACTGTAAAACCATTGCTGTCTGTAATCAGAAAGGCGGCACAGGCAAAACGACCACAACGGTCAATTTAGGGATAGGGCTTGCACGGCTCGGCAAGAAAGTGCTTCTTGTGGATGCTGACCCGCAGGGCGACCTCACGACCTGTCTTGGATGGAGAGATAATGACGGTCTTACGGCCACCATTACCGACAAATTATCCGAAATAATGCGTGAGGAAAACACAAACCCGCAAAGCGGTATTCTGCACCACGAGGAAAATGTTGACCCGCTTCCCGCAAACCTTGAATTGTCCGCTATAAAGGATAATTCATATAGCTCCCCCTCGGCAAAGAATACCGCGTTTACGGGAAAGTCGCTGCTCGAATGGTACTCGGTTTTATCTATAAAATCGCATATGACCCAAAGGCAATAAATCGTTTCAAAATCCGTGCTGCCGTCACTGTTGTCGTATATTATGTCGGTGGCTTTATCGTGGTAAATACGGCGGTTATTCTGCAAATGGAATATTATTTTTTCACACACCTCGGGGCTTATATTCGGGTGCAGTTTTGTAACCTGCGCCTTGCGTATGTTGTGGTACAGCGTTATATTCCGCAGAATTTCCGCGCACTCTTTTCCGTATATTCTTTTCTTGTTTTCATATTTTCACCCTTTCAGAGCATAAAGAAAAGCGCCCGAAAATCGAACGCTTTAAAAACATTATAAATTTTTCATATATCGCTTTAGCTCGTCATAAAAATTTTCTCTTGTACCCGCCATTATTACAACTATAATCTTATCGTCGGTATACTCAACCGTGTAAGCAAGCTCGTAATTGGTTTTGTTATAATAAATATCGTAGCCGTAAACTCCGCTTAAATCACCCGTTTTGGCTTCACCCGCCAAATGATTTTCCGAAATCTTATCTATTGCCTCCCTGTATAGGGCTTTTAGCTTTTTATCCTTGATTTTCTTAATAAATTTAGCGGCGGGCGGTAAAAATCTTACCTCTGTCACAATCATTCCTCCGTGCCGAAAACATCGTTATAGGTTGAATACTCGGCGTTTCCGTCCGCTGCATTTTTGGCTTCCGCAAGCATTTCTTCCACCGCCGGGCGAACCTTTTTCTGCTCGGCTTTAAATGCCTTTATAAGCTCGTCACCGCTCAACCCCCGTTTAACCAGATCCGTCAGTATCTGCTCTGCAAATTCACCGCCGGAGCTTTCCTTAACAGGGCGTATAACAAGCTCGTTTCCTCTTAAAATGCACTCGGCTTCATCGTCAAAGCCCAGCGTTGTAAAAAACTTTTGGGGTATTGTTATTTGTCTTTTAGCTGAAATACTTACTTTTTTTCTTTCCATAACAGCATTACCTCTCAAAACAGTATGTGTCATAATTCTTATCCTTTTTCATTATATGTACTTTGAATGGTTTAATTCAAGTTTTTTGATTTCCTTGTTTCTTTGTTTCTGAGATAATTATACACCTTATTTTTGAGTTTGTCAACGCCATATTAAAAAGCGCCCGAAAATCGAACGCTTTTTGATTCTATGCGGTTATTACGGCATTTCGTGATTTGAGATAAATGTCAATATCGTTGTTAATATATTGATAACCGGTTGTATGCAAAATGTCGTAAAAATCTTTAAGGTAGTCAAATACACCGTATTTGCAAAATAATTCCATAGCTTGCTTTCCGGTCAATGATTTATGAACCTTATAATTTTCAAGACAAAATACCAGAAAGGCTGTTTCCTTGCTCATTTTATATCCCCCTTATACATCCGGAAAAGCTATATTGCCGGTTTGTTCTTCCTGTTCAAAAAGCGAATAGAGCATATCCGTGCTGTAATGCCAAACTTTTGTGGTCTCATCTTCAAGAGCCGAATACAGCTTTGAATTATACAATTTTAAAACTGCGTCTTCTTCGGACATGTTATTTTTTCGTGCTATTAAACCTACCAAATCGGCGCTGATATACGGCATAATCGCAGTAAATTCTTCTTTGCTCATGTTTATTCCTCCGTTCTGACTTCTTTTGATCCGACGAACCTGACGAATGTGAGTATTTTTTCTGTATGGAAAGTCCATTGATCCTGCAGCGCCTCTGTTTTCAGGCGCTTTACTGTTTCGTCCGCGTCCAATACTCCGGTTTCAAAAAGCCGGATGGAGCGGTAAACATTATCGTCTGCTACCGGTCCTATGTGCATATCGCACGGTGTATCCTGTATTTCACCGTTACGATTTTTAACTACAAATTGCAGCCATTCAATATCTGCTGCGTGAAAACGGCGTATTTTTGCCTGTTTGAGTGCAGTTTCAAAATCAAATTCGTAAATTGAAAGATATCCGATCGCCTTGTTTTCTCTCCGCATTTTAATTTTAGCCCAGCGTTCGGCTTGCTCCGCAGAGGTTGTTGTATAAAAACCGGGTCCGAAATCGAGAAAGGTATCGCCTTTACGAATTTCAGGTATTTTTACAAGCTGCGTACTTCCGTGATAGATAATCATTTCAATCCCTCCAGTATTTTATGAATAGCCTTCTGCTCCTTTTGCAATGCAAGCAGCATTTCTGTATAATGCTTACGGAGAATAAGTTTCTCACGGATTTTATTTACTTCCCCGGTATCCTTGCCGATGTATTTATCATAAATTTTACCGTTTTCTCTGTACCTTAAATAGTAATATCCGCTTTTGCGGCAGGTGACAGATCCCTTTGGAAGTTTTGTCAGCAAAGATTCGTATTCACATATCATCTTTTGATTGCGGAGAGCTTCATTTTTCACAACAGAACCGATAAGCAACTTTCCCACCTCAATTAAAATATACCACACAAAATTATAATTATCAATAAAAATGTGTGGTATGACTTTAAAAATATTTAAGACAGGTAAACTGCGCTTTTCTAAATCTAACCCTTATGTGTATTATATCAGTATTCCGTATGCCGATAAAACAATAAATCTGCTTCTGCGGCGTTTACGCCGCATTTCCGTTTTTCCGCTGACATGCGCGGCGGAAAAACACCTTGTAAGCGAAAAATAGCCTTTAAAGCTATTTTTCAAGAGCACTGGGGTGGTATTGGCGGGGATAGAGTGCAGTCAAAAATCTATGATTTTTGCGAACGGCATTCCCGTCCAAGAGCGTGGAGATTTTTTCGACACGCTCAATGCGTATTATATCCGCATTATCTGCGCGTAAAAGTTATAATACGCATTATTTCCGTATTAACTCCGCATATCCGCTTTTTCACCGTCAAGTATCTGCTTTAATTCCCTACGGTCGGTGGTTATAAGCCGCTTTTCAAGCTCGCTGCACTTAAACTCAACCGTTATATTATTGTTGTTTGTGCTTATAAGCCCGCTGCCGCGCTCAAAATGAGTTATTTCCATAATCTCTGCCTCGGAAAGCTTGAAAATATCCTTTACTCTTTCGGCTTCGTCGTCTTCAAGATTAAGTATTATTTTAGTCTTGCAGTTATTTATAATCCCTTTTCCGTATTTGCCGCCGTCAAGCGCGAAGAAATCGTTTAAATCCTGCGTGGCGCATATTGCCGAGCCGCCGTAGCCCCGCATAATCTTAAACATTTCAAGCACAAAGCCCGCCGCCACCTGATTTCCGCCGCTGCCTATAAGCTGCCACATTTCGTCAACATAGATTGCTTTTTCGGCGGTGCGGTCTTCCTTTGCCTTATCCCACACATAGTCAAGCACCGTAAACATACCCACAGGCAGCAAATCGCCCGAAATCTCGGAAATATCGAACACGGTGTATTTATTATCAAGATTCACATTTGTCTGCTGATTAAATGTTCCTGCGCTGCCGTGCACCAAACGGTTAAGTATATGACCGAGGCGCTCGGTCGAGGCGTTGGAAATAAGGATATTATATAAGTCACCGAGTACCGGCATTTCCTTGTATCTTTCGGGGTCGGTCTTAATCAGATACGCCTACGGCAATATGTCCTATAGCTATAATCATATTTTTAGCTTTGAAAAAACTATTGGTTAAACTTTTGTCTTTCAAGAATACACTCGGTAACACGGTCAGTAATCAGCCCTCTGTCGCGCTCGGCGTAAAATTCAAGCATCGGTTTAAGCTCTGCCGTAATTTCCTTCCCGGTAAACTGCGGAATTTTCAGTTGTTTGCCGAAAAGCGCTCTCGCAGTATTCATCTGACGGTTAAATGTGGTATTAAACGGACGGGCAATTACTGACTTTATAAGTTCCTTGGGTTCAATATCCATAGGCGAAAACTGCGTGTTAGAAAGCAACCCCGCGCCGTTATCAAATATCGGGCAATAATCAAAGCTTCCGTTTTTTTCAAGCACGGCAATATTGTTAAGGTGTCGGTCATCGTTAAGAAACAGTGCGTCCACTTCAAATAAAATGGTTAAATATTCGGGAAACTTTTTAAGACCCGTAAACTCCGCCGTTGCTGTTGCCAAGTATTCTATCCGCTTTTTATCGCTCGTCAGTTTCATCAATTTATCTTTAAGGGAAATCCCTAGTTGTCTTGAAAAAAGATGACTCAGCGTGATGATTGATTGACCGCTTTTTAAAAAGCTTTCACTTGAGCAGCCTGTTCTGTCCCTGCCATGAACATTCAGTCTTTCCATTTGATATTTTGCAAAAGAAAACGGCGTGTCACTGCTTATATTGCTTTTTTCAAGCAGCCTTGAAATTAAGGTTTCGGCAAGCGCCTCGTAACCGAATTGATCTAATTTATACCACTTATTTGTTTCTTTATCAAACCATTTTTCCTGATTTCCCTTTGAGGAGGTTTCCGCAACTTTTTCATTGCTTACAAGCTTCACAGTCATTTTATTTCCTCTGTTTTTATCCATTGCTCATCCTCCGCCATTCTGCCGCCTGTTTTCTTTATTATTTCAAGCGGGTCGTACCTATCAAGTCCCAATGCTTCCAGATACTCTCTTATACCGCTGCGACTCTCAGGAACGCAACGCTCCTCTAAAAAACCTTCAAAATCCGCCCAATCTGGAAACAAATTATTGCCGAATGCCGTTTTAACTATATTATCGTTATAATTCTTTACGGAAAGAGTTTTATCGTTTTGATCTGCACATATTTCCGTACACAGCACATTTTTGTCATAAAACGCCATATGCAAAAGCTTATGACCCTTTGCTTTTTTATCGGCGTAAAATTCCTCAAGCGAAAGGCGAGGCAGAATTACGATTTTTTCTCCATCATAACAAAGCTCCGCTCCTTTATCCGCAAGCCTTAATTCCGTCACCCATTTTGTAGGCAACGAGATTTTATATGTTTTGGAATTTCCTCCGGCCGTACCGCCGGCAGCTCCGACAATAATGTTCGCATTCCGTTTTTCCATAATACTATCACCACAAATATCTTACCATATTCGTAACGAATAGTCAATATTTTAAAATCGGTTTATTATCAGTGAATTTGCGTCTTATTTTCCTTTTTCAAAGTGTGCTTTAACCTTTTCTGTGAGCATCTATAAGAATTTTTTGATATTTATTATCAAAAAATAAGAGCACTTGTAATTTTCCTTGACATTATGTTATCAAATATGATAACATAATATACAGAATTGAAATATATATGAGGAGGGATATTTTGTGAATGATAATAATATATTGCGCTCAAGGCAGCAAATAATTTCAAAGCTTGCCGAGGCAAGGCTCGAAAAGCAAATGTCACAGGCGGAATTGGCAAGCTTAATCGGAACTCAACGTTCCAATATATGCCGAATAGAAAGCGGCTCACAAAACTTATCCCTTGATATGCTTATAAAAATATCTGAGGCTCTCGGCAAAGATGTCAATATACTTTTAGAGGAAAGGAAAACGGAAATGAACAACTGCTATTCGCTTCGATTGTATGATGATGAAATACTGACATTTACACTTGAAGAAAAGGGATTAGAAGGCTTAAAAGCTCATATTTTATCTGTAAATACCGATATAAAAAACCTTTTTCCTTTGGATTTAGAGGTAACTGACGACGGTGTTATTAAATGGCTGGAGCGCAGAGTCATTCCGAAAAACCGTGCATTTGTTGATGAAATATTAAAAACGCTCGGCCTCAGCCTTAATAATACAAAGGGAATTATTGATGTATGTAAAGGTCTTTCATTGAACGACAGCTATTGGGTTGTACCGTCCGATTTTAGCGGCACCTTCAAAGAATACAACCTTTACGAAAACCGATTTTCAGAGGTTTTGTCATTGGTGGCTTATACCGGCGTCGGCACGGCAAATCAGGCTTTCACAACTTCGCCCGAGCTTACCACACAGGGTATGCTCCGTAAAGCATGGCGATTCATTGAAAACGACGGAATTTATCTTTACAAGGGCGGAACCGAGGGCTTTGCCAATTCGGGTAAAGAGCCGTATTCCGAATATTACGCCTGTCAGATTGCAAAGGCAATGGGCTTAAATGCGGTTGAATATGATTTGGAAAACTGGAAGGGCATATTAGCGTCCAAATGTAAAATATTCACCGATATTGACACTTCTTTTGTATCTATCGGAAGGATTGTAAAAACGGGCGGCATTAAGGCTTGCCTTGATTATTACCAAACGCTCGGCAACAATTTTTCCGAAAGTCTTAAAAGTATGCTTGTATTTGACGCGGTGATCTACAACGAAGACCGACATTTCGGAAACTTCGGTATACTAAGGGACAATCATACGGGTAAAATTATTTCGCCCGCCCCTATATTTGATAACGGTTTATCCCTTTTCAATTATGCCTTAGATGGCGATATTAAGAATTTAGACGCATATGCCAAAACCCGTTCTAATCCTTACGGCGTTTCATACGAGAGCATTTGTGCCGAGGTTATGGGAATCAAACAGAAAAATCAACTTCGCAAGCTTATAGATTTTAAATTCACCCGGCATCCGAGTATTAACCTTCCCGAAGAACGCTTAACGGCGATTGAAAAGCACTTACAAAAAAGAGTCAGGAACTTACTTGCGCTCCCTACATCCTGCAAATGATTAAATCACGGTATAGCCTAAGCAGTTATGCCGTGATTTTTCGATAATTTGACCGATTTTCCTTCCTTCTGCCATTTGACTTGCTTATTTTCTTGCTTATTTTCTTACAATAAAGCAAAAGATTTATCAACACATTTATATTTCTCACAAATCAATATTTTCTGCTATAAATCTTTCATATTGCCATTCGGGTCCGTCAAACAGTATTTGCAGCACCAGTTGTTCCAATTCTGATTTTTTCAGTTTATGCAGAAAATCAATGATCTTGTATTCCAGTTCCTCCTGCCGTTGTTCTTCCTCCTCTCGGTATTTAATGACGTCATTGTAATATTTCTCTGCCTCTTTTGGAAAAGTTGAAAAATACAAGGCTATCATATGCTTGCAAATAATTCTTTTTCCGTCGGCATGCGGACAATTACATTGGGATTTTCTTGGATGCTCCAAATCTATAAAAACATTATAATGCTTTTGCCCGCTGCCGCGGACGATACCTCTGATTTTTGTTTCGCTTTCTTTTGTACGGTTTATCACATAATTATCCGTAAAATATTCATATCCGCGCCAAACCGATTTATAGCTTGCCAAATTTAGTAATCCCATATTCATTCTCCCATAATCCGCCGCTTTTCCGAAATATGCTTATTCTTTTATAATGTTTTTAATACAGAAATTGACTGCTTCTGTAAACTCATCGCTGAAATCTTTCAAATCATCTATAGTTATAACTGCATTTGCCAGTAAAGAAACAACTATTTGAAACATATTATTTCTTGAAATTCTTGCTGAAACTCCAAAGCTTCTTTTATCGTTTCTTATTCGTTTTTCAAGCTCAAAAAAATTCTCTGAGGCATTTGCAGGCTTCTGAAGAATAGCTATATATTCTCCGTTAAGCCGCCCAATATAGTTTTCTTGCCATAAAGGAAGCTTTTCTCTGAACAATTTCCAATCCCGCTCCTGTATTTTCACAACACCATCTCCAAGAAAATTCAATCGTAATTAAATTGGGACCTATTTTTTTGATTTAACTTGACAAAGTAAGTCGGAAATATCAATAATCTTCCGACAACAGAAAATCTGCCAAATGCACAATCTTAACTCCGTTTATATTCCCTGCAGCCAGTTCATCAAGCGTTACTACATATTTGGGGTAGTGGTCCTTAATTTCAAGCAGATTGGCAATTTCCCTGTCGGATTCCTCCGGCAGATTGCGGCAGACCTGCACATATATTCTTTCGTCACGCCGCGTGGCTATAAAATCAATTTCTTTGGCTGCATTTTTCCCGATATATACATCGTAGCCCTTCCGCCTAAGTTCAAAGTACACAATGTTTTCAAGCATAGCGGCAACGGACTTCGGGTTAAAGCCCATTATGCAATATTTTAGCGAAGCGTCTGCAAGATAGAACTTTTCCTGCGTTTTCAAAACGGTTTTACCCTGCATATCGTATCGTTGGCAACGATAGATTACAAACGCCTTTTCCAGCCATTCAAGGTAATTATATACCGACTCTACCGATAAAGAACGCCCTTCGCTTTTCATGAATTTTACAATCGCGTTGGCAGAAAAGGTTTTCCCGACATTTTCAACAACATACTTCACCACACGGTTGAAGATATCAAAGTTTGTGATGTTGTGGCGTTTGGTAATATCTCCGGTGATAACGGAATTATAGATTCCCTCTACAATCTGATAGGACGAACGCTCGTCGAAGTCACCGAGGGCAACAATAGGGAAACCACCCATACGGATATATTCGTTCAAAAGCTCCTTCGGCGTGCGTCCGCTTTCTTTTTTGAAATCCAGATACTCTGCAAAAGAAAGTGTAAAAACAGGAATTGATATATAACGTCCCGTAAGATAGGTTGATATTTCACCGGACATCAGCTTAGAGTTTGAACCCGTCACATAAATGTCGGTATTGCAATCCTCTAACAGACTGTTGACTGCCTTTTCCCAACCGTCCACTTCCTGTACTTCATCCAACAAAAGATAGTAACGCTGACTGTCGGTCATTTTATCCTTTATTTCACAATACATTTGCTTGTCAGTTATGTTATCATCCAATTCTTCTGAGGTATATCGCATATGGATTACATGGTCTGCGGAGATTCCGCTGCCAATCAGGTCGTCTTTCAGCATATCCAAAATGGTCGATTTCCCGGAGCGCCGTATACCTGCAAGAATTTTCACTAACGGAACATCCCGATAGTTTTTCAATGTATTCAAATAGTGAGTTCTAACGATCATTGTATCGCCTCCTTGTTTTAGTATATCCAAAAACATTCTTATAGTCAATAGTTTTTACTGAAATTCCGTAAAAACTTTTTAAAACAGCATAGTTTTTCGGTTTCGGCAGAAAAAACCAATTCTATTCCTATTTATTCTGCAAAAACTTCTTCGTGACCTCAAGGCTTTCTCTTTCCGTATATCCCCAAAGAATGCAGGAAAGAGAGCTTATGGCGTCCCTGCGTTTACGGTAATATGTCCGATAGCTAATGTCGCTTATATGCGGCAACAGCTGCTCTATTATCTCGCCTGCGTTTTTATACTGCTGCGGCGATAAAAAGGCATAATACAGTATCCAGTAATACATTTCCCCGTTTTTATGCTTATATCGGAGCATTTCCACCGCCGACTCGATAAGCCGCAGCATTTACCGGCTTTCCTCAATGCTTTTTGTGTATTCGGTAAGTCCGGATGCAGAGAAATCCAAGCCCGCTATATATGCCGACTCTAAAAAATTCTCTATACTGCTTCCCATTTCAATGCGGAATTTATTTCTGACCCGCTGAACAGACAACTCAAGGTTCCACACTACATCACGGTATTTTTTAAGCAGCAGATATGTATTGTGGTATTCCGGAGTTTCCTTTACTTCGGCTTGTTTTTTATTCGGCATTTTCCTCGCTCCTTTGCATAGAAATATCAAATCGGAAAATCTCTTTCCCCGAACAGTTCATAACAAGCAGAAAGCGCAACTTGCCCGTATCTGTATACTTTACAGGTAATATACTTGTTTCCTTGCATTCGGATAAAGGTAATAACATATATTCGGTTTTGGGACATAAATAGCACGGGAAGCCCTGTAATGAAAGGATTTTTCCGACTTTTTCTATAACCGCGCAAATCGCCGTTTTTGAAACGCTGTTTAAATAATTTGAAACACGGATATTTTCGGTTTGTTCTTCCGTTTCGGGGCTTTCATCGGGTATTTTAAGCTCAATATTGAGCGCCATTGCAAGTTCGTCTTTATCTACAATCACATCGGATATTTGGAACATTGTTGACAGATAGCGTTTAATATATATTGCGCTGCCGTGTGAACCCGCAAGGCTTACCGTCATTATGTAATCTTCCTTTTTTAGCTTATTGAGATACCTGCTTGCCGTAGCCTTTGAAACACCCCAGCGCCGCGCTAAATCGTCACAGCTTAAAAGCGGCTTTCCCGTGCCGTTTCTTATATATACAAGCGGGCCCACATCGCTGCCCTGTACCTGCGAATCGTTATATACGGTATTTATCCATAAATCAAGCACGGCGTCCATTTCACTGCATTTACCGTAGCTTACAAGCTCGTTTGCAACCGATACCGGCAAAAAGAAAAATCCGGTTTCCTTTTGGCAGGGCGCGTTGTAATCTAACGCACGGTTTGCCTTGCACCAGTTTTTAATTCTGAATTTTATAAGCTTGCCGCGGCCGAGTATGTTGTACTCAATCAAATGCCTGTCCTGCAAATCCTTCATAAGAGCTACGGTCTGCTTAGCCGTTTTAAGGCGCAGATATATTTTAAGCTCGTTTATTCGGCAGATCCATTCACCCGCGTGAACGGTATAGCTTATTCCGTCAATTCTTTTATATGAAGTGCGGAAGTTTGCGTAACAGCACAGCACCGTATAATAGAAAAGACCCGAACTGCCGCCTGAGCGAATGTTCGGGTCCTTTATTAAGCACTGTATAAGCTGTCGGTATATTCTGCACCGCGGGTAGTCTACCACCTGTTTGATTTCCAATTTGTATTCTGACATATTTTTTCCTCCCAAAAATAAAAAACGGCACAGATTTCAAAATGAATATCTATGCCGTTATGTGTTTCTTGATTTTTTTAATAATTTGCGCTATACTATAAACAATAATCGGACGGTTTTCAAAATTTAATATCACATTATCTGAATATAAGCTTGCTAATTTCTTGCTAATCGGAGTACGAATAATTACGCCGAATTAGCAGGAACAGGAGAAACGAAAAAACATTGTGTTCGCTTAAAAAGTCAGTGTTTATGCGGATTTGGAGCGTCGTGAGAGACCAAACTGCATCAGCAAAAAATGTATAAAACGTTCTCCTAAGCGGTAGGTCGGGTGTTCGAATCACCTCGGGAACGCCAAAAATCGGTAAGCCTTATTATAGGCTTGCCGATTTTTATTTCATCAAACAGCTTATTTCAATAAGCTTTTATAAAAAGCATTAACCTTATCTCTAAGCACCGCAAAGGAGCAATTACCGGTGGATAAATTTGTTTTACATTCAAAATACAAGCCTACGGGAGACCAGCCTGAGGCTATTGAAAAGCTTTCAAACGGCATTAAAAACGGCTTAAAAGAGCAGGTTTTGCTGGGCGTTACGGGTTCGGGCAAAACCTTTACTATGGCGAATATAATAGCGAATGTCAACCGCCCGACGTTGGTTTTAGCCCACAATAAAACCCTTGCCGCACAGCTTTGCAGTGAGTTCCGCGAGTTTTTCCCCGAGAATGCGGTGGAGTATTTTGTTTCTTATTACGACTACTACCAGCCCGAAGCGTATATACCGGGCAGCGACACTTATATTGAAAAGGATTCGGCAATAAACGATGAAATAGATAAGCTGCGCCATTCGGCAACCTGCGCGCTTTCCGAGCGCAGGGACGTAATAATAGTAGCAAGCGTTTCCTGCATATATTCGCTCGGCGACCCTATCGATTATAAAAGTATGGTCATCTCGCTCAGAACGGGTATGGAAAAAAGCAGGGACGAGCTTCTTCACAAGCTTGTGGATTTACAGTATGAACGCAACGATATAAATTTTGTGCGCAACAAATTCAGGGTAAGAGGAGACACGGTGGAAATATACCCTGCAAACGCATATGAAAACGCAATACGCGTGGAGTTTTTCGGTGATGAGATAGACCGCATAAGCGAAATAAACACCGTTACGGGCGAGGTAAAGGCGTTTTTATCCCATGCGGCGATATATCCGGCGTCGCATTATATAGTTTCGCACGATAAGCTTGAGGACGCTCTTAACGAAATTAAGGAAGAAATGGAAGAGCGCGTAAGGTTTTTTAACGAAAACGGTCAGCTTATTGAGGCGCAGCGTATACGCCAGCGCACCGAATACGATATTGAAATGCTCAGGGAAATAGGCACCTGCAAGGGCGTTGAAAACTACTCAAGGGTGCTTTCGCGCAGAAAACCCGGAAGCGTTCCTTCAACACTGCTTGATTACTTTCCCGACGATTATCTGCTTTTTGTGGACGAATCCCACGTAACGCTGCCGCAGGTACGCGGTATGTACGGCGGCGACCGCGCAAGAAAGGAAAATCTTGTTAAATACGGGTTCAGGCTTCCCTCTGCCTTTGATAACCGTCCGCTTAATTTTGAAGAATTTTACAATCACGTAAATCAGGCGGTATTTGTTTCCGCAACACCGGGCGATTTTGAAAAGGACCATGCCGCACAGATAGTAGAACAGGTGATACGTCCTACCGGACTTCTTGACCCGCTCATATCTGTAAGACCGAGCGAGGGTCAGATAGACGACCTTGTTTCGGAAATAAATATGCGTACCGCGCGTAACGAGCGCGTGCTTATTACCACGCTTACCAAAAAAATGGCCGAGGATCTTACCGATTATCTTTCGGGGCTTGATATAAAAGTAAAATATATGCACTACGATATCGACACCATAGAAAGAATGGAGATAATACGCGATCTGCGACTCGGCGAATTTGACGTGCTTGTGGGAATAAACCTGCTGCGCGAGGGCCTTGATATACCCGAAGTATCGCTTGTTGCAATATTAGACGCGGATAAAGAGGGCTTTTTGCGCAGCGAAACCTCGCTTGTGCAAACAATAGGCAGAGCCGCAAGAAACGCCCGCGGCGAGGTTATAATGTACGCAGACAGCGTAACGCCCTCTATGGAGCGCGCAATAACCGAGACCGAGCGACGCCGCGCAATACAAAGCCGCTATAACGAGGAGCACGGCATAACGCCGAAATCGGTAATAAAGGACGTGCGCGACATAATAGAAATCGGTCAAAAGGTTAAAAGCGATAAGCCTGTATCCAAAATGTCCCGCTTAGAGCGTGAGGCTGAGATAAAACGCCTTACAAACGAAATGAAGCAGGCGGCTAAGATACTTGAATTTGAGCATGCCGCCTATTTGCGCGATAAAATAAATAAGCTGCGCGAAGGTAAATAAAACAGCTTTTCCGAAAGGATTGAATACAATGCCCGATATACTTTATATTGTCGTTCCCTGCTATAACGAGGAAGCGGTTTTGCCCGAAACCGCAAAGCGGCTTGGCTTAAAGCTTAAAAAACTTATTGAGGATAAAATCGTAAGCGACAAAAGCCGCGTTATGTTTGTAAACGATGGTTCTAAGGATAAAACATGGGAAATAATAAAAGCCCTGCATAAGGACGGCGGGATTTTCACCGGAGTTAATTTAAGCCGCAACCGCGGCCACCAAAACGCTTTGCTGGCAGGCCTTATGACCGCCAAAGACAAAGCCGACGTAACAATTTCAATGGACGCCGATCTGCAGGACGATATAAACGCCGCAGACGAAATGCTAAAAGAATATTACGGCGGCTGCGATATCGTTTACGGCGTACGTTCAAAACGCAAAACAGATACTTTTTTCAAAAAATTCACCGCCGAAGCATTTTACAGGGTTATGAATTTTTTGGGAGCCGAAACGGTATTTAACCACGCCGATTACAGGCTTATGTCCAAAAGAGCGTTAGAAGGTCTTGCGGAATTTAGAGAGGTCAACCTTTTTTTGCGCGGAATAGTACCTATGATAGGCTACAAGACCTCTTCGGTTTACTATGAAAGAACCGAGCGCTTTGCAGGAGAAAGCAAATATCCGCTTAAAAAAATGATTTCCTTTGCATTAGAGGGGATAACCTCGCTTTCATCAAAGCCCATACGGTATATAACCATTATCGGCTTTCTGATCTTCGCCGTAAGCATACTTATGCTGATAAACTTTATAGTCCGCTGGGCAATAGGCGCAACCGTACCGGGCTGGGCAAGCGTTATATGCTCGGTTTGGGCTATCGGCGGGCTTATAATGCTGTCGCTCGGAATAATAGGCGAATATATAGGTAAAATTTACCTTGAAGCAAAGGCAAGACCAAAATACATTATTAAAGAAGACTTAGAAAACGAAAAATAGAAATTACACAATCAGGTCGGTCGCTTACAGACCGGCCTGATTTTATAAATCCGTACTTTACTTTTTTTGAAAAATGCTGTAAAATAGTAACGAACATTTGTTTTCGGATATGTATGGGGCATACTGAAATAAAAGGGGACGTTTTTTTGGCAAACGATAAAATTATAATCCACGGCGCAAGAGAGCATAATTTAAAAAATGTAGACGTTGAGATACCGCGCGATAAGCTTATTGTTTTTACGGGGCTTTCGGGCAGCGGCAAATCCTCGCTTGCGTTCGATACAATATACGCCGAGGGGCAAAGGCGGTATGTCGAATCGCTTTCATCATATGCGCGCCAGTTTTTAGGGCAAATGGAAAAGCCTAACGTAGACAGCATAGACGGTCTTTCGCCCGCAATTTCAATTGATCAGAAAACCACTTCGAAAAATCCGCGCTCTACGGTAGGAACGGTTACCGAAATATACGATTACCTGCGCCTTTTATATGCGCGCGTAGGTATTCCGCACTGCCCTGTTTGCGGTAAGGAAATAAGCCGCCAGACCACCGACCAAATCGTAGACAGAATAATGGAATTGCCTTCGGGCAGCAAAATACAAATACTCTCCCCCATTGTAAAGGGCAGAAAGGGCGAACACACAAAGGAACTTGAACGCGCGCGCAAGCAGGGCTATGTGCGCGTGAGGATAGACGGCCATATTTACGACCTTTCAGAAGAAATAAAGCTTGAAAAAAACAAAAAGCATATAATAGAAATTGTTGTAGACCGCCTTGTTGTAAAAGAGGAAATACGCTCGCGCCTTGCAGACAGTATTGAAACCGCGGTGGAGCTTTCGGGCGGTCTTGTGGCAGCCGACGTAATAGGCGGCGAGGAATTGCAGTTTTCGCAAAGCTTTGCCTGCGACGAGCACGGCATAAGCATACCCGAGCTTACCCCAACAATGTTTTCGTTTAACAGTCCGTTCGGGGCCTGCCCCACCTGCACGGGACTCGGAATATTTATGAAGGTTAATCCGGCGCTTGTTATAAACGATGAAAGCAAATCGCTTATCGACGGTGCTATACGCGCTTCGGGCTGGGGCGTAAATTCATGGTTTTACCCCGATTCCGGCACTATTGCCACTATGTATTATAACGGTCTTGCAGAGCATTACGGCTTTGATATAAACACGCCATACGGCGAGCTTTCGGACGAGGTAAAGCACGCAGTGCTGTACGGCACGGGGGACGTTAAGCTTAAATTAAGGCGCGGAAACGATTTGGGCAATGGCACGTACGAGGCGCCGTTCGAAGGGGTTATAAATAACCTTGAAAGGCGCTATAAGGAAACCTCAAGCGATTATGCCCGCGCCGAAATTGAAAGCTATATGACCGCTCTGCCCTGCCCCGACTGCCACGGCGCGCGTTTAAAGCCCGAATACCTTGCGGTTACCGTGGGCGGCAAAAATATTAAAGAGCTTTGCGATATGTCGGTTTCCGACGAGCTTAAGTTTATATCCTCGCTTAAATTCGGTCAGCGCGACGAAATGATAGCAAAGCCCATTTTAAAGGAAATACGCGAGCGCCTTACCTTTCTTGAAAGCGTGGGGCTTGAATATCTTGACCTTTCAAGGTCTTCGGGCACGCTTTCGGGCGGTGAGAGCCAGCGTATACGCCTGGCTACGCAGATAGGCTCTTCACTTATGGGTGTGCTTTATATTCTTGACGAACCGAGTATAGGTCTTCATCAGCGTGATAACGACCGCCTTATAGCCACGCTTAAACGGCTTAGGGATCTCGGCAATACCGTTATCGTGGTAGAGCACGATGAGGATACAATGCGCGCCGCAGATTATATTGTAGACGTAGGCCCCGGCGCGGGAATACACGGCGGAAACATTGTATTTTCGGGAACCGTGCCGGAGCTTGAAAAATGCACCGAGTCTGTAACCTCGGACTATCTTACCGGCAGAAAAAAAATACCGGTGCCGCAAAAAAGACGAACGGGCAACGGTGAATTTCTTGAAATAAAGGGCGCGGCTGAAAATAACCTTAAAAAAATAAACGTTAAAATACCGCTCGGTACATTCACCTGCGTTACGGGCGTTTCGGGCAGCGGCAAGTCCTCGTTTGTAAACGATATTGTTTATAAGGTGCTTGCTAACAAGCTTAACCGTGCAAAAACCATACCCGGCAAATTCAAATCGTTTTCGGGCATAGAAAATCTTGATAAGGTTATAAATATAGATCAGGCGCCTATCGGCAGAACGCCGCGTTCCAACCCCGCGACATATACGGGCGTTTTCGGAGATATACGGGAGCTATTCGCCTCTACTAAAGACGCAAAAACCCACGGCTACACCGCAGGCCGCTTTTCCTTTAACGTAAAGGGCGGCAGATGCGAAGCCTGTCAGGGCGACGGTATTTTGAAAATAGAAATGCACTTTTTGCCGGATATTTATGTGCCGTGCGAGGTATGCGAGGGCAAGCGCTATAACCGTGAAACGCTCAGTATTAAATACAAAGGCAAAAGCATTTACGACGTGCTTGAAATGACGGTTGAAGAGGGTATGCAGTTCTTTGAAAGCATACCGAGGATATACCGCAAGCTTAAAACCCTGTTCGACGTGGGGCTTGGGTATATAAAAATAGGTCAGCCCGCAACCACGCTTTCGGGCGGCGAGGCACAGCGTGTTAAGCTTGCAACCGAGCTTTCAAAGCGCAGTACGGGCAAAACGATCTATATTTTGGACGAACCCACAACAGGTCTCCACACGGCGGACGTGCATAAGCTTATCGAGGTTTTGCAGCGCTTTGTGGATTCGGGCAACACGGTGCTTGTAATAGAGCACAACCCTGACGTTATAAAAACCGCCGACCATATTATAGATTTAGGACCGGAGGGCGGCGACAGGGGCGGCACGGTGGTTTGTACAGGCACACCCGAAAAAATAGCGGCGTGCGAAAAATCGTATACAGGCAAATTCTTAAAGAAATTACTTTAATATTAAATTTACACATTATTAACCAATATGTTTTTTACAGCGTATAAAATGTAAAAAACGGGGTGAAAAGGTAATTGTTCGGATATGTAAGAGCCTGCAAGCCCGAGCTTAAGGTTCGGGAATACGAAACCTACAAAGCGGTTTATTGCTCGCTTTGCCGCGTTATGGGCAGTGAATACGGGCTTTGGTCCCGCTTTACGCTAAGCTATGATTTTACTTTTTTAGCGCTTATAAATATGGCGTTAACACCCGGCTGTGATATGATTGAGCGTAAACGCTGCGTGTTTAACCCGTTTAAAAAATGCAATTTCTGCAAAAACAGCGATAAGCTTAAAATGCCCGCCGCTGCGGCTATGATAATGTCTTACTATAAGCTCGCCGATAATATTGCCGATAATAAGGGCATAAAAAAATTGGGCTTTATGCTGCTTAAGCCCTTATTTAACGGCGCGCGAAAAAAGGCGGCTTTAAAATACCCCGAAATTGAAACCACGGTATCGGATTATATAAAAGCGCAGAATAAGCTTGAAAAAGAAAACTGCACAGAGCTTGACGCGGCGGCAGATCCCACCGCCAACGCGTTGGCGGGCATACTCAGCCTTTGCAGCGATGATAAAACGCAAAAGCGTGTACTCAGCCGTATAGGATACTGCATAGGAAGATATATTTATCTTTTAGACGCAGCGTGCGATTTAGCAAGCGATATAAAAACAGGCTCGTATAACTGCTTAAAAAATTTTCCGGGCGGCGACCCCGCCGAATATGCAAAAAAACGCGTTACACCGCAGCTTTACGTGTGCGCTAACGAGGCAGGCAAGGCATTCGAGCTTTTGGACGTTAAAAAATATAAGCCGATAATCGGAAATATTATATATTTAGGACTTGAAGATACTTTTAAAAAGGAGTTAGCACTATGACCGACCCGTATGCGGTATTAGGCGTTTCAAGAAACGCCACCGACGACGAAATTAAAAATGCTTACAGGGAGCTTGCGCGCAAATATCACCCCGATAATTACGCGGACAACCCTCTTTCCGATCTTGCGGGCGAAAAGATGAAGGAGATCAACGAAGCATACGACAGCATTATGGCGGAGCGCAGAACGGGTAAGACGTCGGGCGGCGCTTATAATGCAGGCACGGGCGGCTCGTCATTCCCCGATGTTCGTAATCTTATAAATCAGGGCAGACTTGAGCAGGCACAGGAGGTGCTCGACGGTGTTCCGCCGCAGTCGCGCGACGCAGAGTGGTACTTTTTAAACGGCACGGTGCTTTACCGCCGCGGTTGGTTTGATCAGGCGTTTACAAGCTTCACCACCGCTTCAAGAATGGATCCCTCAAACGCGGAATATCAGCACGCCGTGCAAAATGCCGCGCGCCAGCAGGGAAGGCAATATAATCCTTACCGCAACTACGGCGGAAACAGCGGCTGCAGCGCGTGCGATGTTTGTCAAGGTCTTATATGCGCCGATTGCTGCTGCGAGTGTATGGGCGGCGACCTGATACCCTGCTGTTAAAATGAAACAAACTGCTAAGATTACCTTTTGCGGTATAATCACCGCGCTTTCCGTGGTTTTTATGCTGCTTTCGTATTTTCCGTACTTAACATATGCGGTTCCCGCAGTTACCGGGCTTTTAATGATGATAATTGTAATAGAAATAAACACGCGCTGGGCGTTTGCGGCTTATGCGGCGGCGTCGGTATTGGTGTTTATTTTTGCCGAGCCCGAAAGCAAGCTTATGTATATATGCCTTTTCGGGTATTACCCGATACTTAAGGCTTTAATTGAACGCCTGCATAAGCCCGCGGCAGAATGGTTGCTTAAGCTTTTGGTTTTTAACGCCGCCGTATTACTTGTTTATTTTGTTTTTGCAAAGCTTTTCGGAATTTCGCTTGACGATTTTAATACCTTCGGCAGGTACGGCGTTTACGCTTTTTTGGCTGCTGGCAACGCGGTTTTCGTGCTTTATGATATTGCGGTCTCGCGTATGGCAATGTTTTATATTAACACTCTGCATATGCGTATAGCAAGAATATTTAAAGGAAAATAAGCTAAACTATTAAAGGCAAAACAGTAATTCCTGTAATTAATGCCTGCTGAACAATTCAAAAGTACCTTAACCAAGCATGTTGGTGTAAACT
>ERZ827512.445-NODE-445-length-55315-cov-5.945385_pt1 | contig 55315 bp, 57 predicted proteins | sample MGYA00519916_ERZ827512 | MGnify/ENA primary metagenome ERZ827512 (study PRJEB31778, sample SAMEA3449335) | human gut metagenome | biome: human gut; feature: human-associated habitat; material: faeces | place: United Kingdom | collected 2010/2012 ... | reverse complement strand
ATTTTTTTTACTGTGTCACCAAAATTTAGGGTGACTTTTATTTTTGAAAAATCCCTTATAGGTGTTTTAGTAGTATTTAATTTGTATATTGTTTTCTTTACTAATTATAAGTGTCCTTGGAGGAGAGACTTTAATATTTATTGTGCTGGATGTGGAGGAACTAGAATGTTAAGGAGCTTGATGAAGTTAGATTTTTATCAAGCTTTTAGATATAATGCTTTAATATTTATTTTAGTTCCTTTAGTATTTATCTATGTATTGTATGTAATAATAAAGAAAATATTAGGAAGATGTTATTATAAAATTAAGGATAGAGATTTAATAATTTTATTTTTAGTTATGCTTCTTTTTATGACTTTGAGAAATATAGAGGCATTTAGTTTTTTAACTCCAACAAAAGTGCGATAAATTAAGGATTATTTGTTAATTAGTTAGGTATTATTGTTGATTAATATAGTTAAGTATGTTAAAATCAAAATGAGATAACTTAGAGTATGGTTATTAAGTAAAAATGGTTTGTAGAGGTGAATTAATGAAGAAGTTATTATCAATTGTTGTATCTTGTTACAATGAAGAGTTAGCGATTCCTTTATTTTATAAGGAAGTAAAAAAAATGATAGAAAAGATGGATTATCTTGATTTTGAGATAGTATTTGTTGATGATGGGAGTAAAGATAAAACATTAGAAATATTAAAAAAACTAGCTAAAAAAGATAAACAAGTAAAATATGTTAGTTTTTCTAGAAATTTTGGTAAAGAGGCTGCTATGTATGCAGGACTTGAATATTCAAAAGGAGATTATGTAACATTAATGGATGCTGATTTGCAAGATCCACCTGCTATGTTAGAGAAAATGTATAAGTATTTAGAAAGTGGAGAATATGATTGTGTTGCTACTAGAAGAGTTACAAGGAAAGGGGAACCTCCTATTAGAAGCTTTTTTGCTAGACAATTTTATAAAATTATTAATAAATTAAGCGATATTGAGATGGTTGATGGAGCTAGGGATTATAGATTAATGAGACGAGAGATGGTTGATGCTATTGTTGATATGAGAGAATACAATAGATATTCAAAGGGATTATTTAGCTTTGTTGGCTTTAAAACTAAATGGTTAGAGTATGAAAATGTTCAAAGAGTTGCTGGTGAAACAAAATGGAGTTTTTGGAAATTATTCATTTATGCTATAGATGGAATAACGGCTTTTTCAACAAAACCACTTATTATGTCAGCAATATTAGGATTTTTGTTTTGTTTAGTAAGCTTTGCTATGATAATATTTATAATAATTAAAACTTTAGTTTATGGGGATCCTGTAAATGGCTGGCCTAGTACAGCTTGTATAATATTTTTTGTTAGTGGAATACAACTTTTTTGTATGGGAATTGTTGGACAATACTTATCAAAGACATATTTAGAGACAAAGAAAAGACCTATATATATAGTAAGGGATAGTAATGACAATGATGAAGAAGATAAATAGTTTGTATAAAAAATATAAAGAGATAATTAATTATTTAATATTTGGTGTTCTTACGACAGTAATTAGTTTAGCTGTTTATTATGCATTAGTGTATACAATACTAAATCCTCTTAATGCTATAATGTTACAGATTGCCAATATATTATCTTGGACAGCAGGTGTAATATTTGCATATATAACAAATAGAAAATATGTATTTGAAAGTAAAAGTGATAACTTATTAAAGGAGATAAATAGTTTTGTTGGTTCTAGAATAGTAACTTTAATTATGGATATGATAATTATGTATATTGGTGTTACTGTTATTGGACTAAATGATAAATTGATAAAATTAATATCACAAGTAGTTGTAATAGTAAGTAATTATTTGTTTAGTAAATTGTTTGTGTTTAAAAGAGATGAGAAATGAGAAAAATATTTTTAATTACTATTATAGTTATATTTTTAGGAGGTTGTGGTACTCAAAAAAATCAAAATAAAACTTTAGAGGCTAAAGATATAGAAGTAAAGGATGTTCTTGATAACAGTAAGAGCAAGCAAGATGATAACTTGATTAAGCTTGGTTTATATAAAGATAATAAAAAGATTAGTGTTTATGAGAGTAGTATGCCTATATATAAAGATATAATTTCTTTGGGATGTTATTATACAGATGAAGATATAGTTAGTGATGGAGACTTTAAGGAAGTTTTTCTTAAGTATTATAATGAGTATCAGAATATAGATGGTTATAAACTGGGGTATCATATAAAGTTTAGTACTAGTGATAAAGAAATTGATAAATATATTTTTAGACCTAGTGATGTTTGGGAGTTTTTTGATTATATTCAGGTTTATTTGTATGATGATATACATCAAGATACATCTTGGTATTCTCATGTTACAGATGATAATTATAACGATAGTACATTATTTACTTCTATTAAATTAACTGCTAGTACTTATATAGATAGAGTTAGTAGTGATGTTACTATTGGGGTATTTATTTATAATAGTGATAGTGTAGTAGAGGGAAAATATATTGGGGATAATGTTTATTATGTAACTTTAAAAAAAGTATAGGTGTAAAGTTTTTGTTAAGAATATTGTCATATAATAGTGGTTGTGATAAAATCTATGTTAGAGGTGTATGATGAAAGTTAGTAGAGTATTTTTAATAATTTTTGTAACATTTATGTTTGTTACATTATTCATGCCAGTTGTAAAGATAATTGCTAAGCATATAGGGGCTATAGATATGCCAAATGCAAGAAAGGTTCATAAAAAAGCTATTCCTCGTTTGGGAGGATTAGGAATATATTTTGGCTTTTTATTAGGATTTGTTTTGTTTGGACATCAGTCAGTACAGATGAATTCTATTTTGATAGGTAGTTTTATTATTGTAATTACTGGAATTATAGATGATATAAAGCCTATTCCAGCTAAATATAAGTTAATTGGTCAAATAATTGGGGCCTCAGTAATTCCTGTCGTTGGGGGAATTGCTCTAAGAGATGTTAGTGCTTTTGGTATATATATTAATTTTGGCTTTTTAAGTTATTTAGTAACTATAATATTTATAGTCGCAATAATTAACTGTATTAACTTAATAGATGGCTTAGATGGACTGGCTGGTGGATTAGCCGCAATATACTTTGCAATGATAGGAGTAATAGCTATTCTTTTCAATAATAGTAGTGGCCTAGATACAATACTAACTTTTGTAATGTTAGGTTGCACATTAGGTTTTCTAGTACATAACTTTTATCCAGCTACCATATTTATGGGAGACTCTGGAAGCATGTTTTTAGGATATATAATTGCAGTAATAGCACTTCTAGGTTATAAGAATGTAACATTTACATCACTTATTGTACCAATATTTATGTTAGCAATTCCTATTATGGATACATTATTTGCAATAATTAGAAGAACACTTAAGCATGAATCAATAGTAAAACCAGATAAAAGTCATTTACATCATCAGTTGTTGAAACTTAATTTATCGGTTAAGAAGACTGTTCTTTTGATATATATAATGGATATATTATTTGCAATTGCATCTATTATTTATATTTTTAATGATCCAATATATGGTATTGTTATATATGTTATTTTGTTTATTATAGTATTAATTTTGATATTTAAGACAGATATTATTCATAATCATAATAGTAAGAAAAATAGTTAGGGAGGTATTTATTATGAAAGGAATTATATTAGCAGGAGGTTCAGGGACAAGACTTTATCCTATTACAGAGGGAACTAGTAAACAGTTAGTGCCAGTATATGATAAGCCTATGATTTATTATCCATTATCAGTATTAATGGAAGCAGGAATTAGAGATATATTAATTATTACAACACCAGAGGATCAGGGAAGCTTTAAAAGATTGTTGGGAGATGGTAGTAGATTAGGTATAAATCTTAATTATACTATTCAGCCATCACCTGATGGACTTGCTCAGGCCTTTATTTTAGGACGTGAGTTTATTGGGAATTCTGCTTGTGCAATGGTTTTAGGAGATAATATTTTCTATGGTAGTGGACTTACAGGATTACTTCAAGAGGCTAAGAAAAATGCTATCGATGGGAGTGCTACCATATTTGGTTATCAAGTAAAGGATCCTGAAAGATTTGGTATTATGGAATTTAATGAATTAGATGATGGTACAGCTCAGGTTATTAGTGTTGAAGAAAAACCAGAACATCCAAAGAGTGATTATGCTATCACCGGATTATATTTTTATCCAGAGGGTGTAAGTGATTTAGCCTCTAAGATAAAGCCATCAGCAAGAGGAGAATTAGAAATAACTACTTTAAATGATATGTATTTGCAACAAGAAAATTTAAAAGCATGTTTACTTGGCGATGGCTATACTTGGTTTGATACAGGAACATTTGATAGTTTAATTGATGCTTCTAATATGATTAGAACTATTCAAAATAATAGAGATAAGGTTATTTGTTGCCCAGAAGCTATAGCATATAGTAATAATTGGATAAGTAAAGATGAGGTTAAAGGAAGAGCAAAACTATTAAAAAAGAACACTTATGGAAAGTATTTAAATAAAATGATTGGGGGAGACGAATAATTAATGAAGTTTTTAATTACAGGTGCTAGTGGACAATTAGGATATGATGTTAAACTAGAACTTCTAAATAGAGGATATTATGATATTTTATCTCCATCTTCTAGTGTTATGAATCTTAGAAATAAAGATAGTGTTAGAGATACTATATTAGATTATAAGCCAGATATTGTTTTTCATTGTGCAGCCTATACGGCTGTTGATAAGGCAGAAGATGAGCGAGAGTTATGTAGTGATGTAAATATAAATGGTACTAAATATATAGTAGATGCTTGTAGTGAGGTTGGAGCTAAATTAATTTTTATTAGTACTGATTATGTATTTGATGGAAGTAAAGATGGTTTTTATTTAGAAGATGATAAAGTAAGTCCTATTAATTATTATGGTAAAACTAAATGGTTAGCTGAGGAAAATGTTAGAGGATATGATAATCATATAATTACTCGTATATCTTGGGTTTTTGGAATTAATGGGAATAATTTTGTGAAGACAATGTTGAAGCTTTCTGATACAAGAGATGAAATTAGTGTTGTAAGCGATCAAATAGGTAGTCCTACGTATACTAAAGATTTATCGAAAGTACTAGTAGATATGGCTTTATCTGATAAAAAAGGTACATATCACGTAACCAATGATGGAACTTGTAGTTGGTATGAGTTTGCTAAATATATATTTGAAAGCAATAATATAGATATTGTTGTTAATCCTATTAAAACTAGTGATTATCCAACGAAAGCTAAAAGACCACACAATTCAAGAATGAGTAAAGAAAAATTAATGAATGATGGATTTTCAATGCTTCCTGATTGGAAAGATGCTGTAGATAGATATAATAAAGAGTTAATAAAAGTAAGAAAGAAGGATGATTAATTGTGAAGTTTTTAGTAACTGGTGGAGCGGGATTTATAGGAAGTAATTTTATGCATTATGAAGTAAAGAAATATAGCGATGATGTATTTGTATGTCTTGATGCATTAACTTATGCTGGTAACTATAATAATATTAAAGATTTAGAAGAGTATTCTAATTTTAAATTTGTTAAAGGTGATATAACTGATAGAGAATTAGTGTATAAATTGTTTGAAGAAGAAAAATTTGATATTGTAATTAATTTTGCGGCTGAGAGTCATGTTGATAATAGTATTAAAAATCCTACTATATTTTTAACTACTAATATTATTGGAACTAGTGTTTTAATGGATGCTTGTCGTAAGTATGGTATAAAGAGATATCATCAAGTATCAACTGATGAGGTATATGGAGATTTACCATTAGATAGACCAGATTTATTATTTACTGAAGATACTCCACTTCATACTTCAAGTCCGTATTCTTCATCAAAAGCAAGTGCTGATTTGTTAGTTATGGCTTATCACAGAACTTATGGATTACCTGTAACAATATCTAGATGTTCAAATAATTATGGTCCATACCAATTTCCAGAAAAATTAATACCAGTAGTAATTTCAAAGGCTTTAGCTGGTGAAAAAATTCCAGTATATGGAACAGGAAGTAATGTTAGAGATTGGATTCATGTAATAGATCATAATATTGGAGTAGATTTAATAGTAAGAAATGGTCGTGATGGTGAAGTTTATAATTTAGGTGGACATTCTGAGAGAACTAATTTAGAAGTAGTTAAAACTATTTTGAAACAACTAGGAAAAAGTGAAGATTTAATAACTTTTGTAGAAGATCGTAAAGGTCATGACTTAAGATATGCTATTGATTCAAGTAAGGTAGAGAAAGAATTAGGTTGGGATAGAACTTATACTTTTGAACAAGGTATTAAAGAGACTGTTGATTGGTATTTAAATAATCAGGATTGGATTAATAATATTTTATCTGGAGATTATAAGAATGCTTATAGGGGAGATGATGAATAATGATAAAGAAAATACCTACTAATTTAGAGGATTGTTATATATTAGAACCAGATAGATTTGGTGATGATAGAGGATATTTTAGTCCATATTTTATTCAAAATGATTTAGAAAAACTTGATATAAAGTTTGAAAAAGTTGTTCAAGCTAATAGAAGTAAAAGCTCTAAAGGTGTTGTTCGTGGTCTTCATTATCAAAAAGATCCTAAATGTCAAGCTAAGATAGTTGAAGTAATAAAAGGAGCTGCTATTGATGTTGTTGTAGACATAAGAGAAGGTTCTCCAACATATGGTATGAGTACAAGTGTGCTATTAACTCCTGATAATAATAGACAATTATTTGTTCCACGTGGCTTTGCTCATGGTTTCGTTAGCTTAGAGGATGATACAATATTTCAATATTTGATAGATAATGATTATGCACCTAATATGGAAGGTGGTATCTTGTGGAATGATTCTGATCTTGGAATAGATTGGCAAGAAATGTTTGAAAAATATGATATAAAAAATCCTAATCTAAGTGAAAAAGATAAGGTTAGAAAAAAATTAAAAGAGACAGATATTCATTTTAAGTATTAATTATAAGAACTACTGTTCTTTTTTAATGCTTACATTATTATAATTAGTAAAGTGGGGGATATAATGAAAAAAATAGTTATTCAAGTTATATGTGTTTTTTCTATTATTCTAAATATTTTATTTATAATAAGTGTTAATACTAGTAAAAGTAATATTAATAATAATTATATATTAAAGCCTTTTAGTAATCTTAGTAATAAAGATAAGGATGATATTCAAAGTATATATAAAGATATTAAGATGGATGATAATTATTTGTTTTTAGGGGATTCTATTACATATATTTATAAATTAGATAAGTATTATCAAGATCTGCCTGTTGTTAATAGTGGTATAAATGGAGATACAGCCGAGGGAATATTAAAGGATATGGAAGAGCGAGTTTATAGATATAATCCATCTAAAGTGTTTTTATTAATTGGTACAAATCAAATAGAAAAAGAGAGTGTAGAAGAGGTATATGATAGTATTATTAAAATAATAAATAAAATTCATAGTAATAGAAGATATGCTAAGATATATGTTGAATCTGTTTATCCTGTAAATGTAAATATAGATAGTTCAATGGTCAAAGGAAGAGATAATGAAAAAATAAAGAAGCTTAATAAAAAACTTGAAAAATATTGCGTAGAGCATGAGTTAACTTATATTAATTTATATGATAAATTAGTAGATAAAGATGGTAATTTTGATGAAAGTTATACTTATGATGGGTTACATCCTAATGATAATGGGTATAAGGTTATTACTAAAGAGATAAAAAAATATTTATAATTAAAGTTGTCCAAATTAAATTATGGACAATTTTTTTGCTTTATTTAAGCAAAAGTTACTTGACAGTTTAATAAGCAGAAAATTTTCTTGTTATTCTATTAACTAAGTTTACTTCTAAAAAATTTTATATTATAATCTTTATATAGTAAGGTAGGGATAGAGTTGAATAGTAGTAGTATAATTAATAAATTAAAGAGAAATTCCAATTTAAAAGTTAGAGAGTCAAATTTTGAACTTATGAGAATAGTCTCAATGTTTTTGATAATATTAGGACATGTAATTGGTTTTGGTTATTTAATTGATAATAATTCTTATGGTGCAATAAAAGAAGTCTTAAACATTATGATGTATATTTTAATTATGCATGTAAATTCGTTTATTATATTATCTGGTTTTTTTCAGAGTAATAGTAAGTTTAGATTGAGCAAACTATTTAGTTTGATTTTACAAGTTATAATGTATTCATTTATTATATATTGTATTTCTATAAAAATTGGGTGGATTACTAATTACAATATAGTTAGTATTTTCTGTAAATTGTTACCATCAAGCATTGGTAGTTATTGGTTTATAAGTTCTTATATTATAGTCTATATGTTTAGTGATTATATTAATAAGTTTATCTCACGACTATCAAAAGTAGAGTTTAAAAAATTGTTACTAGTTCTCTTTTTTATTTTATCAATTATTCCATTTTTTACTGGAAAAATGATCCTCGATAATAATGGATATAATTTTTATAATTTTATTTTTCTTTATATGATAGGTGCTTATCTTAGGAGATATCCTTTAAGAGAGAGTTATCATTTTAAAGTCTTTTCCACTAATGGATATAGGTTTCTTATGATTTTTATGTTTATATGTTGTTTTTCTGTAAATTATTTATTGATGTATTATGCCTCTAATATGCTTAGTTATAGTAATTTGTTTGGTGAAATTTCAAGTAGAATTCTTAGTAATAAATTGACATATTCTAACTCTTTAATAATTATACAATCGGTATGTTTTTTTGAATTCTTTAGATATATAAAGATAAATTCTAAAGTTATAAATTATATTTCTAGCTGTGTGTTTGGAGTTTACTTATTTCATGAAAATGCTGTTATGAGAAATAATATATATTCCTTGTTTAATATGGAAAAATATTATAATAGTTATAAATTATGTTTATATATAATAGTTTGTACTCTTATTATTTTTAGTGTTGGAGTTTTAATAGAAAGTGTTAGAAAGTTATTTTTAAAATTTATATCAAATTTAAGAATAGTAAAAAAATTAGTAGATAATTTGAAAAATCTTTGTCTATCTTTTAATCTTAAGATTAATTGGTAATCTAGTTTTAAAAATTATAGAGAAATTTAAATAAAAATAGAAAAAGACTAAAATGAAGAAAAATATATCGTGTGATGTTATTATACCTGTTTATAATTCTATTGAATGGGTTAAGTTATGTATTTATGCATTGTATCAGAATACAAATGCTTCGGATTTAGGAAAAGTAATTTTAATTAATGATAAATCAAATAAAGAGACTACTGAATATTTAAGGAGTATTGAACAGAAATACTTTAATATTATTTTAGTAGAAAACAAAAAGAATTTAGGCTTTGTCAAGTCGATGTAATTATGGTATGTCTATTGCAACTTCAGATTATGTTTTACTTTTAAATTCTGATTGTTTGCTTGTTGATGGAGTTATTAATAAACTAATGAATGCAATGGAACGTGATAAAAAAATTGGTCTTATGTGTCCTATTTCTAGTAAGGCTGCCAACTTATCTTTTTCACTTCCTAATGGCTATAATTATCAAATGTTAAACAAGTTATTTGAACAAAAATTTAGTGGCAAAACATTTGATGCTTGTACGGTAGTTGGAAATTGTTTAATGATTAGTAAGCAATGTATTAAGGAAGTTGGATATTTTGATGAAATATTTGAAAAGTGTTATACAGAAGAGACTGATTATCAGTTTAAAGCTTTAGAAAAAGGGTTTAAAGCTAAAGTTTTAATTGATTCTTATGTTTTTCATGAATGTAGAGTGTCTTTTGGAGAATCCAAAAAGCAGTTGTTAGTTAGAGATAAGCATTTGAAAATTTTCTTTGAACGATGGGTAGATAAATATAATCAATTGATGGAGAAATATTAGATAGTATAGATGGTTGGATGGTTAGTAATATCAATAATTTAATTATTAATAATAAAGATATAGTAATTGGAGAAGTTAAAGATAATAAAGAGGAAACTATGATATTTTCACCTTTGATTTCTAAAGATGAATAATAAAGAGTTAAAGTCAAGTACATGGAATGTTATTTATATTGATAATGATGGTTTAGATAATATAAGGCTTGCTAGAAAAATAAATTTGATTTTAAATTATTAGATATGAATGTGTTTGATAATGAATACTTTGGCTGGGAAAAACATAAGGTAACAGGTAATAGAAATTTAGATAATTTTTATGTTTATTTTGGAAAGGATACTGAATTTTCATATTGACATTTTCTAGAAGGGAAATATAAAAAAGAAAATGATAGTTATATACTTGAATTTAAAACATTAAGAAAATGTACAGAATTTAAAGTTGAATTTGCAACATTTAGTGGGATTTTATTTGATAATTTAAAGATTAATGTAGATAATTTAGAGTCCAGTAATTTAGTAAACTATAGAAAATATTTTGAATATCAAATCTTTGATGAAGGTATTCCAACAGTATTTCTTTATGGAGATTTTTCTAAGAACCAGCTGGTGAGGCTAGAAATAAAGATGCAAATTTTGGATGATGAATTTTATTTAAAATTATTGAAGAGATTTAATTTAGCTTTGATTACTGTTGTAAATAGTTCTAAAGAAAATAGAATATTTCCTAAAATAAAGAATTTTTTTAAGAAAAATAAATAGTATTTTAAGTTTGAAATATTATTTATTTTTTTTGATATTCTTGACTGTATTTTGTTGGAAATGTTATAATGAAGTTGTAAATTATAGAAGAGGTGAATACTTTGTTTAATTTAATAAAAAAATTTTTAAAAAAACCTGATGATGAAAATATAGAATTTATTAGAAAAAGTAAATATTTTGATGAAAATTATTATAAATTAGAAAATCCAGAGGTAAAAGGGGATTTATGTCGTCATTACTATTATTATGGTTGGAAAGAGGGGAAATCTCCTAGTTATGATTTTTCAAATGATGCTTATTTAAAAAAATATAGAGATGTAACGGATGCTAAAATAAACCCACTTCTTCATTATTTGAAGTTTGGTAAAGCTGAAAATAGAACCATAGAAAAAGATAATGGTGCAAGTTTAAAAAAAGTCTATGAAAGTATTTATGATTGTCCTTATTTTTATAAAACTTATATATGTGATGATAAAATAAAAAGAGTTAATTTATTTTTTGATAAAATTGATAGTAATATTTATGATATGAATTTATTGTTTGATTTTATTATAAAAAAGTGTAGTTTAGAAAAATTACAATTAAGAATTGTTTATAATATAGCAGATTTTGAAGTTTTAAAAGATTTTCTAGAAAAAAATAGTCTTGAACTACCAGCGGATACCATTTTTTTAAATTTGAAAAATTCTAATTATTTAGAGATTAGTTTGTTTGAAGAGTATGTTTGCACTTCTTGGAAAAATGCTAGAGCTATACTTAATACCCATAGTATAAATAATAATATTTATTTTTATGTAAAAACGCTAGATAATTTATCTGATAGTGAATATTATCAAATTTCAAATATTTGTTGTAATGACAAAGTTGTTTGTTTAGTTAATGATGACAATATACTTAATAATCTAAAATTATGTAAGCTTAAATTTGAGAGTAATGAACAAAAGATTACTTCAAAGAAAACAAATCAGCTTTATTGTAATTTCGGTGATATGTTTATTGTAGGAGTTGAATTATTAAATGAAGCATTTTTAAGAGGAGAGTTAGACTCCAAGAGATGGATAGTAAATGTAACTTCTATTGAAAAGGAACTTAAGTTTCATTTTGATACTGATGTTAAGGTGAGAAATGTTGAAGAAATAGATGAATATGCAGATTTTATTTTTGATTTATCTTATGCTAAAAATAAAGAGACTTATGATATTCCTACTATAGTAGGATTTGTAGAGGAACAAGAATATATAAAGAAAGAAGTTATTTATTTAGATAACATAACGAAAAAAGATTTAAAATTTACTTATGAAAAAGCAGATGATTTAAAGATAGATAATAGCTATCAAAAATTTGCTGATGAACTTAGAATAATAAGGGGGAAGACAAATGTATAGATTAAAGTGTGACACAGAATTTGATATGCAATTAGATGTACCAGAATTTTCTATTCGTTATTATCAACTTTTAAATAGTAAGAAAAAAAATATTATTTATATAAAAGATGTGTTTGATAATTCAACTTTTCGTTATAGAACTTATAATGTAATGGAAGCTATGGAAAATAATTTCAAATATTTTGTTACTTGTTTTTTAGTTAGTGAACTTTATAGTATTTATAAGTTACTGTCTAAGATAGATTTAATTATTTTGCAGAGAGCAAAGTGGAGTTTTGAATTAGAAAGTTTCATAAGAATTGTTAAAGAAAAAAAGATTCCTATTGTTTATGATATGGATGATTTAATTTATCATACAAAATATGTTCCTAAATATTTAAATAGTATTGGTGATTATCGTGATTTTACTGTTGATTCGTTTTTTGCTTTATCTAAAAGATATGAATTGATAGCTAGTAGTAGTGATGGCTTTATTGCAACAACCAATGATTTAAAACAACATTTAGAGTGTGATTTTAATAAACCAGTTTGGTTAATGCCTAATTTTTTTAATAAAGAACAAGAGGAAGAATCTAGAAAAATCTGTTTATTAAAAGAAAAAAATTACAAGAGGGATAAATTTGTAATTGGTTACTTTAGTGGGTCAAATTCTCATCAGAGGGATTTAGAAATTGTTGAATCAGCAATTATTAAGTTGATGGATAAATATCCTGATATTTATTTAAAAATAGTAGGATATATGAGCCTGTCAAAAGAATTTGAAAAGTTAAAGAAAGATGGTAGAATACTTATTGATAAATTTGTTCCTTTTCAAGAATTACAATATAAAATTGGTGAAGTAGATTTGAATATTATACCTCTTCAAAATCATGAATTTAATCATTGTAAGAGTGAACTTAAATATTTTGAGGCAAGTATTGTTGATGTTGTTAGTTGTGCTACTGATAATAATGTGTATCACAATATAATAGAAGATGGAAAAGATGGTTTTTTGTGTACAGAAATGGATTGGTATGATAAAATAGAATATGTATATTTGAATTATGACAAAATGAAAAATGTAATTAAGTCTGCAAAGAATAAATGCTATCAATTGTATGGTAATAATAGACAAGAAGAGAGAATTTTGAATTTGTATGATGATATTATAGAGAGTATTGGTGGAGATAATGAAACGAAATAATGCTATAGAAGTTAAAAATATGACTAAACAATTTGATGTATATTTTGATAAGGCAAATACGTTAAAAGAAAAATTATTATTTTGGAAGAGGGGCAACAAAGAAGTTAGAACTGTATTAAAGGATATTAATATCGATATAAAAAAAGGTGAAACGGTAGCACTTATCGGGACAAATGGAAGTGGAAAATCGACGTTGTTAAAATTAATGACAAAAATTATTTATCCTACTAAGGGAACTGTTTCTACTAAGGGAAAGTTAACATCTTTATTAGAACTTGGAGCAGGATTTCATCCTGATTTTTCTGGAAGAGAAAATATTTATTTTAATGCTTCAATATTTGGCCTTTCAAAAAAAGAAATTGATAGAAGATTAGATGATATTATTGCTTTTTCGGAACTAGAAGAATTTATAGATAATCCAGTTAGAACTTATTCTTCTGGGATGTATATGCGCCTTGCCTTTAGTGTTGCTATTAATGTAGATGCTGATATTTTACTTATTGATGAAATCTTAGCTGTAGGGGATCAACATTTTCAAGATAAATGCTTTAAAAAACTAGAAGATTTACGAGATAGTAATAAAACAATAGTTATTGTTACTCATAGCTTGGATTCTGTTAAAAAATTATGTAATCGAGCTATATGGATAAAGGATGGAATAGTTGAAGAAGATGGTGATACTAAAATGGTTGTAGAAAAATACTTAAAGGAATGTCAGTAAGGTAGGTGATAATTATGAGTTTAGTTAACGATTTAAGACATTATAGAGAATTTTTAAAGTCAAATGTAAAAAAAGATATTCGCGGAAAGTATAAAGGATCTTTTTTAGGAGTACTATGGAGTTTTATTAATCCACTTTTATCTGTTTTGGTATACGCAATAGTTTTTCCTTATATCATGAGAATAAAAGTAGAGAATTATTTGATTTACTTAATTACAGGAATTATTCCTTGGACATTTTTTACAAGTTCCATTAATTTAGGACTTATTTCTGTTTTAAGTAATGCTGATATAATAAAAAAAGTTTATTTTCCAAGAATTATTTTGCCAATATCAACTGTAACTAGTTGTTTGGTTAATTTCTTGATTTCTTGTATAATTATAATTTTATTTTGTCTTGGTAGTGGAATTGGAATAAGTTTTCAAATATTATGGTTGCCACTTATTGCTTTAATTCAGTATTTAATGTTATTAGGCTTTACTTTTATTTTAAGTTCTATTGAGATGTATATGAGAGATATTGAACATATTGTTAATTTTATTTTAAGTATGGCTTTTTATGTAACACCAATCCTTTATACTCCAGATATTTTTCCTGAAAATTTGTCATGGGTACTTGAAATAAATCCAATGGCTTATCTTGTTAATGCTTATAGAAGTATCTTCTTTTATCAAAAAATGCCAAATATTTATGACCTTGGAATTGTTAGTATTTTTAGTATTATTATTTTTATATTAGGTTATTTTATATTTGAGAAATTGCAAAAAGGTTTTGCAGAAGAAGTTTAGGAGGGGTATATGCAGATTGTATATCATGGAAGATATGCAAAAGTAGATAATCCTAGAATTATTGCTGGAAAATTTACAAAAGATAATTATTATGTTAGATAATAATCCTAAAAATTATATTAAAAATCTAATTGAAGTAATGTCATCGTGGATTATTCTAAAGATAGATAATTATAATAGTAGTATGTATTATGAAAATCCAAGTTATATTTATCAATGTTATATTGAAAAAAAAGTTTTATAGGAGGAAGTATGAAGACAAATTTTAAAATAATATCTGTAAATATTGATGGTATAAGGAATGCTAAAATAGAATTACAAGGTATTTGTAAAGATAAAGATAAAATTAGTGTGCTGGTAGATGGGAAAGAGAGAAAATTTGAGGAAAAGATTATTTTAGATAAGAAATATGTTGTAAATAGAATAAAAAAAATAAAGAGTGATGATTTTAATATTTATGTGTGTTTAGAAAAAAAGGATAAAATAGTAGAGGTTTATTATAATAATAAATTTATTTTAAAACAGAATGTCTCTATTTTATCAAGAGTTTTGTTTAGAATTAAAATAAGACTTAGAAGGGGATTTAATATATTTAAGCGTCTTCCTAAAATTATAGTAAAAACAATTAAATTAATGTGGGTTAGACATCATTTTTTAATTCCTCCAAGAATGATTAAACAATATTTAAAATCTTTTTCTAATAATGTAGAAAGTAAAAATGTTGATGAATTATTTTATAATCCGTTAGTAGATGATGATTATAGAAAATGGTTAAAAGAGCAAGAGATTTCTAAAGAACATAAAAAGTTTTCTTATCAGCCATTAATTAGTATTGTAATTCCTGTATATAATGTTTCAGAGAAATTATTAAGAGAATGTTTAGATAGCATATTAAATCAAAGTTATGATAATTTTGAAATTTGTCTTAGTGATGATGCGTCTTCCAAAAAAGAGACTACTAGTGTCTTAAAAGAATATGAAAATAAGTATGAAAAAGTAAAAGTTGTTTATAGAAAAAAGAATGGTCATATTAGTGAGGCTACTAATAGTGCTTTAGAATTAGCTAAGGGAGAGTTTATAGGGCTTGTTGATAATGATGATGTTTTAGATAGAGATGCATTATATTATATGGTAGAGAAACTAAATGACGATAAAAATTTAGATTTAATTTATAGTGATGAAGATAAATTAGATTATAATGGAGAAAGATGTTTTCCTCATTTTAAACCAGATTTTTCTTTAGATACTTTTTTATCTTCTAATTATTTTTGTCATTTTACTGTGATTAGAAAAAGTATTATAGATAAGATAGGTGGTTTTCGAGGAGAATATAATGGGGCTCAAGATTATGATTTGTTTTTAAGAGTTATTGATGAGACTAAAAATATAGGACATGTTAGTAAAATTTTATATCATTGGAGAATGACAGAGGGCTCTACGTCAAGTGGTGGAAGTCATAAAAATTATGCATATGATGCTGGAAAAAGAGCATTAGAAGATTATTTTAAAAGAAATCATATAATGGCTAATGTTCATTTGATTGGTAGTCCTGAGATGTATAGAATTGAATATTTATATAAAAAAGAGCCTAAAATTAGTATTATTATACCAACTAAAGATAAAAGAGATGTGTTAGATACTTGCTTAAAATCTATTTATGAGAAAACAGAGTATTCTAATTATGAAGTTATTGTTGTTGATAATAATAGTAGAGAAGAAGAGACTTTTGCTTTAATGAATAGTTATAAGAATAAGCATAATAATTTTAAAGTAAAGAGATTAGAGTGTGAATTTAATTATTCTTATATAAATAATGAAGCTGCTAAAGAAGCTAGTGGAGAGTATATTGTTTTTCTTAATAATGATACTGAGGTTATTACTTCATCTTGGCTTCATGATATGGTAGGATATGCAAGTCAAAAACATATAGGATGTGTAGGAGCAAAATTACTTTATCCTAATCAAACTATACAGCACTCTGGAGTAGTAGTTGGAGTAGGAGGCATTGCAATGCATGCTTTTGTATCTACAGGTAGAATGCAATATGGTTATTTTGGAAGACTAGTATCTGTATATGACTGGTCTTGTGTAACAGCAGCGTGTTTAATGGTAAAAAAGGAAAAATATTTAAGTGTAGGTGGACTTGAAGAAGATTTGAAGGTTGCTTATAATGATGTTGATTTTAATTTAAAACTATTAGATAGTGGCTATTATAATGTTGTTCTTCCTAATGTGGAATTATTTCATTATGAATCCTTATCTAGAGGAAATGATATGAGTGAAGATCAAATTAAAAGGTTTAAAAAGGAAACGGACTATATGTGTGATAAATGGGGAAAAAAGCTATTAAGTGATAAGTTTTATAATGATAATATGAGTTATGACTATGCTTTTAGATTAGATAGAAAGAGTGAAAAATAGAACTATGAAAAAATTACAAAGAATTTTTTATTATATTAAACGGAATTGGCAAAAATTATTTTGCTATGGATTGATAATGATGGGAATTTTACTATTTATGGTTGTTTTGATTATTAAACCTCAAAAAACTAATAATGCTTATTTATATGAGTCTAAAAGTAAATCTCAGAAGAGAGTTAGTTCTTTTCCTTTGATACAGCATATAAAAGTAAATCAGGATAATGTATATGGCTTGTTTTTATATTTTGGTGATGATGATATTAACAAGTATCCTTATAGAATTGTGTTGAAAGACACTAATAATAAAGAATATTTTAGTCATAAATTTAATCGTGATTATGAATCAAACATTGTTTATATGGAATTTCCAGTAATAAGAAATTCAAAGGGAACGGAATTTATTCTTACTATAGATTGTGAAGAGTGTAGCAATGTTAAATTAGAATATAAAAAAAGTAGTGAAGATGGTTCTTATATGGAAAACAGTGATAAAATATTAGGAGTTTCTTTAAATTATTATCAGAAAAATAATAGTTTTTATTGGTATTCTATATTATCTATTACTATGGGCTTAATTTTACTGCCTTTAGCTAAGGAGGAAAATCATGAAAAATAAATTTATAAAGATTTTGAAACAACTTAGTATAATATTTGTTATTTTAATTTTAAGTGTTTTAATTGATATTTTTGGCTTTAATTTTAAACAATTTACTCTATCTAAGACGTCTAAAGGTATAATTAATATCAATAATTATAAAGTATCTGATGTTTCTAATAATAAAAAAAGTATTGATATTAAACTAAAAAATCAATATATTAACAAATTAGTGATAGAATATTCTACTAAAAAAGATATACCAATTGTTATTAAGTATAAAGAATTTGACTATTATAAAAAGATTAAGACTAATGAATTTGAGGATAAAATTGATAATGAAACTAATCAATTGGTTGATAATATAAAAAATAATGTTAAAGAAATTCATATTTTATATGATAAAAAATATAATCTTGATTTGAAAAAAATATCTATTGATAATAGATTTCAATTAAATTGGTTTAGAGTGTTTTTTGCTTTTTCATTTATTTTTAGCTTTTATCTTTTATATGTTTTTTATAAGAAAGGATTTAAATCTAAAAATTTACATAAATATTATATTTGTATGGCTATGTTACTTGGAATAATATTTATAGTTCTTCAACCATCTGCAACATATTATTCTTGGGATGATCAAATTCATTTTAAGAATGTACTTGATTTAAGAAGTGGTTCTATTAAGTGGAATATTGGTGAGTTTTCAATGATTGATGCATCACCAATTGGAAGAGATTCAATTGATTCTGCCGAAGAGCAAATTAATCAAATGAAGTATTTAAATCAACATAAAGGTAGTACATTCCAAAGTGTTGGAAGTAGATTTATTACATATAATAAGATTGCTTATATTCCTTCAGCTATTGGTTATTATTTGGCAAAATTTTTAGGACTTCCTTTTTCAATTTGTTTTAAAATGGGAAAAGTAACTAATTTATTAGCTTTTGTATTGATTATGGCATATGCTATTAAAATTAGTAAATTAGGTAAGAGATTATTATGTGTTATTGGGCTTATGCCAATGTTATTATTTATAGCAACTCAATATTCATATGATTCTGCTGTTATATCTGGAATTACTTTGGCTTTAGTTATTTTATTAAATTGGTTTACTGATAAAAACTCAAAAGTAGATTTTAAATCAATGTTGTTATTTATAGTTGCAATTTTATATGGAGTTTTTCCTAAAGCTGTTTATGTTCCGTTTATTTTGTTATTTTTATTTGTTCCAAAAGATAGGTTTAGAAATAAAAGAGAAAGAATTATTTTAAAACTTGGTATTATTTTTATTTTTGTATTAGTTCTTTATACTTTTGTTTCTCCTGCTAGTCTTTCTAATTCTGTTGGTGATGAAAGAGGTGGAGATACAAGTGTTGGTAATCAACTCAAATTAATTATTTCTTATCCTATAGGTTATATTAATGTCTTAAAAGATACATTTATTGATCAATTTTTATTGAAAATATTTGGTAATACTGGTGGAAAGCTTGCTTATGCTGGTTATATTACTTCTAATTGTACATATATAACTTTGTTCGTTTTGCTGTTTGTTGGTATTACTGATACTGAAAATAATACCTTAAAGAATAATCATAGATGTTTAATTGTTTTAGATTTGTTAGGAATGATTTTGTTAGTTTGGACAGCGTTATATTTATCTTTTACTCCAGTAGGACTTAATACTATTAACGGAGTTCAAGCTAGATATTTTATTCCATTTATTTTTCCATTAATTATTTGCTTTCAATCTAGAAATATTAAAAATAAAATTGCTGAAAAAAGATATAATACTATGATTTTTGCTCTTATGAATTTGGTTATGCTATTATCAATTTATGAAATAGTTTTAAAAGTATTTTGTTATTAGGAGGGGAGAATCTTGATAAAAAATATTAATAAATTTTTTCAAATTATATTTTTAGTTATATTTTTGATAGTTAATTTTGTTGTTTTATTTAATCATGTTAAAACTAATGTATCTATTTCTTTTTTGTTTAATAATAATATATTAGTTTTAATTGGAATATTTTTGCTTTTAATTGTGTTTTTTCTTTTAAAAAAGATTAAAGGTAAATTTTCTGATAAATGGATAGTGATAATTTTATCTATAATTATGTTTGCTTTTGAAATTTTTATTACTGTTAATGCACTTTTTAGAAGTGGTTGGGATGTTAGTATGATATATGATGCAGCCTATTCTAATATTTTTGATAATTATCCAAAAGTTAGTTATACCGCACTTAAGGGATATTTTGAAAGATGTCAAAATAATACTTTCTTGTTATTATATGAAATGTTTTTTGCATTTATTGTTAGAAGTATTGGTAAGGGTCCTAAAACTTTGAGTCTTATTCTTGTTTTTTGCAACTGTATTATTTTTACTATTAATGGTGTGATGTTGTATTTTTGTGTAAAAAAAATTACAAATAATCAAAAGTTATCTTTACTATCTTGGATAATATATTTTTTACTAGTTGGTACATCTTCGTGGTTTTTAGTGCCATATTCTGATTCAGTTGGTTTATTATTTCCAATGTTAATTTTGTTTGTTTACGTATATTTTAATAAAAATATATATTTTAAGACGTTTTTAATCGCTTTGATATCATTTGTTGGGTATCAGGTTAAACCTCAAGTTTTGATAGTATTTATTGCAATTGTTGTATTTGAATTTTTGAGATTGTTTTCTAAAAAAATAACAAGAAATGTTTTAATTAAATATTTAAGAAAATTGATTATAGTATGTTTGACGTATTGTTTAGTAGGTCTTCCTATCTTTTATGTACGAAATGATGTTATGAAATTGAATCCTAATAAAAATTTAGGCTTAACTCATTTTTTAATGATGGGATTAAATACAGAGACAAATGGAGTATGGAATGGTGGTGATGTTTCTTTTTCGGCATCATTTCAAAATCCTAAAGTACGTAGGCAACAAAATTTGAAAATGTTAAAAAAAAGAATTAAAGAATTGACTGCTCTTGAATTAGTAAAGTATGAAAGAAATAAAATTTTAATTAATTTTGATGATGGAACTTTTTATTTTGGCGGCGAAGGTAGTTTTTATATTTTGTCTTATTATGATGGAATTAAGTTAAATAAATTTGTTACTAGTTTTGCTTATTCAACAGGAGAATATTATATTTATATTTCTTCTATTAGACAGGCAATTTGGTTAGTTGTTTTAATTTTAATGTTATTTAGTGTATGTCGAAAAAATAATACAGTTGTTAATGTTGTTCAGCTTTCTCTTGTCGGTTTGTTTTTGTTTGAAATGTTGTTTGAGGCTCGTTCCAGATATTTGTTTATTTATGTACCTTATTTTATCATTTTGGCTGTAATAGGAGTTGACAAAATTTTATCAAGGTTTAAAATAAATATATAATTTCTAGATTAATTATAATATTTTTATAATTTGTCTTAAGAAATAACGTGTTGACTAAAAAAAGAAAATAATGATATAATTTAATTATGTTAGGAGTGAAGTGTAGATTGTGAAAAAAAATGATAAAAAAGTTCTTTTTGTAATTCCAGCTTATAATGAAGAAGAAAATATAAAAAGAGTATTAGATGAAATTAAAACTGATGCTGATTTTGCTGATGTCTTAGTAATTAATGACTGTTCTTTGGATAATACAAGAAAGATTGTATTAGAAAGTGGTGTAAAGTGTATTGATAATATTTTTAATATGCGTTATGCTTGGGCTGTTCAGACAGGAATAAAGTATGCCTATCAAAATGATTATGATTATGTAGTGCAAATTGATGCTGATGGTCAACATATTGCTAAAGAAGCAGTAAAATTGGTTGAGTGTGCAGAAAAACAAAATGCTGATATTGTTATAGGTTCAAGATATTTAAAAGATATGGGTTATCCTTGTCCTTTCTTTAGGAGGATTGGGACAAAGATGTTTGAATTACTTATTAAATTTTTTTGTCATCAAAGAATTGCTGATCCACTGTCTGGATTTCAATGTTTGAATAAAAAGGTAATTGAAAAGTATTCAAAAATGGGACAATATCCTGAATTTCCTGATGCTAATTTAGTAATTGATATGCTTATGAATGGTTATAAAATCATTGAAGTACCAGTTAAGATGCGTCTTCGTGAGAATGGAGAAAGTATGCATGGTGGAATTGTAAAACCAATAAAATATATGATAAATATGTTTTATACAATTTTCTTTATAGTGATTCAAAATATGGGATGTAGGGGGAATGTAAATAATGAAAAATAGTTACTTTATTATATTATCTATAATAGTTATTTTGTATGTTATTAATATAGTTAGAAAAAGAAAGTTTTCTATTAAGGAAAGTTTTTGGTGGTTTTTTGCATCAATTATAATGCTGTTATTATCTATTTTTCCACATTCTATTGATTGGTTTTCGAAAAAAATAGGTGTTTCTTATCCACCATCATTGTTCTTTGTTTTGTGTATTGTATTTTTGTTGTTTATTAATTTTAGAGACAGCAAGAGAATATCAGAGTTACAAATGAAAGTTGTTGAACTTGGTCAGGAACTTGCTATTGTTAAGGAAAAGGTTCATACTAATGAAAAAAAATAAAAATTTAGATAAAAAAAATGTTATTTGGAATACTTTTGGAACTGCTATTAATGCTTTTAATTCATTATTTTTTATGATAATAGCTGTTAGGATAAATGGTTCAAAGCTTGCTGGTATATTTACTTATGCTTTTTCAATTTCTTCTTTATTTAATATGATTGGTACATATCATGGAAGGGTATTTCAAGTAACTGAAATCGAGGAGTTTAATGATGAAGATTTTTTCTGGAATAAAATTTTAACCTGTATTATCATGATTTTACTATCATTTTTATTTGTTTTGTTTAATCAATATGATACGGAGAAAACATTAATTATATCAATATTATCTATATATAGAACTTTAGAAGCTTTTGCTGAAGTTTTATATGCTTATTTTCAAAAAAATGGAGAGTTATATAAAGTTGGTATTTCTTTGTTGGTGAAGAATATTTTAGGATTAATTTTATTTTTTATAGTTGACTATTTTACAAAGAGCATTTTGGCTTCTTCTATTGCTCTAGTGATAAATTATTTTATTATAATGTTAATTTATGATATGAAAGCTATAAAAGAATATAACATTAACTTAAGGTTAATGAATAAAATTAATGTTAGAAAAATATTAAAAAAGGGTTTTTCACCCTTTATTCTTGCATTTGTTATTCAATTATTAATTAATGTTCCAAGATATATTATTGATTTAAAGACGCCTAGTGATAGTGCGGTTTGGGGAATATTAATAATGCCTGCTACTGTTATGATTTTAATTGGTCAGTTTTGTTTAGCTCCATTTTTAATGAGATTATTTAAATTATATAGTAATCATCAAATAAAAGATTATTTAAAATTAGTTAGTAAGATATGTTTATTTATATTAGGTGGTGGTATTTTAGCAGTTGTACTTGCTTGGGGCTTAGGAATACCTGTTTTAAATCTTGTTTATGGTGTTAACTTAAATAAATATAAAATATCATTAGTAATAATTATTATAGGAGCAGTTTTCTATGGTATTCAAAGTGTCCTTTATAATTTATTAGTTGCTATGAGATATATTAGTATTCAAGTGTATATGTATTTTGGATGTATAGTTATTGCATCCATACTATATTATTTCTTAATAGTTAATAAAGGTATAATTGGGGCTAGCATTGCATATTTAATAGTTACTATGTTATTATTTATTTCTTATTTAGGTGTATTTATTTATTATTCATTAAAAAATGGAGGTTCTTGTAATGGTGAAAATTAGTGTAATAATTCCGGTTTATAATGCTGAGAAGTTTATAGAGAAGGGCATTAATAGTATTTTAAATAGTACTTATAAGGATTTTGAATTAATTTTGGTAAATGATGGTTCAAAGGATAAATCTTTGGAAATTTTGAAAAAATATGAAAAAAAATATCCTAAAATTATAAAAGTTTTTACTCAGAATAATCAAGGAGTAGGGGCTGCTAGAAATCTGGGAATAAAGAATGTTTCAGGAAAATATATTTTTTTCTTAGACAGTGATGATTGGATTGAACCTGATTATTTATTTAAATTATATAGAGATATAAAAGAAAATGATATAGTTATTTCTGGTTTTAAGAGTTATAATATTGATGATTCTTTACTTTTTACTGAGAATGCTAAAAATAATCCCTGGACTAAGTTTAAATATTCTGCTATTGGTGGAAAGATGTTTTCGTCTAGTTTAATTTTAGAAAATAATATTTTATTTAAAAATTTTAAAATTTGTGAAGATGCTTATTTTTTGTTTGAATGTTATTCTAAAACAAGTAAAATTAGTATATCTAAATCTTCTGGTTATTGTTGGTTAAAAAATCCAACTTCTGTTACTCATACTTTAAATACTAGAAAAAGCAATAGTGTTTTTGATGTGTTAAAATGTATTGATGCTAATATAGATTGTAGCAATTTTGATAAAAAGTTGTTGTCTTATTTTTATCTTAAGTCAATTGTTTTGGATATATTACTTGCTATTAATGATTTTTCTACTGATGTTTTGGTTAAGCGCTTTGAAGATAGTATAAGTTGGTATAAGCAATTTTTGAAAAAAAATAATTTGAAATTTAAGACTGTATATTTAAAATATGAAACTTTGAAAATTAATTTTATTGTAAATACTTTTGTTATTTTTTATAAATTTAAAATTTTATTTGTGCTTATTGTTTTGTTAAAAAAGGGAAAGGTGAGAATTGAGTGAAAGTTTTACATACATTTGTAGTTTTGGCATATAAAGAAAGTCCTTATTTAGAGGAATGTTTAAAATCTGTTTTAAATCAAAAATATAAGAGTAAGGTTGTAATTGCTACTACTACTGACAATGATTATATTAGAGCTTTGGCTAAGAAATATAAAATAGATGTTGTAGTTGGAGGTCATACTAATATAGGAGGAGATTTTGATTTTGCTATTCATACTGGTAAGACAGAGCTTGTAACTGTTGCACATCAAGATGATATTTATGATTCAAATTATTCTAAAAGAATGGTTGATTTATATTTGAAATATAATGATGCTACTATCTTGTTTTCTGATTATTTTGAAATTAGAAATAATAAAAAAGTTTATAGTAATGTTAATTTAATTATTAAAAGAATTTTACTTTTTCCGCTTAGAAGTCATAAAATTTCTGGATTTAAATTTATTAAAAGATGGGGAATAAGATTTGGAAATGGAATTTGTTGTCCTGCTGTTACATTTGTTAGAAAAAATTGTCCTAGCGAGGTATTTACATCTGATTATAAATGTAATGTTGATTGGTTTGCTTGGGAAAAATTGAGTAAGTTAAATGGAAAATTTATATATGATAAAGGAAAATTAATGGGACATAGAATATCTGAAGAGTCTACCACTACTGATATTATAAAAAATGGTATTAGAACTAAAGAAGATTATGAAATATATTGTAAATTTTGGCCAAAAATTATTGCTAAGATATTAACTAAAGTGTATAAAAATAGTGAGAAATCAAATAATATAAAGTGATTTTTTATTAGTAGAAAGTAGGAGTTAAGTTGTGAGATTATTTTTTATTAAAAATAAAACTAAAATATTTAAATTATTGTATTGTTTAGTAATATCATTTCTTGTTTTGATGATATGTTCAAAAAATTCATTTTTATATCCATTTAATAATTGGGTAGATGAGAATGCTTTTTTTACAGTTGGAAAAGCTTGGGGATATGGTTTAATACCGTATAGAGATATGTTTGAACAAAAGGGGCCAGTATTGTTTTTAATATTTACATTATCATCATTTATAAGTAGTAGGACATTTATAGGAGTATTTATATTTGAAATAATATCGTTTACAATATTTTTATATTATGTTATAAAAATTGTTAATCTATTTATAAATAAGAATCTAACATATTTGTTTTTACCATTAATAGCAGTTCTTATAGCAAGTTCACCTTTTTTTGCTCATGGTGGAAGTGCTGAAGAATTTTGTTTGCCATTACTTATGTATACATTTTATTCATTTTTGAAAGTATTTGTTTGTGATAATGATATCAGTTATAAGAACTTATTTATAAATGGATTAATAGCAGGAGTTATATTATTAATAAAATTTACAATATTAGGTTTCTGGTTTGGTTTTATGGCTAGTTTATTCTTTTATTTTATAATAAATAAAAAATATAAAAAAGCTTTTATATCGTGTTTAGTTTTCTTAAGTGGAATGTTTATTCCTATGCTAGTATTTTCCCTATATTTTCTGTTAGTTGGTGGATTTAGAGAATTTATAGATGTTTATTTTAAATTTAATATTTTTAATTATTCTGGAAGTCAACCAGTTTTATCTAGAATAAAACAAGCATTTAGTATTTTTTATAGAGAAATGTCTGTTAGTTTTGTATATTTAAGTTTAATATATGTTGGGTTTTTATATTTTATATTTAGTAATAATTTTATAAAAAATAAAGTTCACAAATTATTTGTAGTGGCATTTATAGGATTCGGAATTTTAGGAGTATTTTGGGGATGTAAAGAATTTGTTTATTATTTTTTGATGATAATGTCATTTGTTATTTTGGGATTTATAATGATAGGAAATTATATAACTAATGAGGTAAAATTAGATACTATGAAGTATTGTTTTATAGGAGGAATTATTTTAGTTCTTTCTGTTCATTATATTGGTAATTCATCAAATATAGAATATATGAAAAATAAAAAAAGTGACATAGTTCAGTATAAGTTTGCTAAAATTATTCATGAAAATAATGGTAAAACGCTTCTTAATTATGGAGCTATTGATGGTGGCTTTTATATGGCTGCTAATATAATTCCAAATGTAAAATATTTTGAATCTATTAATGCTAATGTTCCTGGTATGGATGAATTTCTTGAAAAAAAGATAAAAAAAAGAAGTTTTGATTATATTGTTATTAGGACGTATCCTGGGTATAATCCTATTAATGATAATATTAAAGATAACTATGATAAGGTTTCTGTTGGAAAAGAGATTAATGAAGGAATGGAATTTAAATATTATTTATATGAAAGGAAAGGAATGTGATTTATGGTGAAAATATTAGTAACTGGAGGACTTGGATACATAGGAAGTCATACTTGTGTAGAGCTTTTAAATAACAACTATGAAGTAGTTGTAGTTGATAATCTTAGTAATTCTAAGATTGATGTAGTAAATAAGATAGAAACAATATCCAATAAAAGTATTAAATTTTATCAAGGTGATGTTTGTTCTAAAAAATTATTAAAAGAGATTTTTGAAAAAGAGAAAATTGATGGTGTTATACATTTTGCAGGGTATAAGGCTGTAGGAGAGTCTATTGAAAAACCACTTGAATATTATCAAAACAATCTAGATAGTACAATAAATTTATGTAGTATTATGCGTGAATTTAATTGTAAAAATCTAATTTTTTCTAGTAGTGCTACAGTTTATGGAAATTTAAGTAATGCCCCTTTTGATGAAAAAAGTCCTATTGGTGGTACTACTAATCCATATGGTACGACTAAATTGTTTATAGAGCAAATATTAAATGATTTATATATATCAGATAATGATTGGAATATAATAATACTTAGATATTTTAACCCAATAGGGGCACATACTAGTGGTTTAATTGGTGAAGAACCTAATGGTATTCCAAATAATTTGATGCCTTATATTTGTAAGGTTGCTATTGGAGAGTTGGATCATCTTAATATTTTTGGAAATGATTATGATACTAAGGATGGTACATGTATTAGAGATTATGTACATGTTATGGATTTAGCAAGAGGACATGTATTAGCATTAGAAAAATTGTTAAATAGCAAGGGAATTGAGATTTATAATTTAGGAACAGGTATTGGATACTCAGTACTTGATGTTGTTAATTCTTTTGAACATGTTAATAAAATTAAAATTCCATATGTAATGGCCTCTAGGAGAGCTGGAGATATCGATTGTTGTTATGCAGATACTACAAAAGCTTTGAGGGAGCTTGGTTTTAAAACAAAATATGGTATTGAAGATATGGTTAGAGATAGTTATAAATTTTATCAACAAAATAAAAAATAACGGTGAAGAATTTTCTTAATTAGAAGATTCTTTTTTTCTGTAAAATAAATGTATATAAGCAAGTTAAATAAAAAAATAGCAAGTAAATATGGTATATTAATGTTAATTGCAACTAAGAATTTACAAAAAGCAAGCAATAATATATAGCGCAACTAAATAAAGTTATGATAAAATTTGCGGTAGAGGTGAGGAAAAAATGAAATTTTGTGAGAAATTAGTTGTTATGAGGAAAAAGAATAATATGTCGCAAGAACAGTTAGCTGATAGATTAAATGTTTCAAGGCAAGCTGTTAGTAAGTGGGAGTCAGGTAATTCGGTTCCTGATATGACAAAAATAATGGAGTTATGTAAAATTCTAAATTGTAGTTTGGAAGAATTAGTTGATGATGGTATTGCTAAAAAAACTTCTAGTAATAATGAAGGAAAATTAGATATAAATAGTTATTTTAAAGAGATATTAAACTTTATCACTAAAACTATAAATATGTTTTGGAGTATGACTTTTAATGAGAAAATAAAATGCGTGTTAGAGATGTTATTTATAATATTATTACTATTTCTTACTTGGGGAATGTTAGGAGGAATAATAAGAAATATATTTCAGAATATCTTATCTTTATTGCCAGATGAGGCAAATAATTTAATAGTAGGATTTTGTTCTGTTATATATGGACTTATTGGTTTCATATTAGGAATTATAGTTGTAATTCATATATTTAAAATAAGATACTTAGATTATTTTATTACTATAGAAGATGAAAATGCTACTACTAAGTCTAAAGAAGCAGCAATTGAAAATGATGATAATAAAGAAAAAGTACAACAATTAAAATTCATTGATAATAAGAAAAATAAAATAATTATTAGAGATCCTAAACATAGTACATATAGCTTCTTTGGAATATTAGCTAAAATACTAGTTTTAATAATAAAACTTAATTTAGCTATATGTTCAATATTTGCAATTATAACTTTTGTTCTTTTAGTGTTTTTTCAAACTATGTCAATATGGTTTATTAGAAAAAGTATTTTCTTTTTAGGAACAACATTGTTATTACTAGGACTTTTAATGATAAATTATTTAGTTTTAAAATTTATATATAACTTTATTTTTAACTTAAAATTTAAATTTAGAAGAAGTTTTATAATATTTGTAATAGGATTAGCATTTAGTGGTATAGGAATAGGAATATCTTATTGTGATTATTTAACTTTTGATAAGCTTAGTTATAGTAAAGATAGAAGTCAATATAAACTTAAAGAATTTAATGTAGAAATGCGAGATAATATTGTAATTAATAATCATTCTAATGCAGAGTTTGAATATATAGTTGATAATAATATAAGTGATGTTAAATTAGAAGTAATATATAATAAAAATTATAATTTGACATTAAAAAGTTATGATGACGAATTAGAAGATAAATATTATAGTTATTCTATAAATTATTATAGTAATAGTTATGATCAATTTGATACTATTAATGCCTTAGTTGATAATATTAAAAAATCGAGACGTTTTGATAGTGAATATGGGGTTATAGATAAAATTAAGATATATGCTAATGAAGAAAATATTCAAAAGATTAAATATAATAATGAGGTTTCCTAAATAAAGGAGGTTGTGATATGGGAATTATAAAACTAGAGAATGTTAGTAAATATTATTATAGTAAGGGTGTAATTGCTAGTGGTTTTACAAAAATAAATCTAGAGTTTAATAATTGTGAATTTGTTGCAATAACAGGTGAGAGTGGATCTGGTAAGAGTACACTTCTTAATGTCATTAGTGGTCTCGATTCTTATGAAGAAGGTGAGATGTACATTAATGGGCAAGAAACTAGTCATTATAGTGAGAAAGATTTTGAAAATTATAGACGTAAATATATAAGCAATATATTTCAAAATTTTAATCTTGTTAATAGTTATACTGTTTATCAAAATATTGAGCTGGTACTGCTTTTAAATGGGGCTAAAAAAAGAGAGAGTAGAGCTAGAGTAATTGAATTAATTAAGAAAGTTAATTTATATAAGTTTCGTAATACTAAAGTTTCTAAATTATCTGGTGGTCAGAAACAAAGAGTGGCAATTGCTAGAGCTTTAGCTAAAGATACTCCAATAATTATTGCTGATGAGCCAACTGGAAGTTTAGATAGTAGAAGTGCTAAGGCTATTATAAAATTACTTAGTGAGATAGCAAAAGACAAGTTGGTAATAATTGTTACACATAATTATGATCAGGTAGCAGAGTATGTTACTAGAAATATAAAAATGCATGATGGAAAAATACTAGAAGATAGAATAATTAGAAATGATGTTAGAAAATTAGATAGTGCTCCTGTTGATTATAGAGATTTAACTTTTTTTAATAAAATAGGCTTAGGAATTAGAAATACTTTTAATATATTACCTAAATTCTTCTTATTACTAGCAGTTTATTTATTTATAGTAGTAGCTTTAATGGCAGAATATTCTTCTTTTAAGCAAGCTAGATATCTTTCTAGTAGGAGTGGTTATAATAGTTATTTTGTGGATACTAGTGATAAGAGAATTATTATAAAGAAAAATGATAATAGTACTATTAGTGATTTAGAATATGAAAAAATAGGAAAAATGCCTAATGTATCAAGAGTAGTAAAAAATGATTTATTAATTGATAAAACAGTAAGTTTAAATAATGATAACTTTTATTTATATGGAAGTGTAGATAGTTTAGATAATTTAGGTAAAAAACTTAGTGTTGGAAGAATGCCTACCGAAGATAATGAAGTAGTTGTTGTAGGTAGTCCAGATGATTATTATTTAAAAAATAGTAGTGAATTATTTAAACAAGATTTATATGTTGTAGATGATACTACAGGAGATACTGATAAAAGTATTAATCTAAAAGTAGTAGGAATAGTTTATGATAAGAATAAAAGTTATTCTAGTGATAGTAAAATATATTTTAGTAATAAGATGTTAGAGAAGTTTAGATTAAGTATTAATTTAGAATACAGTAAAGTAAAAGTATTATTTTTAGATAAGTATCATGATGTAGATAATACAACAAAAGATTTTAAGGTAGTTTTTAATGAGAAAGTTAAAGATGGTGAGGTGTATATTCCAAGTAATTTAAATCAAGAATGTAAAAATGAAAATTGTGTAGGTAATACTATTTCTATTTTTGTTGATAATATATATTTTAATGATTCTATAAATGTTAATGTAAGTAAGACTTATAGTAAAGAGAATATGAAGAGTATTTTAAATATTGATAATTATGAAGATAATCTAGGGACAATTTATATTAGTGTTAATGATTATAATAGATTATTTAATAAAGGAAACTATCAGAGTTCTGTTTATGTAAAAAATGTAGATGATATTGATAGTACAGCATCTATCTTGAAAAAAGATGGCTTTACTACTTTAAAGATTAAAGACACTATGATTAGTGATTCATCAAGTGAAGTAACTAAAATTATATCTGTTATAGTAACAATAGCATTAATTATAACTTTATTCTTTATTTCATATTTTGTTATAAAAATAATTTTAAAATCAAGACAAGTTTATTACTCTACAATAAGAATGTTAGGAGCAAGCGTTGGAGTTAGTATGAGCTTGGTTATAATTGAATTATTAAATGTTGCCTATATTGCATATTTGACATTCTTATATATTATTTATTTAAATAGTCAAAAAGTTATTAAAGTAGGATTTATAAATACAATATTAAAATATCTAACATTTAGTGATTATGCTATATTGTTTGTAATAGTAAGCTTTATATCTATTCTTATTAGTTTAAAATATAGTCAAAAACTCTTTAAATCTAGTGCTATTAAGACATTGAAAGAAGGTGTTTAGAATGTTAGAGATAAAGAATCTTAATAAATATTTTAATAGACATAGAAAAAATCAAATTTATGTCATTAATAATACTAGTATAGTTTTACGGGATAATGGGTTAGTTGCTTTACTAGGAAATAGTGGCAGTGGTAAAACGACACTTCTTAACACAATAGGTGGTCTTGATAAAGCTAGCAGTGGTAGTATTTATATTAACGGGAAAAAAATTACTTCTAGGTTTTCATATAAAGTAGATAAGATAAGAAATTTAAATATTGGTTATATATTTCAAGATTATAAGTTAATTGATGATTGGTCAGTATATGAAAATGTCAGTATTGTTCTTAAAATGATGGGAATTAAAGATAAAAAAGAAATAGATACTAGAGTTTTATATGTTCTTGATAAAGTTGGAATGCTTAGATATAAAAAAAGACCAGCATCTATGCTATCAGGTGGTGAGAAACAGAGAGTAGGAATCGCTAGAGCAATCGTTAAAAATCCAGATATTATTTTAGCAGATGAACCTACGGGAAACCTTGATAGTAGAAATTCTTTAGAAGTTATGAATATAATAAAAGCTATTAGTCGTGATAGACAAGTAATTTTAGTTACTCATGAGAGAGAACTGGCAAAATTTTATGCTGATAGAATAATAGAAATTAAAGATGGAACTATTACTAATGATTATAAAAATGAACATAATGATACTCTTGACTATGAGGTTGATAATAGATTTTATTTAAAAGATTTAGAGCATTTAACAGAAAAAAATGATAATTATGAGATAAATATTTATAGAAATAGTCCTCAAAAATTAAAGTTAGATATAGTAGTAGATGCTAATAATATTTATATTAGAAGTAATGATAATATGCGAATAGAAGAAGTTGATGATAATTCTAGTATAGAATTTATAAATGATCACTATAAAAATATAAAAAAAGAAGAAGTAGATAAATATGACTTTGATTTTGAGAATATTATAAATAAAGATATACCTCTTAAATATAGTTCTATTTTAAATCCTATTACTTTAATTATAAATGGATTTAAGAAAGTACTAGATTATAGTTTTTTGAAAAAAATATTATTAGTAGGATTTTTTCTAGCCGGAATGTTTATTATGTATAGTGTTAGTTCTATTAAAGCTACTTTAACAGTAGATGATATTGATTTTGTTACAACTAATAAAGATTATTTAGAAGTAGCTTCTAATAAAGTAAAATTAGATGATTATCTAAATTATGAGAAAATGGATAAAGTTAATTATTTAATTCCTGGAAATAGTATAGTTAAATTTAAGGTTAATTATGGTGGCTATTACCAGACTAGTACTGCTACAGATACTTTAAGTGGTTCATTATCAGATGTAGAGACAATTAAAGATAAGAAATTGTTATATGGAAGATGGCCAGAGAATGAGTATGAAATAGTTGTAGATAAATTTGCTATAAATAATATGTTTAAGAATGATATTGCAAAAATGGTTGGTATTTTAAGAGTAAAAGATATGTTAAATAAGGATATTAGTATTGATAATATGAATAACTTTAAAATAGTTGGTATTATAGATAATGGAAGTCCATCTGTATATACAAATAGTTCTATGTTTATAGATATTATTCATAATAGTAGTGAAACTAAAGATAAAGTTATGAATTATGAATTATTTAAAGATAAAATAGATTTAAAAAAGGGAAGGATTCCTACTAATGATTATGAAGTAGTTGTTCCACTTAGTGATCAAGATAATATGCCTCTTAATAAGGAAATAAATGTGAAAGTTAATGATGTAAAATTAAAAGTAGTTGGATATTATGATAGTAAATATAATTATGACTATTATTTTACTAATTTAAATACAATTAAATATAATACTATTACAAATAGTAAAGGTTTTAGTATTAATACTAATGATAAAGCTTTTACTTTAAAGGAATTTAGAGATTTAAATTTAAATATAAGTGATAGCTATGATAAGGACTTAAAAACTTATAAAGATAATCGTAAGTCTTATGTAAAAAGTTCCTTATTAGTATCAGGAGTTATCTTAGTAATATCTTTAGTCGAAATATTCTTAATGATAAGATCATCATTTTTATCTAGGGTAAAAGAAATTGGAATATATAGAGCTATTGGTATTAAGAAAAGTGATATATATAAAATGTTTTCAGGAGAAATTATAGCAATTACAACACTAGCAAGTGTACCAGGAATATTATTAATGGCTTATATATTAAAGGTATTATCAGGTATTAAATTTTTGAAAAGTTATTTTATCATAAATAATGAATTAATATTATTATCCGTAGTATCTATCTATATATTTAATCTATTTATTGGCCTTTTCCCAATATTTAATACTTTAAGAAAAACCCCTGCTTCTATTTTGGCAAGACATGATATTGATTAAATTTTATAAATTTAGTTAAAATAAGTTTTCTTATTCCCATTCATTTGCTAAAATATAAGTAGGAAGTGAGTTTTTATGGATTATTATAAAAAGTTACAAGAAAAATATTTATATGATGAGGATACTATTTACTATTTAAGAAAAATTATTCCTATACTTATTAGGTATTATGGTAGTAATGTAGAAGATATTATCTATAGTGCTATTATGAATTGTGAGATTCATGTAAGAAAGAGTATCGATGAGAATATAAATGATTATATGAATAAATATTATAATCTTAATAAAGAGTGGAATATTCCTAGCTTAGTAGTTGGTTTTTATCATAATCAATTAATAAAAGAAAATGGCATCGTTATAGCAAAACCAATAATTTATATTAATCCATCTATTTATGAAGAGAAGTTTCATTTTAGTTGGAATGAAGATAACTTAACTAAATTAACTCATGAAATATGTCATTTAATTAAAAATTTTAATAGATTAACAAGAAATGGTAATTATATTATAGATAATATTGGATTATCTAAAGATGTTTATTTTGATAAACCAGATTGTGATGAGTTAGAATTTATAGAGAGTGTAAACGTAGGAATTGAGGAAGCTAATAATAGTTATGATGAAGATATAATTATGAGGATGTTGACATTAAAGAAGAAAAATAGTTATTATAATGATTTATTAGTACTTATGAAAAGTTTAAGAAAATATAGAGATATAGATAAAATAATTTTTATAGCTCAGTTTAGTAATAGTGATATATTTGTTGATTACCTTGGAAAAATAAATAGTAAAATATTGATAGATAATTTTGAATATTTATATAATTTAGAACTCCAGCCAGTTAGTATTATTTATGATAGTAGTAAAAAAGAAGAATTAGAAAGAAAGAGAAATAATATTATAAATAATATTAAAGCTTTTATTAATAATTATAAAGAGAATATAGTTATAGATGATAAGTTTATTATAAAGAGTAATAGTGTTTTATATTATGATAAAGTATTTAATAAGAAAAAGATGTTGACTAAAAATAATTATAGATAAGACTATATAAAAATTCTTTTAGAGAAATCGAAGAATAATTTTATATAGTTTTTATCTTGTAAAGTGGTAATTTTTAGTATATAATTTTTAGTAGGAGAGGATTAGAAATGAAGATTGATAATAAGGGATTTACGCTGGTAGAGGTGTTAGCTGTTGTTGTTATTATAGGAATACTTGGAGGGCTTACGGCTAAAGGAGTATTATCTAGTATTAACACTGGTAAGGAAGCCTCTTATAAGTTGATGATTAATAGTATTGTTACTGCTAGTCAGACCTTATATGAAGAATTAGAGTATGGTGGTTCTAAGATTTTGGAGTATAGTTATAGTAATAATAAAGTAGAAAAAACAGGAACTAAAGTAGAGGTTAATGATAAAAGTATAAATACTAATCTTCAAACATTAGTTAGTAATGGTTTTTTAAGTGGTAGTAGTGGTTTTACTGATGAAGATGAATCTGGAAATAAATATTTAATAGATCCTAAGAGTAAGGAAAATATAGGAAATTGTGAAATAAAAATAACTAAGACAAGTGACTATAATAAGATTATATACAAAGTTAAAAAAAACGATAATGTTGACAAGTGTCCAGTTAAATATAATTAGAGGTGATGGAAGTAATGATTAAGTTAGTTGGAAATAACTGGGATGTAGTTTTACAAGAAGAATATAAAAAGGAATATTTTAAAAATGTTGTTAATTTTGTTAATGAAGTTTATAAGGAAAAGGTTGTGTTTCCACCTAAGAATAAAATACTTAGAGCTTTAAATTTGACAGATTATGATAAGGTAAAAGTTGTTATATTAGGTCAAGATCCATATCATGGTGTAGGAGAGGCTAATGGACTAGCTTTTGCAGTTTCAAAAGGAATAAAATTACCACCATCTCTTCAAAATATTTATAAAGAATTAGAAAGTGATTTAGGTATACCTAGATCAAATGTTGGTTCTTTAGAATGCTGGGCTCGTGAGGGAGTACTTCTTCTAAATACTGTTTTAACAGTTGAAAAAGATAAGGCTGCTAGTCATAAAAATATTGGTTGGGAAGAATTTACAGATGCTATCATTAAGAGGCTTAATGAACGAGAAGAACCAATAGTATTCATCTTTTGGGGAAATTTTGCTAGAAGTAAAAAGGTATATATTACTAATCCTAACCATTATATAATAGAATCTACCCATCCATCACCATTTTCTGCTAATCATGGATTTTTTGGTAGTAAGCCTTTTTCTAGGACAAATGCATTTTTAAAATCTAAGAATATTAAAGAAATTGATTGGAGAGTATATTAAGGAGACTTGTATGAATAATAAGGGATTTGCTATAATAGGAATTTTATATACAATATTAATATTATTTTTAATGATTATGCTATCAGTATTAGCAGGACTTAATACAAGGAAAAACTTTATGGAAAAGTCTATTTCATCGTTTCAAGATGATTATCTAGGTAATGAAAAAAGCCAAAGTTATGTTCTTTCTGCAAATAGTTCTAAAACAGCTCCTGTGACGGGTAAATATGTATTTTTTAATAATAGTTTAGAGTGTTATGCTTACTTAAAAGCTGGAGATAACTTTGACTCAAAAACTTTGCTTTGTGGTAATGAAACAAAAAACTTTGATAACTCTTTTAGTGTTATTGAGATTTATGGATTTAAATAGGGTTAGTGATTAATATGAAGAAAAAATTAAAAATAAATTATAAATTTGTTTGGGTTAGTTCAATATTTTTAGTATTGATAGTAATTTTGATTATGGTTATGGATTATAAAATTAATTATGAATATGCTAGTGATGAAAGTAGTAAAATGTATTTTTATAAGTGTGATAGTGATGTTTGTACTATGGAGGTAAATGATAAAAAGAAAAAAATTTATTCTTCATATGATTGTTGGTATGGAGTATGTCCGGTATATAAGGGAGTAGTATATGATGGTTATGTTCTGTTAGAGGAAAATAGTAGTTATACATTATTTAATTATAAGACTGGTACAAAAGTTACTAGTGGATATGATGAATATAAATTTATAAGTAGTGATTATATAATAGTTACAAAAAAAAATAAAGATGGTGTAATAAATAAAAATGGCACTATAATAGTAAATTCTAATTATGATAAAATTGGACTATCTGATAATGATTCTTTAAAGGGGTATAATACTAGTGATATAATTGCTCTTAAAGATGGTAAATATGGAATTATATCTTATAGAACAGGAAAAGTTATTGAAAAATTTGAGTATGGTGAAGAAAATTTAAATGAATTATTGAATATTTTGAACGATTAATAAATTAGAAGTGAAAAATTTAACAAATATGTTGCTTTTTTCTTGTTTATTTAAAAAAATGTGCTATAATATGTAAACGAAAGAAAAGGAAGTGCTAACATGTTAATAGGAAAAAGAATTAAAGATTTACGAACTCAAAGAAAGCTTAGTCAACAAGAACTTGGTGATTTATTAGGAGTTACTAAAGTATCAGTATGTGGTTACGAGAATGGGAGTAGAACTCCTAGTTTAGACACATTTAAAGTAATAGCAGATGAGTTTGGAGTTGCTACTGATTATTTACTTGGTAGAGAAGTAGTTGTAAAAGATGAAGAAACAGGGGAATGCTTGGGAAATATATCTAAAGATGATATAGAGATAATAGCCGAGTTAAGAAATTACCCTAATTTATATGAAAAACTAATTAAATCTCCAAAGAGATATGTTAGTTTAATAAGTAAGAAAATGAGAAATTAATATAAAAACTTCATTTCCAAAAAATAGAAATGAAGTTTTTAGAGAAAAACATATTTTGATAATTTGAAGGAGAATTTATGACAAATAAAGATTTAGAAAAAAGTTTAGAGTTTAATGAAGTTTGTGAAAAATATGATATTAGCTCTCAAGAAAGTAGTTATAAAAAGGCTTTAATTAGAACACTTGAGAACTATCTGCCTATTTCTTATGATGAATATAAAAAACTTGATTTTAGTGAACAGCAAAAAATAATTGAAGATATTAGAAAAACCAATGGAATTATAAAGGAAGATCTCTTTCAAGTAAGAGCTAGAAATTATTTTAAAAAGTTAGAGAAGTCTTCTAAGAAAGGTAAAAGATTAATTAGAAAGCTAGAAAGATCTCGTAGACCAAGTAAGAGATTAATTGAGAAAGCTACTACTTCATCAATTATAAGAAAGTAAAACAAATTTATAAGCATTATTTCTTGAGTGGAGGTAATGTTTTTTTATGGACTATTTTCTTATTACAAAGTTATGTTAAATATAATGACTAATATTAAAACAATAATTTATAAACATTTATAACAATATAAAATCATAACTCATAATTTCTAGAAAATAATAAACTAAAAAATTAAAATTTAATGTCATCAATAACAAAATATAACAGAACTAATTAAAAAGAAGCAAATAAGTGTTAGAGATCATCTCTCTAATAAAAAAACTAACCCTAAGGTTAGTAATAAACATTCATGGGACGGATGATGGGAATCGAACCCATGCATGTTGGAACCACAATCCAATGTGTTAACCACTTCACCACATCCGCCATGACTACTTAAGTTTATCATAAATATTAAATTTTATCAACAATTATTTAAAAATTTCATAATTAATTTACAATTCTAGTTAGCATATAATACTATTTATGTAAAATACTTTCATAAAATATATAAAAGAGAGGTGGTAGAAATATTTCTTAATGATTTTTTCAATCAGTATGGAGCAACCATCTTATATATAATATTAATGGCTATAATTTCATATATTGGTTTAATTGTCAAAAAAATAATTAAAAAGAATTATGAAGATAAAGTAAAAAAAGAAGTTGTTCAAGTAGTAGTTGTAGCTATTGAACAGTTATATAGTGAACTTAGCGGTGAAGAAAAATTAAAAAAGGCTATAGAAAATGCTACGGAAATGTTAGAAGATAGAAATATTTTTATAAATGATTTAGAACTTAGAATGATTATAGAAAGTAGTGTTAATTCATTTAATAAACATAAGAAAAAAATGTAAAAAATGTCTAATTTTGTTTATATTTATTTTCTTTTATGATATAATTTTACTTATGAAAGTAGGGATAATGTGGCAAGGTTAAATGAAAAAAGAATGATTAATGATATAAGATGTTTAGCTCTTGATATGATTAATGAGGCAGGGAGTGGGCATCCTGGTATAGCACTAGGTGCTGCTCCTATTATATACACTTTGTTTACCAATCACTTAAATTTTGATTTAACAAAAAAAGATTGGTGTGATAGAGATCGTTTTGTTATGTCAGCAGGACATGGTTCTGCACTTCTTTATGCAACAATGTTTTGTATAAATGAAAATGATTATAATTTAAATGATCTTAAAAATTTTAGAAATTTGTATTCTCATACTCCTGGGCACCCTGAATATAATTTAAATTATCGAATTGATGCTACTACTGGTCCTTTAGGACAAGGAATAGCATCTGCAGTAGGAATGGCAATGGCTGGAAAATACTTAGATAATAATTTTAGTAATAAAAAGATGAGTTTGTTTGATTATTATGTTTATGCTTTGGTTTCTGATGGAGATTTAATGGAGGGTGTTAGCTTTGAGGCAGCTAGCTTAGCATCTAAGTTTTGTTTGGATAATTTAATCGTTTTATATGATTCTAATGGTGTTACTTTGGATGGTGAAAGCGATATTGATTATGAAGATAGTGTTCCAGCTATATATTCTCAACTAGATTGGGAAGTATTATATGTAAAAAAAGGTGATAGTACAAGAGAAATTAATAAAGCTATTAATACGGCTAAAAAAGCTAGTAAGCCATGTTTAATAGTAGTAAATACAACTATTGGAACTTATTCTAAGTATGAAGGAACTAATAAAATACATGGAAAATTAGAGCAAGATGATTACTTAGAAATAAGAGATGAAATTGGATATGGTGAAAAGTGGGAAATAGATAAAGCAAATTTAGCTTTATATCGTCAAGAAATTAGATCAAGAGTTGATGGTAATTATGGAGAATGGTATAGTGACTATGAAGATTTTTGTAAAGATGCTTCTAAGGAAGTTGTAGAAAATTTAAATAGTATTATAAATAATGATAGTATAACTTTAAAATTAGATAAGGTAATTGATACAGAAAAATTGTTTACAGATAGAGATTTAAGAGATGTTAATTATCAAATAATGAATGTAATATCAGCTTTTGTTCCTAAATTTTTAGGAGGAACTGCTGATGTTAGAAGTAGTACAAAAACTTATCTTAAAGGAAGAGAAGATTTTTCTATTGATAACTATGGTGGAAGAAATATAGCTTTTGGTATAAGAGAACATGCTATGGGTAGTATATTAAATGGTATGGCTTTATGTGGACTTAGAGTTTTTGGAAGTTGTTTCTTGGCTTTTTCAGATTATTTGAAACCTGCAATTAGGATGAGTGCAATGATGAATTTACCAGTTACTTATATATTTACTCATGATAGTATTTTAGTTGGTCAAGATGGAGCAACTCATGAGCCAGTTGAACAGTTAGCTATGTTAAGAAGTATTCCTAATTTTCACGTGTATAGACCAGCTGATTATAAGGAATTAATAGGCTGTTGGAATGAAATCTTAGAAAACGCATCTCCTAGTGCATTGATTCTTCCACGAGGTCATGTAGAAACTCAAGAGTTTACTAATCCAGCTGGAATAAAATATGGAGCTTATATAATAAGTGAAGTTAAGAAAAGCTTGGATGTTATATTAATTGCTAGTGGTAGTGAAGTAGAACTTGCTATGAACTTAAAAGAAGAGTTAGTTAAAAATTATATCGAAGCTAGAGTAGTAACAGTACCTTGTTTGGAAAACTTTTTAGCTCAAGAAGAAGATTATAAGAGTGAGGTCTTGCCAGATGGATACAGAAAAGTTGCTATAGAATTTTCAAATGATTCTACTTGGTATAAAATTTTAGATAAAGATGATGATTTTATACATGTTAGTGAATTTGGAAAATCAGGCTGTGAAGAAGATGTTTTAAAAGACTTAGAGCTAGATATTCCAAGTCTTGTTATGAGAATAAAAAATGATATTTAGGAGATAAGGCATGAAAAGTATAAAGAATACTAGTAAGAAAGTGGACAAGTTAGCAAGAAATAGTGTTAACGCTATAAAGAGGGTTCCCTTAATTGAAGAATTTAAAACTTTTATTTCAAGAGGAAATGTTTTAGATTTGGCTGTTGGAGTGATAATAGGTGGTGCTTTTCAAAAATTAGTAACATCATTAACTGATAATATTATATCGCCAATATTAGGTTGTTTTACTGAAGCTGATTTTACAGCCTATTCATTAAAAATAAGCAATTTGAATTTAAAGTATGGGGCTTTTTTGACAGATATTATAAATTTTATAATTATGGCCTTTATAGTATTTTTAATAGTAAAATTTATGAATAAATTATTTATAAAGACTACAGAAGAAGATAAAAAGCAGAAATCAAAGAATGTTAAAAGTGATGAAGTTCTTTTATTAGAAGAAATTAGAGATTTATTGAAAGAAAATAAATAAAAAATGCAAAAGATAATGACAAGTTATCTTTTTTTTGTTATAATGAAGAAAATAGAGTAGATAATAATAGGTGAGGATAGGGATGTTTATGAATAAAACTTTAGTAGCAAATTTAGAAGATAAAAGAATTTTTTTAATAAGTGATAATAATATTTCTTTTTATATAGGAATACCTAATGATACAAAGGTTACAATAGTATTAAATTTACTTGATAATACAAATAGTATTAATTCTTCTAATAACATGGAAGAATTAACAAATAATATTAAGAGTATATATAATAAAATTAATTTTAAAGATAGTTCCGTTGTAATGCCAGTTATGGATAATAATATTTTAGAACAAGTTAAGCTTAATAATAATGCTCAAATTTTTAATTATTTAGATAAAGTTATGGGTTATTTGATTAACCATGCTTATTCGATTTTAAAAGAAAACGGAAAAGAAGTTAATAATAGTATAAAGTTAAATAATAATAGATCATATGAGGCATTTAATGATTGGTTTGTAAAAAAGTATAATGGCAGAGTTAGCTTAGTAAATTATCTAAATGCTCCTGTTAATAGGTTTGATGAAGAAGAAAAAAATGATATAAAAGATAATGTAAATTTGGAGATGGATACTAAAGTTGCTGATTCTATTTTAGAAAACACACAATCCTTAGATAATGTTCAGGAAAATAAAGTTTATCATGATGAAGCTAGAGAACCTGGGTTTGTATCATATGTTTTACTTGGAGTTATAGTAGCAGTAGTTTCGCTAGCAATTCTATACAAATTATTATAAAATATATATGGTTAATTAAAAATTTAACCATTATTTTATTTTTAGTTAAGTTTTATACTTTAATAATAATAATAATTATGTTATTATATATATAAGATATGAGGTGTTAGTGTGGAGAGTAGAGTAGATAAACATTTTAGTGGTGATAATTCTAGAGCTACCATGTCTAGATCTAATCGTAATGCTAGATTATATCAACAAATAGAAGACAATTATCAAGATTTTGATAATTTACCTGTAGAGTCTAATACAAATGAGATAGATATGGAAAAACTAAAAGAAATGTTAAATAAAAAAGAAGAAAAAAAGAGAACATTTACTAACGAAATTGATTTGGAGTTATTAGAAAAGAAGAAAAGTAATATATCTGATAAGAAAATATATGATATTAATAAATTACTTGAAAAAGCAAAGTATGAAAATAATAAAATAAAAGAGCCTGAAAATAAAATAATGAAAAATAGTAAAAGTATTTTATCTACCTTAGAAGGATCAGAGTTATCTATCTCTGATATAAAGCGTGCTTGTCAGAAATATGATGAACCTAAAGAGGTAAAAGTGTCAGATATAAACCTAGAAAATAATATGGATAATGAGAATGAAAAGCAGGATGAATTATCTTTAACACGTGAGATGAAGTATCGTACTAGAAATATATCTTTAGATCCAATGATTAATCAAGTTATGCCTGATAATGATTTATCTTTAGATTTATTATCAGATTTAAAGCCAACGGAGAATACTATAGTTACAAAACCTATAACGGATAGTACTATTCAAAAACATCCTGAAGAGATAGATAATTCATTAAAAGATGATAATCAGCCATCTAAGCAACAAGACTTTTTTCCAAAGAATACAGATACTAGTGATATAGATGTTATAAAAGAACAATCAAAAGTAGATAGTGATTTCTTTACAAGTTCATATCATTTTTCTAAAAAAGATTTTACTGATGATGATTTTTTTGATGAAAAAGATGGTAGTAATATAGGAAAGATAGTTCTTTTAGTGTGTGCAATTTTAATATTTTTAGCAGTAATATTTTACTTTATTACTAATTTTGTTATTAATAAATAAAAAATTTATTAAAAATGCTATTATTTTTATTGACAACCTCAAAAATATATTATAAAATCTATAAAAACATTAGAAAAGAGGAAGAATATGATTAGGCTTAGAAATGTATTTTTTGTTGAAAATTTTAACTTTTCTCAAATAGAATGTTCTGTCTTGGTATGTTCTTTCTTTAATAGTGTAGAAAATAAAATGGTATTCAAATAATTGTGAATAAATATTTGAATGCTGTTTTTTTTATTTTAGGAGGATAGTTATGAAGAATTTGACGATTGATGATTTGATTAGTGTTGTAGAAGAATATAATCCAGATGAGGTAGAAGTAGTAAAAAAGGCTTATTTTTATGCTGATAGTTTGCATAAGGGCCAGTTTCGACAAAGTGGGGAAGCATATATAATGCATCCTTTAAATGTAGCATATACTTTGGCTATTATGCATGCTGATAGAGATACAGTATGTGCAGGTCTTTTACACGATACATTGGAAGATACTAAAATAACAAAAGAAGAAATAGCGGAAATTTTTAATAGGGAAGTTGCCAATTTGGTGGATGGTGTTACTAAGATTAGTAAATTAAACTTTTCTACTAAGCAGGAGCAAAATATGGCTAATACGAGGAAAATTATTACTAGTATAACTAATGATGTTAGAATAATAATTATTAAACTAGCAGATAGACTTCATAATATGCAAACATTACAATATAAAAGTGAATTTAAACAGAAAGAAAATTCTCTTGAAACAATGGAAATTTATGTACCAATAGCTTATTATATAGGAGCTTATCAAATAAAAAATGAATTAGAAGATTTATCTCTTAAGTATTTGTATCCTGATAAATATAGAAAAATAGAAGAAATTAAAGGAAAAATAAAAGAAAATAATGAAGATATTTTAATAGAAATGTTAGAATCTATAAATAATATTATGTCTGATAGAAATATACCACACCATATAAAGATTAGAATTAAGAATATATATGGTATTTATAAAAAAATGGAGAAAGGATTTAATATTGATGATATTCATGATTTGTTAGCACTAAAAATAATAGTTAATAATATTGAAGAATGTTATCAAACATTGGGAATAGTACATTCTAAATACCATCCTATAAACAGTAAATTTAAAGATTATATTTTTAATCCTAAAACTAATATGTATCAATCTCTTCATACAACTGTTTTTGGTCCTGGAAGTAGGTTGGTGCAAACACAAATAAAGACGGGAGAAATGGATAAAATAGCAGAATTTGGTTTAACTGGTTATTGGGATGTTAATAAAGAAGTGGCTCGTTATAAAATGCAAGCTGATCTTAAAGATAAATGTCAATTTTTTAAGTCATTAGTTGAAATTAATAAATCTTTTGGTGATAATAAGGAATTTGTAACGCAAGTTAAGGCAGAGTTATTTTCTGATAAAATATATGTGTATACTCCTAAGGGAGATGTTATAGAACTTCCTAAAGGAGCAACACCTATAGATTTTGCTTATAAAATCCGTAGTGATTTGGCTAATAATATAGCAGCTATTATAGTAAACGATCAAGAAGTTAGTCCTAATACACAGCTAAAAAACAAGGATCGTATTAGAATTATTAAAAATAATTTTGAACTTGGACCAAAAGAAGAATGGTTATCTTCAGTAAAGACATCTAAAGCTAAAAGAAAAATAAAAGAGTATAAGAAAAATATGGAAGTAAAGTAATTGACAAGATAAATAAATCGTTATAAAATTAATTTGAGAGGAGAAAATAGATTATGAGAATAAGTAGTAGAAGTATTAATTTTATTTGGCGTTTTGACTTATTCAAGGATAGGTCTATTTTCTAGTAGAGAAATAATGAGACTTATCTTTGGGGTAAGTCTTTTATTATTTATTTTTATAGAAAGAAGGAATAGAATGAGTAATATAATTTTAACTGGTGAAAGGCCAACTGGACCATTACATATTGGGCATTATGTTGGTTCTCTAAGAAATAGAATAAAGTTACAAAATGAAGGTAATTATGATGAGATGTATTTATTTGCTGCAGATGCTCAGGCTTTGACAGATAATTTTGATAATCCTAAAAAAGTAAGAGATAATATTTTTGAGGTGGCATTAGATAATTTAGCGTGTGGAATAGATCCTAATAAGGTTAATTATTTTATTCAATCTGAGGTACCAGAATTGACAGAGTTAACTTTTTATTATATGAATTTAGTTACAGTATCAAGGCTACATCGTAATCCAACTGTAAAAGAAGAAATAAAATTAAGGGGCTTTGAAGAGAGTATTCCTGCAGGATTTTTTACTTATCCAGTAAGTCAAACAGCAGATATAACGGCTTTTAAAGCTAATATTGTTCCTGTTGGTGATGATCAATTGCCAATGCTTGAGCAGGCTAGAGAAATAGTTAGAAAATTTAATTCAATATATGGTGAGACATTGATAGAACCAACTGCTCTTTTACCAGAGTCAGAAAATGAAAAGAGACTAGTAGGAACAGATGGTAATGCTAAGATGAGTAAATCAATAGGTAATTGTATATATTTAAAAGATAGTCCTGAAGAAATAAGAAAGAAAGTTTTTGCCATGTATACTGATCCTAATCATGTAAGAGTAGAAGATCCGGGAAGTGTAGAGGGTAATGTTGTGTTTACTTATTTAGATATATTTTGCAAGGAAGATTCTTTTAGTAAGTATTTACCAGAATATAAAAGCTTAGAAGAGTTAAAAGAGCATTATAGACGTGGTGGACTAGGAGATGTTAAGATAAAGAAATTTTTAAATGATATATTACAAGAAGAATTAAAACCAATAAGAGAAAGAAGAGAAGAGTTAGCTAAAAATCCAAAATATGTTTATAATGTTTTGAAAGAAGGAACAAAAAAGGCTAGAGAAAAGGCTCGTCAAACTTTAGATGAAGTAAAGGAAGCAATGAAAATAAATTATTTTAATGGTGATGAGTATTTGAAAGAATTATTAGAAAAAACAAAATAATTATATTTAGCATCTAGAGTTGATTAATAAATGTTGTTTAGGTATCAATTTATTTTGATATGAATATTAAAGTTACATCCTTAGATGGGATGTTTTTCTTTGGATATTTATTTGATAAAAAATGCTTATATTAGTTATCTTGCTTTTAATTATAAAGGTAATTTTTGATAAGGTAAAATTATATTGCTTAAGTGAAATTAATCTAAAAGAGAAATAAAATTCAGGTATTATGTATTAATGTTTTACTTGTTGTTGACTTGGGTAGAAAAAAGTTGTAGAATATTAACCAATGTATTTGAGTTAATGTTTAGCAAAAAAAACAATTTGTTAATATATAAATTTCAAGCAAATGTTAGGAAGTGGAATAGAAGGTTGATTAAGTTATGATAAAGAAAAAGATAGTAGTTGCTAGTAGTAATAAGGGAAAAATTGCAGAGATTAAAGAAATACTTTCTAATTGTGAAATTATTACTTTAGAAGAGTTAGAGAATTTTATTGGTAAAAAACTTATTATTACTGAAACACAAGATACATTTGAACTTAATGCTTTAGAAAAAGTAAATTGTCTTTATGATCAAGTAGGAGACGAATATATCTATATTGCTGATGACTCTGGTATTACAATAGATGTATTAGGTGGTTTTCCAGGAGTAAATACTGCTAGATGGTTAGATGCCTCAGATCATATAAAAAATATGGAATTACTAAAAAAAGTTGGTAATGTTGCTGTTAAGAAGAGGGGATGTCATTATACGAATGCTATAGCATTAAAAACAAAAGAATTTACAAAAACATTCAGTTATACTCTTGATGGGAGATTAAGCTTTTCGCCACGTGGGCAAAACGGCTTTGGGTTTGATGAAATATTTGAGCTATCAAATGGTAAGACGTTGGCGGAATTATCTATAAATGAAAAGCTTGCTATAAGTCCTAGAAGAAAAACGATAGAGATGGTAGAAAAATATTTGAAAAATCGAGATTTTTAATGTTCACTTTTGAAAAAAACATGATTGAAATTTAATAAGGGGGAAGAAGTTGTGAGCAATATTAAAGTAGATATGGAAAGTAGAAAAATTTTATTTTCAGATGACTTAATAAAAAGAATATATATATAATAAAAAGCAGTGCTTATTAATGAGTGGACACTACTTTTAAATTAATTTATTATGCATTCAGTATTTTTAAAGTTTAATTTAGCAATATCGTTTAATTTTTCTTGACCAATTTTTTTTTATAATATTTCTAATTACTTAAATAATTTGTTGTCAAAAAACTATCTTTTTATGATATAATATCAGCTAATTGATTGGGGGATTAATTATGTATAAAAGTGATATTAATTTAAATTTATATAGAATATTTTATGAGGTTGCTTTAAGTGGAAGTATATCTAGTGCCTCTAAAAAATTATTTATTACACAATCTGCAGTAAGTAAAGCTATAAAAAAATTAGAGTTAGACTTAAATACAAACTTATTCTATAGAAGCTCTAAAGGTGTTAAATTAACTGAAAAGGGTGAAGAACTTTTTTTTTATGTTGAAGAAGCTTTTAATAATTTAGTTACTGCTGAAAGAACAATGATAGAAAGTAAAACTTTAAATAAAGGTAAAATATCAATTGGCGTTCCTTCACAAATAGGTTCATTTTACATATTTGAAGATATTACTAAATTTCATAAAAAATATCCTAATATTGAAATAACAATCATAAGTAAAACGACAACTCAATTATTAAAGTTGTTAGAGCGACATGAAATAGATTTTATAATTGATACCTCTCCAATTAATGCTAAAATCGATAATATTATAATTCGACCATTAGTAGAGGTTAAAAATTGCTTTGTTGCAAAATCTGATACTTCTATTGATGTTGGCAAAATCAAAACAATTAAAGATTTAGCTAATTATCCTTTGGTTTTGCCAATTAAAGGAACTGATAACAGAAGACAATTAGATAAAATTTTTGAAAAGAATAATATAGAATTAAATAATGTTATAAATATTCACACAAGCGAAATGATTGCTGGCTCTATAAAAAAGGATTTAGGTATAGGATATATTATATATGATGTGATAAAGGATAATGTTGAAAATGGAGATTTCCAAATTATTGATATAAAAGATAAATTACCAAAGATTATGATTAATTTAGTATATATTGAAAAATACTTGACAATAGCGCCTAAATTTTTTATAGAAAACTATCTAAAAATTAATATTAATTAAGCATGAATTCATTTCATATCACTCATGAAAAAATGAGAGGTTTTAATTAGAATTTTTAATGTTATAATTGAAAACGAAGGAGGAAAATATGGAGAATTTAAAAACAACTGATTTAGCAATATTAGCAAAATCATTTTATCTATTAGGTGATACACTTGATTATTGTTACGATTGTAAATATTGCAGATTAAACGGAGAAAAATATGAAGAAAAACACTATAATATTTTACCTAGCGAGATTAATCCTAATTTTACAAATATTCCTGTTGCAGTAAATTTATTTTATGATGATCCTTTATTACAAATAGATAATACTATTAACTATTTAAAAAGATTAGAGAAAGCTAAACATAAAGGTCCTGTAGTTATTATTACTAAAGGAGATTTTTCAAAATTTCCAGATGTAGAATTTAATTTAGATTTACATATTGCTTTTTCTACTTTTGGTGTTGATTCACCTTTAGATGGTAATACTATGGAACGATTTGAAAATAACCTAAAAGAAACTAAGAAAAGAAAAAATAATTATAAATATTCAATAGAATACAGACCAATTATTTATAATATTAATGATAGTGCAGAAACATTCGATAGGGTATTTAGCTTGGCAAAGGAGTATAATTTAGCAATTGGCTATTCAGGATTGCAAGGAAAACCCGAGAGCGTAAAAATTTGGCAAGAACAAGGAATAGATTTACGACCATATCCAGGTTATAAATTTGGTCATAAAAAAATAATTGATTCAAAAATAATGGAATTGTTTGAAAAAATGGCACGTAGTTACAACGTTCCTGTATTTAGGAAAACTTCTTGTTTATTCTCTTATGTTCACGATTTACCTCGAGATTATAATGCACATTATTATAGACCATCTGAATTAGGATGTAATAATTGTATTATGCAAGAAAAATGCAAAACTTTTAAAAATAATTTACCAGTTGAAAATGATTTACATGATATTATACCTTTTGAGTATGAAATAATAAATAAGAAAAATCATGTATGTATATTAAAACAAAAAGGTATTTGTGAATTTCCTACAGAAGATTGTGCTCATATTAGTGGGAATATTATACATATTTCACAAACGCTTACAACATCTGATGTCAGAATTATTAAGTGGTTGACAGGATATACTGTAGATGCTAATTTTTATGAGTCTCCTAAAATTAGTAAAGCTTGGGTTAAAAATAAATCATTGATTTTGAGGAAGAAACAATGAAAATAGGATTAGATATTGATGGAATAATATTGGATTTTGAAAGAACTATGCGAACATATGCAGAATTATATGATTTGTTAATATTGAGAAAGAATGGAGTAAAAAATTCAAGACAATTTGATTATTTAAAAAGATATGATTGGACCGATGAAGAAAAGAAAAATTTTATTGATAGATACTTAGTTTATGCAACAATAAATTCAACGCCATTAGTTCCATTGGTCAAAGAAATGTTAGAGTTATTTCAGTTAGAGGGGTATGAATTTTTATTTATAACTGCAAGGGGACTATTAAAAAAAGAAACTAAAGAAGCTGTAATTCAAGTATTTCAAAAAAATAATATTCCGATTGATAATATATATTGGGGAGTTAAAGATAAAGTATCAAAATGTGATGAATTGGGAATAGATATAATGATAGAAGATAATCCAAGTACTTGTAAATTATTAAGAGATAATGAAATAAAAACTTTATACTTTAGAGATAAAGATAATGAAAAAATACAAAATGGTGAGTTTTTAACCGAAGTATCTAATGTTGGAGAAATATGTAGATATATATTTACTTCAAATGGATTTAAAAATTCAATAGAAAAATATGAAAAAATCTTAATAAGAAGATGAGGTTTTAGAAAAAATAAAGATTGCTAAGCAATTTGTTGGTAATTATGATCACTATAGTAAGTATAATCAGTCTTTAAATTTAATTAATCAATTAAGTAAAATATCAGCTGATTTAAAAATTGAAAGAAAGAAGCTTGAGAGTAATAATATTGATTTAGATGTTATTGTGAAAAAATTAAAATAAAAAAAATATATATAATAAAAAGTAGTGCTTATTAATGATTGGAGGCACTACTTTTAAATTAATTTATTATGCGTTCAGTATTTTTAAAGTTTAATTTAGCAATATCATTTAGTTTTTCTTGACCAAATGTTTCGACTATTTTTTTTGCTACTTCATCTACTTTTGGATTTGCACCTTTAGGAAGAAGTATGTTGACGCTTTTTGATAATTTATTCATTTCGTTTAGAAAGATATATCTACTTATTAAAGAAGAGCAGGCTACTGATAGGCATTGATCTTCAGCTTTAGTTAGAAAAGTTATATCTGTAACTTTACAATTAGTATCTGAGATGTGATTGTAGTAGCTTTTGGGAGGCTCGAATTGATCAACTACTATGTAATCATATTGATAGTTTTTATTTTTTAATTCATAAAGAACTTTGTTATGTAGTATAGCTTTCATTTGATTCATATTATATTTTTTAAATTTAGTATTATATTCTTTATTACTTATAATATAAGTTTTATATGGAATCTTTTTTATTATTTGTGGTACTATTTTTATTATTTCATTATCTGTTAGTTTTTTGGAATCTTTAACTTTTAAATCTAAGAGAAAATCGATATTTTCTTTTGCAACATAAGAGGCTGTTACAACAATTGGACCAAAATAATCTCCTGTTCCAACTTCGTCAGAACCTATAGAATTTATACGAATTGGTAATACTTTTTGGGGGCTTTTTTCTTTCTTTTTATTGTTAGAATTTGTTGCCTCAGCATTACCAGAATTTATTTTTTCAGTCGCAATCCAAAAATCAGATGAAAGATCAGCATCTTTTCCTTGGAATACAACTTTACCAGACTCATACAAAGTTACAGTAGTATCACCATCTTTGGCTTGAAATACAGCATATGGTGGTGTTTTTTCTTTTTTTAAATCATCAAAAAATTTAATCATTTCAGTTTTAGTCTTATCACTGACTTTTAATGTAATGGTTGTTTGCTTGTTCAAAATTATCACCTCGTCTTACAATTTTATCATAAAATTCTTTCTTTTTAAATATTTTTGATGTATAATGTAGATAATTGGATAGGAGGATTATGATGAGTATTAGTCTTGTTGATGCTTTTTTAGTAATTTTTATAATTATGGGTGGTGTTGTTGGTTTTAAAAATGGCGCTATAAAAGAGGGAATGAACTTTGTTGGAATAATATTAGTTGCGTTGATTGCATTTATTTTTAAAGATAAGTTGATGGTTGTTCTTTATGAAAATTTGCCTTTTTTTGATTTCTTTGGTTTGATAAAAGGAATATCTGCAGTTAATATATTGTTTTATCAATTAATATCATTTATAATAATTTTTATGGCTCTTTATTTTGTTTTGAGGGTTTTGATAGTTATTACTGGATTTATTGAATGGTTGCTTAAACTTACTATCTTTTTAAGAGTTCCTTCAAAAATACTTGGTATTGTTGTTGGGGCGTTGGAATTCTATGTTTATTCATTTATAATTTTATATATAATAAATATGCCAATATTTGGTCTTAGTTTAGTTGCTGATTCTAAATTTGGTAATGGAATATTAAATAATACACCAATATTATCTGGACTTGTTGATGGTACGGTTAAGGCATATAGTGATATTTGGGATATTATAAAAAATCGTGATGATCAGAATACAAATACAGAGATTAATACGTTAGTGTTGGTAAGTTTACTTGATAATAAGTTAATTACTGTTGATAGTGCTAGAAAGTTAGTAGAATCTAATAAGATAATTCTTACAGATAATGCAATTTTGGATAATTATCAAAGTGATAGTAATATACTTAATGAATTAAAATGTTCTATTATTGATGAGTGTAATAATTAATTTTATAGTTATTTTGCTTTATAAATTTTTACTATATTTTTGATGTTAGGGTGTTAGACTATTTGTTTTGGAGGTATTTTTGATGGATAGAGAATATGTGTATGAATGTAGTGCTGTTGATGGACAGGAAAAAATAATTGAAAAGTCAAAAAGAGTTATTGATACTTTTAGAAAAAATGGGCAAAATATTAAAGGATTTGTTGAACCAGGTGCTAGTATAGATGATATGGCTAATTTTTTAAGACGAAGTCACTATATGGATGATTTTCTTGGAGCAAGTGATGATTTAAGAGCAGCTTTCTATTTGTATCAAGGAAGTGGATATAAACATATAAATAATTTTTTAAGAAGTAATAAGGGATTAGATACCACAAAAAAAGAAACTTTTTCAGAAATCCCTAGTTCAGCATATGATGATTTTTTAGAAACTGGTGAGTTGAGGCAGTATACTTTTGATATGGTTAAGACAATAGAAGCATTAGATTTACTTATTGATAAACAAGAACCTTTAGAAGAAGATGCTATTTTATATCATGCGGGAGATATAAATATGTTTAGCGAAGATGGCAATATAGCTAGTATGGAAGACTTAATTGCTGTTAATTATTCTTTGGCAGAGCCAAAATTTATGCAATATGGTTATTTATCAACTACTTTAAATATTAGTGGGAGATTTTGTGATGAAGCTCCAATTATTATGGCTATTAGAGTTCCTAAGGGAACTAAAGTTTTAGGACCATTTAATGGTGAAGGAGAAATTTTGTTAGGTAGAGGCTATGAACTAAATTTTATAAAATCTGAGATTATGGATGGTAAGATTTTTGTTTATGTTGATGCTGTTTTAAAGGAAAAAGTTAATGTTCGAGATGAACAAGATATAGAGATAACTAATGAAATTGATGCAATTAAAGAGATTTTAAAGGATAATGAGGAAAAGCGTGGATTTACATTGTAATTTATGAAAGGATGATAGAGATGGTAAAGAAATATAATAATGATGAAAATTTTGACAAAATAATAAAAAATAGAGTTTTAGTTGATTTTTATGCTGACTGGTGTGGACCTTGTAGAATGCTTGGCCCAGTGTTAGAGAAAATAGATGGAATAGATATAATAAAAGTTAATGTTGATGAATCTGGAGAGCTTGCTAGAAAGTATGGAGTTATGAGTATCCCTTGTGTTATTTTGTTTGAAGATAGCAAAGAGATAAAAAGAAATGTTGGATTTATGAATGAAGAAAAAGTTAGAGATTTTTTAAAATAAGTAATGATTTTATGTCGTTACTTTTTTTCGTGAATAATGATTTAGACTTGAATAAACATTGAGTTTATTTTAAAGTAAAGGAGTATTTATCTTATATTTTTTGTTGACTTGTTTTGTTGGCTTGAATTATAATAAAACCTGCGGGAGGCAATTATTATGTGTGATTATCATAAAAAAATGTATAATAGTATACAATCCAAATTCTGGAAAAAAGAAAAGGATGATAGTAAATTAATAAGATATTTTATAAATGGAAAAAGATATGAAGATGCTATAAATATAATAAAAAAACATCCAAATAATTTTCTGATTCAAAGTCAATTAATTACGATTTATATAGAAAAGAAAGATTATGAAAAGGCAATAGATATAGCCAGAAGATTTCCTTATTATGCCCAGATTCAAAGTCAATTAAATATACTAACAAATGATGAAGATAAAGCAGTGATAATAGATAAAGATTTATTTAAAATGGATACAGTTTTAATCGAAGAGCTAAAATTTCCAAAAGAAATATTTGAAATAAGAAGTAAAATAAGTTTAGGTAATATTTCTACTAAGGATTTAAGTACTTTAGAGAGTCTTAAGGAGCAAATAGATTATGAGAAATATTTGTTAATAAAGTTAGCTATATATGAAAAATTGAATTTATCCAATATGGGAATAAAGTTGCTTAAGCAAGATACAAGTCTTGATGATAGATTAAGAAAACAATTAGTTATGCAATTTGAAAGAAAAAATAAAATTTATAATTTAGAAAAATGGGATGATTTAATTGGATGGTTCAATGATTTGAATTTTGATGTATTGACTAATGATTGTTTACAAGATAGTGATATAAAAATGGTAACAGATGATTTATTGCCTAAAAATGATAGTAATGTACATCAGATTAAAAATAATAGTAAATCTAAAATAAAAAAGGGGACTAAAAGTAATGGAAAAGTTATAGAAATACCTTCTAGTAAAACAAATTTAGAAAAAACAAAAAAGAAGACTATTAAAGAAAGTAAGAATAAGACTCTTGATGATATGTTAAATCAAGTATATAAAGAGATTGTTTTAAAGTTAAAAATAAAGTATTATATAGAGATGCATGATGAGAAAACAAAAAAGTCTGCTATGTATAAGTATGATCGATTAGAAGAAGTTTTGGCGGGAGATGCTAATATTAGAAATTTTGAATTGTTATTATTAATGATTATTGGAGATGGAGAGGATAATTTAAGTATAGAGCAATCTATTCCAGATAAATATAGTGATGAATATACAAAAGTATTAAGAAAGATTAACTCTAGAAGTCATAGAAAATATTAGAATATATAAGGTTCTTTGTCAAGTAGTGTTGGTGGAACCAAAAACTAATGATAAATGAACTTT
>ERZ827512.444-NODE-444-length-55341-cov-21.422476_pt1 | contig 55341 bp, 49 predicted proteins | sample MGYA00519916_ERZ827512 | MGnify/ENA primary metagenome ERZ827512 (study PRJEB31778, sample SAMEA3449335) | human gut metagenome | biome: human gut; feature: human-associated habitat; material: faeces | place: United Kingdom | collected 2010/2012 ... | reverse complement strand
AATTATGTGTCTATATTTTTATGTTACCAACGTGCAATTAATTATACAATATTCATCTTATCTTTCACTATTCTACAAATTATGTTATAATATCAAAAGGTGATTAAAATGCAAAAAATATTAAGCCATATGAGAAAGGCTATTGAAGAATATAATATGATAGATGAAAATGATAAAATCGCGATTTGCTTATCAGGTGGAAAAGACTCTATTACCATGCTACATGCATTTAAATCATTGCAAAGATTTTATCCTAAAAAATTTGAAATAATTGCAATTAGTATAGATCCTGGATTTGACTTTTTTGATAAAAACTTTTTACAAAAAATATGTGATGATTTAGATATTCCTCTATTTATAGAAAAAAGTAATAGTAAAGAAATAGTTTTTGATATAAGAAAAGAAAAAAATCCTTGTTCACTATGTGCTAATTTACGTAGAGGTGCAATTAATACTGTTGCAATAGAACAAGGGTGTAATAAAATCGCTCTTGGTCATAATCAAGATGATGTTTTAGAAACTTTTTTGTTAAATCTTTTTTATACAGGAAGTATTGGGACCTTTGCACCTGTTAGTTATATGGATCGTTCTAAGATAACATTAATAAGACCTTTAATATTTACCCCTGAAAAAGACACTAAACGTTTTATAAAGAAAAATAATTTAAGTGTTATGCCAAAAGTTTGTCCTATGGATCGGTACTTCAAAAAGAGAAGATATGAAACAGCTTATCTTTACTTTAACAAAAACCATTCCAATGGTTCGTGCTAATCTATTTGGAGCAATAAGAAGAAATATTGATGAGTGGAAAACTGAAAAACAATAATAAAAACCAACTTTTATATTTAGCCTTTTCTAAATATAAAAGCTGGTTTTATTATATTATTTTACAATATCTAACATAGCATTTTTTAAATATTCTAATTTATTAGTTGCATCCTCATCTGATATTCCTTTAACACCCATATATAATTTAATTTTAGGTTCTGTTCCAGAAGGACGTATACAACACCAGTTATTATCTTCTAGTTCATAATATAAAACATTTGATGTTGGTAACCCTGTTTTTGAAATCTCACCTGTTATCATATTCTTTACTACATCTTTTTGAATATCTTTAAAAGTTAAAACTTTATAATCTCCCACTTTTTCAATTGGTGTATTTCTCATATTTGTCATCATTTGTTTTATTTTTTCTGCTCCTTCGACACCTTCTAATACAATAGATACTTGTGTTTCTTTATAATATCCATATTTTTTATAAATATCTTTCATTGCATCCCACAATGTTTTACCCTTTGAGCGATAATAGCAAGCTGCTTCACAAAGTGCCATAACTGCAGCAATACCATCTTTGTCTCTAGCATAATCTCCAATTAAACAGCCATAACTTTCTTCGAAACCAAATACATATGTATTACTTTTATTTTCCTCTGCTTCTCTCATTACATTACCAATATTTTTAAATCCAGTTAAAACTTCAAAACATTTTAGATTATATTCTTTTGCGATAGCTTTTGCTAATTCTGATGATACTACTGTAGTAATAAACATTCCGTCATTTGGAAGAATCCCTTTTTCCTTCATTTGTGAAATTCTGTATTCTGCAATTAATAAAGCTGACATATTGCCTGTATAATCCATATATTCTCCAGTTTTTGCATCTTTAGCTAAAACTCCTAATCTGTCAGCATCTGGATCTGTTGCTAATATTACATCTGCATCTACTTTTTTGGCTAATTCTAATGCCAATTTAAAAGCTTTTTTATCTTCTGGATTAGGATAACTTACAGTTGGAAAATTTCCATCTGGATCTTTTTGTTCTGGTACAACATATACATTTTGTAATCCTATTTCATTTAAAAGTTTTTGAGCTACTGTATTTCCAGTTCCATGTAATGGTGTATATACTACTTTTAAATCCCTTCCTTGTTCTTTTACAATTTCAGGGTTTAATACTAAGCTTTTTAAGACACTTAGATATTTGTCATCCATTTCTTTCCCAACAATATTAAATAATCCTTTTTCTTCTGCTTCTTTTCTTGATATTCTTTTTATTTCGTTATAATTTTTTACTTCTCTTACCTTATTTATTATTTCTTTATCTCTTGGAGATACAATTTGTGCTCCATCTGCCCAATATGCCTTATATCCATTATATTTAGGTGGATTATGACTAGCAGTTATCATAACACCTGCTGTACACCCTAAATTTCTTACTGCAAAAGACAATTCAGGAACTGGTCTTAGATTTTCAAATAAATATGTTTTTATTCCATTAGCATTTAATATTAAAGCTGTTTCTAAACTAAATTCTTTTGACATTTTTCTAGAATCATAACTAATTGCAACTCCCTTATCTTCTGTTTTTTGTTCTATTATATAATTTGCTAATCCCTGTGTTGCTTTTCCTACGGTGTACTTGTTCATTCTATTTGTTCCTGCTCCTATTATTCCACGAAGTCCTGCTGTTCCAAATTCTAGTTCTTTATAAAATCTATCTTCTATTTCCTTTTCATCTTCTTTTATTCCTAATAACTCTTTTTTTGTTTCTTCATCAAATTCTGGGCTTTCACACCATTTTTTATATTCTTCTAAATAATTCATATTTTTCATCCTCTCTTTATAATTATATAATTTTTTACATTTTATATAGTATTTGTCCATTTTATATTATATATCTATTTATATAAAACAATAGAAGAGTGAATTTAGATTTTTACTAATTCACCCTACTTGCTTAGTCTAAATTATGATATTTTTTATATAGTTCTCTTGCTGTTTTTGGACAATCTACTCCAGCAGAATCTGCATTTTTCAATGGCGCAAATTCTTCTTGTCTTCTTACTCTCAACACAACCATGTCATCAATTGCCCCAAAAGCTTCAAACATGAATGCTTCAAATTTATATGCATTTGGTGAATTTGGCACTACTAAATTTCCATCTTTATCTATATATGTGGCTTTCTTAAATGCTGTATGATATGGTAATAATTCTTTTCCCATCTTTTCAATTGCATCTAATGTAAATAAATGCGCTATTATATTTGATTCTCCATATAAAAATTCTCCATTTTCATCAACAGCTTCAGCCATTTGTTTTGTTATATCAATATATTCAATTATACTAGGCTTTCCATTCTTTTTGCAAAATACTCCAACTTTTTCTTCAGGACTAACCTTTACAACTGATTTTGATGCAGAACATACTCCTTTATCAATTGCTAATCCTAAAAATACTTCATCAGTCATTTTAGCTAGGCAATTATCTACTCCACCAATAAATACCCATTTTACTCCTAGGTTTCTCATTTTATCTGTCATTTTATTTTTTACTAAAGCTTCATATACTCCGTCCATGCCCATTTGCTGCAAGTTTTATTAGACCTTCTTCATTTATTAATATTTTTCCTTCTGTGTCACACATTGGTAATTCACCTTGTATAAAGAAAAATAGATTTTTATCTTTTTGATATCCAAAATACTTATGTTTTTCAAAAAACTCTATTGTTGCTTTGTTGTTCTCTCTACTTGTCATAATAAACCAAGGAATTGTAATATCATATTTTTTGTTTGTTTCTTTTATACTATCACACAACAATTCAAAAAGTGATTTATGTGAGTCTAAACCTATATCAAAAGTACCCTTTGGACCATTATGACCTAATCTTGTTCCTTGTCCTCCTGCCATTGTAACAATTGCAAGTTCTCCATTTTTAATTGATTTTTGCCCAATTTTTTCATATTTTTTATAGTCATCGTTTAGTTTGTATTTATCTAAAAATTCAATTGGTGTTATTACATCTTTTGCTTTTTTACCATCATTTTTTGTTCCTTTATATAAATTCTCAATTAAAGCAAAATCTATTTGTTCAATTTGATCTAATAATTGTTTTTTATGAATATCATCTAATTTTTCATAATGATTTAATAAATGTTCTTGTCCATATTTTTTTAAAATAGCTTTTATATTTTCTAATCTTGTATTCATATGTAACTTCCTCTCTTGCTATATTTTTTGTTTCTCCCTAAAATATATACCATTTTTTTTTAAATATCAACTATTTTTATTATATTTTATTGATTTCTTTTTCTCCTGTAGTACTTAAAACTTTTTCATATTTATTCATGATACTATCTATATCCTGTGATACTTCTTCTATATCATAACAATCAACTATTTTAACATTATCTTTATTGCTTACAAATTTTTCTATGTTTCTATTTACATTTTTAATGTAATTTTCTTTTCCTTTTATAAATATTATTATATCTTTTTGATCTTCTATATCTTTTTTTATTTTTTTAAATTTACTTAAATTATCATTATTCCAATCAATGCTAAAAATATTTTTTCTTTTTGTTTCCTTTAAATTTGTTTTAGAAATTACAGTTTTTACACTTTCCTCTAAATCATTTTCAGTTAAAACTATTATTTGTTTGTTTTTTTCTAGTTGTTCTTCTATATATGGTAAACTTATTATTTCAAAGTGATAATCACTAGCATAAAATGCACATGTTTTTTCTTTTGTTATTTGACTCTCATTCATTAAAAATTCGCTCCTTTTTTTCTTTAATCTACGGAACTGTCAGTTTTCTCTTTTGGCTTACTGGTAAATTTTACCATTTCTTTACAAATATGTCAATTATATTTCAAAAAAACTCATCGACATTTTTCGCAAATTGTATAAAGTTTATCAAATTTGGTAATAATTAAGTTAAAGAATATTTTTCAAAAAAAGTTTTTCGGAGGTAACAAATGAAAATTATATTAAATTTCTTTAAAAATCCCAAGGTAAAAATGGTATTAATTTTAAGTTTCTTACTTTTTATATATACAACAATATGCGCTTTCTCTTATGCACAAAATATTTCTCATGATATCGCAAATAGTGTATTTAGATTACATGTTCTAGCAAACAGTGATAGTACTCAAGACCAAAATTTAAAATACAAAGTTCGTGATAATTTACTTATATATATGAATGAAATTTGTTCAGATTGTAAAACAAAAGAAGAAGCTATTTCCCTAGTAGAAAAAAATAAAGATAACTTCAAGCAAATCGCATTAGATACTATAAAAAATGAAGGTTTTTCATATGATGTAAATATTAATATTGGTAATTTTGAATTTCCTACTAAAAACTATGGTGATGTTTCTCTTCCTGCTGGTTTTTATGATGCACTAAGAGTTGAAATTGGTGAAGCAAAAGGACACAATTGGTGGTGTGTGATGTTCCCTCCTTTATGTTTTGTAGATATAAGTTCTGGTGTAGTTCCAGAAGAATCTAAAGAATTGTTAGAAAATAGCTTGTCACAAGAAGAATTTGCTCTTGTTTCTAATGATTCAAATTCAGAAATTAAATTCAAATTTAAATTATTAGAATTTTTTAACGAAAATGGTTTAATTACTGCTAAAAAATAGTTGCATTCATTTAAACTTTATGTTATTATTTATTCAAAATAGAGTGTTAATTAATATATACACTCTATTTTTATTTGAAATTTGAAAAAAACATTTTATAATAGATTGTAAATTTCGTGGAGGTAATTTAATTGGAAAAATTAGTAGTAACAGGGCCAACTCCTTTAAAAGGTGAAGTAAATATAAGTGGAGCAAAAAATGCAGCTGTAGCCATTTTACCAGCAACACTTTTAATAGATGGTGTATGTACAATTGAGAACTTACCTAATATAAGTGATATTAAAATCTCTTGTGAAATACTAGAAAAATTAGGTGCAAAAATAACTTGGAATAATAAAAATAGTATTACAGTCGATACTACAAATATCACAACAACAACAGCCCCTCTAGATTTAACAAGTAAATTTAGAGCTTCTTACTATATTATAGGTAGTATGCTTGGAAGAATGGGTGAAATTGAAGTAGGTATGCCAGGTCGGTTGTAAATTAGGTGCAAGACCAATTGATCAACATATAAAAGGATTTGAGTTATTAGGAGCAAATGTAACAGTTGAAAAAGGTACAATTTATGCCAAAGCAAAAAAATTGAAAGGTGCTCCAATTTATATGGATATTGTCTCAGTAGGTGCAACAATTAATGTTATGTTATCAGCTGTATTAGCCAAAGGTACTACTGTTATTGATAATGCTGCAAAAGAACCTCATATAGTTGACGTAGCAAACTTTTTAAATACAATGGGTGCAGATATTAGAGGTGCTGGAACTGACGTTATCAAAATTAATGGTGTAGAAAAACTTTCTGGAAACGCTACCTATTCTGTTGTTCCAGACCAAATAGAAGCTGGTACCTTTATGCTTGCTGCTGTTGCAACAAAAGGTGATTTATTAATAAAAAATTGTATTACAAAACATTTAGAATCTATTACTGCTAAAATATTGGAAGTTGGTGCAAATGTAGAAGACAATGGTGACAGTATTAGAGTTTGGTGTAATAAGAGACCTAATAAAGCTAATATAAAAACATTACCTTATCCAGGCTTTCCAACTGATTTGCAACCTCAAATGGGTGTTGTTTTATCTTTAGCAAATGGCACTAGTGTTATAAATGAAAGCATCTGGGATTCTAGATTTCAATATACAGAAGAACTAAATAAAATGGGCGCAAAAATAACTGCGCAAGGAAAAACAGCCTTTTTTGAAGGTGTAAAAAAATTGTATGGAGCTCCTGTTTACTCTTCTGATTTAAGAGCCGGTGCTGCTTTAGTAATTGCTGGAACTGCTTCAGAAGGTATTACTGAAATTTATAACTTAGAACATATTGATAGAGGTTATGAAAATATAGAAGAAAAATTCAGAAAAATTGGAGCTAAAATTGAAAGAGTAAATGAATAATTATAAATAACATTAGTTTTAACTGAAGAAGGAAGAAATATTTATGATAAATTTTTGTAGTTTATACAGTGGAAGTAGTGGAAATAGTCTTTTTGTAGAAACAGATAATACTAAATTATTAATTGATGCTGGAGTTAGCTGTAAAAAAATTGAAACTGCATTAAATAATATTGAGGTTGACCCAAATTCAATTGATGGTATTTTAGTAACACATGAACATATTGATCATGTACAAGGTTTAGGCACACTTTCTAGGAAATTTGATTTGCCTGTATTTGTAAACCAAGAAACTTTAGATGCTATGCCAAAACAAAAAGATAAAATTTTAGATAAAAACATAAAAACATTCAAATTAAGTGAAAATTTTGAAATTGGTGATTTAACCATTCACCCATTTTCTATTCCACATGATGCTGCTAATCCTTGTGGTTTTAATATATATAATGAAGATAAAAAAATTAGTATTGCAACAGATATCGGACATATGACAAATAATATTTTGAAAAACTTAGAAGAAAGTTTATTTGTTATGTTAGAAGCAAATTATGATCCTGAAATTTTACGTTTTTCTTCTTATCCTTTTACATTAAAATCAAGAATAGCAGGACCTACTGGACATTTATCAAATGAAATTGCAGGAAAAACCATTTCTCATCTTTTAAAATCAGGGCTTAAAAATGCTATGCTTGGTCATTTAAGTAAAGAAAGCAATTTTCCTGAACTTGCATATCAAACAGTAGTTGATGAATTAATCTCTAACAACTATAATCAAAATAGTTTGCAACTTAATGTTGCTTCTAGAGATTCACAAAGTAAGATTATTTCATTATAATTAATAATTTAGTAATTATTTAATTTAAGATAGGAGATGACTTTTTTGCTAAGTATTAATGTTATTTGTATTGGTAAAATAAAAGAAAACTATTTAAAAAATGCAATAGAGGAATATTCAAAAAGACTTTCTAAATATTGTAAATTAACTATTACTGAATTACCTGATGAGAAAATTCCAGATAAATTAAATAATAGCTTGGAAAACGATATTAAAACAAAAGAATGTAATAATATTATTAATCATATAAAAAAACATTCTTATATAATTGCTTTAGATTTAAATGGTAAACAATTTACTTCAGAGGAATTTTCTAAAAAAATTGAAGATTTATCTATGGAAAATAGTAATTTAACTTTTATAATTGGTGGTTCTTTAGGTTTAACAAAAAAATTGTTAGATATGTGTGATTTAAAAGTTTGCTTTTCTAAGATGACCTTTCCCCATCAATTAATTCGTGTTTTTTTATTAGAACAGGTATTTAGAGCTTTTAAAATACAAAAAGGTGAAACTTATCACAGATAATTAATTTTTTATTTGGTATTGTAGAGAAAATTAAATAAAAATATAATATAGGGGCTTGTTTGTTTATTTTATTTAGTATATTTTCTCTACAAGTTTAATTACGCTTTTTATTTTTAACTAACTTTATTATTTAAAATTTCTTTGGATTTTTTCTTGATTATAATTTTTCTTACGATATAAAAAATCGATATAAATAAAATTATTTTTGTCACCATAAATTTGTCCTTTTTTGAAATAATTTTTCTTATTATACTTCCCTTTTTTTCTTTTGTCAATAAAAACTTTACGACAACAATCGACAAACTGCTACGCTAGTAAGCATTCCAACAATATCTGCAATTAGTGCTGCTACTAAAATATACCTTGTCTTTTTTATTTTCACACAACTAGTATAAATAGCAATAGTATATAATGTTGTTTCTGTAGATCCCATAATTGTAGAAGCCATTATTCCAATTTGACTATCCACCCCGTAGTTCTTCATTATATCAGTTGCAACAGCTATTGAACTACTTCCTGATATAGGTCTTAACATGGCAAGTGGCATTAATTCACTTGGAAAATGTACTATATTTAAAATTGGGTTAATTATATATATGATTAATTCTAATATTCCGAGAACTCCTTAAAGCTCCAATTGCAACAAAAAGTCCTATTAAAGTAGGAAAAATACTAAATGTTATTTTCACTCCTTCTTTTGCCCCTTCCAAAAAAGTATCAAAGACTTTGTTTTTTTCCTTTACTCCATATATAACAATCATTAGAATAATCATTGGCATAGCTAAATTTGAAATAAAATTTATTAATTTCATATTATTTATCTCCTTTTGCATATTTTGTTAGTTCTTTTTTCGTTTTATAAGTATCTTTGCAGCTGTTATTCCGTGCCACTGCTGCTACAATTGTTGCAATCCAAACAGGAAATACAATCATAGTAGGCTTATTAGACCCTAATGAATTACGTATAGCTATTACTGTAGTTGGTATAATTTGAATTGATGCTGTATTTAAAACTATAAACATCATCATAGAATCTGTTAAAGTATCTTTTTTACTATTTTCCTCTTGCATTGATTGCATAGCTTTTAGTCCTAATGGTGTTGCAGCATTACCTAACCCTAAAATATTTGCTACCATATTCATAGAAATTTCCTTTTGAATTTTTTCATTATTTTTTAATTCTGGAAATAAAAATTTAATTGCTGGTTTTAAAAATTTTGTTAATTTTTCTATCACACTTGTACTACTTGCTATTTGCATTATTCCATTCCATAGGCAAATGGTCCCTAATAAACTTATTGATAGATTTATTGCATCTGTTGTACTTTCAAATATAGATGAATTTAATTTTTCTATATTACCTGAAAAAATTGCAAAAGAAAATGATATTATTATAAAAATTGGCCAAACTATATTTAACATACTTTATCACCAAAATAATTTTATTCGAAAGTTAATTTTTTATTACAATATAATTGACCCAAGTATTTATTTATGATATATTGAATATGGGATTGTAAAAAATATAACTTTTAAGGAGGATTTATCATATGAAATCAACAGGAATTGTTAGAAGAATGGATGAACTAGGAAGAGTTGTTATTCCGATTGAAATAAGAAATCAATTTGATATTGTCGAAAAAGACCCAATTGAAATTTATGTTGAAGGTTCTAATATTGTATTAAGAAAATTTGAACCAAATTGTATATTCTGTGGCAGTAATAAAAATTTATCATCATATCATGAAAAACTAATATGTAAAGACTGCTCTTCTAAAATTGGAAAATTAAATGAAGACAAATAATAGAAAACAAGATAAAATAAAAAACATTGCTTTAAATAAAATAAGCAATGTCTTTTATTTTATCCTATTTTTTATTTATATTACAAAATGTTGATAAATTTCATTTTTACTAACATTTCTGTCTTTTGCAATTTTTTTTATAATTTCTTTTTTACTAAACCCTTGCCTTTCATAAAATGAAAAATGCTCTTCTAAACTTAAATTATTTAATTTATTCTCTTCTTGAATTTTATTTGCTTCTATGATTAATACTATCTCACCTTTTATTTGTTCAACTTTTTCTATAAGTTGTCTAGCTGTTCCTCTTATGCATTCTTCATGTATTTTTGTTATTTCTCTTACTAATACTATTTGTCTATTATTTAATGCTAAATCTAAATCTTCTAATGTATTTTTTAATTTATGTGGTGCTTCATATAAAATAGCCGTATTTTTTAATTTTTTGATTTCCTCTAATTTATCTTTTCTATTTTTTTTATTTAGTGGTAAAAAACCTAAAAATGTAAATTCACTTGTATCTAACCCTGAAATTATTAAAGCATTTACCATAGCACATGCTCCTGGTATTGGTGTAATATTAATTTTTTCTTTTATACATTCTTTTATAACTTCTTGTCCTGGATCACAAATTCCTGGAGTTCCTGCATCTGATACTAATGCTATTTTTTTACCTTCTTTTAGTTTTTCTATTAATTCTTTACATTTTACTTGTTCATTATGCCTATGATAACTTATCATTGGTTTTGATATTTCTAAATGATTTAATAACTTTAAAGTATGTCTTGTGTCTTCTGCTGCAATCAAATCCACTTCTTTTAAAATATTTATTGCTCTTAATGTTATATCTTCTAAATTTCCAATAGGTGTTGCTACAATATATAAAGTTCCTATATTTTTTTTCTCCATTTGAATCTCCTTTTTATTATTAGATTTTATTATATATCTTTAATATTTCTTTTGTATATTCTCCTTTTTCATTATATATATATAAATTTTTTTCAATTTTTAAAAATGGCCTAGCATTTTTTACTCCTTTAATTAAAATTAAATTAGGCTCTTTATTTACATTTGAATAAACCATTCTTAATATTTTAGGCTCTATCTTATATTTTCTCATTATACTTAAAATATCAACCAATCTCTCTGGTCTATGAACCATATAAAATTCACCTTTATCTTTTAGCATATCTTTGGATATGCTTATAAAATCTTCTAAATTAGCTGTTATTTCATGCCTTGACAATTCCTTAGTTTTGCTTTCATTTATTATTCCTGTATTTTCTTTTTTATATGGTGGATTAGTAACAATAACATCAAATGTTCCTTTTTGATATATATTATTTAGATTTAAAATATTATCATTTACTATTTCAAATTTATCTTCTAAATTATTTAACTTTATACTTCTATTAGCCATTTTTGCTACTTCACTTTGTATTTCTACCCCAACTATTTTTTTTAGCCTTGTTTTTCCACATAGTAATATGGAAATAATTCCAGTTCCTGTTCCTAAATCCAGAACTTTACAATCTTTTTTTATGTTTTTTGCAAAATCTGATAAAAGTATACTATCTATTCCAAAACAAAAGCCATTTTTATTTTGTATTATTTTTAAATTTTTAAATTCTAAATCATCAATTCTCTCATTTTCTTTTAATATTTTATCCATATTTGATTCCTTTTCTTATTATCTTTTATTTTTTAGAACAGTCAAAAACTTTTTACATATTATATAATAAAATAGCCAAAAAATCAAAAATTATATGTTTGTTTATATGGGGTGATATTGTGGAACAAAATAATAGAGGTGAAAAGAAATCACCTCCTAAAAAATCTTTTAAATCTTATAAAAAAAATACAATGAAATCATTAAATGAAGTAGAATATTTTTTAAATAATTTTAATAAATTTGCTCATTATATAAAAATATATAAATTATTTAAATAATTTTATTTTACTTTTTTGTGTATGTTTCGTTGAATTCGTTATTTTGGTTCCCCTCAATTAAAATTTTCACTTTATTTACTTCTGTTAGTTGTGTTAAAGTATTTACAATACTATTTACCATATTTTCTTTTGTTTTTTCATTTGTTTTGTCGTAATTTAAAAATTCTTGTGAAAAATCTAATGTTACACAATCATCTTCCATATAACTTTTTAATAGTTTTGTCTCTTTTGGAATCACAGCTTCTTCTTTCTCGCTTTTTGGTCCTTCTATTAATAGTACAACCAATTTGTCATATGGATCATTTATAATTTCTTTGATATCTACAAGTCTTGCTTCTGGAATTAATTCTTTTGTTTCTTTAGATGGAAAGTATAAACTAACTATTGTCTGTCTTAATTGTTCTTCTGATATTTCTTCTTGTGGTGTATATTCATCTACTTTATTTTCCTTTTCTTGTTTTTGTTTTGCATATTTTATTGCAAAATATCCTCCTAATAATATAAGTATTAATATTACTGTAAAAATGATTACTATTTTTTTGTTTTTCATTTTTGTCCTCCTTGTCTTTGTTTATTTATTATTAATCTTATTATTTGTTTGTCCGTTTTAGAACTTTATTAGAATTTAATTATATAAAATAAAAACTTTTTACATTTGTCAAATATACTATAAATTTTTTCTTATAAATAAAAAAATTACTATTAAATAAATTATTGAAATTACTAAATTAATTTTAAAATAACTTAATAATTATATACCAGCATTTTCCATTTGACAAAAAGCCTTTTTCCGTATAAAATTAAGGTGTTTAATAGCATAAAATTTATATACAAAAAAGGAGATTTTGTCATGAGTGAAATATTACATGTTGGACTAGATGTTGGTTCAACAACAGTTAAAATTATTGTAATGGATGAAAACAGAAATACTATATATAAAAATTATCAACGACACTTTTCAGATACTAAAAATACAGTATGTAATGTATTAGAAAGTTTATTATTGAAATATCCTTCTAATTCCTTTACATTAGCACTTACTGGTTCTGGAGCAATGTCAGCTGCTAAATTCTTAGGAGTAGACTTTATACAAGAAGTTGTTTCTTGTAAACGTGCTGTTGAAAAATATATTCCAAAAACAGATGTTGTAATTGAATTAGGTGGTGAAGATGCAAAAATTATATATTTTGATCAATCAATTGAACAACGTATGAATGGAACATGCGCTGGTGGTACAGGAGCATTTTTAGACCAAATGGCATCATTACTACATACAGATACAGCTGGTTTAAATGAACTTGCAAAAAATTATAAAATTATTTATCCAATTGCTTCTCGTTGTGGTGTCTTTGCTAAGACTGATATTCAGCCTTTAATAAATGAAGGTGCTGCTAAAGAAGATATTGCAGCTTCAATCTTTCAAGCAGTTGTTAATCAAACAATAAGTGGCCTTGCATGTGGTAGACCAATTAGAGGTAATGTTGCATTTTTAGGAGGTCCTTTAAATTACTTGTCTGAACTACGTACAAGATTTATTGAAACTTTAAATTTAAGTGATGATGAAGTAATCGTACCTGAAGAAGCCCACTTACTTGTCGCAAAGGGTGCTGCTTTAGATTCATTAGGTACTAATGTTATTACTCCTGATGAATTAGCCAAAAAAATAGAAAATTTAAAAATTTCTCATGATAATACTTCTAAACCTTTAGAGCCTTTATTTAGAACTAACAAAGATTATGAAGATTTTAAACAAAGACATTCAAAAGATAATGTTTCAAGAAAAGATCTTAAAACATATGAAGGTGACTGTTATTTAGGAATAGATGCTGGTTCAACAACAACAAAATTAGTACTTATTGATAATGAAGGAAATCTACTTTACTCTTTATATGGAAGTAATCAAGGTAATCCATTAAGAAGTGTTATGAATATGCTTAAACAGTTATATTCTGAATTACCTAAAAAAGCCATCTTACGTTATAGTGGTGTTACAGGTTATGGAGAAAAGCTTATTCAAACTGCTTTAAATGTAGATTTAAATGAAATCGAAACAATTGCTCATTATACAGCTGCTAAAAAATTTGAGCCTAATGTCACAAGTATTGTAGACATTGGTGGCCAAGATATGAAATATATTAGAATGAAGAATGGGTCAATAGATAATATTATGCTAAATGAAGCATGTTCTTCTGGTTGTGGTTCTTTTATTGAAACATTTGCAAAAAGTTTAAATATCGAAATATCTGAATTTGTTAAGGAAGCTATTAATTCTAGAACTCCAGTTGATTTAGGTTCTAGATGTACAGTATTTATGAATTCTAAAATCAAACAAGCTCAAAAAGAAGGATATTCAGTAGGAGATATCTCTAGTGGTCTTTCATATTCAGTTATTAAAAATGCAATTCAAAAAGTAATGAAAGTAAGAGATGTTGAAACTCTTGGAAATCATATTGTTGTACAAGGTGGTACTTTTTATAATGATGCTGTACTAAGAGCTTTTGAATTAATTGTAGGAAAAGATGTAGTAAGACCAGATATCGCAGGTCTTATGGGTGCATATGGTATGGCATTACTTTCAAAAGAACAATATGAGTCTAATTTAGATATGGAATATTCTTCAAATATATTAAAAAATGATGAATTAGATAATTTAGAAATTAAAGTAACTCATACACGTTGTAATAATTGCGAAAACCACTGTAAATTAACAATTAATAAATTTAGTAATGGACAAATACATATCTCAGGAAATCGTTGTGAAAAAGGTGCTGGAGTTATTACAAAATCTAAACAATTACCTAACTTAGTACAATATAAATATGAAAGAATCTTTAATTACAAACCTTTAGAAGAACAATTTGCACCTAGAGGAACTATAGGTATTCCTAGAGTTTTAAATATGTATGAAGACTATCCTTTTTGGTTTACCTTTTTGACTAACTTAGGATTTAGAGTAGTATTATCTGAAAAAAGCAAACGTAGTACATATGAAAAAGGTATGGAATCTATGCCTTCTGAATCAGTTTGTTATCCTGCAAAACTTTCTCACGGACATATTGAAAGTTTACTAGAACAGGGAATTACAACAATCTTTTATCCTTGTATTCCATATTCTAGAAAAGAATATGATAAAGCAGATAATCATTATAATTGCCCTATTGTTATTTCTTATTCAGAAGTTTTAAAAAATAATGTTGAAGGTCTAAATAATGATAATATTAAATTTATTAATTCTTTCTTACCTTTTGAAAAGAAAAATCTTGTAAAAAAGATATTGGAATTAGAAGAATTTAAAGAATATAATTTTACAAAAACAGAATTATTAGAAGCTGCTGATAAGGCTGAAACAGAGTATCAAAAATGTAAACAAGATATAAAAGACAAAGGAAAACAAACTGTTCAATATCTTGAAGAAAACAATCTTAAAGGTATAGTTTTAGCAGGTCGTCCATATCATATAGATCCTGAGATTAATCATGGTATTGACACTTTAATAACATCTTTAGGATTAGCTGTTTTAACAGAAGACAGTGTAGCTGATAAAACTGAGGCAAAACGTCCTCTAAGGGTTGTTGATCAATGGGTTTATCATGCAAGATTATATGCAGCAGCAGACTTTGTCGGAAAACATGAATGCTTAGAATTAGTCCAATTAAATTCTTTTGGTTGTGGTGTTGATGCTGTAACAACTGATCAAGTAGAGGAAATTTTATCAAGTTTTGATAAGATGTATACTTTAATAAAAATTGATGAAGTAAATAACTTAGGTGCTGTGCGTATTCGTATACGTTCACTTATTGCTAGTATGAAAAAACGTGAACAAGAAAATCATGACAAAATTGATAATACAGGAGATTATGGTATTAAGAAAAAGATATTTACTAAGGAAATGAGAAAAGATTATACAATTCTTATTCCTCAGATGGCACCAATTCACTTTGAATTATTAGAAACTGCTGTAAACTCTTGTGGATATCATATGGAATTATTAAGACAGTGTACTCCAAAAACTGTTGAAACAGGATTAAAATATGTAAATAATGATGCATGCTATCCTTCTATCTTAGTTACAGGTCAAATGATTGAAGCATTACAATCTGGAAAATATGATTTAAATAAAACAGCTTTGATCATGTCTCAAACAGGTGGTGGATGTAGAGCAACAAACTATATAGGATTTATTCGTAAGGCTTTAAAAGACGCTGGCTTTAGTAATATTCCTGTTGTATCTTTTAATATAGTTGGTATGGAAAAAATGCCAGGATTTAAATTAACAGTTCCTATGATGGACAAATTATTAAAAATGGTTGTTTATGGAGATTTATTACAAAAAATGCTAACTAAAAATAGAGCTTATGAAGTAAATAAAGGTGAGACACAGGCTTTATTTGATAAATGGATGGACAAATGCAAAAAATTACTAGAAAAATCATCTAATAAGGAATTCAAACAAAGTATTTATGATATTGTCAATGATTTTGAAAAAATTGAATTAGATACTTCTGTTAAAAAGCCTAAAGTTGGGATTGTTGGAGAAGTTTTAATTAAATATCATCCTTTTGGAAATAATTATGTAGCAGATATCTTAGAAAAAGAGGGTGCTGAGGTTATATTACCTGATTTTATGGGATTTGCTAAATTTATGTGTACTCATAAAATTACTTTCAATAGTTTATTAAATATAAATAAAACATCTTCTAAGATAATGAAAGCAGCAATTAAATTAATTGATATTTTAGAAAAAGATGTAAAAATTGCCTTATCTAATTCTAAAAAAGATTATTTACAACCATGTGATATTTGGCATCTAGAGGATAAAGTAAAAGATGTTTTATCTATCGGAAATCAAACTGGTGAAGGTTGGTTCTTAACTGCTGAAATGATAGAATATATTGAAAACGATATTCCAAATATTATTTGTGTTCAACCTTTCGCTTGTTTGCCAAATCATGTTGTTGGTAAGGGAGTTATAAAAACTATTAGAAGTAAATATCCTAATGCTAATATTTCTCCTGTTGATTATGATCCTGGTGCTAGTGAATCTAATCAAACAAACCGTATTAAACTTTTAATGACTGTTGCAAAAGATAATTTAAATGCTAAGGAAAATGCAAAAAAGGCATTAGATATGGAAAACTGTGAGGATATAGAAAAAGATAAAAATACTGTTGTTTAAATATCACAACTTTTTAAAGCAAACAAAAAAATGTTATGAGACTACATTAATTTTTTGTAGTCTCATATTTTATTTATAAATACATTAAATTTATTACTAATAACTTAAACTTTCTTTTATTCTAGAAATATTACGTTTTATTTCATAATATCCTAATTTATATAATTCATCAACTTTTTTCATATCTAATAGACCTATCTTGTTACTTTTGATTCTAATAATACATCCTGCTCCATCTAACTCATAATTTGACAATTCTCTTCCCATTAGATTCATTGCCCTTCCTGCCACTTCTACTAAATTTTTATTACATTTCAAATTACTTTCTTCATCAAAAACAATATTTACTATATTTTTTGCACCAAGATATTTTAATTCTCTCCATGGCACATTTTCTCTTACTCCTCCATCAATTAATTTTATATTCTTATAATCACATGGAGAAAATACAACTGGAAAACTACAACTGGCCCTTACAGCTCTTCCTATGTCTACATCATTTACAAGAATAGTACTATCTAAAATTTCATTTCTATGCCTGCAAGATGTAAAACAAACTACTTCGCCATTGCATAAATCTACACTTGGAATTACTAATGGCATTTTTATATCGTTTATGTTATATATTTCTTTTTTATTACATACTTTATTAATTAACTTTTCTACCTGTTTGCCAGAATTCAATCCTGTGATTGTTATTTTTCCTGTAAATATTAATCCTAAAATAAGTTTTATTATATTTTCTAAATCTACATATTTTATTTTTTTACAATATTTCTTAAATATCTCATACATTTCATCTGATGTAAAACCACATGCATACAAACATGCTACAATACTTCCTGATGAAGTTCCTCCAATATATTGGAATTTTATATTTTCCTCTTCTAAAGCCTTTATTGCTCCAATATGTGCTGCTCCTTTTACTCCTCCTCCTGCTAAACATAGTCCATTTTTCATAATATCACCTGTTTTATATTATGCTATATTCTCTTAATTGTTCTACTTTTAGTTTGTAAAAATGAAGTTATTTACTTGTTGAACATGTTTGGTTTTTGTGTTATATTAAATAAGAATCTTTTATGCTTATTTAATATAAAAATTTGGAGGATATGATGGATAAAAATTATTATGATATATTAGAAATTAGTAAAAATGCTTCTCCCGAAATTATCGAAAAAGCTTATAAGACATTAGTAAAAAAGTACCACCCTGATTTACAAGAAAAAGTGTTAAAAGACCAATATGAAAATAAGCTAAAATTAATTAATGAGGCTTATGAAACTTTATCTAATCAGGAGAAAAGAAGTGAATATGATGCTAAATTAGCTAATTACGAACTTAAAACCAAACATCTTACTGATGAATTATTAAATGAAAATATGAATTTAAAAAATGAACTTAATCATATAAAAAGTGATTATAATAATATTTCTAATGATGCAATAGATTATGAAAAAAGTCTTGAATATAAAAAAAATATTGAAGATGCTAAACAAAAAGCTTATTATGATGCTTATATTCAGGATTTAAAAAATAGAGGTTATAAAATTAAATATAAAAAATCCTTTAAGGATTATTTTAAAAGCTTTATTTCTATGGTTCTTACTGTTCTTATATTGTTTTTACTTTTTCATATTCCTTTCATAAAAAACATTTTTATTAGTATGTATAATGAAAATGACTTGCTTAAGATTTTAGTTGACTCATTTATTAATTTATTTAAATAAAAACTAAAAAAGCCTATATATTTAAAATAAGTAATATAAGTTGCTTATTTTAAATAAGATAGGCTTCATTTTTATTCTATACCAAATGACATCACGAAATCTGTTCCTTCTTTTAGTTTCATTATTATAGTTAAATTTCTAGTAAGTATATCATCTTCACTGTTATCAGTATTTGAAATTGTAACATAATAAACACCTAAACCATTATTAGTTGTATAATTATTGTATTTAATAAAGTTATAATCAAATAAGTTCTTTTTTATATATTTTTCAAATTCATCTTGAGTTGGGAAATTATTTTGTTTAAATGTTTTATCTAAAACTTTATATGCATATTTGTAATCCTTATCATTCAGACTATTTAAAAATTTTTCTATGTTCATCCCTTGCTTTACTTGGTCTGTAGCTTCATTATATTTTTTTATAAATTCTGGTGTATCAACAGTATACGTATCTAAATAAATTTTAAAATTCATAATTGATTTTTCTTTTATCATAAAATATTGATCATTATTTTGATATCTTAATATATATCTTGTGTCATCATCTTCTTCTATTTTTTTATATTGTGATACACTCATATTTTGTATACTTAACATATGTTCTTCTACATATTGTTTGTAAACTTCTAAATTTCCAAATTTTAAATTTCTATATGTTTCATCAATTAAGTTGTATGAATCTTCTATATTATATATAACTTCTCTTTTATATTTTGCTATATAATCTAAAATTACTTTACTATCATTGACTTTTATATCTGTGTATACATTAACTCCAGAATTTGATATTTCTTGAATTTTAGTATCATATTTTTTAACATCTTCTTGATTCTCAGAAAGTTGATGTTTATCTATATATCTACTTGGAAAAATATAATATGTTTTGTTATTTCTATCTGTATATATTACTATCTTAAAATCATTTTCCTTTTTTTCTATATTATCTATAGTTTTTCCTTTTACTAAGTAACACGTGATATTATTATACATGTCTATACTATACATCTTTTCTATGTCGATAGATATAATATTTTCATCTTCATATGACTTTTCGTTAATAATACTATTTTCTTTACTAATCACGTTATCTTTATTTATATTAAATTCTTTTATATAATCTGGTGCAAGTTGTTTTAATACATCTTGTGAATTTTCACTATTTACATTACTTATATAACTTAATATTATACTTCTTATGTTGTAAAATTGTTGTGAATCCTTTACCTCTTCTATTAACAAGTTGTCAATATTTATATCATTTGTTCTTATTGTATTAACTTTATCATAATTGTTGTTTACTTTTTTTATTATAATAATAGTTCCTACTAACATTATAATACTTATTAAAACGACTATAATGGTAAATTTTAATTTCTTCATTATATTTTTCTTCCCCTCAACATATTATTGATATCTTAAAGCATATGTAAATATTCCATAAGCATTTTTTGAATATTTTATAACATCTCCTGTTTTTGGTGCATGTATATATGTTCCATTATCATCACTTTTTACAAATAGTCCAACATGGCCCTCTTTCCATAAAATATCACCTGGTTGTGCTTCAGTAACTGGTAATATTACTGGCGCACAATTTTTCTGATCTCCACTATAATGTGGAATATTTATGCCAACTTGTTTGTAACACCACTGTGTAAATCCTGAACAGTCAAAAGTATCTGGTCCTGTTGCACCCCAAACATAAGCACATCCCAATTTACTTTCTGCATATTCTAAAATTTTATTTGATTCCTTTACCTCTATTTGGTTGCCTCTCTGATCTACATATATTCCTTCATGAAATAATTTCCAGTTTGCTGTAGCCCTTCCATTGTCTTCAGGTCCTTTTATGAAATAATGATATTTTCCACTTCTATTAGTTACATTCTGCCTTAATTCTTCTGTATTTCCATATGTATTATACATAGAAACAAAATTCCCTATATTTCCGTATTGATAAGATATAACTGTTAATGCATCTATTTGTTGATTACTTAATGGAGGATTACACCCAGCAACTAGAGAAATAATATTTTCTCTTCTTGCATTTAGTATTCCTTTAGATATATTATCTACAAAATCTATATCTACATAATCACCTGCGTTTGTAGAATATCCTGCTGCTTTAAAATTAGGTTCCTGTCCACTAGTTTCTAAATCAACACCATATCCAACTGTTCTATTTCCTTTTACGAGACCTATTTTATATTTCTTTCCATCTGTACTTATTCCTTCATTTCCTTCCCAAGCTTTTAAATATTCCCATAAGGCATTATCTCCTACAATGTTCCCACCTGTAATTTGATTAAAATTGTTAGCATTATATATCCCAAAATCATATTCATCTACTCCATAACTTTCGTTTGTTGCTTTAAATATAAGATACTTAGTTAAATCTAGTAAATTAGCCGTTTTTTCATTATTTGATATTATTTGGAACAAATATTGTTCTCTTAATTTTTGGTACATTTTATTTTTCTTATATAAATCAACAAACTTTCCTTCTTGTCCTTTAGCTTCTTTAAAATCTTCTGATGAATATGAACTTACTAAAGTTTCTGTATCTGTTTGTTCTCTTTGATATATTTTGTAACTATAATCTATTCCTTTACCATCTTCCTTTTCAACACGGCCTGTCTCTTTTATCTTTGCTGCTGTTAAAGAATTAGATGGTGTATCAGTTACAGTTCCTTTTATATTAATGATTTTTTCATTACTGTCTCCCATTTCTAATGCTTTAGAACTATAACTATTTTCTTTATATAATTTTACACACCAAGTATTTACATATGTTATTTCAACTTTAGTACTACATACTTCTGTTGTTGTTTCTTTTTTATCAATACTTTTCCAATTATAGGAATGTTTATTTTGTGTATCCTTACTTTCTGTAGTAGTCTTCTTTTCAAATACCTGCTTTTTCTCTTTTGTGGTTGTTACATTATCTTGCACTGCTAAAACAATTTCTGATTTTAAAATTTCTTCTGCTAGATCTTCCGAAAAACCAGTGTAATCTGTATCTATATAAAAATATAATAAATATTCATATGGCACAACATAATTTTGTAATGCTGTAGCCAAATCTATTGTTGCATTCTCTTTTATTGATTTCTTCTCACCCAATTCCCAAGTTGCAGTAAGTATTTTTCCACTTTCATCAATAGTAAATTCTTTTAAAGCTTCTTCTTTACCTTCTTCTATATCCTTTTTCATTGTTTCTAGTGGTACATATTTTAAATTTCTTACAATAGACTCAATACTATCAGATACTGTTTGATTATTAACTACCGAAGAAGAATACCCTGAATGATCGCTTTCTATGTATCTCTTTATTCCCTCAACAATTCCTTTAGCATACTTTTCTATACCATCGTTTTTAATTATGTCTGCATCTGGTGAACCATCTAAAAAACCACCTTCTGTTACTACAGATGGAAATCCAGAAGTAGCTGCATTTTCAATAATTCCTAAATTTTGATTAGCACATTTCTCTGAATCTGGTCCTGCCTGTCTATTATCTAATTCCATAGACTTTGATATTTCATCAGAAAGTATTTCAGCTAATTGTTGAGATACACCGTCCCCTTCTTTATAAATAGTCTCTACTCCTGAACCTCCTCCTGAATTAAAATGAATTTGAATGCATAAATCTGGGTTCTCTCTTTTAGCTAATTCTTTTCTTTCTTCTACTTTTATTCCTCCTGTATTGCTTGAAGTACTTCCTGTTTGAACTACTTCTATGTTAGAATATTTTTCTTCTATTAATTCTTGTACTTTTTCAGCTACTTTTATTGTTAGTTTTTGCTCTACAAGTTCTCCATTGCTTGCCCCTGTATTATCTGTATCATTATGTCCAGCTGCAATTGCAACTTTATAAGATTCATCTTGATTTCCTATATACTCTTTTGTTTTTTGTTTTTCTCTACTAGTTACACTTTTTTTATTAGTATTAACTTTACTTGTTTTCTTATTATCATTTTCCTCATTTTTATCAGTTAGAAATTGAGCCTTTACAAATCCCCTTACATTATCTTTCTTATTTTCTACCTCTACATAAGTAATAGTTTCATTTGTTAGAGGGTTAGTTGAGTTCTTGTAAGTACCTGTGTACTCTACTTCTGTTCCCGATTTTATTTTTAAATTTCCACTTACTTTTTCGTTATATACAGCTTCCCAGTTTCCTGTATCTGAACCTGGATTTAATTTAGATTCTGTTTGCTTATATACGATAGCATCATATTTTATTTTTAATTTTTTACCTGTTTCCCACTTATTAATTATTTCTTCATAATCACTTTTTGTCTGTGTATCATATATTATATCATTTTCAATTGCAGAAGTTTCACCACGTCCAACATTTGTTATTTTACCTATCTCCTTATTTGGAGATATTCTTCTTATTTTTACAGCTCCTTGAAATCCATCACTACCTTCTGGTATTTCTCCCCCTAAATCAGGATATTTTGTAACCACCTCTGCTTTTATTAATTTTTTTAAAAAATCTCTAGATCCAGGCAAATTATGAACTCCTGCTTGAGAGTTTATTTGATCTATAACATCATCCAATTTGTCATCGATACCATCAATAAATCCTAAATAATACTCTCCTTGTTCATTTTGTTTAATCTCAATTAACTTAGATACATCATCTACTTCTAAAATTTGTGTTATTTTTTGAGGTGTGTTCTTTGATGTAACAATTTCTACTAAATAATCTACAGCTACAAATAGTATTCCAGTTGCTAATATAAGTGGCAAAAGTTTTGCTATAAAAAATGCTGTAGCTAAAGCTAATTTACTTCTAATTTTTTTTAATATTTTATTTTTTCCCATATCTTCATTATTAAAATTAAATAGTCCCAAATTTGCCACCTCTTTTCTTTGTTACATTTTTATATCTAGTCTACTACTATTTTCTTCTTGATTATTTAAATATTCTTCATAATTTAATATATTGTTAAAAGTAATTTTTTCTATTTCTAATTCTTCCCTATAAGCTACATTAAATTTTATTTTTATTGTTTTAGATTCCTGTGGTTTTAAAATCATATCTTCTTCTTTATTTTCATATAACATTGCATAAAATCTATTTTCTCTTTCATCAGTGATATATGTTGTATTTGTCTTTTTTCTTGTATCTAAAATAATAGTTTTATCTGTGTTATTTTTTAATCTTATTGTATAAATCTGATAATTCATATATATATCTGATACTCCAACTTCTGCAGTTATAATATCATTCGAATCTTTTTTGTTTATCTCTTTTCTTGTAATATAACTATTAATATTTAATTTGAATGTATCTTCATCAGGTACAACTGTAATATAATCTTCTATTGAATCTTGATCACTTGATTTTCCAGTTGATAACATATCATCAAAAATTTTAACTTTATAAACATAAATTTGATCATAAGTACTCCATGATTGAAATGAATATTGTTTATTTCCATCAAATTTTGACTCATAATATAATTTCTCGAAAAGTTTTTGTGTTGGATACATTAAATTTTTAGTATCCACAGATAACATTTGATATGCTTTTTCTGGTTGATGATTTACACAATATGTATAGAATTCATCTATTATCTCACCAAACTTATCTTTATACTTATCTGATACTTTGCCACTAGAAACTATACTTTCACTCTCTTGATTATAGGAAACAACATTTTGTGTTGTTTCCTCATTTTCATTACTTATTTTTTTGTTGTCATTTTCTTCTTTTGCAAAATTATTTAATAACTGTATTAATACTATAATAAATATACTTGCTAATATGATAGCCCATACTTTTAGTCTATTTTGGTTATATAATTGTAATAGCTTATGCATATTTCCTCCTACTATCTATTTTAAACCAGACATCCTATTATACATCTTTTCTCTGTCATGAAGTCCTGCAAATACTTGCATCATTTCTCTTGCTTTATCTTTATCATTATTAACTTTACTCATACATAGATTTTCCATTGAGCTACGTTTTTTATCATCTTCAATATAGTCTTTTCCATATCCTCCATCATGTGTTAATTTTGCCATAGCTAATACCTTATCATGATTATCTTTTCCTACTCCACCATTTTTATTTTCAACTTTTAATGCATTTGCAATTAATTTATCATCTTGTACACCTGCTTCTTTATAATCAATAGCTGCATTCATGAAATCATTTAGGTCTCCCTCATATCCTACTTTACCAGCCATATCTGCAAACTTTCTTTGTTCTTTTTCATTTTTTAGAATTTTAGCTCTTTCTCTATCATTATACGCTTTATCTCTCTCATTTTTAGCATATTGATATCCATATTTTGCTTCATTAATTTTCTGTTTTGTATTTTGTATACCATCAAAGGCACTATCTTGTAACCCGTTAGAGCCATTATATATTCTTTCTGGTATAGTACCAGCAGATGATCCTACTGCTGATCCTGCACTAACTCCTACTCCCATATATTGCATTGTTTTAGAGAAATCTCCTGTGCTTATTCCTGCTGCAAGTCCAACTGCTGCTCCTCCAACTGCTCCTATTCCTTTAGTTGCAATTTTAGCTCCTTTATAAACTCCTTTAAGTCCTTTTTTAGCGCCATTCACTGCTAATTTTCTTTTCCAACCTTTTTGAAGTTGGCTTTTATTATCATTTTTATTGTTATTTGTATTATATCTTAATAAATTTTTCTGTGCTTTAGTAAGATCTTCTTTATTAACTTCTCCATTTGCTATTTTTTCTTCTAATGCTTCTTTTCGCATTTGTTTTATAGGATCTATTGTCTCATTATCATTATCATTATTTTTGTTACTGTTATATATTATAGGATTTTCTATACTTTCATTAGAATTATCATTGGTATTATCTTGCATATTAGCTCCTAATAAATTTCTTTGTTCTTCACTAAGATCTTTTTTATCAATTTGTCCATCTGCTATCTTTTCTTCTAAACTTTCTTTTTCTGCTTGTTTTTTAGGATCTAATCCAATATTAGATGGTTTCTTTTCTCCTTCACCATTAATTGCACCGAAAGCTCCACCTATATCTGGACCACCTACTGTTCTTATTTTACTACTATTACCATCATCAGAAGACTTTGAAGAACCTCCTTTTGAACTGCTTCCTTTTGAACTACTTTGTGACATTGATTGTAACCTTTTAACACCAGACATCGCTAAAGCTCCACCGGCAAAAGATCCAAAGCCACTTGTTGTTTCTGCTTTGTCTAATCCAAACATCTTCTTAATGAATTGTTCTGCAGGAATTAGGAATCCTATTGCTACTAATGCATAGATTGGGTTTTTTATAACTAAACTCATAGATGAAGATACAAAAACCGTATATAATATTAAATGTACTGGTTGTATAATTACATTCATTGTATATTCTTTAAACCACATATTAAATGCTTGTGCTTTACCATCACCTATTTTATCTATAGGATATGTTAATGCTACTAATGGTGCTATCATTGTAAAAAATGCTGTATACAAAAATCTTTTAAAATATATAATAGTAAATCTTATTGTATAAATTACCAATACCAAATATATAATTACATAAGCAGATGCTGTTTGCCAATCAGCTGATTGAGCTTGGAATCTGACTAATCCCATTAAATTAGTTCTAAATCTTGTTGCATTGTCACTACCACCTACGCTAACAGTTATTCCATTATTTATATTTGTTGAAAATAATTCAACGACTTTATCATTTAGCATTAATATTCCTGACATAATAAAATGTATAACAAAAACCAAACATAAAGCAACAAGCCAGTCCTTTAAGCTTTCTTTGTATTTAGCTTTATCGTCTGCTGCAGAACTAATTAAAATTCTTATTCCTATGTAAATTAATACAGATAAAAGTCCTACAACAGCAATATTTCTAAATGATTTATACCAAGAAGCAATAGTTTTTTTCAAGTCTTTAGCTGATGATTCTGCTGCTTCTTCTGCATCAGGGCTAGTTGATATTTGAACATACTTATTTTCTCTTAGAAAATTAACATCTAAAGCTGCAATATTATCTGCAAATATATTTTCAGGTGAATATAACATGTTAGGTATTCTATATTTCTCATCACTTATTTTTATTATTCTTGTATCAATTTCACCTTCATCAAACTGTTTATCTATTTTTTCACTTTTATCACAATATAACCATGATTTAGGATTTTTTAAATTTTCATCTGCCTGATCTAGCATCGCTGATCCTACACCATCTGCACCTAACATCACATTATTTAGAAGTCCCATTATAATGTCGCCTAATGATGCAAATAGTTGTAAAATTTCTTTTAATAAACTGCCTCCTACCGAAAAATCATCTTTTGCAGATACTTCTCTAGGCACTAAAAAAGTTATAGAAATTACAATCATAAGTATAATTAATATCTTTTGTGCAAAACATTTACTAGTAAAAACTTTCATTTCATCCTCCTTGCATTTATATTGCTACTTTTTTCTTTGTTTTACTATATTATTTAAGTTCGTTTCTACAAATTCAAACTCTTTTGCAGTCGGAGTTATTTGTAATATAGCTGTATCTGAACCCACTTTTAATAATCCTTCTCCTTTTAAACAGGTTATTAAAAAGTTTGATTCTCCTTCACTCAATTTAAATACTGATTTTAAGTACTCTATTTCTGATTTATCTTGTGCTAAAAATAGCTTTGTATCTGATGAAGTAAGTACTGCTTGTGCTTCTGGTTTCTCATAGAAATCTTGAAATCTTTGTGATACGATTGCTAGAGAAACATTTCTTTTTCTTGCACGTCTTGCCATTGTATTTAAGAAATCAACTGCTTCTGGATATGGTAACAACATCCAAGCTTCATCAACTAAAACTCTTTTCTTTCTTGCTTTTGTTCTATCTTCACTATTTTTCTTTACATATTTTTCCCAAATCCAAGAAAGTAAAATTTGCTGTGCAAGTGGTCTTGCAAATCTTTCTTCTAATTGAGAAATATCTAAGTTTATAAAAGGTGCTCCATCTAATAATTCAAATGTAGATTGTCCATCAAAATATGCCATTTGTCCATTATATTCTCTTATATATTGTTTCATAACTTTTAATAAATAGCTATAATGGAATTGATAATCTATATTTGTATTATCTTGAGCCTTCTTTTGTAACCTTTTATACCAACTACCTATTGTTGGCATATTCTTTTTGTCTTTATATAATTTGTCTCCTTGTTGAAACTCATTACCAGATTCATATAAACTTGCAGGATTACTATTAACCCCTATACTTGCATATTCTTCTGCAACAGTCTCAGCAATAACTTGTTTTGTAAGTTCGTTTACATCATTACTTCTTGTACTTCCTCTTGCCATTGTAAGAAGTGCTTGTGTAACGTCTTCAACTTTATTTTCTACATTAAGTACTTTTCTTTCTCTTCCTGTTATAGAATCTTTCAATACTTCTGGCTCAATATCAAATAAATTTATTATTGTACTAGAATTTGGACTTAATACAACATTAATTCCTCCTAAACTTTCAGCAACTATTGAGTATTCACCTTCAGCATCTAGTGCTAAACTTTCAATTCCCATAAGTACTGATGATCTAGATATTAAAGTCTTCATAGTTACAGATTTACCAGCACCTGATTTAGCAAAAACAACCATATTATAGTTTGTTAGTGATGGATGAAAGTTATCAAATAATATTGGCGTTCCTGTTTGCCTATTAAAACCAAGTGGTACTCCTGTTGAATGTCCTACTTCTGATGTAGTGAATGGAAATACTGTTCCCATAGACCTACTATCAAAAGAATGTACTTTTTTTACTTTGTCTTGCATTAGTGGTAAATTAGATTGAAATGCATCTTCTTGAATTGCCCATGCACTTTTTATTCCTACTAATGATTTTGACATTTCTGTTGCTAATAGTTTTGTTAAAGAATCTAAATCTTCTAAACTATATGTAAATAATGTAGATATAATTGAAGCATCATACATTTTATTAAATCCTGCAGCTATTTCATCTCTTAATTGTTCTGCTTCAAATCTCTTTTGAGTTAATGTACTTTCTCTATTTATATTTCCTCTATCAGCAGCAACTATTCTTTCTGTTTCTAGTTCATTTATAACTCTATTTAATTCATTTTGTGATCTTGATTCAGAAATTGGTGTTATATATATAGATGTGTTTACATCACCAAAAAAATATAAATCTCTAAATAATTCTGGGAATGTACACATACGTGGCAGTGTTGATATAAAGAAACTTCTTGCATATCTTTTTACATTTGATATAATTTCTAAGTGATCTATTTTAGATGCATCTATTCCAGAAGGTGCAATTAGTTCTTTTATTGTCTTACTTTTCAAAAGTCCTGGTTCTTCTTGCTTATTTAACTGTCTTTCTCTTTCTTCCTCTAGTTGATTTTTCTTTGATTTCTTCATTAGTTTCTTCTCCTCCTTCCTCGGTTTTGTTTAATTCTTCAATAGCCTTTTGTGCAACATCTTCTCCTATATATGCTCTATTTTCATCTAATACAAGTTCTGCCATTTTGTTTATCAATTCATCTAGTTTGTCTTCTTTTTCTTCTGCCATTTGTTGAGGCTTAGATTTTACTTTTTCAATTGTTTGATTTGCTAATTGTATTGCTCTTTGTTGTATTGTTTCATCTAACATTTTTATTTTCTTTTCAAATACATCTGGTGCTGTTGAATATAATTCATCATATCCTGCTTTTAATGCTTTTTCTATTCCGAATGTTTCTGATTCTTCTCTATTATAAGCAACAAATAATAATTCTGCTAATTCTTGTGAAGATAGTATTTTTCCACTTACTGAACATGATGATAATGTTCTTATAATTGATTGTGACTTTGTATATAGTTCTGAAAAAGCCATATTTTTTATTTCATCATAAGCATAATCTCCATCAGACATATCTTCTGAAAAATAAGGTATTATAATATAATAATTTTTATTTAATATACTTTTATTTAAACTCATTTTTTCTGTATTAGACAACAAATCTCTTCCATATTCTAATAAATTTCTCTGCTTTGTTAATTCGAAAAAGTATTTATCTAAATCCTCTTTTTTATATATTTCTGATTCCTTCATTTGATTATATTTATATAATGTTTGCGTATATCTATCTTCAATTTCCTTTATCTTAGTCTTATATGTACTTATACTTCTTTCTAGGTTAATTGATCTTGTTTGTATATATATTTGTATAGGATGTCTTAATGTATTTAAAAATTGTTGAAATCCTTCTTCTACACCTATTTTTTCTGCTTGTGACATTAAATCATAATTGATTCCTTGACATTGTACAACCATTAAAAATCTTTTTCCTTTTTTTTGTACAATCATATTATCTTCTATTTTATCAAATTCCATAAAGTTCATTATAGATTGTTTATTATATGATATATTTTGATTTTCTTTATTTAATTTATTTTCAATTTTCTTTTTGCCAGAAGTTATTTGTTCGTTTCCTTCAAGTATATCTTTTGTTTTTTTATTTCTTTGATTTTCTTTTACTTTTAAAGCTAAAAATATAGCAATTAGTATAAATAGTACAAAAATCATTATTCCTAAGACTACTAGTAATACTTGTGATATTGTATCATTACTCATTTTTATTTTCCTCCTTATCTTTTGTTCTATTTTCTTCTTCATAAACATATATTTTATTTCTTTGCATTTTAAATTTTATGGCTCTTTTTATAACATCATCTATATTTTCTCCTCCTGTTTTCTTAGTTATTTCAAAAGCATTTGTATCTGGCATTTTAAATGTGCCTATTACAAATCCAATTAAGGCAAATAGTGCAACAAATATTAATCCTACTACTGACATGCTTAGAATTTTAAATATCAAATAAAAAATTAATCCGATTCCGGCACCTACTGCACTATATATTAATGCTTTCGTTGAAAACACAAATAGAATTCTTCCTTCTCCTTTTACATTTCTTGGCAAATTGTATGTTCCCAATTTTTGCTCCTCCTTTTAGTAAAATATCCATTTATACTCATTTATAATTATAACAAAAAAAAGCACAAATTGTAACGTTTTTATACAAAAAAAATCAAAATAATATATTTTTAATATATTTGTAATGTATTTGTAATAAAAAAATATTACTTTATAATTAATAAAAAATTATGAGACTACAAATAATGTAGTCTCATAATTTCTAATCTTATATTTTATTATCTTATTTTGTTACTAATAGATAAATATTGATAAACTATATTTTTTCCACTTTAATGTTTTTATTATTATACAGAAATACCAGTAAACATATTATATAGAAGTTGAGCAAATACTGATGCTGCAAATATAAGTGCTGCACCAATTACATAAGGTAATAATGTCTTTTTGTATTCTGCTTTTTCTTCTGCACTACCCATCATATATTTTATACCTAGCACAATTAATGTAATAACTGATATTATTATACCTATTGTTTGAATTATACCTACTATACTATTACCAACATTAGAAATTGATTCTGTGTTTGGTGGTGTAGCTGTTACACCGTTTGGTTGAATCATACTTCCTGCTTTTCCTGCTGCAAAAGAACTCACTGAAATAGATACTAACATCATTACCATTAATAAAATACTTACTATTTTTATAAATTTCTTATTCATTTTTTCCTCCTTTTATTATTTTTTATATAAAATCTCATTTATTGAGAATATTAAAGACATCTATCTTTTTTATTATAACATCACTTGTTTTTTTTTTCAACTATATTTTACATTTTTTTTAAAACTATTGATTATTAAAAATCTTTTGTCATAATATTGTATATGATTTGTGGTAACAAAGTACCTGAAAATAGTAATATGGCTCCTATTAAATAAGGAAATAAAGTTTTCTTATATTCAGCTCTCTCTTCAATACTACCTACCATATATTTTATTCCTATTACTATAAGCATTATTACCGAAACTATTGTTCCTATTGTCTGTATTACTCCTAATATCTTTCCAACTCTTGTAGAAACTGTTTTAGGATTATCACTTTTACCTTTATAGTCATCAAGATTACCTAACTCTAAATCTTCTGCATAAGTATAATTTGGTATTATAAAACACATTACTGTCATAACTATTAGAACTATTACAGTAAAAAATAAAAATTGTCTTTTCACACTATCACCTCTTTATATTCCTTGTAATATATTAACAACTAATTTCCAAATTCCAAATCCACCAAATACAACTATACATCCAACAATATAAGGAATTAACATTTTTTTAACTTCTGCTTTTTCCTCAGCACTAGATATCATTAATTTTATTCCAAGTATTGCTCCTATTATAACTGATGTAAATACACCAACTGTCAATAAAATATTATATATTACACTAGAAGTTTTGCTTAGTTCTTTTTCATCATATTGAGCTTCTCCTTGTTTCACAAAAGAATCTCCATCTGATACCATATCTTCTAATGTAGATGCAGATGTACCTGAACCCGTTTTATCTTTTTGTGGTTGTTGATAAATGCTACTAGTCTTATCTTCTTCTCCATTATTCATTCCAGCCGGAGGTTTATAATCCTCGGTTTCTTTCCAAGCATTTCTTACAGTTTCATTGTTTGTTACAGGTCCATAGCCACCATACGCCCATTTCCACGCTTCTATTTCACCCTTATCAAATTTAACTAGTTTATCCTCTGAGTAATTTTCTTTTTCTCTAAATTCTATAGCTTTTCTATATTTAGCATCTGGATTTGTTGCTCCTGCAGGTTGTAATTTACTCTTCCAAGTTTTTAATATTTTGTTCTTTGTATCTTCATCAAGTTGTGCTATAACAACTAATTTATTGTTTTCTATGCTTTCCTTTACTTTTTTTCTATCATATTTTAATAGTTCTTTTCTTTTACTTTCACTATTTTTTAATTCGTTTACCTCTTTTTGCACCTCATTCATTTGAGTATCGGTTAATCCTTCTACTTGTTTAGCAGTTACTTGCCCTGTATATATAAATAGCACTGATAAAACCAAAATCATTACTATCAATATTTTTTTTCTTATTTTTTTCATTTCTATCACCTCTTTGGTTACATATAATATATATTCGTAATTTTATTATACAAGATAAAAAAAATTTTTTCAACTTTTAATTACATTTTTCGATTTTTATTTTACGGTTCCTTTTAATTTCAAATTATAAAAAAAGATATAAAGCTAATTTTTCTTTATATCTCTTGTGGCGGAGATGAGAGGGTTCGAACCTCCGCGCCGATTTCTCGACCTAACTGTTTAGCAAACAGTCCCCTTCACCACTTGGGTACATCTCCATCTTATTAATAAAAGTTAGATATTTGTCTTTTTTACTTTAAATATCTAACTTTTAATGTTTGGCGGAGAGGGTGGGATTCGAACCCACGGTACGCTATGAACGCACGCCAATTTTCAAGACTGGTGCCATAAACCAACTCGACCACCTCTCCAAATTATAGACAAATGTCTAGCGACAGTATTTATATTAGCATTTTTATAAACATTTGTCAATAGAATTTTTACATTTTATATATTAAGTTTTATTCTTTTAAACACTCATTGCCTTTTTTATTGCTTTTTGTTCTTCTTCTGAAAGAGTATAACTAGATTTACCATTTTGAACTGGTTTTGCATAAATATTTGACATTTCTCTAGAATATATACCATTTAATACAACCCCTGTATTTTTTTCATCTAATAATGCAAGTGTAAAACTCAAGTCACTTCCTGTATCTTGGAATGCACTATATCTAACAATCCCGACTTTTTGGACACAATTTTCTAAGTCTTTATCAATATTTTGTATAAGAGTATTTATTTCTGCATTTTGTTTTTCTACTCTATCTACTCTATACATATAATTTTCTAAATCCTCTTCTAGATTTTTTCCATTTCCCAATTTTTTCATAAATTCCTTGTATTTCTTATTGATATTAGAAATTCTGAATATAGTTATTATAAAAGCAATTAACAAAATTATACTTAATATTGCTAATATTAATATACTTTTTTCCATTCCTATTACATTTATAATATCTTCCATATAATCACTCTTTTCCTTTTTATTTTATCAAATCCAATATTCTTTCCAAATCATCATTTGAAGTATATTCTATAATGATTTTTCCTCTTCTTTTGCCTGCATCTAGCCTTACCTTTGAACCAAAAAAGCCTTGAAATGTATCTTCTATATTTTTATATAATACATGTTTTCTTTTTTGTTCTTCTTTGGTTTCTTTTATTTTTGATCTTTTTTCAACTTGTCTTACAGTTTGTCCTCTTTCCAACATTTGTATTGCTGTTTGATATTGTTTTTCTGGATCTGTAATAGCAAGTAATGCTTTACAATGCCCTTCTGTTATTTTACCTTCTTTAGCCATTTCAAGTACTCGTGGTTCTAAATTTAAAACTCTTATCCAATTTGCAATTGTACTTCTTCCTTTTCCTATTTTCTTTGCAACTTCTTCTTGAGACATCCCATAATTTTCAATTAATGTTTTTATTCCCATAGCTTTTTCTACTGGATTTAAGTCTTCTCTTTGCATATTTTCTATTAAAGATATTTCAGAATTTATTTTTTCGTCATCTTCTCTTATAATTGCTGGTATTTCTGTTAATCCAGCCATCTTAGAAGCTCTCCACCTTCTTTCTCCTGCTATGATGCTATAATATCCATCCTTTTTTGTTACAACAATTGGTTGTATTAAACCATATTCTTTAATAGATTGAGATAATTCCTCTAATGCCTCTTGGTCAAATCTTTTCCTAGGTTGATTTCTATTTGGCTCAACCTCATTTATTTTTAGAGTTTTTAATACATCATTTTCTTTTGCTTGCTCTTCTTCTGGAGCTGGTCCAAATAAAGCATCTAATCCTTTTCCTAGTCCTGTCATCTTAGCCATTCTTCTTTCCTCCTTTTATACCATATGTTTTGCCTTTTTCTCTTCTTCATTTATTTTTAAAAATTCTCTTGCGAATTTTATGTAACTCTTTGCACCTTTTGAACGTGAATCATATTCTGTAATTGGCATTCCATAGCTTGGTGCCTCACTTAATCTTACATTTCTTGGTATTACTGTTTTATAAACTTTATCATTAAAATATTTTTTTACTTCCTTTACTACTTGATTTGAAAGGTTTGTCCTCATGTCATACATCGTAAGTAAAGCTCCTTCTATTTGTATTTCTTTATTTAGATGTTTCTTTACAAGATTTATTGTGTTCAATAATTGTCCTAACCCTTCTAGTGCAAAATACTCACACTGCACTGGGATTAATACACTATTTGAAGCTGTAAATGAATTTAATGTAATTAATCCTAATGATGGTGGACAATCAATTAAAATATAATCAAATTCTTCTTTTACAGTATCTAATTTTTCTTTTAATCGCTGTTCTCTTGACATCATTGAAACCAATTCTACTTCTGCTCCTGCTAAATTCATATTAGCAGGACATACTTTTAAGTTTTTTATTAATGTATCTTGTATTGCATCCTTTATTTCAGTATCATTTACTAAAATATCATATGTAGAAGGTTCTATTTCTTTTTCTACACCTAATCCACTTGTTGCATTACCTTGTGGATCTGCATCTATTAGAAGTACCTTTTTACCTTTTTTAGCTAGAATAGTACCCAAATTAACTGTTGTTGTTGTTTTTCCTACCCCACCTTTTTGATTTGCTACTGATATTATTTTTCCCAATTTAATCGCCCCTATTTTTAGTTAATATTTATTAATAAGTTTTACTCTTTTCTATATTACTATCATATAAAAATAAAGTAAAAAAGTCAATAAAATTTAACAAATTTATTGACTTTTTTACTTTATTTATACTAATGGCTCTTTTGCAGGTGTTCCAGGCTTTCTAGGAAATCTTGTTGGTGTTTTTTTATCTTTTACTATAATTAATATATTTCTCTTTATATCACTATTTGGTAATTCAAAATTATCAATTTTAGATATTTTGCCGCCTAGAATATTTATTGCATTTTTTGCTGTTTTTATTTCTTCATCTATTTCAGGTCCTTTCATACAAATAACATTCCCATTTTCCTTAACAAACGGTACTAAATATTCAGATAATGTGGAAAGATTTGCCACTGCTCTCGAAGTTGCTATATCAAATCTTTCCCTATATTTTTTATTTTTTCCTAATTCTTCGGCTCTTGAATGAACTGTTTCAATATTACTTAAATTTAATTCTTCTATCACTTCATTTAAAAAGTTAATCCTTTTATTTAATGAATCTACCAATGTTATTTCTATATCTTCTCTATAAATTTTTAATGGTATTCCTGGAAATCCAGCTCCTGTGCCTACATCTATCAATCTATCTTTTTCTTTTATGTATTTTGCAATTGTTAAAGAATCCACAAAGTGCTTTAGTATTATTTCTTTTGGTTCTATTATAGCTGTTAAATTTATCTTTTCATTCCATTCTAATAATAGTTCCATGTATTTATAAAATTTTTGTATTTGCTCATCATTTAGTTTTATATCCATAGTTTTTAGATATTCCATTAAAATTTCTCTAAATTCTTTTATCTCCATTATTTACTCCCTTCATTTTTCATCTGTTGTATATATACTAGAAGTACTGATATATCAGCAGGAGAAACTCCTGAAATTCTAGATGCTTGCCCAATTGAATGTGGTTTGAATTTGTTTAGTTTTTGTCTTGCTTCTAGGCTAATTCCTTTTAAAGTTTCATAATCTAAATTTTCTGGAAGTAATTTCGTTTCAAGTTTTTTGAATTTTTCTACTTGTTCTTCTTGTAATTTTATATATCCTTCATATTTTATTTGTATTTCAACTTCTTCTTTTTCCTGTTTCGTTAATATAGGTCTTTCTTGATCAATTGTTTCTAACATATCATAATTTATTTCTGTTCTCTTTAAAAGTTCTGACATTTTTGTTCCTGTTGTTAATTCTGAAGTTCCTGCTTTTTTTAGTAATTCGTTTACTTCTTTTTGAGGTTTTACTGTTAATTTTTTTAACCTTTCTACTTCATTTTTTATATTTTCTCTCTTTTCTTTAAACTTTTTATATCTCTCATCAGAAATAAGCCCAACTTCATAACCTATTTGTGTTAGTCTTAAGTCAGCATTATCTTGTCTTAATAATAATCTATATTCTGCTCTAGATGTCATCATTCTATATGGTTCATTTGTTCCCTTAGTAACAATATCATCAATTAAAACCCCTATATACCCTTGTGTTCTATCTAATATAATTGGTTCTTTTCCTTGAATTTTTCTACTTGCATTAATTCCAGCAATCAAACCTTGGCATGCTGCTTCTTCATATCCTGATGTACCATTTATTTGGCCTGCCATAAATAACCCATCTATATTTTTATATTCTAGGGATAGTTTTAAATTTGATGGATCTATACAATCATATTCAATAGCATATGCTGGTCTTGTAAATTCTGCGTGTTCTAATCCTGGTATTGTATGATACAAAGCAATTTGAACTTCTTCTGGTAAAGAAGAACTCATCCCTTGTATATACATTTCTTCCGTATCTAATCCAATTGGTTCTACAAATGCTTGATGACGTGGTTTATCACTAAATCTAACCACTTTATCTTCAATAGAAGGACAATATCTAGGTCCTGTCCCCTCTATCATTCCTGCATACAATGGAGAACGATGTAAATTTTTTCTTATTATTTCATGTGTTTTTTCATTTGTATAAGTTAAATAGCAATCTACTTGTTTAAAGTCTTTTGGCTCATTTTCAAAAGAAAACGCCTCTATTCCATTATCTCCTTTTTGAACCTCCATTTTACTAAAATCTATACTTCTTCTATTTATTCTTGCTGGTGTTCCTGTTTTGAAACGAATTAATTCTATCCCCATGTTCTTCAAACAATCAGATAATTGATTTGCTGCAGACACACCATCTGGGCCACTTTCTTTAGAATATTCACCTATAAAAATTTTTCCCTTTAAATATGTTCCTGTTGCAAGTATTACTGCTTTTACTTTATATATTGCACCAACATCTGTTTTTATTGCTACAACTTTTCCATTTTCTATCTTTATATCAACAATTTCTCCTTGTTTTACTTCCAAGTTTTCTTGTTTCTCTAACGTATGTTTCATTTCTGCTTGATATCTTTTCCTGTCAGCTTGAGCCCTTAATGAATGTACGGCTGGTCCTTTAGATGTATTTAGCATTTTAATTTGTATCATTGTCTTATCTATGTTTTTTCCCATTTCTCCACCCAGGCTATCTATTTCCCTTACTAAATGTCCTTTTGAGCTACCTCCTATATGTGGGTTACATGGCATATTAGCAATTGCCTCTAAACTTATAGAGAAAATCAGTGTCTTCATCCCTAATCTTGCTGCTGCAAGACCAGCTTCACATCCTGCATGTCCTGCTCCAACAACTGCTATATCATATTCGCCTGCATAATATTCTCCTTTTTTTAATTCCATATTTATTCTTCCCTTCTTTTTATATTTATTAATACATTAAAAAATTTTATATAAAAACATAAAAATGTTCCACAGGCCACATCAAGCCATTGTCAAATGTTCCACAGTTTTTTTCATTCCTTGTGAAACATAAAATCAGTATTCGTTTTTTGTATACGTTTATTTAAACTATTTAGTTTAGATTTTTAATAACCGTTATTTTTGTCTTTCTTTTAAATTATGCTTTTACTTTTTTATATACCTTAAAATAAATTTTAACTATTGGTTTTATTTTTTATGTAATCCTAGTCTTAATTTATCTATTTTAAACTGTTTCTATAGTTATCTTTATTTTCATTCTAGTTTATATTAATATTTTCAAAATTTGTATATTATTATTTTTGTCGTATTGCTTTCAGGTTGATTGTATTTCAATTTTAACAATCTAGACATAAACTTATATTATTTTTGTATTATTTGCGCTTATTTTTGATTTTCGTGATGTTTTTAAAGTTATTTTCCTAGACAGAATTTTGCAAAAATTTCATCTATAATATCATCAGTTACAATTTCTCCTGTTATTTCTCCTAAATCTTCTAAAATATTTTTTATAAATATTGCTATAATATCTAGTGGCATTTTATCGTTTGTTGTTTCTTTGGCTTTTTTTACATTTTCAATTGCCTTAGATATTAAATTTTTATGTCTTATATTTGTAATTACAACTTCATTGTCTAAATTTATTTCATTTAAATTAAAAAGTTTTATTATTTCTTTTTGTAGGCCTTCTATACCAATATTATTTAAAGCAGATATCTTTATAATTTTACTATTTGTATCTTTTAATCTTTTATCTTCTTCATCTATAGCTGAATTTAAATCAATCTTGTTTAGAATAATAATAGATTTTTTATTTTTTGCAATTTCTAATATTTCTTCATCTTGTTTGTCTAAATCTTTTGATGAATCAAATATTGCAATTACTAAATCTGCTTGTTTTGCAATTTCTCTTGATTTGGCAATTCCTATTTTTTCAACTTCGTCTTTAGCATTCCTTATTCCTGCTGTATCTATAAGTTTTAATGGAATACCATCTATAGTTATAAATTCTTCTATTGTATCTCTTGTGGTTCCTTCATATTCTGTAACAATAGCTCTTTCTTCTTTTAAAAGCGCGTTTAAAAGAGAGGATTTTCCAGCATTTGGTTTTCCTATAATAACTGTTTTTATTCCTTCTTTTATTATCTTTCCATTATCAAAACTTTTTTCTAATTTTAATAGCTTTTCTTCTATACTTTCAAGCATTTTATTTATTTGTTTGTTTGTAACATCTTCTACATCGTATTCTGGATAATCAATTGCAACTTCTATATTTACCATTACATCCATTATTTCTTTTCTTATTTTTTCAATTTCACAAGAAAGATATCCTTCTAACTGCTTTATTCCAGTTTTCGCTTCTCGTTCTGATTTAGCATTTATAACATCAATTACAGATTCTGCTTGTAATAAATCTATTCTTCCATTTAAAAATGCTCTTTTGGTAAATTCGCCTGGTTCTGCTATGTTCGCTCCATTTTTTAGACATATCTCTAATATTTTTTTTACAATTATATTTCCTCCATGTGAGTTTATCTCACACATATTTTCTGTTGTATAGCTTTTTGGAGCCTTGAAATACGATACTAATACTTCATCTATAACCTCACCATTTTCTACTATATTTCCATATTTAATTGTATATCCTTTTATCTGTTCTATATCTTGCTTTTTCTTTGGAATAAATATTTTATCTAATATTTCAAAACATTTTTCTCCACTCATTCTAATTATTCCTATTCCACCTATTCCGTGGAGCAGTAGATATTGATACTATTGTACTCATTTTTTTCTCCTTCTTAACAAAAAAGTCAAAGATAGAAATTACAAATTTATTGTAAAATCCGACCTTTGACCCCTGATTTTATACTATTTATTATTTTTTAAAGAAATTACAATTCTTCTATGTGGTTCTTCACCAACGCTTGTTGTTTCAACTTTAGGATTTTCTTGCAATTTACTATGAATTATTTTTCTTTCATATGCTTGCATAGGTTCTAATTTAACTGGTTTTCTTGTTCTTATTACTGTTTTTGCTACTTTTTGAGCTAAATCCTCTAATGCTTTTTGTCTTTTATCTTTATAACCTTCTATATCTAAAATAACTCTTACTCTTTCTTTTATTCCTTTTCCTGCTATTGCTGATAATATATTTTGTAAAGAATATAGTGTTTCTCCTCTATAACCTATCAAATATCCTAAATTTTCACCATTTAAACTAACGTTTATTCCGTTTTTACTTTTTTCAATTTCATAATTAGCATTATCTATTAATGGTTTTGACTCTTGTAAAAATTTTTCTATATTTTCACATGCTATTTCTTGCTCTTCTTCTGTTAATACTATTTCTCTTTTTGGCTTTATTTCCTTTTCATTAGCATTTTCTTTTACTGTTATTTCTACTTTAACAACCCTTGGTGCTAAAATACTAAAAAAGCTTCTTTTGTCTTCATTTTCTAAAACTTTAATATCTACCATGTTTTTAGAAACTTTTAATTGTTTTAGTCCATTTTCTATGGCCTCATTTGTAGTTTTGCCTTCTGAAATTATGCTCTTTGCCATAAGATGTACCTCCCTTAAATTTTAAGTTTTTATAACTTTGTTTAAAATTAATCTTTCAATTATCATAAGTATGTTGCTTATTAACCAATATAATGCTAATCCTAATGGAGCTACAAATGCTATTGAAATGGACATGATTGGCATCATCCACGACATCATTTTGTTTGTTTGCATAACTGCATCCATTTCGTTTGTTTGTTCTTCTAATTCCTTCCCTGTTGTTCCATCAATTTTAGATTCTTTTATTTCTTTCTTTTGTTTTTCTTGCATAGCTGTTGTCATTTTTATTGATATAAATGATGATAATATATATAGCACTGGTATTATATATACTGTATAATCTGTCATATTTTGTTGTGGTATCTTGCTTAAATCTAAACCTAGAAAATTCATTTTTATATCAATTTTTTCTATTTGAGAATCTTCAGGATTTTTCTCTTTTAACCAATCAAATTCTCTGATAATATCAATTTCAGGATAAGCAGAACTTACTGTTTTTCCATCCTCCTTTAGTTGACTTATATAATTGTTTATATTTTCTTGTGGTATTTTTTCCATAAATGTTAAAGGACTTCTTACTAAATAAAAAATTGATAATAATAAAATCATTTGTATAATAGCTGTTAAACAACCACTAAAAGGACTCATTTTTTCATTCTTATACAAATTCATCATTTCTTGATTCATTTTTTCTGGATCACTTTTATATTTGAATTGAATTACCTTTACTTTTTCTTGTAATTCTGCACTTTTTTTCATTGTTCTTTGTTGTTTTATAGATAATGGTAATAATAGTAATTTTATTATTACTGTAAATAAAATTATTGCTAAACCGTAGTTATTTACTATTGTATATAATATTTGAAGTAAATAACCAAACATATTTGCAAAAAATTGAAACATTATTTTTCCTCCTAGCTCTACTTTAATGGATCATATCCACCTTTTGAAAAAGGATTACATATTAATATTCTAAAAATTCCAAGAATCAAGCCTTTTCCTGCTCCATATTTTTCAATTGCTTGTTTTGTATATTCAGAGCAAGTTGGATAAAATTTACAATTTATATTTTTACTTTTAAGCCATTTTGATATATGCTTTTGATATATTTTAATTAGTTTTATAAGTAAATTTTTCATTTATTTTCCTTGAATAAGTGTGCTTTATCAAAAATTTGGTTCATATCTTCTTTTATGTTTTCAAAATTTGCATTTTGAGTATCTTTTTTCTTTTTCCATAAAAATACTATACTATGGCCTGTTTCTAGTAAATCTTCACAATTTTTATAGTTTTCTCTAATCAATCTTTTTATATAGTTTCTTTTATTTGCTTTTGCTATTTTTACGCCAATTGCAATTCCTAAATAGTTTATTTCTTCTTTTTTTCTATTTTCCCTAATAAAAGCTTCTATATATTTCCCACTATAATATTTTCCTTTTGATAAAACATTTTTAAATTCGTAATTTTTTTTTAACATTTTTGTTTTTTTCATTATTGTTTTCTTCCCTTCATTTTTTAGTCAATTTTCCCTTTTGATACTACGGAAATAATGAAAAAACTTTGTTCTTATTTTTAAAAAATTATGTTAAAAGGCCCACTTATGTGGCCTTCATATTAATGCTTTTAGCTTTAATAAAACATAATTAAATTTAAGCACTTAATTTTTTTCTTCCTTTTTCTCTTCTTGCTTTTAATATTTTTCTTCCAGATCTTGTTTTCATTCTTTTCATAAATCCGTGTTCTTTTTTCTCTTGTCTGTTTTTTGGTTGAAATGTTCTTTTCATTTTCTAGCACCTCCTACTGTTTTTTTATAAAATTCCTTTTTATTATCGGAAATTATTTATTTGCAAATTAACAAGTATATCGATTATACCTCAATTTTCCTATAAATGTCAAGTAATTTGTATAATTTTTTTTTGCTTTTTTGTAATATTTTTGTAACATTTACTAATGTTTCCACAGTTTTTTATATCTTTATCCACATTTTTAATTTTTTTTCCACAATTTTATTGACTTATTGTGTATAAATTTGTTATTATGTGTAAGTAAAAAACAAGTAACATTTTTACTTAAAACACTTGAATTTTTGTTTGTATTAATTTTCTTTGTTTTTACAAAAACGTTACAAAATTATCAACAGTTGTGGATAATTTTGTGGATAATTTATAAAGAAAGGATGTTTTTTAATGGCTATCGAAAAAGAAGAATTAGTTGCAAAAATAAAAGAAGTTTTAAAACCAGAACTTACACAAATTTCTTATGAAACTTGGATATTGCCTTTAGATATTAGAAGTATTGATGGAAGTCACATTATTTTTACAACTGTTTCTGAATTTCAACAAGATTTTATTGAAAACAAATATCGTAGCTTAATTTTCAACACTCTACGTTATATTACAAATAAGGAATGGACGTTTTCAGTAATAGATATATCAAAAGAAAAGAAAAATCAAAAAAATAACAATCAAAATATTGGAGATATAATAAGTGATAATTCAAATACCTCATCAACTGAAATTGAATCTAATAAATCAACATTAAATCCTAAATATACTTTTGAAACTTTTGTTGTTGGTAACAATAATAGATTTGCACATGCTGCAGCATTAGCTGTTGGAAACGAACCCTCAAATGCTTATAATCCTCTATTTCTTTACGGAGGAGTTGGTTTGGGAAAAACACATTTAATGCATGCAATTGGTAATAGAATATCCGAAAATAATAAAAATGCAAATGTTTTATATGTCACATCTGAAAAATTTACTAATCAATTAATAAATGCTATTAAAGATAACAAAAATGAAATTTTCAGAAACAAATATCGTTCAATTGATGTATTATTAATAGATGATATTCAATTTATAGCTGGAAAAGAAAGAGTTCAAGAAGAATTCTTCCATACTTTTAATGCATTATACGAAGAAGGAAAACAAATAATTATTTCTAGTGATAAACCACCAAGAGATATTCAATTTTTAGAAGATAGGTTAAAATCAAGATTCGAATGGGGACTTTTAGCAGATATTTCCTGTCCAGATTATGAAACTCGTTTAGCTATTTTAAGAAAGAAAGCTCAAGATGAAAATATTGTTATAGAAGATTTTATCCTTTCTGATATAGCAAACAAAATAGATTCTAATATTAGAGAATTGGAAGGTGTTTTTAATAAAATAGTAGCTAGAGCTTCTTTAACTCATAGCCCTATAACTATTGAATTGGCAGAAAACATTATAAATGAATTTAAATATGAAAGCCAAAAAGTTATATCTTGTGATTTTATAAAAGAAACTGTTGCTAAATATTTTAGTATAAATAAAGATGATTTATCAGGAAATAAAAGATCTAATGATATAGCCTTTCCAAGGCAAATTGCAATGTACCTATGTAGAGAAATTGCTAATATGTCTTACCCTCAAATAGGAACTGATTTTGGAGGTAGAGATCATTCAACAGTTATGCATGGATGTAAAAAAATAGAAAAAGAAATAAAAGAAAAAAATAATACTAAGCTAATTGTGGATAGTGTGAAAAACATTATCATAAATGGAAATCAATAACAGGCAAAAAGCTTTTCAAATTTTTTTGAAATTTGTGTTTGGAAAAAAGATTGTTTGTAAAATATAATTCTTTTTATTCTTACGGAAAGCTTACATTCGATATCCACATATCATTGTTAATAACCTGTTTAAAAACTGTGAACATATAAATTATTAACATTTACAAAATTTAATTGTGGATTATTTTTTAAGTTTTCCACTGAATTATAAACAACAATTTTGCTAGGGCTTGTAGATATCAACACACTTTTCCACAGTTTCCACAAGACCTAATACTATTACTACTAAAAATATTATATATATTATAAAGGAGGACGTAAAATGAAAATAGTTTGTTATAAGGACAAAATTATTAAAGCCATAAATTCCGTAGTAAAAGGAGTTGCTTCAAAAACAACTATGCCTATACTAGAAGGAATATTAATTCAAACAAATGATAATGAAATAAAACTAACAACATATGATTTAGAAATTGGTATAGAATATGTTATGGAATGTGAAGTAAAAGAACAAGGAAGTACAGTTGTAAATGCAATAATGTTTAGTGAAATTATAAGAAAATTGCCAGATACAGAAATTCATATTTCAGTAAATGACAAAAATTTATTAGAAATAGAATGTGAGGGTTCATTATATAAATTAGCAACTATGAAGCCAGAAGAATTTCCAGAATTACCAAAAATAGAAATAGAGAATTCAATAGAAATAGATCAAAATGTTTTAAAAAATATGATAAGAAAAACGATATTTGCAGTAAGTTCAGAAGAAAGTAGACCAATTTTTACAGGATGCTTATTTGAAATAGAAAATAATAAATTAAACTTAGTTGCTGTAGATGGATTTAGACTAGCACTAAGAAGTATTTACTTAAATAAACAAACAAATAATTTTAGTGCAGTTATTCCAGGAAAAACATTAACAGAAGTGAATAAGATAATATCAGATTCTTTTGAACCAATAAAAATAGGGGTTTCAAAAAATCAAGCTTTATTTGAAATGGATAATTGTAAAGTTGTAACAAGAATTTTAGATGGAGAATTTTTAAATTATAAAAATGTAATACCAAGTAATTGGGAAACAAGAATAAGAGTTAATAAAAATAGTTTACAAAGTAGCTTTGAAAGAGTAAGTTTAATATCAGCATCTAGTGTTGAAAAAGAAAAAAAATATCCAGTAAAAGTACAAGTAGATATAGGTAAGGTTATTATATCTTGTACAAATCAGACAGGAGATGCAAAAGAAGAATTGTATGTTTCAACAGAAGGGAAAAATTTAGAAGCAGGATTTAATCCTAAATATTTCTTAGATAGTTTAAAATCTATAGATGATGAAGAAGTTTTTGTTGAATTTGGTACAAGCATATCTCCATGTTTAGTAAAATCGGTTGAAAATAATGATTATACTTATATGATTTTACCAATTAGATTAAAAGAAGAATAAAAATAATGTAAAAGGTAGAAGAAATTCTGCCTTTAAAATTTATTATTTGTTAAAAGTTATCCACAAACAAGCAACAAAAAGTGGATAACTATTGAAGAAAAAAAAGGAAAAAAAAGAAAAAAATCAATAAAAAAAGAAAACAAGAGAAAATAAAAAATTCTAAAAATATAAAAAATGTGGATAAAAAAATTTATAAATTCTATTTTTTTATTTAATAAAAAAATAGAATAAATTAGAAAAAAAAAGAAAAAAAAAGATTAAAAGAGATATTTTAAAAAGATAAACATAAAGTTTTATGTGGATAACTTTTTATAAATAAATAATATAATAAATTAATTAAAAATTAATATATATATAAATTATATTTTTATTAAAAAAATATATATAAATAATATAAAAGTCTTTTATAAAAAATAATTTTTAAAATATTATTCATAAATATAAAAAATATAATAAAAAAATAAAATATAAAAAAACGAATCACGAAAATCGAAAATAAGCCGTTTTAATTTTTAATTAATATAATTTTATACATAGAAAATCATTAAAAAATAATAAAATAATTAATAAAAAAAGTAAAAAAATATAAATTATTAAACACAGATGGGGTGCAAAATGTGGATAAATAAGATTAAAATAAGTAATTTTAGAAATTATGATAATGAAGAAATTAATTTAGAAAAAAATATTAATATTTTTTATGGAGAAAATGCACAAGGAAAAACTAATATAATAGAGGCAATTTTTTTATGTAGTATGGGAAAATCATTTAGAAGCAAAAAAGATAAAGAAATGATTAATTTTAATAAAGAAAATTCTTTAGTTGAAATAGAATTTGAAAAATCAGATAGAAAAGGGAATATAAAAATAGAATTATCTGATAAAAAAATAGTGTATATAAATGGAATAAAAATAAAAAAATTAAGTGAATTATTGGGGAATATTAATGTAGTAATTTTTACTCCAGATGATATAAATATATTAAAAGGTGGACCACAAAATAGAAGACGTTTTTTAGATATTATGATAAGTCAATTAAAACCAAATTATATGCATAATTTAAATTTATATTTAAAAACATTAGAGCAAAGAAATAATTATCTAAGGCAAATAAAGAAAGAAAATAAAAGTGAAGAATTATTAGATATTTGGGATGAAAAAATTGCTCAATATGCAGAAATTATTAGTAGATATAGAAATGAGTTTATTGAAAAAATAAAAGAAAAAATAAAAGATATTCATAAAGAAATTACAAATAATAAAGAAGAAATAGAGATTCAATATATTACAGATTGTATAGATAAAGATGAATATTTAAATATATTAAATAATAGAAGAAAATTAGATATTATAAAAGGATTTACAACAAAAGGTATACATAGAGATGATTTTATGATATATATAAATAATAAAAGATTAGATTTATATGGTTCTCAAGGTCAGAATAGAACAACAATTCTTTCTTTAAAATTATCAGAATTAAATATAATATATGATGAAATTGGGGAATATCCCATTTTATTATTAGATGATTTTATGTCTGAATTAGATAATAAAAGGAGAACTCATTTTTTAGAAAAAATAAAAAATACTCAAGTAATAATAACATGTACAGATAAAATAGATATTGAAAATAAAAATATTTTAATATATAATGTAAAAGAAGGAAAGGTTTATAAATAAAAATAATAATTAAAAATTAGATAATAAATTAAATAATAAAAAATCTTTGCTTAAAAAAGGAGGAAGTTTAATGGAAAAATACGATCACAAGTATGGGGCAGAACAAATTCAAGTATTAGAAGGGCTAGAGGCAGTAAGAAAAAGACCAGGTATGTATATAGGAAGTACATCTATTAGAGGATTACATCATTGTGTTTATGAAATTGTAGATAACGGTGTAGATGAAGCTTTAGCAGGATATTGTACAGAAATAAATGTAATAATAGAACCAGGAAATATTATTAGTGTAGAAGATAATGGTAGAGGAATACCAGTAGAAATTCATCCAAAAACAAAGATATCTACAGCTGAAACAGTTTATACAGTTTTGCATGCTGGTGGAAAATTTGGTGGAGATAGTGGATATAAAGTATCTGGAGGTCTTCATGGAGTTGGTGCATCTGTTGTAAATGCATTATCTAGTTGGACAGAAGTTACTATTAAAAGAGATGGAAAATTATATCAAATGAAATTTGAAAAAGGAAAAACAACTCAAAAACTAGAAGTAATAGGAGAGGCAAAAGGAACAGGAACAAAAGTAAGATTTTTAGCAGATGATACTATTTTTGAAAGTTTAGATTATGAATATGAAGTATTAGAAAAAAGATTTAGAGAAATAGCATTTTTAACAAAAGGTTTGAAAATAACAATAGAAGATAAAAGGGAAGAAACACCTAAGAAAGCAGAATTTTGTTTTGAAGGAGGATTAATTTCTTTTGTAGAATATTTGAATAAGAACAAAGAAAAGTTAAATAAAACACCTATATATATAGAAAAATCTGGTGAAGTTCCCGTAGAAATTGCTATTCAATATACAACAAGTTATTCAGAAAATATTTATACTTTTGTAAATAATATTAATACAATAGAAGGTGGAACTCATTTAGAAGGATTTAAAAGATCTTTAACAAAAGTATTTAATGATTATGCAAGAAGTCATAATATTTTAAAAGAAAAAGATAACAATTTACAAGGTGAAGATATAAGAGAAGGTATAACAGCTGTTGTATCTGTAAAAGTAAAAGAACCTCAATTTGAAGGTCAAACAAAAACAAAATTAGGAAATAGTGAAGTAACAGGTGTTGTACAAAGTATGGTAAATGAATCTTTATCAACATTTTTAGAAGAAAATCCTAATGTAGCAAAAGCAATATTGGAAAAATGTATAAGTGCATCAAGAGCAAGAGAAGCAGCAAGAAAGGCAAGAGAATTAGTAAGAAAGAAAAATTCACTAGAAACATCTACTTTACCAGGAAAGTTAGCAGATTGTAGTAGCAAAAATGCTGATGAATGTGAAGTTTATATAGTAGAGGGAGACTCTGCTGGAGGAAGTGCTAAACAAGGAAGAGATAGAAAGTTTCAAGCGATATTGCCTTTATGGGGAAAAATGTTAAATGTAGAAAAAGCAAGGGCAGACAAAATTTATGGAAATGATAAATTAAATCCAGTAATATTAGCAGTAGGAGCTGGAATAGGAGCAGATTTTGATATTACAAAAATAAGATATGGAAAAGTAATAATAATGGCAGATGCTGATGTTGATGGAGCACATATTAGAACATTATTATTAACATTCTTCTTTAGATATATGAGACCACTAATAGAAAATGGAAATGTATATTTAGCTCAACCACCTTTATATAAGTTATCAAAAAAAGGAATGAAAGACTTATATTGCTACACAGATGAAGATTTAGAAAAAGCATATAAAGAATTAGAAGAAAAAGGAATTACAAGAGATCAATTAGGATTACAAAGATATAAAGGTTTAGGAGAAATGAATCCAGAACAATTATGGGATACAACTATGAACCCAGAAACAAGAATACTAATTAAAGTTACAATGGATGATGCAATAAAAGCAGATGAAACATTTACATTACTTATGGGAGATGAAGTAGAACCAAGAAGAGAATTTATACAATCTAATGCAAAATATGTTAAAAATCTTGACATATAGATGAGAAAATTTTTATATATAATAAATATAAAAGAATTTTTGTAAAAATAAAAAAATTAATGGCAGATAAAATTTAATTTTTATCTGCCATTAATCGATAAAGCTAATAATAATCTCTACTAAAACTAATATATCTAATATTAAAACCTAATATATATTGCTATATAAATAAGCTCTAGTACCACATATATTAATCAGTCGCTCGACTATTAATACACCACGAATAGCCATATTCATCCCAAGGGGACTAATAATAACCATTTATTAATGTTAGATATAAGAATAATCTTAGCTCGAATATATTACATATAATTTGACCATATATTAAATTACTAAAATAATAGTAAAAGAATAAATTAAATAAAAATACAGCCTACAAACAAATAATATATTCTTATCGCCGACTTATTATAATATAAAAATACACTACAATAAATCTTTGCTCGAATATTAATAAACAAAAAATTATCCATTAATACTCTTTGCTCAACTATTATTAACCTTATATAAATATTATGAACAAAATTAAAAAAAATATTCATTATTTTATATTTTTATATTATAAATAAAAATATTTAAATAAAAAATGAAATAAAATAATAAAAACTAATATTAGTATATGTATTAATATTCAAATAATAAAATGAATTTATTTAATATATTTTTTTATTATAGTGTCGAAAACTGTCAATCAAAAATTCTTGACAAAAAAAACAAATAAGAGTAGAATGTCAAAAAAAGGTTGGAGGTGATGAAAATAAAAGAAATAACTGCACAGGAATGGATTCCTATAGAATGTATTTATAATAATGGTATAATTAAAGTTGATTATAACAAATTTATAAAAATTTTAAAAGTCAGTCCTATAAATTATAATTTAAAATCAGATTTAGAAAAAGAAGCTATATTGAATTCCTATAAAATTTTTTTAAAAACGTGTAATTTTAATATTCAAATTTTAATTCAAAGTAATAAAGAGGATTTAAGTAATCATATAAAAAATATCAGAAAAAATAATATTAAAAAAGAAAATAAATATTTAGAAAAAATATCTGAGAATTATATTAAATATATTAATAAAATTAATTTAGAAAGAAAATCTTCTTCAAAAGATTTTTATATAATAATTTCAAGTAATATAAATCAAAAAAAAGAATTTATTCAAACAGAAGAAATCATGATTAACGATCTAAAAGAAAAATATTTTAAAATCAAAGAGTGTTTATCTCGCTGTGGCAATGGAGTTACAGAAATAACAAACAAAGAGGAAGTTGTAAAACTATTTTTTTCATTTTTAAATGCCAAAAAAAATTCAAATAAAAATATAAATTTATAAAATAAAAAAATATAAATAAAATAAATATATTTATATTGAAAGGAGATAAAAAATAAAAAAAATATTTAATAAAAAAAATAAAATAAAAGAAGAAAATTTTTATTCTGGTTCAATAAATAAAAAAGATGAGATTTGTCCATCATACATTAATATGCAAAATCCTAAATATATTGAAATTGATAATTTATTTTATTCTGGTTTAATGGTTACTAATTATTATAGAGAACAAACAGATATAATTTTAAAAACGTTGATTGAAACAAGTATTAATATGAATATTTCTATATTCTATGAAAAACAAGATTCTTTTAAAACTATAAAGGATTTGACTTATCATATTGGAAATGTAGGAGTAGAATTAAAAGAAAGTAATCAGAATAGAGAGGATATAGATATTGCTGCATTTACATATAATGATGCAAAATATATTAGAAAAGAAATTCAAGTTAACAATGAAGATATATATTTTTTATATATTTATATAATTATATATGCAAATAGTGTAAAAGAATTAGAATATTATTTAAATAAAATAGAAGGAATAACTCAAAGTAAAGGAATGCAAACAAGAAGAGCAAATTTTAGACAAGAGGATTTATTTTTTTCATGTTTACCAATTATGAAAAATTGTGAAATAGTAAAAGAATCTGCAAGAAGAAATATTTTAACAACAGGATTACTTTCAACATATCCATTTATATCATCAACAATTTTTGATCAAGATGGAATTTTTATTGGAACTAACATTTATAATAATTCATTGGTTTTTATTGATAGGTACAATACAAAAAAATATAAAAATGCAAATATTTGTATTTTTGGGACAAGTGGAGCAGGTAAATCTTTTTATACTAAATTATTAATATTAAGATATAAATTATTAGGAATTAATCAATATATTATAGATCCAGAAAGAGAATATAATAATTTATGTGAAAGATTAAAAGGAACACAAGTAAAAATAGGACCTAATTCCCAAACATACATAAATATTTTAGAAATAAGAAAAGAAAGTATTGAAGATGGAGAAAGTGGATATTTAGCAACAAAGATAGGAAAATTAATTGGATTTTTTAATCTAATTTTTGGTGAGCTAAATGAAGAGGAAAAAGCATTAATTGAAGAAAAATTAATTCTAACTTATAAAAGAAAGAATATAAATTTTGATGACAAAAGTTTATTTAAAAATATTAAAAAAAATAATAAAAACAAAGAAATATTTAAAAGTGAAAGAGAAATGCCGATATTAGAAGATTTATATAACGTACTAGGAGAAGACCAAAAAACAAAAAAATTTAAAACAAAATTAATTCCATTTGTAAAAGGTTCAATGAGATTTTTTAATAATTATACAAACATAGAATTAAATAATAATTTGATAGTTGCTGATATTTATGATTTAGGAGAAGAGAATTTAAAATATGGTATGTATTTATTTACAGACATTTTTTGGGATAAAATAAAAGAAAATAGAAACGAAAGAAAGGCAATATATTTAGATGAAATATGGAGATTAATTGGAGTTACATCAAATAAAGAAGTCGCAAGTTTTATTTATAAAATATTTAAAACTATTAGAAAATATAGTGGAAGTAGTGTAGCGATTACTCAGGATATTTCAGACATATTTAGTTTGGATAATGGAACATATGGAAAAAGCATTTTAAATAATTCAAGTATAAAAACTTTTTTTGCATTAGAGGAGGAAAATATAAAAGTACTTTCCGAATTTACAAATTTGTCAGATAAAGAAAAAGTAGAAATAAAATCATTAAAAAGAGGAGAGTGTTTAATGTTTGTGGGAGAAGATCATATTCTAACGAAAATTGAAAGTTCAGATTTTGAAAAAGAAATCTTAGAAGGTGAGAATATAAATGAAAAAAGTAATAATAGCAATGGAAGATTGTGAACAAATAAACAGTATATTAAATAAAGAATGTATATACAAAAAAGTGCAATATAGAGAGGCAATTTTAGAAACCTTAGAAAATCAAAAGGATATAAATGAAGTCATAATAGACGAAAAAATAATTGGACAAATAAGCATAGAGGATTTGATAAATAAAATAAAATTAATAAATAAAAAAGTAAATATTATTTTTTTTCTAGAAAAAAATGATATTAACAAAAAAAATAAATTGAAAAAATTAGGAATAAACAATATTTATATAATAAATAAATATGATAATAAAAAAAGTAATAATAATAAAAATAAAAAAAGAAAACATGAAAAGAAGAAAGAAGTCAGAAAAACATATGATCAAAAAAATTTAAAAAAGTTATATTACAATGAGAAAATAATAACAGTTTGTGGAGAAAGAAAAGCTGGAAAAACAACAATAGTAGGCCTAATAATTTCTAAGTTAATAAAAAAAGATAATAAAGTACTAATAATTAATTTAAATAAAAATATAGAAAAGGATTATCTTATATGTCTGAAAAATAAACCGAAAGGACATGAAATAGAAATAAATCAAAATATATTTTTATTAAATAATTTTCTAGATATATATGAAAAAACAAAAATAAATAATAAAAAACAGAATACATTAAAGTACCTCTTAAAAGAATATAGCACTAAATATGATTATATTGTATTTGATATAGGAACTGATAAATATAAAAATATAATTAAAGAAATAATAGAAAACAGTTATAAAAATATAATTGTTTTTAATTATAATATTTATAAAATAAAAAAATATATAAATATATATTATAAAAATAATAAAATTATTGAATTTATTATTATTCAAAATAAATATAAAAATAATTCAATAAGTACTTTAATATTAAAAAATATTTTTAAAAATATAAAAATATATAAAATATTATATAGTAAATCTTTAAGAAATATTATAAAAAAAATTTTTGAAGGTAAAGAAATTAAAATAAGTATATTAACTAAAAGAAAGATAGAAAAAGTAATTAGTTAGAATAAAGATAAAAAATAATTAAAAATGTATATTTTATAATTTTGATTATACGAAATACAAACGTAGATTATAGCTATGATATAATATAAAAAATTATTAATTAATGAATATTAGTTTACATTCGTAGGAAAGAAAATAAAAATTGTGTAATAAAGCTTAGAAAACAAGCAACTAAAAAAATTAGTAAAACTACAAGAAAATAATAAAAGTAACATAATTGTAGTTGAAATGAATAATTAATATAATTATATAAGATAAATACATAAAAAATAAGAAAGTAGTTAAATAAAAATTTAATATAATATAATTGAGAAGTAATTAGAAATTAAAAGAAAGAAAAGTGTAAATAAATTAAGAAAAAGGAAAATACAAAAAATGGAAGCAAATTAAATATGAAAAATAAAAAATTATATAATAAATGAAGTATATTTATAAAAAATAGTGAAACATTAAAAATAATTTATAATTAATAATTAATTATAAAAAATAAATTGCAATAAATATTTAATTAAATAATGATAGTAAAAAACAAAATAGAGGACAACTAATAAAATAATTATTAAAAACAAAAATAGAAATATAAATTAAAAGTTAAAAAAATATTAATTAGGATTTTAGAGTGTAAATATAAAAAAAGTTTATACACTTCTAAAAAACAAAAAAATGCAAGTTAATGTTATAAAAAACATAAGGGATTAAAACTAAAAAAAGGGTAAGCATGCAAAAGGTAATTTAAATATTTTTTATAAAAAAGCATAAGAAAACCATAGTTTACAAAAATATAAAGTAAATTATAAATAGAAACTAAGTGAAGAAAAATAGCAATTTAAAAAATAGGAGGAATATGTACGTAGTAGCAAGAAAGGAGAGATTTTTTATAATAAAAAATAATATAAAATACAAATAAACATAAAACTACAAATTAAAAAAATAAAGATTATTTGTAGAAATATAACTAACATAATGAAAAAAGATTATTACCATTGTAATTATAAAATTTATTAAAAACTAATTAAAAATTAATATGTAATCTAGTCAGTAAAAATTTTGAGCTGAAATATAAAAAATAAAAGTTAAGAACAAAAAAGAAAAACTGAAAAGTAAAAAAAATAAAAGTAAGTGCAAAAAAATAAAATATAATAGATATAAAAATAATTAAGTTTAATATTAAATATTTTTAATGATAAATAAAATATAAAATTATATTATTAAAATAAAAAACATAATTAATTAATAAATAATAAAAATATAAAATTAAAAAGTAATAAATAATGGAAATAAAAAATTAATATAGAAAAATAAATATAAAAATATTTATTAAATTTTAATAAGTATAAAATAAATATAAAATGAAACATAGATTATAAAATTTAATTAAACTTCAAAACAATAAGATTAATTTCAATTTTAAAATTGTAAGTCAGAAATTATATAAAAATGTTAAAGAATTATAAAAACACAGATAAAAGTTGAAACT